>Ga0070698_100007595_pt1 | contig 11732 bp, 9 predicted proteins | sample KBSK1502metaG_FD_65477 | JGI IMG/M metagenome (GOLD analysis project Ga0070698, IMG submission 65477) | Corn, switchgrass and miscanthus rhizosphere microbial communities from Kellogg Biological Station, Michigan, USA - KBS K1-50-2 metaG | ecosystem: Host-associated > Plants > Roots >...
CCCGAGAACGGGTCGGTCGCCTTCGCGAACACGCTCCGGAACTCGTCGAGCGCGGTGAAGCCGAGCACCAGCGCGACGCCGAGATCGCGGTAGTACGGCACGCACCAGTCGTGACCCTTCCGGATCGCCCACGCCGCGCCGACCTCGGCGGCCTCGTGGCCGTCCGATGCCGCGGTGAACGCCGCCCGCCCCATGCGGTTGAGCTGCATCATCCGCTCGCTGATGAGGCGCATGAGAAGCATCGAGCGGTACATGCGCTGGACGTCGTCGAGGGACAGGCCGAGCGCGGCGTGGCGTGGGGAAGCCGGCGCTTTCGCGGCTTTCGCGCGGACCGCCATACCTCGACATCCTAGGGACCGGAGGATCTCCGGGAGATATGGGGGTATATCCTCGAAAGCGGCTAAGTGCGAGGGGAGTCCCGTGAGGGGCTGAGAGTGGGCGCGAGCCCAGACCCTTGAACGACCTGATCCGGATCATGCCGGCGGAGGGAAAGCACGGCGAGCAGCACCCTCCGACGACCGCTCGTAGTCGCGTTGTGGAGGCTGCCATGACACTCGCCGCCGAGCGCCCGACCGAGACCCTCGCGCAGAGGACGCCGCCATATCAGCGGAAGGCCTACCTCACCGGTTCGCGGCCCGACCTGCGCGTGCCGATTCGCGAGGTGGTGCTCTCGCCGACGCCCGCGACGCACGGGGCCGAGGCGAACGCGCCAGTCCCGCTGTACGACACGAGCGGTCCGTACACGGATCCCGCGATCACGACGAACGTGCGCGAGGGCCTACGCCCATTGCGCGCGGACTGGATCGCCGAGCGCGACGACGTCGAGGCCTACGACGGCCGCGACGTCCGTCCGGCGGACGACGGGGTCAAGACCGACGATCCGCGCGCGAACCGGCAGGTCTTCCCGGGGCTGCGCCGCCGGCCGCTGCGGGCCAAGCCGGGACGAGCGGTGACGCAGCTGCACTACGCGCGGCGCGGGATCGTCACGCCGGAGATGGAGTTCATCGCTCTGCGCGAGGGCGTCGAGCCCGAGCTCGTGCGGTCCGAGGTCGCGCGAGGTCGGGCGATCATCCCCGCGAACGTCAATCATCCGGAGACCGAGCCCATGATCATCGGGCGCGGCTTCCTGGTGAAGATCAACGCGAACATCGGCAACTCGGCCGTGGCCTCCTCGATCGAGGAGGAGGTCCAGAAGATGACGTGGGCGACGCGCTGGGGCGCGGACACGGTCATGGACCTCTCGACGGGCAAGAACATCCACACGACGCGCGAGTGGATCATCCGGAACGCGCCGGTCCCGATCGGGACGGTCCCGATCTACCAGGCGCTCGAGAAGGTGGGTGGCGTCGCCGAGGACCTCAGCTGGGAGGTCTATCGCGACACGCTGATCGAGCAGGCAGAGCAGGGTGTCGACTACTTCACGATCCATGCGGGCGTCCGCCTGCCGTTCATCCCGCTCACCGCGAAGCGCATCACCGGCATCGTGTCTCGCGGCGGGTCGATCATGGCGGCGTGGTGTCTCGCACATCACGAGGAGAACTTCCTCTACACGCACTTCGAGGACATCTGCGAGCTCATGAAGCAGTACGACATCTCGTTCTCGCTCGGCGACGGGCTGCGGCCCGGATCGATCGCGGACGCGAACGACGAGGCGCAATTCGCCGAGCTCGACACGCTCGGCGAGCTCACCAAGATCGCGTGGAAGCACGACGTGCAGGTGATGATCGAGGGACCCGGGCACGTCCCGATGCACAAGATCAAGGAGAACATGGATCGGCAGCTCGAGGTCTGCCACGAGGCGCCGTTCTACACGCTCGGTCCGCTCACCACGGACGTCGCGCCCGGCTACGACCACATCACCTCCGCCATCGGCGCGGCGATGATCGGCTGGTTCGGGACGGCGATGCTGTGCTACGTCACGCCGAAGGAGCACCTCGGGCTTCCCGATCGCGACGACGTGAAGGACGGCGTCATCACGTACAAGATCGCCGCGCACGCCGCGGATCTGGCGAAGGGCCATCCCCGCGCGCACGAGTGGGACGACGCGCTGTCCAAGGCTCGCTTCGAGTTCCGCTGGCGCGATCAGTTCGCGCTTTCGCTCGACCCCGAGACCGCCGGCGCCATGCACGACGAGACGCTGCCCGCCGACGGAGCGAAGGTCGCGCATTTCTGCTCGATGTGCGGACCGAAGTTCTGCAGCATGAAGATCACGCAGGACGTGCGCGATTACGCCAAGGCGCACGGCCTCGCGCCCGAGGGCGCGCTCAAGGTTGGACTGGAGGAGAAGGCGATCGAGTTCCGCGAGGCGGGAGGCAAGCTGTACCAGAAGGCGTGACGAAGGCATGACCGTAGTTCTGACGATCGCGGGCTCGGACTCGAGCGGCGGTGCGGGGATCCAGGCCGACCTCAAGACGTTCGCCGCGTTCGCCGTGTACGGCGCGACGGCCGTCACCGCGGTCACCGCGCAGAACACGCTCGGCGTGTCGTCGACGCACGAGGTGGGTGCCGCGGTCGTCATCGCCCAGATCGACGCGGTTCTCGAGGATCTCGGTGCCGACGGAGTGAAGACCGGCATGCTCGCGAGCCGCAACACGGTCAGCGCGGTGGCGGAGCGCATCCGCCATTGGGGCCTTGGGGACCGCTTGGTCGTCGATCCGGTCGTCCGCGCGTCCACCGGCGCCGGGCTCATGCGCGGTCACGGGCTCGAGCGAATCGTGCGCGAGCTCTTCCCGCTCGCGCGCGTCGTCACGCCGAACGTGCCCGAAGCCGAGGCGATCGTCGGTCGGTCGATCCGCTCCGTGGCCGATGCGCGCGCTGCGGCGCGAGAGATCCTGACGCTCGGCCCGCGAGCGGTGCTCGTCAAGGGTGGGCACCTGCAGGGCCCTGACGCGGTCGACATCCTCGTCACAGCAGACGGCGATACGGACTTCGCCGCCCCTCGTATCGGCACGCGGGCCGGACACGGCGGCGGCTGCACCCTGTCGGCCGCGATCGCGGCACGCCTGGCGCTCGGCGATGACCTTCGGTCGGCCGTCGGCGCCGCCAAGACGTACGTCACCTCGGCGCTCGCGCACGCGGAGCCGATCGGACGCGGCCGCGGGCCGCTCGCGCACACGATCGACCTGCGTCGCGTGCTCGAGCTGTACCTGATCGCCGACACCGGCCTCGTCCCTCCCGCGTCGCTCCCGGTGGTCGTCGCCGCGGCCTTAGCGGGCGGCGTCACGATCGTGCAGCTCAGGGCCAAGGGGCTCACAACGCGGGAACAGCTCGATCTCGCTCGCGAGCTGCGGACTCTCTGCGCGTCACGCGGCGTGCCGTTCGTGGTGAACGACCGCGTCGACGTGGCCCTCGCCGCGCGCGCGGACGGAGTGCACGTCGGCCATCAGGGTATGGAGGACATCTCACCGGCCGACGCCCGGCGGCTGCTCGGCCCGGATGCCATCGTTGGCGTTTCGGTGGGGAGCGCGGACGAGGCCGCGCGCGCGGAGGCTGCGGGCGCGACCTACGTGTCGGCGGGCCCGATGTTCCTGACCACGACGAAGGCGGACGCCGGGCCTGCCGCGGGGGAGCCGCTGCTGCGCGCGGTCCGCGCGGCCGTCACGATCCCGGTCGTCGCGATCGGCGGGATCACCGCGGAGCATTCCGACCGTCTCTATGCCGCCGGTGCGGACGGCGTATGCGTCGCTGGGGCGATCCTGCGGGCGGCGGATCCGACTGCAGCAGCGCGGGCGTTCCAGCTCGTGGGCGCGGGGAGCGCGGCGTGACCGTCGGCCTTCTCGACATGCGCGCGCACCTCCAGCTCGTCACGCCGGGCACCTTGGTCCCGCGGGAACGGCTGCTCGCGACGATCGCGGCCGCGGCCCGCGGCGGCATCGACGCGATCCAGATCCGCGAGCGCTCGCTGTCCGCATCCGAGCTCCTCGCGCTCGCGATTGACGGCGCGGAGCGTGCGCGCGGCACCGATGCGCGCCTCCTCGTGAACGACCGTGTCGATGTGGCGGTCGCCGCGGGCGCGGACGGCGTCCACCTGCCGCAGCGCGGACTGTCGGCGGCGAAGGCCCGAGCGATGCTCCTGCACGGTCAGCTCGTCGGCGTCTCGGTGCACTCGCTGGCCGAGGCGATCGCGGCCCAGACCGAGGGCGCGGACTACGTGATGTTCGGGCACGTGTTCCCGACCGCGTCGCATCGCGGCGAAACGCCGCGCGGCGTCGCGCAGCTGCGTGCCGTAGTCGAGGCGGTGCGCGTGCCGGTGATCGCGATCGGCGGGATCGACGCCCACCGCGCCGCCGAGGTCATGGAGACCGGCTGCGCCGGGGTCGCGGTCATCGGAGCGATCGCGAACAGCGACGACGCGGAGGCCGCGACGCGGGAGCTGCGCGCCGCGCTCGATGCCGCCGGACCCGTCGCGCGCCCATTCCCCGAGAGGAGAGCTGCATCATGGCCATCACGCTGAACGGGACCGCGCAGCCGCTCGCCGTGGTCGTCACCGTCGCCGAGCTCGTCCGGAGCCGCGGGATCGCGGCGGACGCGGTCGCGGTCGCCGTGAACGGCGAGGTCGTGGAGCGCGGCCGCTGGGACGACGCCCGCATCACTCCGGGCGACGACGTCGAGATCATCCGGATCATCCAGGGTGGTGCGGACGACGACGCCCTCGTGATCGCCGGCGTGCGGTTCGGCTCGCGCCTGTTCTCCGGCACCGGCAAGTTCGCGAGCGGCGAGATCGCCGCCGCCGCGCTGGCCGCATCGGGCACGGAGCTCGTCACCGTCGCGATCCGCTTCGTCGACCTCGACGACCCGAAGAGCAGCGGTGTGCTCGACGGCGTCGACCTCGCGCGCTACAAGCTGCTGCCGAACACGGCCGGCGCCGTCACCGCGGAGCATGCCGTGAAGATGGCGCGGCTCGCCCGCGCCGCGACGGGCACCGACTTCATCAAGCTCGAGGTGATCGGCGACAAGCAGTACCTCTGGCCCGACAATGCCGCGACGGTCGAGGCGACGAAGATCCTGGTCAGGGAAGGCTTCGTCGTGCTGCCGTATATCAGCCCCGACCTGGTCACCGCGCTGCGGCTCGAGGAAGCGGGCGCGGCGACGGTCATGCCGCTGGCCTCGCCGATCGGCTCCGGGCAGGGCTACAACGACTGGACGTCGATCGAGCGCATCGTGCAACGCGTCGGCGTGCCGGTGGTGGTCGACGCGGGTATCGGCGTGCCGAGCGAGGCCGCGATGGCGATGGAGCTCGGCGCGTCGGCCGTGCTCGTGAACAGCGCGATCGCTCGCGCGAAGGACCCTGTCGCGATGGCGGACGCGATGCGCCTCGCCGTGCTCGCCGGCCGCACCGGCTATCGCGCCGGTCGCATGGAGCGCCGCGCCCAGGCCGAGCCGTCGAGCCCCGCGCACGGCATCCCGAAGGCGCCCGAGCCCGCGAAGGCCTAACCCCGAGCCGGTGGCGCCTCGAACTCCTCGTCCTCGATGTCCTCGCGCTCACCGATCGTGAGCGAATGCAGCGGCGGCGAGAAGAAGCGCTGCGCGATCACGGTCGGGATGATGGCCGAAAGGATGACCGCGGTCACGAGGATCGAGAATTGCGACCGGTCGATGATGCCGGCGTTGAGCCCGTAGAGCGATGAGATCGTGCCGAACGTGAGCCCCGTGCTCATGAGCAGCGTCGTATACGTCGCGTGGGGGCGCAGGTAGCGCAGCGCCGCCGGGAGCACGCCCGCGAACTTCGCGGCGATCTTCAGCCCGAGGAACGCAACAAGGAGGGGAAGGCTGGTCGCGAGGCTCACGAGGCTCACGTTTAAGCCGCCCTTGAAGAAGAAGAACGGCGTGAGGAGCGAGAACGCGACGACGCGGAAGCGCTTCTGCTCCTGGGGATGCGCCTTGAACACGTTCGCGACCGCCAAGCCGAGCAGGAACGCGGGCAGCACCGCATGGCTCTTTGCCAGGTCGGCGAGCCACATCAGCAGGAAGAGCGCGAAGAACGCGCCCTTGATCTCGGGCTCGATGACTCGGTCGCCGTACCGGCCGAAGAACCACGGCTGCAGAAGGAGCATCCCGATCACGACCACGATCGATACCGCGACGAAGAGCAGAAGGAAACCCGACGGCTGAATGAAAAGCACGGAGAGTGCGGTGGCAGTGCCGAGGTCCGTGACAAACGTCGCGGCCATGATGACCTTGCCGATCTGCGTGTTCGTCAACCCGGTCTCGACGAGCACCGCGTACACGACCGCGAGTGACGTGGTGGAAAGAGTGATACCGGCGATCTCCGCCTGCCGCAGGTCCCATCCCGCGACGAAGTAGGCGAAGAGGCCGCACGCGACGAACGGCACCGCGAAGGACAGGCCGCCGACAAGGAGCGACTCCCTGGCCTTCTCGCGGAGCAGCGCGGGATCGACCTCGGCGCCGGCGAGGAACGTCAGGACGATGCTCGCGAAGCTCGCGAGGAAGTCGATCCACGGCGTCGTCGCCACACCGAGGAAGTTGCCGGCGAGAACCCCGATCGCGAGCTCGATGATCGCGACCGACAGCCCAAGCTCCACGCTGACCATCGAGGCGACGAGCACGAGCAGCGAGATGATCGTCGCGGTCGCGAGCGTGTCCATAACATGCCTCCACCGAACGTTTGTTGGTAGAGGCCATCAGCCGAGCCAGGACGGCGCGGCGGTTCAGGCGAGCCTCATCGCCTCGCCGTCAGTCTAAGCCGGAGGTGCGGGCGCTCGCGCGCTCGATGAGCCGCGCTCTCTCGCGAACACCGTGGCGAGGCCGAGCGTCCACGCCGCGAGCGCGGCTTGACCGAGCGGCAGAGCGGCGAACGAGCCGATCGCGGCGAACAGCGTGCCCACGAACGCGAGCGCGGCGAGGGCCATGGTGAGCTGCGCGAAGACGCGCGGCAGGGTCGCGGTCTCCAGCGCCATTTTCCCAGCCGTCCACCACCACATGCCGAGGAAGAATAGCGTCTGCCAGCCCAGGCCGACGAGCGCGCTCACGACGGTCGCGAGCCCCGCGAGCGTCGCGAGGACGGCACCGCTCGCGCGGCGCGGCGCGCTGCGCGCGTGGAGCGTCGCGAGCGCCGGCAGCAGGAAGCCGTAGCCGAGCACATCGAGCCCGCGGGGGTACGTGGCGAAGGACGCGACCCACACGATCGCCGCGATCTGCGCGACGCCGGCGATCGCCGCCCACAGGGCGGCTTTGCGCGTCGCGGCGCGCTCTACAGCGCTCGCGTCAGCCGCAGGTCCCGACGAACCCTGCGAGTCACGATCGTTTACGTCGACGGCTTGCGCTTCCCGGTCTCGTCGTATTCGTAGAACCCGCGGCCGGTCTTGGTCCCGAGGCGGCCGGCGAGCACCATCCGCTTGAGCAGCGGCGGCGGCTTCATGCTCGGGTCGCCGAATTCGTCGAAGAAGATGTTCGCGACGTGCAGGTTGATGTCGAGGCCGGTGTAGTCGATCAGCTCGAACGGTCCCATCGGATGGCCGAGTCCGAGCTTCACGGCGTGGTCGATCTCCTCGGGCGTCGAGACGCCATCCTCGAGAGCGCGGATCGCGCCAAGGAGATAGGGGACGAGCAGCCGGTTCACGATGAAGCCGGGCGTGTCCTTGCAGACCACGCCGGTGATGCCCAGCCGCTTGGCCAGCTCGCGCAGCGTGGCGATCGTCTCGTCGCTCGTCGTGATCGCCTGGACGATCTCGACGAGCGGCCGCATCACCGGCGGATTGAAGAAGTGCAGCCCGGCGAAACGGTCCGGCCGCTTCGTGGTCGCGGCCATCTCCACGATCGTCAGGCTCGAGGTATTCGAAGCGAAGATCGTCCGCTCGCCACACACGCGGTCAAGTTCACCGAACACGACCTTCTTCGCCGGGAGCTCCTCGACGACGGCCTCGATGACGAGATCCCGGTCGGCGAAGTCCGCCAGGTCCAGCGTGCCGCGCATCAGGGCGCGTGCCGCCTTGGCGTCGCTCTCGGTGACGCGTCCCGACTTCACCAGCCTGGCGAGCGAGGTGTCGATCCGGCCGAAGCCGCGATCGATGAAGGTCTGCTGCACGTCGCGCACGAGCACGTCGAGGCCCGCCTGCGCGCAGACCTGGGCGATGCCGGCGCCCATGAGGCCGAACCCGACGACGCCGACGCGCTCGATCGCCATGCCGCCCTCCACGGCCGGGCGCCAGCGGCCCGGCCGTGAAAGGTTAGCCGTCGTCAGGGCGCGATGTTGAAGGTCACGGTGACCTGGACCTGCCAGCCGTTGTTCGGCGGGCAGCAGGTGGGGAAGAGCTGCTGCGACGCGATCGAGCGGATGTCGCCGAGCTTCTTGCCGCTCGCGGTCGCCATCGCGTCGGCCGTCGAGCGGGCGCTCGCGATCGCCTGCGTGATGCCCTTCTCGAGGTCGGCCTGCGGCGGCTGCACGGGAGCCTGCGGGCCCATCTTGCCGCCGCCGGCGTTGACCGTCGTCGCGCCGTTGGCATTCGCCGCGTTGATCGCGGGGATGAGGAGCTTCACGGTCGGGATGTCGGCCTGCAGGCTGCCGTTGATGGTGTAGCTGGCGACCTGCTGGGGCAGCGGCTGCCCCTTCTCCACCGGCGAGGGCTGACCCGGCTTGAGCACGCCGAACTGCGGGTTCAGGTTGAGCGCGACGAAGCGGATGCCCGCCGCCGGAACGCCGACCGTTTCGAGCGCCGACTTGATGGCGGTGAGGCGCGCCTGCATCTCGTCGATGGCGCGATCGACGGCCACGGCTTCGGCCTGCGACTGCGCGTTGACGAAGAGGGTCTGCGGGGTGACGACGAAGTCGGCGGTCGTGGGCATCACGATCCCGACGCCGATCGCGGTGATGTATGGCCCCTCGGAGGCGGGGGCCGCGACGGGAGCGGCGAGGATCGCGGCGCCTGGACCGGACGCCAGCGCGATGAGAGACGACGGAAGGACGAGGGCGGCGATGACGAGGAGTGCGATGGCAGCTGTGGCGCGGAGGGGATTCACGGTGCGCCTCCTTTCAAGGCGACACGAACGTAGGCCTCGCTGATCGAAGCGCCGTCACCTTCCGAGTGCGGAAGTACTACGTCCCGCATATGACATCGACGCTCGGAGCTGCCTCTCTGCTCCCTCGGTAGGCCTCGGAGCTGGCGCTCCTGCGGGCTGCTGAGTGCGTCAGTAGTCTGACCCTGTGCCCGCCCGTCGCGCCGCCTTCGTCGGACCCGGCCCGGTCGAGATCAGGTTCGAGGTCAACGGCGCGCCGCGGACCGTCCACGTTCCTCCCGACCGCTCGCTGCTGGACACGCTGCGCGAGACGCTCGGCCTCACGGGGGCGAAGAAGGTCTGCAACGAGGGCACCTGCGGCGCGTGCACGGTGCTCGTCGACGGGCGCCCGGTCTACTCGTGCCTGACCCTGGCGGTCGGGTGCGAGGGTCGCAGCGTCGAGACCGTCGAGGGGCTCGGCCGTGACGGCGAGCTCCACCCGGTGCAGCGCGCGTTCATCGAGCACGACGCGCTCCAGTGCGGCTTCTGCACGCCCGGCCAGGTCATGTCGCTGGTCGCGCTGCTGCGCGAGAACGCGCGGCCGAGCGAGGAGGACGTCCGCCGCGCGGTGACCGGCAATCTCTGCCGCTGCGGGGCGTATTCGAACATCGTCGCCGCCGGACTCGCCGCCTCCCGGCGCGAGGCGTCCTGATGCCGCGCATCGTCCGGACGCGCGTCGAGTTCGAGGGCGAGGTCACCGACGAGCTCTCGCTGATCGAGGGACGCGACGTCGCCTCGTGGACCGCGGCGCACGACTTCACGGCGGTCGGGAAGCCGGCGACGCGGCTCGACGGGATCGCCAAGGTGACCGGCCGCGCGCGCTACACGCAGGACCTCGCGTTCCCGGGCATGCTCCACGCCCGCATCCTGCGGAGCCCGTACCCGCGGGCCCGCGTCCGCCGGATCGACGCGAGCCGCGCGCTCGCGCTCCCCGGCGTACGCGGCGTGCTCCACCGCTTCAACGCGCCGAAGACCCCGTACCGCGGCGACGACACGATCTTCCGCGAGGAGGTCCGCTTCGTCGGCGAGGACGTCGCCGCGGTGGCCGCGGACACCGCGGGCATCGCCGACCAGGCCCTTCGGCTGATCGAGGTCGACTACGAGATCCTGCCGTTCGTCGTCGACCTCGAGGAGGCGATCGCCGACGGCGCGCCGCGCCTCGAGGAGAAGGGCAACGTCAGCGATTCCGGGAAGCACGACCGCGGCGACGCCAAGCGCGCGTTCAAGGAGTCGAGCGTGGTGGTCGAGCAGACGTACCGGACCTCGACGCAGCTGCACAACTGCCTCGAGACGCACGGCGCGGTCGCGCTCTGGGACGGCGACCGGCTGACGGTCCACGAGTCGACGCAGCACGTGTTCGGCGTCCGCGCCGGCCTGCGGCAGGCGCTGAATCTGCCGTTCTCGAAGATCCGCGTGATCTGCGACTACATGGGCGGAGGCTTCGGGTCGAAGGGCGGGGTCGGCAAGTACACGATCATCGCGTCGCTGTTCGCGCGCCAGCTCGGACTGCCGGTGCGCTGCGTCTTCACTCGGAACGAGGAGAACACCGCCGCCGGCAATCGCTCGGCGACGCTCCAGTGGGTGCGAATCGGTTGGAAGGACGGGCGGATCCATGCGCTCGAGCACCACTCGTGGTCGAACTCGGGCCAGGGCAAGTGGATCGCGAACCCGACCGGGCCGACGAACACGCTCTACGACGTCGCGAACCTGACCACGCGGTCCCACCGTGTCGTGACCAACGCAGGCGCGCTCTCCGCGTTCCGCGCTCCGGGATACGTCGAGGGCACGTTCGCGCTCGAGCAGGCCATCGACGAGCTCGCGGCGAAGGTCGGCGTGGATCCGCTGGAGATCCGCAGGCGGCACGCCCACGCGACCAAGGATCCGATGACCGGGAAGAAGTACACCGCCAAGCGGCTGCTGGACTGCTACACGATCGGCGCGCGCGAGATCGGGTGGTCGAAACGCAGGCCCGAGGGCACGCGCGGCTCGGGGCCGCACAAGCGCCGCGGCATGGGGATGGCGTCCCAGATCTGGGGCGGCGGTGGAGGACCCCCGGCGTACGCCACCGTGCACCTGAATCCCGACGGTACGGCGATCCTGCGTACCGGTACGCAGGACATCGGCACCGGGACGCGCACGATCATGGCGCAGATCTGCGCCGAGGAGCTTGGCCTCGCCGTCGACGCGATCCGCGTCGAGCTGGGCGACACCGACGCGCCCTACGGACCGATCTCGGCCGGGTCGCTCACCGTGGCGTCGGTCGGCCCCGCGGTGCGGCTCGCGGCCGCGGATGCCCGGCGCCAGCTCCTGGGAACGGCAGCGCAGATGCTCGAGGTGCGCGCGGCGGAGCTGCGGATCGAGGCGGGGCACATCGTCTCGCGCGGCGCCCGTATGCCGATCAAGGAGATCTTCGACAAGCTCCAGAACTACACCGTCATCGGCAAGGGCAGCCGCTTCCCGAACCCCGCCGACACATCGCTGAAGACGTTCGGCGCGCACTTCGCGACCGTCGAGGTCGACACGCGGACCGGCGAGATCGAGCCGCTGCACATCGTCGCGGTGCACGACATCGGACGCATCGTGAACCCGCTCCTCGCGCGGTCGCAGGTGGAGGGCGGCGTGCTCCAGGCGATCGGCTTCGCGCTGTTCGAGGCGCGCGCGCTCGACCTGCCGACCGGACGCGTGCTCACGACCGACCTCGAGAACTACCGGATGCCCAC
>Ga0070698_100007596_pt1 | contig 11732 bp, 8 predicted proteins | sample KBSK1502metaG_FD_65477 | JGI IMG/M metagenome (GOLD analysis project Ga0070698, IMG submission 65477) | Corn, switchgrass and miscanthus rhizosphere microbial communities from Kellogg Biological Station, Michigan, USA - KBS K1-50-2 metaG | ecosystem: Host-associated > Plants > Roots >...
TCGGTTTCGCTCTCAGACCGACACGGAAGTCATCGCGCACCTCATCGAGCGCTACCAGGGCGACGGGCTCGTCGCGGCAGTCCTGCGCGCGGCCCGAGACCTCCAGGGCTCCTTTGCAATCGCGTGTGTCGCGGCGGATGCTCCGAACACCCTGGTCGTGTTCCGATGCGGCAGCTCGCCGCTCGTCGCGGGGTTCGGCCGCGAGGAGACGTTCGTCGCCTCGGACATCCCGGCGCTTCTGGGGCAGACGCGGGACGTTCTCGTCCTCGGCGACGGCGAGCTCGCGGTGCTGACACCCGACGGCATCACGGTGCGCACGCTGGACGGCGCTCCCGTTCGGCGATCCCGGCGCCCGATCGACTGGGACGGCGAGACCGCAGAGAAGTCCGGCTATCCCCACTTCATGCTCAAGGAGATCTTCGAACAGCCCGAGGCCGTCCAGAACACGGTCCGAGAACGGGTGGACGCGGAGGGACCGGACATCCGGATCCCCGAGCTCGGATTGAAGGATCGCGAACTCGCCGGCCTCAACCGACTGTGCTTCGTGGCTTGCGGCACCTCGTGGCACGCCGCGCTGGTCGGGAAATACCTGGTCGAAGCGTTTGCACGGCTGCCGGTCGAGGTCGACATCGCCTCGGAATTTCGCTATCGCAAGCCCATCGTCGACGGCCGGGTGCTCACCGTTCCGATCTCCCAGTCCGGGGAAACCGCCGATACCCTCGCCGGCCTCCGCGAGGCAAAGGCCCACGGCTCCCGGGCGGTCGCGATCTGCAATGTTGTGGGCAGCTCGTTGGCGCGAGAAGCCGACGGCGTGGTCTACACCCGGGCCGGCATCGAAATCGGTGTCGCCTCGACGAAGGCCTTCACGGCTCAGCTCGTGGCGGTCACGCTCCTCGCGCTCAAGCTCGGCCTTGCGCGAGGCTTCGCGGATCCGGCGCTGGTCCGTCAGGTGGTCAAAGGGTTGACCGAGCTGCCGGATCTCCTGACCGTGGCGCTCCAGCAGAGCGATGCGATTCGAAGGATCGCGGAGCGATTCGTCGATCGAAACCACTTCCTCTACGTGGGACGCGGAATCACCTTTCCGCTCGCCCTGGAGGGAGCGCTCAAACTCAAGGAGATTTCATATATCCACGCCGAAGGCTATCCGGCTGGAGAGATGAAGCACGGACCGATCGCCCTCATCGACTCGCGCATGCCGGTCGTCGCCATCGCCCCGAAAGGATCGACCTACGAGAAGATCACCAGTAACCTCAAGGAGATCAAGGCCCGAGACGGGATCGTGATCGCGGTCGCGACCGAGGGCGATGACGAGATCGGGACCACCGCGGATTTCGTGATTCCCGTTCCGCCGAATTTGGAGTGGCTCCAACCTCTTCTGGTCGCCGTGCCGCAGCAGCTTTTCGCGTACCACTTGGCCGTGTTACGCGGCTGCGATGTGGACCAGCCTCGGAATCTCGCCAAGAGCGTGACCGTCGAGTGATCATGCTCCACGACGTGACCGCGGACCCCTCCTCATGATCGTGAAACTCGCGGTGCTGGAAGGCCTCTCCCTTTGGGCCGCGGTGTACGGGGCAATCTGGGTCTCGACAACGCCGCTCCTGACTCACTGGAGCGACGTCGCGCTCCTTCTGACAAAAGCGCTTGCCATCTCCCTCTGCTGCGCGGTCTCGTTCTACTACAACGATCTCTACGACCTCGGAATCGTTCGGACGTTCGGTGAATTCGTCGGCCGACTCTTCCAGGCCTTTGGGGTCGCGTTCATTCTGCTCGCGATCCTCTATGCCGTGTTCCCGGCAATCCGGATCCTCGGCGAGGCATTCCTGCTCAGCCTTATCCTCATCCTGGCAATGCTCCTGCCGCTCCGCGCGATTCTCTACGTCGTCGTGGGCCAGAAGACGTTTCGGGAACGCGTGTTGATTCTCGGCACGACCCCGCTCGCCTCCACCATCATCAAAGAGATGACGTCCAGACCGTACGCGGGCTACGTCATTCTGGGCGTCGCCGACAACGCACCGGCGCCGGCGGGGTTCGCGCTGGCGGACTCCTGGCTCGGGCCGCTGGATCGTCTAGGCAAGATCCTCGAGGAGGTCCAGCCTCATCGGATCATCGTCGCGATGGCCGAACGGCGCGCGCGCCTACCGGTGCGCGATCTCTTGGAGGCACGCGTTCGAGGATGCATCGTCGAGGACGGCGTGAACGTCTACGAGCGCCTTACCGGCAAACTCGCCATCGAGACCCTCACCCCGAGTACGTTAATCTTCTCGGGAGACTTCAAGAAGTCGCGCCTCGACCTGGCGGCGGGTCGCTGCCTCAGCCTTCTGGTCTCGATCGTTGGTTTGACTATCCTTTCTCCACTGCTCGCCCTCGTGGCCCTGTTGATCAAGCTGGATTCGCGCGGACCGGCATTCTTCGTCCAGGAGCGGATGGGCATGGCCGGTCGGCGTTTCCGGTTGTTCAAGTTCCGCACCATGCACGTGGTCGACGGACCGACCTCGGAGTGGGTCTGTGACAACGCCACGCGGATCACTCGCATCGGAAAGTGGCTGAGGAAGTTCCGGCTCGATGAGCTTCCCCAATTCTTCAACGTCATGCTCGGCGATATGAACCTGGTCGGACCCCGACCGCACCCGGTCTCGAACTTCGAGCTCTTCAGCGACCATATTCCGTACTACTGGCTCCGGGCCAAGGTTCGGCCGGGCATCACCGGCTGGGCGCAGGTACGGTACAGATACGCGAACAACCTCAACGAAGAAACCGAAAAGATGCGATACGACCTCTACTACATCAAGCATCTCTCGCTGGCGTTCGATCTCCGCATTCTCTTCGACACAGTCAAGACCATCCTGTTCGGATCGGAGTCGGTCGAGGTCGACGGGGGACCGGTCGCCGCGACGGTGGGCAAGGTCTCGACCGGGCGCCCTCTGGAGGCGGCAAAGTGAACGAGTCACGTCTGGCCGCACGCATTCGCGATCGCACCGCGCGGATTGCCATCATCGGGCAGGGATACGTCGGGTTGCCGCTGGCGGTGGAGTTCGCCCGAAACGGGTTCCGCGTGGTCGGCGTCGACACCGACCTCGACCGGGTGGGCGCCCTCCGGGCCGGCCAGTCCTGCACACCGGACCTGCTGAGCGAAGATCTGGTTGCGCTGATCCAGCAGGGACGTTACGAAGCGACGGCTGACTCTTCCGCACTCGAGCGGGCCGACGTCGTGATCATCTGCGTGCCCACTCCTCTTCGGAAGTCGAAGGACCCGGACATCTCGTTCGTCATCGCCGCCGGGACCGAAGTCGCTGCCCATTATCACCCGGGCCAGCTCGTGATCCTCGAGAGCACCACCTATCCCGAGACCACTGAGGGGCTCCTGCTCCCGATCTTCCGAGGCAGGGGAGCCAAGGTCGGCGAGGATTTCTTCCTGGCCTTCTCGCCGGAGCGGATCGACCCCGCCAACCCGACCTTCAAGGTCAAGGACATCCCGAAGGTCGTCGGCGGGGTCACGGCGGCGTGCACGCGCCTCGCGGCCGCCTTGTACGGCCAGATTGTCCCGCGCATCCACGAGGTCTCGAGCCCAAAGGTCGCCGAGCTGGCCAAGCTTTACGAAAACGTTTTCCGCAATGTCAACATCGCGCTCGCGAATGAGTTCGCGCTGATGTGCCGACGCCTGGGCGTCAGCACGAAGGAAGTCATCGACGCGGCCGCCACCAAGCCGTTCGGCTTCATGCCGTTCTATCCGGGCCCTGGCATCGGGGGCCACTGCATTCCGGTAGACCCTCTCTACCTCTCGTGGAAGCTCCGGCTCGACGGCTATGAGTCGCGCTTCATCGCGCTGGCCGACGAGATCAATCGAGCGATGCCCGCCTACGTGGTCGACGCGACGGCCGAGGCCCTGAACGGCCAGCGTCGCTGTCTGAACGGCACCAGGATCTTGGCACTCGGAGTCGCGTACAAGCGCGGAGTCGGCGACATCCGAGAGTCCCCGGCGCTCGAGATTCTCAGGCGACTCCGAGACAAGGGCGCCGACGTCGCGTACGCGGATCCCCGCGTGCCTTCGATTGTCCTCGATGGGACGCCCCTGAAGTCGGTCGAACCGACCGCGCAAGCCCTCGCAGCGGCCGATTGTGTCCTGATCCTGACCGATCATCCGGAATTCGATTACCGCCAGGTGGTCGAGCTGGCCCCGCTGGTGATCGACACTCGCAATGCCACCTGGGGAATTTCAGCCCCCACGGGCAAGATCGTCGCGCTCTAGAGCTCCTGATGGAAGCGAGACCCGCCATCGTGAATGTGCTCAGCGTGGACGTTGAGGAGTATTTCCACGCCAGAGTCTTTCAGGAAGGCACGCATGGCGCGATCGGAGGTCTCGAGAGTCGTGTCGAGGCGAGCACCGATCGAGTGCTCACCCTTCTGGCCTCCACCAACACCCGGGCGACCTTCTTCATCCTTGGACAGGTGGCGGCCAGTCATCCCAGTCTCGTTCGGAAAATTGCAGCAGAGAAGCACGAGATCGCCTCGCACGGCGACACTCACGAGCTCGTCACGCGCCAGACGCCGCCCGAGTTCCGCGCCGACGTTCGCCGCGCCAAGGCCGTCCTCGAGGACCTGACTGGCGAGCCCGTGGTCGGTTACCGCGCGCCCAATTTCTCGATCGGCCGCGCCCAGTCCTGGGCCTACGACATCCTTTTAACCGAGGGATTTCGCTACGATTCCAGCATCTATCCGATCTTGCATGATAGCTATGGCGACCCCAACGCCCCTCGGCTCCCCTACGACGTATGGCGGAAGGGACGCGAGCGGCTCATCGAGTTCCCTATCGGGACGACACGCCTGCTGGGAGTGAATCTGCCCATCGGGGGAGGGGGCTACTTTCGGCTCTTCCCGCTGGCGTTGACTCGAGCCGGGATCAAGCGAGTGAACGCCCGCGAGCGGCAGCCCGTCCTCTTCTACTTTCATCCGTGGGAGCTGGATCCACATCAGCCGCGCCCCGCGATGCCCTGGCGCCATCGGGCTCGTCACTACGTCGGAATGGAGCGCCAAGAGAAAAAACTCGCGCGCCTCTTTCGCGACGTCGAATTTACGACCATCCGCAACGTCCTCGCCATCTGATGCGCGCCACGCTCGAGGCATCGGCGACCCTTTCGCCACATTCCGTGTCGGGTCAGGAATACCGATGTCGAGCAAAGCGGGCTCTCTACGCGATCGTGATCGGCGGTCGTGGTCGATTGACCGCAATGCGTCTGCGCCGATGCCGAGCACGGCTCGCGAGAAAGGGTAACAAGGGTAACTAGGATGCGGGTAAGCGTGTTTGGGCTGGGCTACGTGGGTAGTGTCTGTGCCGGGTGCCTGGCCGCTGCTGGCCACGAGGTGGTCGGAGTCGATATCAACCCGCAGAAGGTGGAGTGCGTCAACAGCGGTCATGCTCCGATCATCGAGCCCGAGCTCGGCGAGCTGATCGAGGAGAACGTGCGGAAGGGCAGGCTTTCGGCCACGACAGTGACCGAAGACGCCATCCTGAACTCCGAGCTTTCCCTGGTGTGCGTCGGCACACCCAGCCTCGGGAACGGCAATCTCGATTCGTCGTATGTCGAAAATGCCTGCGCGGAGATCGGCACGGCCCTCCGCCGGAAGGCCACGCCGCACCTGGTGGTCGTTCGGAGTACGCTACTGCCTGGGACTACTGAGAGCATCCTGATTCCCCGGCTCGAGTCCGCCTCGGGCCGGTGTCACGGTCCTAGTCTCGGCGTGTGCTACAGCCCAGAGTTTTTGAGAGAAGGCTCTCTGGTAAAGGACTTTTACAATCCCCCCAAGATCGTCATCGGGCAGGACGTTGCCGCCAACGGGCAGAGCGTCGCTGAAATCTATGCGGCACTGGACGCTCCAGTCGTTCGCACGTCTATCCGCGTCGCCGAGATGGTCAAGTACGTCGACAATGCATTCCACGCTCTGAAGGTGAGCTTCGCCAACGAGATTGGGAACATTTCCAAGCAGGTGGGGGTCGACAGCCACGAGGTCATGTCGATCTTCTGCCTCGACCGAAAACTGAATCTGTCGTCGGCCTATTTGAAGCCAGGGTTCGCATTCGGCGGATCGTGTCTTCCCAAAGACCTGCGCGCGCTGACGTATCAGGCCAAACGGTGCGACGTCGAGACACCACTCCTCAACGCGATCCTCTCCAGCAACCAACAACAGATCCAGCTCGGCATCGAACGAATTGTCAGCTTCCAGAAAAAGCGGATCGGATTCGTCGGCATGAGCTTCAAGCCCGACAGCGACGACCTCCGTGAGAGCCCGCTGGTCGCCATCGTCGAAACGCTGCTCGGTAAAGGTTACACGGTGCACGTCCATGATCAACACGTGTCGATGAATCGACTGATCGGTGCGAACCGACGCTATGTGGACGAGCACCTGCCGCATCTGTCCTCCGTCTTGGTCGATTCTCTCGAACAGCTCGTCGCGGAGTCCGAGGTGGTCGTCCTTGGACATGGTTCCGAACATGGCCGGGCCGCGACGCGTGCGGCCCGATCGGGTCAGATCGTCCTCGACCTCATCGGCGTCGGACGGGATATCCCAACGTCCGCCCGCTACGTGGGAATGTCCTGGTAAGACGAGACGGTGCCCATCTGTGAATATCCTGGTCCTAGCCGGAGACGTGCCAGCGACGTCGCGAATGCCCGGGTCTCCTCGCCTGTTCAGCCTCTGTCGAGAGTTGTCCCGGCGTCACCGGCTCGTTCTCATGGCTCGCGGCGAGTCCGAGGAGCGTTGGCGGTGGTTCCTCGCAGATCCGGAACTGACGGAAGTCTTCGCCAAGATCACGCGTCTACCTGATCCGCCGCCGGCCACGTGGCGAAGCCAGCAGCATCATCGGCTTCGCCTGGCCTGTCACTTCTCCACCCTGTACCGGAACCCTGAATATCACCGACGCCTTCGGGATGCCCTCAGCGAAGAAACCAGGCGGGCGGATTTCGTCTACGTGGACGGTCTGATGATGACGCAGTACCTCGACGAGCGATCCGCGGTACCTATGGCCGTTGACCTTCATGATTGCTTGTCGCGACTGTACGCACAAGGGGCGCGAAGTGAGCGACGGTGGCGGGCGAAACTGGCACTCTCGCTGGAGTCGCAACAGATTGCTCGATGGGAGCGATCTCTCGCCGAACGGTTTGGAGTCATTGTCACGAACTCGACCGTCGACGAGACAGCGCTCCGGCGCCTCGCGCCAAAGGGTCGCATTGTCACGATTCCCAATGGGGTCGACTGCGAGTACTTCGCGCTGGGGCAGAATGGGCACGGCTCGCACCGTATCGTCTTCACCGGGGTCATGAACTACGGGCCGAATGCGGATGCCGCCCAGTACTGCGCGAATGAAATCTTCCCTCGGGTTCAAGCAAAGATCCCCGACGCGGAATTCTGGGTGGTGGGAGCGGACCCGAGCGCGGAGGTATGGAGTCTGGGCGAGCGGAATGGCATCCACGTGACCGGCAGGGTAGATGACGTCCGACCTTATATCCAGTCGGCGGGCGTATGCGTTTGCCCGATGCGCTACGGCGCCGGGATCAAGAACAAGATCCTGGCGGCGATGGCGATGGGAAAGCCCGTGGTATCCACGAGCGTCGGACTCCAGGGTATAGAGGCTCGGCCGGGCTCCGACGTCCTGCAGGCCGATAGCCCACAGAAGTTTGCCGACGAACTGGCTAGTGTGCTGACGACGGACGACCTGGCACGGCGCCTGAGCGAGAATGGCTACCGGCTCGTCCGGGAGAGGTACTCGTGGACAGCCATGGCGGAGTCGTTCGACCGTGCGATCAGCGCGGTGTCGACGGCGCAGAGGAGCTGACGTGAGACTCCCCGCTTCGGCCACGAAGTCCCAGCGCGTCAAGCCGCTCAAAGGGCTCCAGAGCGCCCCGCCGCCCGATTCCACGCTGCGGTGGGTCGCGCCGGTTGCGGTCATAGTCGGAGCGTGGAGGTGATCTCCGTCACAGACGTCCGCACGTACGACGAAGGCATCGCGTGGGATCGCTATGTCCTGGATCACGCGATGGGCTCGGGCTATCAACTGATGGGCTGGCGGCGGGTCGTGGAACGGTCCTTCGCGCACCGGACGTTCTATCTGATGGCGCGGGACCAGAACGACCAGGTTCGCGGCGTCTTGCCGCTGGTCTTCCTTTCCAGTCGACTCTTTGGCCGCTTGCTGGTCTCCATGCCCTTCGTCAACTACGGGGGGGTCTTGACGAACAGCATTGAGGCACAGCAGGCGCTGCTCGAGGCTGCCGCTGATCGAGCAAGAAACCTCGAGGCGACGCACATCGAGCTTCGCCACCAGGGACCGCTGGACCTGGACTGGACGTCGAAATCGCACAAGGTTTCGATGCGACTCGATCTACCGCGCGAGCACGAAAAACTCTGGAAGAGCTTCCCCTCGAAACTCCGCAGTCAGATCCGGAGAGCCCGGAAAGAAGAGATGACCGTTCGCATCGAGGGCAGCGAAGTTCTCGACGATTTCTATCGAGTCTTCGCGCGGAACATGCGGGACCTCGGAACGCCGGTGTACGGACGACGTTTCTTCGGAGCCATCATCGAGGCGTTCCCGAAGGACGCGCGACTCTGTGTGGTCTACCTCGCGCAGCAACCAGTGGCCGCGGGGCTGCTCTACGGCTTTCAGAATAGGCTGGAGATCCCCTGGGCCTCGTCCGATCGGCGCTACAATCGCCTTTCGGCCAACATGCTTTTGTACAGCTCCGCACTCGAATACGCGTGTCGCGAGGGATTCCAGGTCTTCGACTTTGGACGGTCGAGTCCTGGCGGCCCGACGTACCGCTTCAAGGCGCAATGGGGAGCCAAGCCCGTACCCCTCTATTGGTACCACTGGTCCGCCGATGGTCGCGCTGTTCCCGATCTGAGCCCGGGGAACTCGCGCTACCGTCTCGCCATCGAGATCTGGAAGAGGTTGCCCCTCGCGCTCACGAGAATCATTGGTCCCTCGATCGTCAGGCACATCCCCTGAGGGTGCACAGAAAGGAGATCCACCTTGAAGTGGCTCATTACTGGAGGCGCGGGTTTTATTGGCACGAATGTCGTACGGCGGCTGCTGACCGAGGGCCACGAAGTAATCGTCGTTGACAATCTTTCCCGCCGTGGTGTCCGGGAGAATCTACGATCCCTGCAAGAGAACTTCCAGTTCAACTTCATCCCCGGCGACGTTCGGGACGCTGATTCTCTCAGCAAGATTTTCACCAGCCACCCGGATACAGACGTTGTTGTGCACCTCGCAGCCCAGGTGGCCGTGACGGATTCCATCGTGAACCCGGCGAACGATTTCGAGATCAACGCGGCCGGGACGCTGAAACTGTGTGAGACGATGCGTCAACGGGTTCCGGAAGCCATACTCTTATATGCATCAACGAACAAAGTCTACGGCGCACTCTCCCATTTGAATCTGATCGAGGGAAAGAGCCGATATGTCCTACCAGATAATCCCTACGGCATCTCCGAAAAGGAGTCGATGGACTTCTATACGCCTTATGGATGTTCCAAGGGCGCGGCGGAGCAGTACGTGCGGGACTATGCACGCACCTACGGGCTGCGAACCGTTTCGTTCCGTCAGTCATGCATCTACGGACCGCATCAGTTCGGCCTGGAAGATCAAGGATGGGTGGCCTGGTTCACCATTGCCGCGAAACTCGGGAAACCCATCAAGATCTATGGCAACGGGAAGCAGGTGCGAGATCTGCTTTTTGTCGATGATCTGGTTGAATGTTACGTGAGAGCCGTTGCGCGGATCGAGCAATGCAACGGCAAAATCTACAATATCGGGGGCGGAGCCTCTAACGCGTGTTCGCTGCTCGAGCTCATCGACCATCTGGAGACCCTCTCGGCGCAGGAGATCAAATACAGCGTTGAGGATTGGAGACCTGGCGATCAACGGATCTTCATCTGTGATGTCCGGAAGGCGCTGAACGATTTCGGGTGGCAACCCACCACTCCAATGACCGAGGGTCTGGGACGACTCTCTCAATGGGTGCATGACTCAGAGGCGATCATCAGAAGCGTCATCGACGGGTGAGAGGTTGCGTCGACGATGAAATCGCTGCTCATCAGTAGCCTCTACTTCCCGCCGCAGGTTGGCGGTATCGCGGAAATCATGGGAGCCGTCGTCTCCGCGCTGGGCCCGGACCGAGTGTGTTGCCTCACCGGCGTTCTGGCAAGTAAGACGGCTGGCCGCAACCATTTTCGGCCAACCGTCTATCGTCGCCCGGCCGCGTTTGCGCGGGTAAAACCGGTCCAGGCAGTCGGCTTGGGGACCGCGATCACCGAAATCATGCTTCGGGATCGCCCGTCGATCGTCCAGCTCGCGACCACGTACGACGGCTACCTCGGACTCTGGTTGCGCAAGTGGTTCAAGCTTCCCTATGTCGTGTATGCGTATGGGAACGAGATCCTCGATTCGATGCAGAGCAATTGGGGACGGGACCGCCTCGCCCTGCAGCAAGCCGACCGGGTGCTGGCCATCAGTCGGTTCGCCGCCACGCTTGTGGAGAAGGCTGGCGTTGTTCCTGAGCGAATCGACATCGTGCATCCTGGATGTGACACGGACGCTTTTCGGCCGATGGCCCCCCGAATGGAGCTGCGGCGGAGGCTCCTAGGACCACGACCCGGCCCGGTGGTCCTCACGGTCGGGAACTTGGTGGCGCGCAAAGGCTTTGACATGGTGATCCGGGCCCTCCCACGACTGCGTCAAATCATCCCAGGCGTGACGTACCTGATTGTTGGTGCTGGGCCTCACCGCGATGAGCTGGAGAGCCTCGCCGTGGCCACGGGAGTCCAGGATAATGTCGTCTTCGCTGGAATGATACCGCACAAAGAACTGCCCGACGTCTATGCCTTGTGCGATGTATTTGCAATGCCAAGCCGCGAACAGCTCGACCAGTGTGACGTCGAAGGGTTTGGGTTGGTCTTTCTCGAGGCCAGCGCTTGTGGCAAGCCGGTCGTGGGAGGTCGGTCAGGCGGGGTTCCCGAGGCCATTGAGGACGACGTGACTGGACTGCTCGTAAACCCGCACGAGCCAGACGAGATCGCGGGCACTCTCGCGCGGCTTCTCAGCGATACCGATCTTGCCAAACGGTTGGGCCAAGAAGGCCGCAAGCGTGTAGTGCGGGATTTCGGTTGTGCACGAGTCGGGGATCGAGTGCATGGCATTCTCGAGTCCATTCTCCTGGAAAGAACGACTCGGAGTTGATCCGCCTGCTCCGTAGATAGACAATGAGCCGATTTCGTCTTGTCGCACCAGCAGGCGCCCCGTTGCCAGTGCGAACAACCCTGCCTTCAGCTCTGCCGAGCTCCGAGGTCGACCGCGGACTGGTCAAGCTTCTCGGAGAGCGCCTGGGGATACGGAGCGCGTTTTTTGTTTCCTCCGGTCGGGCTGCCTTGGCAATCCTCCTCAGGACATTACCGCAGGGCGTGGATCGACGAGAAGTGGTGATCCCCGCGTACACGTGCTTCTCCGTTCCTTCGGCCGTGGCACGGGCGGGGTTCGTGATCCGACTCTGCGACGTCGACCCCAAGACCCTCGACCTCGACCTGAACGCCCTCGTACGACTCGACCTCGGCAAGGTACTGTGCATTGTGCCCTCAGGGCTGTACGGGTTGCCGGGAGATCTGGGCGCGCTCGAACAGATCGCCAGCGACTCCAGGACTTTCCTCGTCGACGACGCGGCGCAGTGCCTCGGCGCGACCAAAGAGGG
>Ga0070698_100007597_pt1 | contig 11731 bp, 6 predicted proteins | sample KBSK1502metaG_FD_65477 | JGI IMG/M metagenome (GOLD analysis project Ga0070698, IMG submission 65477) | Corn, switchgrass and miscanthus rhizosphere microbial communities from Kellogg Biological Station, Michigan, USA - KBS K1-50-2 metaG | ecosystem: Host-associated > Plants > Roots >...
CTTGGGATGCCGTGGCGTGCGCAGTAGCCCTTGTAGACGTGATACACGATCTGCGAGCCGTAGGTGGAATGAAGTCGTCTCAGGACAGCGTCGAGGTTCGTCTGATCGGCAGTGTAAATCGAGTGGAGCATGCGGCGAAACGCGTGGTCGAACGTGTGTGCGAGAGGCAGGGAGTTCCGCAGCACGTTATCGGACGCATCCCACTGCTGGCCGAGAAACAGCGTATCGAACTGCGCGACGGTGGCCGAGAGCTCCTTGATCTCGGCCTCGCTGAGCGTCAGCGGATCCGACGTCAGGATGTCGTGGAGTTTTCCGAAGTCATGCGGGGTGGCGGTCAGGTCAATGACCTGTTCGGACGTGAATACGTCTGTCATCCCCTTCGGTTCCAGAAGCACGGGAACGATCAAGAGCCGTCCGCTGTTCACGAGCCTGACTGCATGCTGGTACTCATCGAATACCCAGGTTGTCTTGCCTGTGCGTGCAGTGAACATGTCAGCCGACAATTCAGTGAGCAGCAAAACGTAGAACGCAGAGTCCTGCAGTGAAGTGATGAATGCAGGAATCCGGAAGTATGCGTCGGCATCTTCGTCGAGGTTCTCCACGTCGAGGAACGCCCGGTAGCCCAATCCGCGAACGTGTTCTGCAAGGCCGACCACGAAGTCGTGCATGGGCTTCCCGTTCCACTTGTATCCGATGAAGACGCCAGGTGGATAGCCCCACCACAGCGGGCTCTCCTCCTTGCGGCTCGACGCGAGCCCCAGCATTGCGAGCCGGACGGGAAGCGAGCCCTCTCTCCATGCGATCCGGTTAACCGTCGCGGGGTCGGCTCCGTCGAGCTCGATCATCAGGTCCTCGATACTCTTCATTCGACTGCTCGGTGCCTCCGATCGTGGGCAATCGTACTCAGACAAAGGCGCTTGTCGAATCCGAACGCTCAGGGTCCTCGCCTGCATCGAAGGCGAGCACGCTCGGGGAAAGTCGTCATCACCCTGTAAGCCGCGGACGCGGGGATCTTCCGCGAACAATGACCGTCAGGCTCCGTCGGGAAGGTCGAGCCAGGTGCGAAGGCTCTTGATTGACTCGGGCTGACGGAAGTAGTTGCAGTGATGAACTGTCGTGGAACTCGGAAACGCCTTGATCTCCGTAATCGCCGGCCGGTCGGCCAAATCGGAGAGCGTCGTCATGTGCGCTGTGTCCACAACGAGGTCGTTGTCCGACGGAAAGATGCTATCGGTCGTCGCATCCTTGGCGCGGTCGCCGAACTGCGTAATGACCTGCCACAACTTCCATCCCATCTTCTCGGGCTCAAAATTGGCCGTGAGCGCGCAGTAGCGTACATTCGGCCGCGCCAGACTGGCCCGCAGCCTTAGCAGCTCTGCGTTGTTCAGCACGCCGGATTGCCCCTGTAGTCCCGGGATGACGGCAACCGCCGCGTCGGTCTTGGGCCGATCTCCGAGATCGTCCATTGGCGGGATTCCCCAGCGGTTGCGTTCGTGCCGTCCCAGAAACTTCAGAAGGGCGAGCGACGCCATCGCAAACGGATTGGCCGCAGCGGCCAGACTGAGGCTCGTGCCGACGAAGGCCCCGATGTTGCTCAACACGCTGATGAACGGCTGGATGCGGGCGGGGGACGCCAGGCTCGTGCCTTTGAGAGGCGAACCAGCGAGCACCGCGTTGACCTTGGTGCCAGTCAGAGTGTCGCCAAACACCTCCAGCCACCACTGCACTACGAGCCCACCGCGGCTGTGCGCGATCACGTCCACTTGTCCGGTCGTACCCGCCAAGCGTCGAGCGAGATCGAGCGCGTTCAGAAAGGGACTAACGGACAGCGTCGGATGATCGAATACGAGCACCTGACCGCCGTAGCGTGTCAGGGCGTCAGAGAGGAACTTCGAGCCGGCCTCCGTGGCCGCGAACTCGCCGAGCATGTTCTTCGAGCTCGAGAACGTGCCGTGGACCAGCAGGAGCGTTCGACCCGCGTACGTTTTCTTGAGATCGGCCGTCGTCGCTTCAAAGCCACGTCCGTTCGGTTTCTGCCTCACGAGTCGCAAACCGTCGTCGCAGCGTGGGTTCAGATGCAGATCTGTGTCCTTGAGCGCGGCGAGATACTGATTGGGCTCAAGCACCGGCACCGACAATTCCTTGAGCACGGTCGCGGTTTCGAGGCCTCGCCGCCAGCCGCGGCGCCCCGCCCGGCGGAGCCCACCCCCGCCTCTTGTACCGACGACGTCCCTTGCCGTTTGCCAGAGCAACACGCCGTCCAGCTCGACGAGAACGATGTCGCGAAAGCCCGAGTCCCGGTCGTCGGCCAGACGGCCACGGCGGCGCCGCACGTCGCGGACAGAGACATTGAGCGAGCGAGCCTCGCTCACGTCGAGCACATCGAATTGACGGCCGTGCCTGTCGAGGGTATCGAGGAAATTCCCAACGTCGTAGGCGGGCGAAGAATTGGTGCTCATCGTGTTCGCGGCTCGTCCGCGTGAGAGGAAAGCATGGACAGAATCGGCAGCGGCGTCACAGCCGGCGTCGCGGACCGCGCGAGTCGAACATCCAGCAGCGAGTCGAAATCAGACGGGGAACGAAGATTCGCCGCCCCTTCCTCCATCGCTTCAGCGAACGAGAAGTCGAAGCACAACCCCGTGGCTTCGAGAAACCGGAGCTGGTCCTGCCGCTGGTACTGCCGGATCTCTGAGTACTGCTGCTTGCCTAGGCGCCACCCGTAGGGATCCACCAGCGCCACATTCGACCGGCTGGAAAAGGCGCCGACCTCGAGCCCCACCGACGCAGGCACGAGGTTGACCCGCCGGAACTTGTCGTGGTGGTCGCTGTTTCGCCAATAACCGACGAATGCGTGCCCGCTTAGCAGCACGATCACCGGGTAGACATCGATGTATTCGAGACACCCGGCGAGCAGCAGCGCGAGGTCCACGCACGTGCCCGAATTCGACGCGACGACCTCTGACGGCGTCCGTAAACGTTGCGTGCGCTTGGCATAGGCGGGTGGCGGGTTGATGTACATGATCTTGAATTCGTGGACCAGAGCCGCCCAGATCGCCTGCACCTGGAGGTCCACGTTCTCAGCCGGATCGCTCAGGCTATTGTCGATTGACTGATAGCCGTCAAAGCCGGCACCGCTGTCGTCGAGCAGCGTGACGAGATGGCGTCGAGCCACGCTGATGATCCTGCCCACCGCCGGATCCCGCGGAAGAATAAACGACGGGAGCCAGGGATTCTGGTCCGTGTCGTCGAGCCACTCGTCCACCGGCAGAAGCGTGACGCTTCGAGTCTCCTCATATGCGACCCGATTGTCCCACTTGACGCAGGCGTAGAGCGTACTGTGAACACGTTCTCGGAGCGAGCGGAGAAGCGGTGCCGTCAACGGCACCTGCACGAGATCGGCGAGCGAGCGCTGCGACGTCGTCAGAAGCGCCTCCGTGTGCCGAAACGGGTAGGACCCGTCCCCAACGTTCAAGTCCACGACGACGGAGACTTCGTCGAGCGAATGCTCGACCAGCTTACTGAGCGTGAGCTTCTCGAGAAACGGCCGCGCGTTGTGAAGCAATGAGTAGTTCACGGCGTCCGGGGCTTTCATTTCGACCTGCAGGACTTGGTCGATCGGCAGGAGCCTCGTGCTCGTGCGCTCGGCGGCGGTCGGCAGACGGGGCAGGGCAGGCTCTGCGTCGTCCTCATCCTCGACAGCGCGCATCGCGGGACGCGTTCTTTCAAAGGCCGAGCGTCCTAGCCACAGCACGACGCCCGTCCCGAACAGCTCGTCGCTGCGTTCGCGCAACATCCTCCACGCATGGCCGAAGGCGCTCGGCAGGTCACCCGCATCCGCCTCGGTGAGCCAGCATCGATAGAACTCTTGGAAAAAGAGCTCCGCGAGCTCGTCGTTGATTTCATCCTGGAAGCCCATCGCACCGTACGCTCCATGGCGCACGAGCTCCTCGGCGATACGGCTCGAGTAATAAAGGTTGCAGGTGACAAGCCATGGTCGCATTGCAGGTGAAACGACATGCGCCGCGAGCGTGTAAAACGGGACCGGTTCCTCCGGAATTTCCACGCCGCGGACCAGCATGCCGTCCTCGGGCCCATGCGGTCCAACACGTTTCTTCACGGCGTCTTCGTTGTAGAAGTCGTCGATGATGCGTGCGGCCTGATGGTTGTCGATCCCTGAGATGTGGATGGCATGCGGCGTCTGCCTCGAGAGGCGCTGTTGAATTCTGCTTAGCGTGTCGGAGTCGGAGAGCCGCCAGGAGACCGGGCCTGTTGCCGCCTTGAGACGCGCACGCTCGGACTCGAACGAATAGAAGCCGTCAAGGCGTCCCGGATCGCTCTGGAGAAAGAAGAAGGACGAGGGCCGTATGGGAGGCAGGGCCGGGAGCGCTTCGCGCCGCAGGAGCCGCGTCACGAGCAAGGGCTCGGAACGGCCCATGGTGCTCGTGGCGGCGCTAAGGACGAACTCCCAAGGAAACACCGCAGCCGCGTGCTCGCCCGCCGTGCACTTGTCGCCGCTGTCGTGTGCATCCACAACTTCGACTTCGATGTGACTCGATCTCGGAAGAGCCTCTTTGAGCGCCGTGTCGATACCCAGCTCGCCGACGTCCTCGAGAGCCTGTTCTTCCACGGCGGCCACCGCGTCCTCGTCGCTCGTCCATCGGCTCCGGTTCCGAAGGATGTACATCCACTTCTGCGCGAGCTTCACGAGCGTGGCGGCCTTCGCGCCTGCGACAACGGCAATTTCTCCGCTGAGGGTGCGCAGGACGACGAGTCGGCCCGCGCCATTTGCGGGGAGCTGCTTTCCGGGTTTCTTAGCCACTATTCTTCTCCACCTGGCCGATCGTCCTCGAAAACGCTTACTCGAGAACCAATCTACTTGGGCAACAGCGTCTCGAAGTGGCGGAGCGCCAATAAGCGCCTGCACCGATTGCCCCGATGCTCAGATCGAACTGCCTGCGAAGATCTGGTGTCTCTTGTGGTTCAGGAAGATTCGTCCAGGGGAGGTGATTGAGAAGCCGATGGAATTCGTCGCGCCCCATGCAGACCTCCGGTCAACAAGCTACTAGCTAGCTTGATCAGTCAGATGTCTTTGCTCGTTGGGTCAACCTGGTAACAGCCGCGCGGTATTGTACAGAAAACGGTTGAGTCAGTTTTGATTTACCTACTCGGTTCTCCGCGTGTAGGACCGACTCGGACAGATTCACGATGCACTGTGCCGGCCCGCCGGATAGTCACTGCCCTGCGGCTTGCGCGCCGAAGCGAGAGCGCGAAGGCGGGCACGTCGCCGGTGAGGCCAGCATTGCGGGCGACGGTGACTCCGAACTTCTGAGGGTCGATCATCTCTGGCCTGGCCACCATGACCACACAGACGCGACCTCCAGCAACCCGGGCCTATTCATGAACGAAGAAGTACCTCGTGGTGATATCGGGTGAGTCGAAGCCTGTAAGGCCTGTCGTGAGCGGGCCGAAAAACAGCGGGGTCTTCCAGTACAACGAGCCCGCCCGTGACGCTTACGAAATCACCCGTCTTCGCCCCAGTCTGTGATCGGGGGAAACCCGCCAGTCACTGCTGATTCAGGAAAACCGGGTCATTTGCGACCGGCCTCGATATTGCCCGGCTACCCCTGATCTCCCCCTCCCGAGAATCACCGCGATGTCAGACACGAACACGTCCGTCTCACGACGCCGGTTCTGCGCAGAAGCCTGTCAGGTGGCCTCTCTCGCGACGCTGTTCTCCGCCTGCGGCGAAGGATCACCGACGTCGCCCAGCGGCATGGCCTCACTGCTCGGCGTCCTCTCCGGCCGGTTCATGGGTTCTGGAGTACAGGTCACCGTCGCCGGGTCCCCGTTGGCCGACGTGGGCGGTGCCGTGCTCGTCGAGTCCATCGCAGGCGTGTTCCTGGTGGCGCGGACGAGCGCGAGCGCGTTCTCGGCGGTCGACGCGGTCTGCAGCCACCAGTCGTGCACCATCACCGGCACGGACGGCGACACCTACGTGTGTCCGTGCCACGGGTCGCGCTACAACCGCAGCGGTCAGGTGGTGCACGGCCCTGCCATGGCGTCACTGCGTCGTTTCTCCACGACCGTCGCGGACGGCGTCGTGACGATCGCGCTCTGAAATAGCTCACGCAAATGTCCCAACTCAACTCGGAAATGGATCACCTGCTCCGCCGCGCCGGATTTGGCGTCAGCCCTGCGGACGCCGAGACCTTCCGCGACATGTCGACCAGCGCGGCGATCGCGCATCTCGTCGACTACGAAGGCCGACCGGATGACGTCGATGCCCGAATTGGACGGCCCGACCATGCGCAGGTCGCCACGAAGGATCTCTTTGCGCCGGACATCGACATCGACGACGCGCGCCAGCGCTGGATGTTCCGCATGATCCATACGCGGCGTCCATTGCAGGAGAAGATGGCGTTGTTCTGGCACAACCACTTCGCCACCGCTTACAGCAAGCTGGTCGCCGACTCTGGCACCATCCAGGCGGCCAAGATGCTCGCGCACAAGCCCGGCGCGCTCCGCGGGCCGCAAGGACAAGTCGAGCTCTTTCGCCAGTACGCGCTCGGCAACTATCGCGACCTCCTGCTGCAGGTGGCTCAGGATCCCGCAATGGTTGTGTGGCTCGATGGCCAGAGCAACACCAAAGCGAAACCGCAGGAGAACTTCGGCCGTGAGGTCATGGAGCTGTTCACGGTCGGCGTCGGCCACTACACCGAGTCGGATGTCTACGCGGCAGCGCGTGTGTTCACGGGCTGGAACCTGCGCAAGTCCGTTGACTACCGCCAGGACGAGTATGGGGATCTGAACGGGTATCAGGAATTCGTATACAGCGCCGACCAACACGACACCAGCGCCAAGACGTTCTCGTTCCCGATCTACAGCAACGGAAACCGGACCATCGCGGCGGGCACCGAATCTGGAGGCATGCAGGACGGCGTGGACTTGATCACCGCCCTCGCGGTGCATCCGGAAACGGCCCGTCGTCTCGCTCGAAAGTTCTGGAACTTCTTCATCAGCGAGATCCATCAGCCGGATCCGGCCTTCGTTGACGGCGCCGCCGCCATCTACCTGCAGAACCGCACCGAGATCAGACCCGTCGTGCGATACGTCCTGACGTCGCCCTGGTTCACCAATCCGGCGATGAAATACGCGCGCTATTCATGGCCGTCGGAATTCGTCGCCCGGGCGATCAAGGAGGTGGGATGGCAGGGCTTCTCGCTCGACAAGGTCCGGGCGCCAATGTCCGGCATGGGCATGCTGCTCTTCGAGCCGCCGAATGTCGGCGGATGGCCGCTTGGGGCCGGCTGGTTCTCGACGGGGACGATGCTGGCGCGGACGAATTTCGCCGCCACGCTGGCTGCCAGTCAGAAGGAGAACCTCGCGTCCGCCCTGGAGTCCGCTGGCCCAACGCCGCAGGCATTGCTTGCGGCGATGCTCGATCGCGTGACGCCGGCGCCGTTCGACTCGGCTCCACAGCAGGCGCTGATGTCGTACCTGATCGCCGGTGGAGCCTGGACCGGCAGCGCGGAGCAGCTCAACACCAGGGCCGCCGGACTAGCGCGCCTCCTCGTCGGCTCCTCTGAGTATCAGCTTGTTTAGAAGGGAGAAGGCGTGCGCGTATCTAGACGACTCTTCATCCGTGACGGCGTAACGACCGTCACACTCGGACTCGCGGCGCCCGCGTTCTTGAGCGCAATCGCGCAGGCCCAGGGCCTACCGTCGCGACGACTCGTCGTCATCTACCTCGGTGGTGGCAACGACGCGCTCAACACGCTCATCTCCTATCAAGACGCGACTTACTACAGCCGGCGTCCCTCGATTGCTGTGCCCGCGGGGCAGGTGTTGCAAGTGGGCACCGATGCCGGCGGGCGCGCGCTCGGATTGCATCCGCGGCTGGGCGGCCTCCGGAACATCTTCAACGAGGGACGTCTGGCTCTCGTGCAGCGTACCGGGTACCCGAACTCGAGCCGGTCCCACTTCGAGGCCACCGACATCTTCGGCACCGCCAACCCGCAATCGTCGACCGGCTCGGGCTGGCTCGGCCGCTATCTCGACACGCTTCCTCGACCGCTGGACGCACTCGCCGCGTGGAATACATCGGGAGAGACGCCGCGTGCGCTCCTGTCCGCGCAATCCGGGGTACCGGCAATTCCGAATGCGACCACCTACACGTATGCGAGCCCGAACCGCGGTGCGGCCGCGCTGCAAGAGCGGGCAGCCGCGCAGGTCATGGCGGCCAACCTGGCAGCCGGCCGGCCGCATCTGGCATTCGTGAACAGCACGAGTCGGGCGGCGATCGAGACGCTCGACCGAGTGGCCCAGGCGACGTCGTATACGCCGACGGTGGCCTACCCGAACAGCGGCCTCGGGCTGGCGTTGCGAACCGTGGCAGGCGCCATCGTCCGCGGCGTTGGTTCACGCGTGTACTGGGTGCAGACGGGCGGCTTCGACACGCACGCGCAGCAGGGCGCATCGGGCGGCTCTTACGGCAATCTCATGGGCACGCTCGGCGATGGCGCGTGGGCGTTCTACAGCGACATGCGCAACCAGGGTCTGGCCAACGACACGACCGTGCTCGTCTTCTCCGAGTTCGGCCGCCGCATCTCCGAGAACGGCAGCGGAGGCACCGATCACGGGGCCGCGGGCGTGATGATGGCGCTCGGCGGCATGGTGCGTGGCGGGCTCTACGGCACGGCGGCGTCCCTCGCGCCGGGGAGTCCGACGCTGGAGAACAACTCCGGTGACGTGCGATACGAGACCGACTTCCGATCCGTCTATGCGAAGGTGCTCGACCAATGGCTCGGCGTGAACTCGGTACCCATTCTCAACGGTGACTTTCGTGCCGGCGCGCCGGCCATTTTCTAAACTCCCAACCTCCAACTCCCAACTTCCAAGCGTCCGCTTTGGGAGTTGGGGATTGGCAGTTGGGAGTTGACGGTGAACAGGATGAATCGACTTTCTAAAGCCCCAAGATCCAACCTCCAACTTCCAAACCGTCCGCTTTGGGAGTTGGGAATTGGTATTTGGGAGTTAACGGTGAACGGGATGAATCGACTCTGTTTAATTGCAATGGTGTTGTTGAGCCTGTCTGGTCCGGCGCTGGCCCAGGGGCCCGAGAACGCGACGGCTGCGCCGGCCACGGCCCCGGCTCCCGTCGTGACTTTCGGTGTCGTCTCCTTCCTCCAGTACTCCGCCGAACTGCACGAACAGAACGGGTACAACGCCTTCGACGTCACGCGCGGCTACTTCAACGTCAAAGCGCGACTCACGGACCACGTGAGCGTCCGGTTCACGCCGGACGTGCGGCCGACCACCGACGCCAGCCTCGATCGGAACCTGGCGTTGCGCCTTGAATACGCCTCGCTGGACGCCCAGGTGAGTGACGGCGTATCGATCATGTTCGGCTTGCACGAGACGCCCTGGCTCACCTTCGAGGAGTCCCTCAACCGCTACCGAGTGCTCGGGCCCTTTTTCGCGGAACGCCTGGGATTGATTCCTGGACCGACCGACCTCGGCGCGAGTGTCAGGGCCACCCGCGGCCGCACGGAGGTCCACGTGGGGGTGTACAACGGCGAGGGGTATGGACGCGCCGAAGCGGACAAGTACAAGAGCGTGGATGGCCGCGTGACCCTGCGTCCGTTTGCCGAGGACAGCGCCGCCGGCCACGTGAGCATCTCCGGGTTCTACCAGTACGGCTGGTACGCGAGAGATCGGCCGCGCAACGTCGCCATCGTGATGGGCAGTTACGAGGTCCCGAATGTCGTCGCCACGGCGCAGTATCTGTCCGCCACCGACAACCCGTTTGTCGCCAGGGACGTCGAGCGCCGCGGGCTGTCGTTCTTCGGCGAGGGCCGGCAGGGTCCCACGGGCTGGGCCGCAGTCGGAGGCCTGGACCTCTTCGATCCGGACGCGTCCAACGACAGCGACTCGAGGCGCCGCTACATCTTCGGCGGCGCGCACTGGAGTCCGGTGGGACGCGGGCGGTTGGGTGTCGTGGTGACACTCGAGCAGGTCTTTCGAACGGCCAACTCCCAACTGCTCGAGCGCCGACTGCTCGCCCAGACCCACATCGAGTTCTAGAAGACCAGGGGGAAGAGAGAGAGCTAGGGGGAAGGGGGAAGGGGGAAGGGAGAGGGGAGAAGGGGATGGGAACAGAGCTGATTCAGGCAGAAGGTCTGAGCGAGGGCGTAAGAGGAGCGCGGCACATCTGGTGACGGTCTGCATGGCTGGTTAGCGATCGCGTGTAGCAAAATTCCAGTGCATGGTCGCGTGTGTCAGGACATCGTCAAGATCCTCCTGGAGCAGATATCGCTGACGAACCAAGTCCATGGCGGCAGACCGGATCCGCCGCAGGTAGCTGTCGAGGTCTCGATATCGTTCTTCGATAGACAGTCGCGGATCGCCGCTCGCCGCGCGTTCGGCTCGGGTCTTCGCAAACGGGATGTACGAACCTAACAACTGATAGATGTCGTCGGGGTTCCCGACGGCCTTCGCACGGAAGTTCCAGCCAGTTGTCGTCGCCAACGGCACGACAAGTTCCGGGACACGGATGCCGGTCAGCTCGTTTCCATCTCCGTCGACCTGTGGCACGAGATGCGGAAGCGGCGTGACCTTGCCACCAAAGATTCGGGCCGGACCGCCAATCCGCCTCGGGTCCGAGACTCCCGGGATTGATGGGAACTTGCTTTCCTGGATCGGGATTAGTGTCTTGTCGCTGAGGCGCGGGTACTGGCTGGCGGGCGGTGCGGTACTGCTTGCGGCCCACTGGTGCCACGCGCGGAGCAGCGCCCTCATGACATTGGCTTGAGGCATGGGATTGTTCAGCTGCTGTCCGTTATTTCGCGCCGCAGCGTTCCCTCCGCCCGGTGCAGCCGTTTGCCCGCCTGCTCGGTCGATCGGCGAAGGACGCGTGGGTGGAAACGCGGGTTCGATGTGCTGGGTGCCTGCCAGCAGGTAGATCCGGACATTCTCTGGAAGCGTCAGATCTCGCGTGCCATCGAGGGTCGTGTGCGTGAGCGCCGCGGCCCGGCCTCCACCCCAGTACTCAACCGGCGTATTCGTGTAGAAAATCTTGGGTCGCTGGTCCGGGCGATACCGGGATTCCAGGCCGTCGCGTGTGCCATCGACATCACGCTGCTCGAGATCGGAAAAAGGAAACTTCGTAGGCCTGTACACATCGCCATGTGTCGGCGTCGCAAAACGTTCATTGAAGGAGCCCCGGGCCGCGCCCGCGATATGTATCCACATCGCATCGAAGACGCGCCGATCGCGCTCGTCGATATTGAATCCGTCGTATAGGAATTGCCGGAGGAACCGTCCCGTCTGAGAATTGCCGAACACGTACGCGGCCTGACCATGAATCGGGAGATCGGACCGGTACCGGAACGCGGCGGCCGCATCACGAATCGCGGCTAATCCGACGCCGGCAACGAGTGGGGCGGCAGCGCGGTACGTCACACGATAGTACCGACCTGGTTCAAAACCTCCATCGAGCTGGATTTTGGGAAGGCCGTTGGGTCCAGCCATAAATCGCCAGTGCTCGCGTGGAATCACGTTGCCCGTGTCCCAATAGTGATCACGAACCGTCAGCAGGTCGGTCGGGCTCAGGAGTGCCGCAGGCGGGTAGATGACGGGCGGCCGGCCCGCAGGATCGTCGATGAGAAAGCCCTCGGCCGTGCGTTCGTTGTACATGAGCTCGACGCTCAGCGGATCGATGGTCGAATTCGAC
>Ga0070698_100007598_pt1 | contig 11730 bp, 11 predicted proteins | sample KBSK1502metaG_FD_65477 | JGI IMG/M metagenome (GOLD analysis project Ga0070698, IMG submission 65477) | Corn, switchgrass and miscanthus rhizosphere microbial communities from Kellogg Biological Station, Michigan, USA - KBS K1-50-2 metaG | ecosystem: Host-associated > Plants > Roots >...
CGGTACGGTGGTGGATCACCATGACTGCGGTCAAGTGAAGTCGAGCTGACTTCTCCTGCACTTCCGCGAGCAGTGCCGGCGACCACCCCAACTCGGCCGACGGGACACCATCCCATTGCGATCTAGGGAAATCTGTCTTGGGCCGCGACGTTGCCAGCGAAGGCAAGCAAAACGGCAATCGAAGGTCAATGTCAGAAGCATCTTTTGTGGCCTATGAGCAGGCCGCCAACAGTCGCCAACCGGTGCGCCTGCACAGGCCGCGATGCGATGGGCCGTGATCCCGTCACTAGCCTAGGGCGGGATGATTCTTGCTCGAATGATCTCGACGGAGCGAGCAAGGTCCGCCGCGCCGAAGGTGACGCCGACGATCGACCCGCGGGTTCACCACGCGTTGCGCAGTTCGCGGAGCTTCAGGAACACCGCCCGTTGGTCAGGCTTCTCGGGCAAGTCGGGAAAGGACTCGCGCAATTTCGCGATCACCGTTGGGCTGGTCAGGCGAAAGAACGTGTTGATCTCGCCTTCGACTTCGAGCGTCGATATGTACGCGCGATTGGGGTCTTGCCCCGCGAGCTTGTCGAGCATCTCGCGGGCGCTCGCGTTGTCGGGCTCGCGATTCAACGTGAAACGCAGATTGTTTTCGATGTAATCGTGGCCCGGATAGATCAACGTCGATTGCGGCAGCTTGGCGAGCTGCCGGTCGAACGTCCTGTACAGCTCTTCCGGATGACCGCCGTTGTGGCAATTCCCGGCGCCGGCATTGAATAGCGTATCGCCGCAGAACAGTGCCGGCTGGTCGGTGTGCGACAGCAGGCACACGTGACTCATGGTATGGCCCGGCGTGTCCAGCGCCTCGAGCTCGACCGTCTTGCCCACTTTGACGACATCGCCCGCGCTCAAGCCGCGGGCCATGTCGGCGATCTTGTCTCGGGCATTCTTGTGCGCCAGAATCGTCGCTCCGGTTTGCCGGACCATCGCCTCGTTGCCGCCCGTATGGTCGCGATGTTCGTGCGTGTTCAGGATCTGGGTGATCGTCCATCCCTCTTCCTTGGCGGCCCTCAGACACTTTTCATGATCCAAGGGGTCGATGGCCAGGGCCTCGCCGGTTTGGCTGCAGGCGATGAGGTAGTTGAAATTGCGGTAGGCGTTGGCGGTCCAGATCTGTTTGACTATCATGGCATCGTCCCCCGTCAGCAGCGTCCAATTTGGATTCGTGAGTACACGCCCTGACGCACGTCCCGTCCAACTGGAATCAGTCGGGCGGAGGTCGGGCGGCGGATCAAGCCTTGAGCTGCCGCGCGACGAATTGCTTGACCACCTCGCGCGCCTTGTCGGTCTGCGGACCCGGCTCGGCGACCCATTCGTGAACCGAGTTCTCGAACAGGCGATAGTCGCAGGCGCCGCCCGCGGCCCGATAGGTCCTGGCGAATTTTTCCTGCATCTCCGGCAACACGTTGTCGTCGAGCGCGCCCTGCATGATGAGGAACGGGACCAGGCTGACCTTTTCCCCGCGCTCGAGAATCTCCTGCGGGTTGCTTTCGTGGATCGTCGGCCACGGCGAGAAGAACACCTTGTTGTTCTTCACCATGGCCTCGTTGCGGCGACGCTCGGCGTTCTCGTAGCGCGCAAAGGTGTTGCTGACCGGCGAGCGCATGGCAACCCAGGCGACGGTGGCGTCGACGTCCGGGTTGGCGGCCAGAGGGATCGAACTGTAGCGCGGATCGCGCGGCCGCATCGCCAAAAGCTCGGCGACGTGACCGCCGCTCGACGAGCCGTAGAGACCGATCTTCGAGCCGTCGCCGTTCCAGGTCGCGGCCTTGGTCTTGAGCCAGCGCACGGCGTAGTGGGCGTCGGCCACGCAGGCCGGATAGGGCGCTTCGGGCGCCAGCGTCATGTCGACGGCGACGACGAGCAGCCCGCTCGCCGCCAGCGCGCGATCCATGGGCTCTTCGGCGAAGCGGTCCTTCCTGTTCCACGCCCCGCCGTGCAGATCGAGAACGGTCGGGAAGGGGCCCGTGCCTTTGGGCTGGTAGATCCGGGCCATCAGCATCCGGCCGGCGGGGTTGCGCCGAAGCTCGACGTCGCTGACGGCGAGGTCGAAGCGGGCGCCCGGATCATAGGCGGGCGCGCCGGCCGCGCGAGCCGCGCTTGGCCAGACCGTGCCGGCGGCGGGCAGGCCGACCGCCCCCGCGGCGGCCATCCGCTTGAGAACGTCACGGCGCGCGGGAGTCCTCTTGGTCATAGTCGCCTCCTTCGAATTCCTCTCCCCCGCTAGGGGGAGAGGCTAGGAGAGGGGGCTTCGGCAGATTCTGCAACCCCCTCACCCAACCTCTCCCCCTATCGGGGGAGAGGAGCTCGATCCAGGAAAGGAGCTCGATCCATGGGTTGATTCACGCTCAGTACACGGCTTCGAGAATAGGCACGATTTCCTGCGCCCCGTGAATCGGCCGCGGGTTGGAAAAGGTCCAGTCGTCGAGCATGCAGTTCGTGGCGATGCGCGGCAGATCCTCGCGCTTGACGCCGACGTCGCGCAACCGTCGCGGCAGGCCAAGCCCGGCGATGAAACGGTCGAGCACCTCGGCAGCCGGCTGGCCGGCCGCGCCGAGGGCGGCGCTGATCTCGGCCTGGCGATCGCCATTGACCGCTGAATTGAACGCCAGCACGGCCGGCAGCATGACGCAGGAGGTGTAGCCGTGCGGCACCCCGGCACTGCCGCCCAGCACATGGCCGATGGCGTGGCTCGCCCCCATGCGCGTGCCGCCGACGATGCCGGTCATCGAGATCCAGGCGCCGATCTGGCCGTCGAGCCGCGCCGCTAGGTCGGCCGGATCGCGTTTGGCTGCCGGCAGACCGCGACCGAGCAGGCTAAGCGCCTGCAGCGCGGTGCTGTCGGTGTAGGCGTTGCCGTCGATCGAGCAGTAGGTCTCGACCGCATGATCGACCGCGCGGATGCCGGTCGAGAGCCATAGCCATTCCGGCGTGTGCACGGTGATCGCGGGATCGAAGATCACCATGAGCGGGATCAAGCCGGGATGGATGTAGGCCTGCTTCAGCCGCAGCCGCGGCTCGGTGATGCCGGCCCGCGCGTTGAATTCGCCGCCGCTCAGCGTGGTCGGCACGCAGATCTGCCGCACCCGCGGCGCGCGGTACTGCGGGAAGCGCCGCTTGCCCGTCGTCTCGTCGACCACGGTGCGGAACGGCTCCAGCCCGTCCGGCTCGCGAATGTCGTGTTCCAGGCAGATGGTGACCACCTTGCCGCCGTCGGTCGTCGACCCGCCGCCGACACTCAGCAGCAGGTCGCAGCCGGCGTCGCGCGCCTTGTTGGCGCAGGCGATCACCGCGTCGCGCGGGCTGTGCGCCGGCATCTCGTCATGCAGGCCGGCGTAGCGCGCCCCGAGCGCCGCGGCGATCTGGCGGACCGCATCGGTCTTCTGGTTGAGCGTGCGCCCGGCCAGGATGAACACCCGCTTGGCGCCCAGCCGATCGGCCGCCTCGGCCACAGCCTGGGCGGCCGGACGGCCAAACACCACGCGTTCCATTCCCGTGAAGACGATCTCGCCGGCACGCATGGGATCACACGCTATAGGCTGGCCCGGCGGAGAGGAAGGTGGGAGCCCGGTACCGAAGGTCCGAATCCCTTCCTCTCCGCCATTTACCCCCATGCGAACAGTCTCTCCGGCCCCGGCGACCCCTCAAATGCCCAATAACGGCGGGCCTTTCACCTCAGGCTCCTGACTCCCCTTTGCCGCCCCAGGGCCTGTTTGGTCTCTCTCGGGCCGTTTCTCTCCAAAGCTCATGACTCCGCGAATTCGTCAGCCGATTTCGATCAGCCGTAGACCTTGCGCACCTCGCCGTCGGCCCACTTCACCGCGTCCTCGGCGGACATGCCCTGGACGGCCTTGGCGTACATGTCGACGATGATGTACTTGGAGAGCACTTCGGCAGCCTTAGGTCCCGCCGGTCCCGCATGGCCATAGACACGGCCAAGCCGCGGCGCCACGCGGTAGGGCGCCATCACCGGGTCTTCCTGCCACATCTTGTGGTTCTCCCACTGCTTGGTCGGACCGGTGGCAAACCCCTTCTGCACGTTGAACCACTTGTCATAGACGTCAGTCGAGTGGAACCACTTCAGGAATTCCATCGCCTGCTTCTGGTTCTTCGAATAGCGCATCACCATCATGCACTGGAAGGGATGCACGCCGAACTGGCCGGCCGGCCCCTTGGGCAGCGGCGCGTGCTGGATGTCGGTCTTGAGCTGCGCTCCCTTGTCGGTCTTGTACTGGTCGGGCTTGCGCAACGCTTCGATGTAGATCGAAGCGCCGTTGAGCGTGGCGCTGATCGTGCCCGACAGGAAGGCGCGGTTGTTGTTGGAATCGTCCCAGGCCAGGCCGCCCTCGTCGTGCGCTTCCTTCCAGAACGCCGTCAGGAACTTGACCGATTCGATTGTCTCTTTCGAGTTGAGGTTGACAGTCTTGCCGTCGGCCTCGACTTCGCGCCCTCCCCACGACCACAGATAGGGATAGGCGAACGCCGGCGCGTCGCCGACCGTGTGACCGAGGGTCTGGCCCAGGGGTCGGCCCTTGGCCTTGAGCTTCTTGCCAGCTTCCCGATACTCCTCCCAGGTCTCGGGGAACTTGGTGACGCCGATCTCGTCGAACCACGATTTGCGGTAGGCGACCATGGCGCCGATGATGCAGTAGGGGACGGCGATCCACTTCTTGCCGTCGTGCGTGTTGGCCTTGGCGAGGTCGTAGTAGCCGCCCTGCGCGGAGCCGAGCGCCTCGCACACCGCCGACACGTCGGCGCAGCTGTCGGCATAGAGCTGCGCCTTGTTGTCGAAGATCATGATGATGTCGGCCCCGCCTTGCGCCTGGATCGCCGCCGTCGCCCGCGGCTGCAGGTCGTTGAGGCCGATCGTCTCCATGTTGATCTTGAAGCCGAGCGCCTTCTCGGCTTCCGCCAGCATCGATTGGCGCAGGATCTGGTCGCCGGCCGGGACGAAGTCGTTCCACTTCAGCCAGTGCACGGTTGTGGTCTGCGCATAAGCGGGTGCCTTGCCGGCGGCGAGAATGCCGGCCATGCCGGTGGCCTTGACAGCCAGTGCGCCAGTGCCCGAGGACTTCAGGAACTTGCGACGCGTGACACGAGCCATTTTGTTCCTCCCTGGTACGCTTGCTGTTTATCAGCAAGATTTATGCGGCAAGTGTAGGTGCAGACGTAGCGCCGGACAAGCTCGCGCCGGCAAAGGGTATGGCCGTGACTGTTCAAAGGGTCGATCTGGGGAGTGTCGGATGAGACGTGTCGGCTTGCTGCTGCTGACGGCAATCCTCGCGGGGCCGACCTACGGTCAAACCAGGAGCGCTCAGACCTCGAGTCCCCAGGCCGCGAGTGCATTGACCTGCGGCGTGCTGAAGGCGGAGAGCTCGCGAACCTCGACCTCGTCCCTTTGGACGATCTCCGGACCCTCGGGGAAAACCACGGAAACCGGTGTCCTGCGCAGCGGTCCGCGCTTCGAATGCATCGACGGCGCCATCCTGGTCGTGGAGTTCACCTCGACGGCGGGGCATTCGTTCTTCGACGCCTATTTCGCCGACGGCACCAATATCGGCTATGGCCGCCAGCAGATCGACCGTCGCGGCAGTCGCTTCGTTCTTCCCATCCAGGCCAAGGCGCGCATTGCCGCGCCGTTCCGGGCCGCGTTCGACTATCACTGTCGTCTCAACATGCCGGCAGATCCCATCGAGCCGGCCGCCCGGGCGGACTGCGTTTTCTAGAGCGCGACGCTTCAGGATCGTGCGCAGCGATCGGCGATGTCTTGGGCATCGCCTCCCGCGCTCGTGCCGGGCCCGCCATAGATGCTGCGATAGGCCACTTCGGTGGTGCGGCCGGAAATCTGCCGGATGTCGAACGATCCCAGCACGGCGCCTGCCAGGTTGTTGACGACCACCTGCGCGCGACCCGAAGAGAACGTCGGCTTCACCGTGACCAACGGACCCTGCGAGCGCGCGACGATGCAGTTCGCCATGGTCTCCCAGGGCACCTGGTAGGCGGCGCTCCAGGTCGGCGGCTTTTGCGCCAGTTCGCCCGGCGACTGGCAGGCCGCCAGCGCCGCAAGGGCCATGATGGCGAAGACAGTTCTGCAGGTCATCGACGAAGGATGCCCTGAACGACGTCGTTCCTCAACGTCGGAAGCGAGGCCTGCCGGCTAGCCTCCGGGCAGCCCACCCTTGCGCCTCCTCATGACTGGCGACATCGTCTATGAACCAGCGGTCGAGGCAGGCCATTGGTTACATCGGGAGCCCATCCAGGCATGAGCGATCCTTCAGCCGAGGCGCGTGCTTTCGGAGCGACGACCGCGGAGCCGCTGCGGCGGGAGCTGCTCGTCCCGAACGTGATTGCCGCCGCGGGCATCGGCGTAATCTTGGCGGTCGCCGCCGCCGATGCTGCCCTGCGCGGACCCTGGCTCGATGAATTCTGGTCGCTCGAACTGTCCGACAGCCGCAACGGACTGCTGGCGCTGATCCGCGACGGCTGGATGCGCGATGCTCATCCCCCGGTCTTCAATGCCTGGGCGACCCTCCTGGCGTCGCTCGGCGTCAGCTCGATCCCCGCCGGGCGCCTCGCCTCGAACCTGCTCGCCGCGGGACTGATGATCCTGGCCGCCCTGCGCCTGTCGCGGCGGACGCCCGGGCAGGCCGGCTTCGCCGCAGCCCTGCTGCTGCTCACCCTGTCACTGCCGCAGGCGATGGAATCCTTCGCCGTCTACCGATCCTACTTCTGGCAGATGGCGGCGATCGGCACGCTCACGCTGGTGGCGCGTCATGTCGCCTCGGCAAGGGTCGATCTCGATTGGCGCCGCGACCTCGATCTGGCGGCGATCACTGCGCTGGCGACCGGCGTCGCGATCGGGGTCCACTATGTCGGTGGGCTGTTCGGCGGGCTTTTAGCCGGGGCCATCGCCTGCTGCGCCTTGGCAAGAGGGCTGCGGCGTTGGGCGGGCCTGGTGCTGGCATCGGCGGCGCTGTCGGGCCTGTTCGTCGTCGCCAGCATCGCGCTGCAGGCGCCGAGCTGGGAGGCCGAGTTCGATCACAGCTGGATCGACCTGCCCGGCCTCGCGGCGCTCGGGGTGCTGGCCTCGCTCGCCGCCGCACCGCTCTGGCTCAATCCCGTGCCGCTTGCCGGCCTCTGGCTGCGCCCTTCGATGGGGAAGGGAACACGCGACGCCTCGGAAACCAGGTTCGTCGCCATGATCGGCGTCGTGCTGGTCGCGGGCGTGGCCATCGTGCTGGCCGCCCATGCGGTCAAGCCGATCGTGGTCCATCGCTATCTCTTCGCGGTCCCGGTGCTGGTCAGCGCGCTGATGGCCGTGCCGGCCGCGCGACTCGCGCAGGATCGGCTGCTGTTCGGCCTGCTGGCGCTGGTGGCGGTGGCGGGCGCGGTCCACCCGATGGTCGAGGTCGGCATCAGGCCTCTATGGCGCGAGAATGCGCGGACAGTCGCCACGATCGTGGCCGGCTGCCCGACGACCCAGGTCTACGCGGCCAGTGGATGGGCGCTGGGGCCGGCCGCCGAAACCCGCGCGGCGCGGCGGGAGGATCCGGTCTTCGAACGGGCCTACCGAACGCTCGCCGCGCCCTGGGGCTACACCGTCAAGTTCATCGGCCAGAACGGCACCGCTCGGGCGATGCCCGGCGCCTGCCCGGTGCTGCTCTGGTACGAGCATACGCCCAACGAGGCGGAGAACGATCTGCCGGCGGCCATCGAGGCAGCCGGCCTGATGGGCCTGCAGGGGGCCCGCCTGTCGGTGACCCGCAGCCGCACGGGGTTCGTCGTTCGCGCAGACCGGTGATTGCGAGAGCGGGCAGCGGCGACTCCTCAAAAACGCGCCAGCAGTGAGCCGTAACCGTAAACTTTGTCCGTGATCCCGTTGGTGCGCAGGGCGTGCCAGTAAGTGGTGGCATTGATCTGCAGGACCGCCTTGTCGAGCCAGCGCTCGGCTTCGTCGGCCAGCCTGGCGAAGGGCAGATTGGCGCCGAAGGCGACGATCGCCTCGACATCCGGTCCGTCGATCGAGCGGATGGCCTTGATCATGTCCTGGGCGGTCAGCACCGAGTACGACGCCGGGCTCTTGCCGCGCATGTGGCAGAAGCGGACGATCTCGTAGCCGTGGGCGCCCAGCACCGCATTGAGGCGGGGTTCTATGCACGGGTAGTAGGGCTCCATGATGGCGATCCTGCGCTTGATGCCGTGCGCCTCGAGACCGGCGACGACGGCGTCGGAGGCAATCGCAACGGGGATGTCCCAGCCGGCCACCTTGCGCACGCGACGCTTCAGGTCTTCGCCCCAGTCGAGCGTGCCGCCCCACACCGAAAGGGCGGAGATGCCGAGAATGAACGCGTTGGGCTTGGCGTCCATGACCCGCTCGACGGCAGCCTCGAGCGACTTGTCGATCGCCTCGAGCTGCCGCTCGAAATCGGCATCGGAGGTCACGGGATCGTCGGCGATGACCATGCGCGCCAGGTGGTTCGTCACACCCGCCGGTCTCATGTCGTCATATTCGGGCTGGACGACGGTGTTCGTCGACGGCGTCGTCACGCCGAAGGCAAGGCGCCAGGCCAGGTAGTCGCGCATGGCGTTCGCTCCCTTCTTGTTCCCCGAGGTCGACCCGCGAGGATGCCATCGCGGCTACTCCTTGTCCCTGCGCTTCGCGTGGCTCCGCAGGGTGAGGTATGGTTGGTTGTGCTCCAGACACAAGGCAGAGGCAGGCATGGCCAAACCAGTTCAGCGAAAGAGAACCACCCGCACCCGCCGCGGCGGATTGACCCGGCGCGAGCTCGCCATGCTGCCGGTCGCGATCGGCGCCATGGCGTCGGGGCGCGCCGAGGCTGAGGCCAGCCTGGCCGTCGAGAACGCCTCGCTCGCCGACGTGGCCCAGGCCCTTGCCGCCGGAAAGATCACCGCCAGTGCTCTCACGCGCGCCTATCTGGCGCGCATCGAAGCCTACGACCGCGGCGGGCCGGGCCTCAATGCCGTGCGCGAGATCAATCCCGACGCGCTGTCGATCGCCGGCCACCTCGATGGGGTCAAGCCGTCGGCGCGCCAACCGCTGGCCGGCGTGCCGATCCTGGTCAAGGACAACATCGCCACCGGCGACAAGCAGCACACGACCGCGGGTTCTCTCGCGTTGGCGAGTGCGCGCGCCAAGGACGACGCCACGGTCGTCAAGCGGTTGCGCGCGGCGGGCGCGGTGATCCTGGGCAAGGCGAACCTCACGGAGTTCGCCAACATCATCGCGACCGACATGCCCTCGGGCTACAGCTCGCTGGGCGGCCAGGTGAAGAACCCGTACTCGCCGTCCCTGCTCGACGATCGTGGCATCTCGCTCGTGTTGCCGGGCGGTTCGAGCTCGGGCTCCGCCGTTGCCGTCGCGGCGGGCCTCTGCGCGGCGGCGATCGGCACCGAGACCTCGGGCTCGCTGCTCAGCCCGGCGTCGCAGAACGGCGTGGTCACCGTGAAGCCCACGGTCGGGCTCATAAGCCGAGCCGGCATCCTGCCGATCTCGCACAGCCAGGACACCGCCGGACCGCTCACCCGCACCGTGCGCGATGCGGCGATCCTGCTCAACGTGCTGGCGGCGCGCGATTCGCTGGATGCCGCGACGCAGCCCCTGCAACGGCCCAACGACTACACCACGGGCCTCGACAAGGATGGACTGAAGGGTGCGCGCATCGGCGTGCCGAGCGATCCCGACGATCCCCTGAACGATTTCTACATGGGCAAGTTGCCGGCGCGCTCCAAGGCGGTGATGGCGACGGCCCTCTCGGTCTTGGCCGACGGCGGCGCCACCATCGTGCGGGCCAGCATGCCGACGGCGGGCTGGATCGGCGGGCCCGGCACGACCATGGGCGTGCTGAACCGCAATCCGCTCAGCCGGCGCAAGGGCGAGCCGGCCACGCCATCGATCGTGTTCCTCTACGAGCTCAAGCACGATCTCAATCTCTATCTGCGCGACTGGGCAGTCGGCACCAGAATCAAGACCATGGCCGACATCATCGCCTTCAACCAGGCCAACGCCGACAAGGCGCTGCGCTTCGGCCAGGACCTCTTCCTCGCCGCCCAAGCCACGCGCGGCGACCTGTCGGAGCTCGAATATCGCTCGGCGCGGGCCATGGATCTGCAGTCCGCCAAGGAGCGCGGGCTCGATGCCTATATGACCCAGCACAAGCTCGACGCCGTGCTCTTTCCCGGCACGGCGGGCGCCTCGATCGCGGCGAAAGCCGGCTATCCCAGCGTCCTGGTGCCGGCGGGCTTCATCGGCGGGGTCGAGGGCAAGGAGACGCCCGACTTTCCGCTGGGCCTCACCTTCGCCGGCCGCGCCTGGAGCGAGGCCAAGCTCTTGCGCCTGGCCTACGCCTACGAGCAGGCCGCCACGGCGCGTCGTCCGCCGGCCGGGCTGCCGGCGCTTTAGCGGCCGGCTGGCAGTGGCTATGTCGGGCTGGTCGGGCAGGAGGGAGATACAGCATGATTCGACTGACGGTGATCCCCCGGCTTCGCGAAAACCTACTCCGGCTTCTGGTTGCCAAGGAGGTTGAGCTGCGTCGCAAAGGCCGGGGCACGCTGCACCGGTCGGGTCCGAAGAAGCGTGGCCACGAGAAGTGGACTCACACGACCTACCCGGGTTGGATCGACCTGCAGCGCTCTGTCGACGGCACGCTCGCGGCCACAGTGCATTCAAGGGCAGCAGATGACGAATGGAAGCTGCTTACTTCCCTGATTGGTTTTCTCGACCGTCATTTTCGTAGCGAGATCGCTTCGGTGACGATCAACTACGATCGATCATGAGAATGATCTAGGGGCTATCTAGGGGCTCTAGACCGGGGAGAACGGCACTTCAGGGCGCCGCCGATCGGCTCGAGAAACACGCCAGAGGACGCGATGGGAAATTCGAGGACGAACGTTGCGGCCATCCTCTCCTTCTTGTTGCCGGCCATCGCGAGCGCTGCTGTCGCCCAAACCGTGGCACAGGGGACATTGAGCCCCGACCCCAGAACGCGCTGCGCACAACTCGTGGCGTTCTGGCAGCTCCATGGCGGCAGCAAGAGCGAGGGCAGCGGCGGCGCCGACATCGCGCGCAAGAGCGCCGAAGTCGATTGCGGGGCCGGCCGCTACGAAAGGGGCATCCGGACGATGGAAGACCTGCTGCGGCGCAATGGCTACACCGTGCCGTCGTCCAGTCCGGCGAGCGGCGGCTGACGGATCTCGCTTGTCAGCCCTTCCGCTTGCGGTAGATCTCAGTGATCTCCTTCTCGCCCCAGGCGATCGCCTGGTCCAAGGTCATGCGGCCGGTCGCGTACTGCGCGAACATGTCGGGGAGGATGTAGAGGTCCCAGACCTGCTGCGAGGCGGCGGTGGTGGGGCCGGGCCACGAGGGCGGCACCGTGACCTTGGCGACGTCGGGGATGTTCCGGTACTGGGGATCGCTCTTGTAGACCGGATGGGCGGTGAGGTTGTTGAGGAACGGCATGTTGAAACCGTGACCCGCCTCCACCCATTTGGCCTGGTTGTCGGGCTGGAAATGGAAGCTCAGGAAGTCCTTGGCCAGCGCGACGTTCTTCGAGAAGTTCCAGATGCCGACACACCAGAATCCGGTCGTCGCGAAGCGGCCCTTGGGCCCGCGCGGCGTATTGATGTGGTCGATCACCTCGGCGATCGGCTGCTTGGTGCCGGGCACGA
>Ga0070698_100007600_pt1 | contig 11729 bp, 8 predicted proteins | sample KBSK1502metaG_FD_65477 | JGI IMG/M metagenome (GOLD analysis project Ga0070698, IMG submission 65477) | Corn, switchgrass and miscanthus rhizosphere microbial communities from Kellogg Biological Station, Michigan, USA - KBS K1-50-2 metaG | ecosystem: Host-associated > Plants > Roots >...
GGATCAACGTATTCAGCCCCGTTCGCCCGACCGTTCTCGTCGGCTCCGATCCGGATAACCCGGCAATGAGTCCTCAAATCAAGATTGCCGGTCGCCAGCGCCTCAGGAATCGACGTGAGGGAAGGATCCCATTTATCGCCGTTAAACGAGCCGAACCCATTACTCCACGCGCAGTAAGTGGTAGCGGGGCGACCGCGATACGGGATGGTATTGACCCCGACAGCCACCGGATGCGGGTGCAGACCTATTCGTTCCGTGGCTTCTCGATACAATTCACCCATGCGGAACGGACGCATGGGCGGCATCGGCAAAGGTTTGCTTCGCTTAATGAACGGGTTGGATTCGTCGCCCGCGATCCCTATTTCGTGCTCAAGAAAAGTGTAGTAAGGCTCGAGTTCCTCGTAGGTGACCGGCCAATCGGCCAACGTGCATCCTTCCGGTAGCACCGAAAGGCCCCACCGGTCCTTGACGTGGCTCAACATTTTAAAGTGATGTGGGTGAAACCGCCGCAGCCAACCGCCGTAATGGATGATCGAACCACCAACACTGTTCATCATCCGGCCAAGAGAGAAAGTCGCTTCCTGAGTCGGTTCGGCATCGTTACGCCTCCAGCGAGGGATCTCGCTCAAAAATTTAGAACCCATGTTAGCCCGGCAATAATACGTGGCACCGAGTTCATCGGGCAGGTAATCGCTTTGGGTACGGAAAGGACCCGGCTCAAGCGCGACCACCTTGAGACCCGCCTTAGCGAACAGTGGCGCAACGACCGAGCCTACCGTACCAGCTCCCACGATCAGGACGTCTACTTCCGGCGAAGGATCAGCTGCCCCGCGATGTGGATCGTATCCGGCAATGGCTTTTTTTGGGCGTTTTGGAAGGTTTAGATCGGCCAATGAGTGGATCTCGCCTCCTTTATCGACTGGCTTGTCGGTCAAGTTTTCTTCGGCGCTATTCTCAAGCCAAACACCGGGATGACCTAGAACGCGCCATCCCGCTTTATCACGATTGCCCCCGTAAACAGGGTCGGAAAAAAGGCCTTCCTGCAGGTGGGACCGCACCAATTCGAAAAAGGCTTTGGCTTCGATTACTCGGAAATTTGGCGCTGAGTTTTGTTCTAGTGCGCCGATCAGTTCGCTCTGCTGGGCGCCATCCGTGTCGGCGAAAGGCTTGCCGAAGCGGCGTTCGGATTCGGCGTCTAACGCATAAACCCCAAGCCGGTAGGTTTCCAGGTGGTGCGCGTAGGGGCCACTCAGCGCCCGATCGAGATATTCGATGACCCCAATTATCGAAGCACCGGGCCCGCTTTCATCGGCGGGAAAGAGTTGTTCAAAAAGGGCGTCGAGCGCGGAGGCTTCCGCAACGCTGAGGGCCGTAAAAGCTTGGTTTTGAAGTGAGGGTCGCGTGTCCATGGGGAAAGGGGGACTCTAACTGGGTGGGTTGAGTTTCAGGCCGAACGGTCCCGGTCGGAAGATCCGCTCATCCATTGTTTTCAATGTCTCGCTTACCCGAAGCGGTATGTCGGCCTGGGCGAGCACGTCGCGCTTTAAATCGACGCCGGGGGCAATTTCGATCACCGTCAGACCTTCCGGCTCGAGGCGCAGCACGCAACGTTCGGTGATGTACAACACATCCTGCTTAAGTTGTCGCGCCCTGCGGCCGCTGAATGTAACGTGTTCAACCTCCGGGACGATTTTTCGGTTCTTGCCCTCTTTTGCAATCCGCAGTCGGCCATCTTCCACCCGTAAGTCGAGGCCTCCCGCGGTGAAATAGCCGCAGAAAAGGAGAGCGCGCGCGGTTGCAGTAATATCAACGAAGCCTCCGCAGCCCGCTGTGACGTGCGGACGCAAAGCCAGCCGCGACACGTTGACGTTTCCCTCCTGATCGACTTGTAGGAAAGAGAGGCAACTGCGGTCAAAACCGGCGCCTTGGAAAAAGGTGAACTGATCCGGCGAGGGAACAATGGCGTCTGCGTTCGAAGCACAGCCAAACGCGAAATTCAGCAGGGGCATGCCGCCGACTGCACCCTGTTCGATCACCCACGTCACTTCGCCGTGCAGCCCTTCGTCCAATAAGATTCTTGGAACGAGCGCGCAGATTCCGAATCCGAGGTTAACCACGTCTTCCTCGCATAGTTCCAGCGCGGCCCGTCTTGCGATGATCTTGTCGACTCCCCATTCGATAGGCTTAAAATCCCACAAGGGTCGGAAGACCTCGCCGCTGATGGCGGGGTTGTAGGGGGTCTGGGTAGTCTGCTGCTGCTCTGGGTCGATGACGACGTAGTCCACAAGCACACCAGGCACCCGGACCTGTTGCGGCCTTAAGGTGCCAAAGGCCGTTAACCGTTTAACTTGAGCTATGACTATTCCGCGATTGTTGCGCGCCGCCAACGCCTGATCAAAAGCGCCTAGGTAAGCGCCTTCATGCTCCATCGTCAGATTACCACGTTCATCGGAGGTCGTGGCTCGGATGATCGCAACATCTGGCGGGATCGATGGGAAAAACAACCATTCGTCGCCTTCAAAGTTAACGAGCCGAACAATTTCCTTAGTTGTGCATTGATTCATCCGGGAGCCCTGCCGGCGCGGATCCACAAAGGTGTCCATGCCCACTTTGGTCAGAACGCCGGGACGGCCGGCAGCCGATTCGCGGTGCATGTGGAAAAGGATGCCGCTGGGAACGTTATAAGCCTCGATCTGGTTGTCGATGATCATTTGCCAGATCTTGGGGCTTGGCAAGTTGGAGGGGCCACTTGGGAAAGAGCCTGCAATGACCCTTTTCAAAAGACCGGGATGAGCTATGTGATCCACCCCAGGAATGCCGTACATGTCGCCGGCGGCGATCGGGTGGATTGCTGTGATCCCGCGCGGTTTGCCTTTCTCAAGGAAGTATTTTCCAATTGATCGCAGGGAGGCGTCGGGGCACCCTAAACCGCTCGACGAACTGACCGTGATAACAGCGTCATCGGCGATCAGTTCGCCGATCTTTTCTATCGGTATAATCTTGGATCGAAACATAAACGAGCGAGATGGCTTTAAAGGTTAACCGTGCGGAGACCGGCGGCTGTTCTTGCTTAAAAGTTGAGTTTCGGTTGTCGTCACCTGGTTTAGGTGTGGATTAGCGCTTGTGGCTGTCCGAATGCGGTCTTGGATGTGATCGGCGACCCGGAGTGCCTGGGCGGCGATAGTTAGGGCCGGATTCACCGCGGCCGAGGAGGGGAAAAAGGAGCTGTCGACCACAAATAGATTTGGCACATCATGGCTCCGGCAAAAAGGATCGAGCACCGATTTCGTCGGATCAGTCCCAAATCTTATCGTTCCGCACTGATGCGAATTGGTCTCGATACCCATGCGTTGGATGAGAATGATAGGATAGCCTGCTCTCTTTAACATTCGGGTGGCGGCTCGAATCAGTCGGTTGTGCGCGCGAAGGTTGTTCGGGCGGAAACGAACTTCGATTCTGCCGCCTGCCCCTAGAGTCACCCGGCTTTCCGGGTCGGGCAGGTCTTCGGACATTACCCACCAGTCCACGCTCCTATGGGCGAATGCTCCCAGAATAGGCTTCGGTACCCAGCGTTGATTAGCAGTGAGCATGCCGGCTTGCAACTTCCCAAGAAGCTGCAGATTACCCAGAGGGAATCGGTAACCCTCGTCCCCGCGAAAGTAGAAATCATTGATCGCCATCGTCTTTTGAAACGTCGTCGGATTGACCCGGAAAGGATTGACTGCCATCAGCGCTGTATTGTTGTGGACCATGTAATTGCGGCCCACCAAGCCAGACGAATTCGCTAATCCGTTCGGATGAATAGAGGACGCCGAACGCAATAGCAGCGCGGTGGAGTTGACCGCGCCGCAAGAAACAACAAACCCATCTGCGCCGATTCGCCGACTTTGGCCATCGCGCTCGATTTCGACTTCGGTCACTCTTTTTCCCGAGGAATCGGTGACGAGATGACGCACAAAAGCGCGAGTCATCAGTTCAACGTTGCCTGATGCAAGGGCCGGTCGCACGCAAGACATGTCGGCATCGGCTTTGGCGTTTACCTTACAGGGGAACCCGTCGCAGGTCTTGCAGCGGATGCACCTTCCGCCCGGTCGCAGGTCAATTCCTAATGGCAAAAAAAAGGGGTGTAATCCCTGACCTTCAAACCGCCTTTTCAGGTCCTCGATGTATGGCTCGTGCGAAACCGCTGGAAATGGGAAGGGCGCTGTGCGCGGCGGTTCTGTCGGGTCGGCTCCGGTTTCGCCGTGGACGAAGAGCATCTGTTCAGCACGACAATAGTAGGGCTCCAACTCCTCGTACGTCACTGGCCAAGCCGGCGACACTCCTTCCTCATGTTCAAGGTTTGAGAAATCCTCTTTCCGAAACCTCGGAAGAGCCGCCCCGTATACCTTCGTATTGCCACCCACAAAATAATGAACTCCCGGTGGGAAGGTATTTCCCGAATCGTCGAACCATTGCTCTTTGGGCTTATACCTTTTTTGGTTAAAAACCGCCTCCGGATTCCAGTTCTCTGGTTCCGACGGAAGATAATCGCCTCGCTCCAATAGCAGGATTTTGCAGCCGGAGTCGCGGAGTGCATAGGCCAACGCCCCGCCGCCCATTCCGGTTCCGATTATTACCAAATCGTAAGCTTCCATGGGAGTTTCGCGACGACTAACCTTTCACTGACCCCGCTAAGAGGCCTCGCACAAAGAAGCGACCAAGAAAGATGTAGACCAGAGCGGTCGGCAGCGCCGCCACCACTGCCCCTGCCATCACCACATTCCAGTCGACCGAAAATGACCCCGATAGATTATTCAAGGCGACTGTAACCGGTTGAGCACTGGGGTTTGGCAGGATCGTCACCCCAAACAAAAAGTCGTTCCAGATATTGGTGAATTGAAAGATACCGACGACGACAAAAGCCGGCATCGAGAGGGGAAACATAACGTGGGTATAAGTCCGAATGATGCCTGCGCCATCAATGCGCGATGCCTCAAGCAATTCATCTGGAATATTGGCAAAATAATTTCGAAAAATTAAGCTGCTGATAGGAAGTCCGTAGAGCACGTGCACCGTGATCAAGCCCGGTATTGTCCCATAAAGTTTTACCAACTGCAGAAACTGAATGAGCGGAATCAGGATGCTCTGATAGGGGATAAACATGCCGAAGACTAACAATGCGAAAAGCAGATTAGAACCGCGAAACTTCCATTTGGCGAATACATAACCATTAATCGATCCCCATACCGCGGAGATAATTGTGGCCGGGATAGCCAGCATGAGACTGTTGCCGAGATTCGGCTCCAGACGGTTCCACGCCTCAACAAAACCTCCGCCGCTAAGTTGCTGAGGTAAATTCCACATTGTCGAAAGACTGACATTTCGCGCTTCCTTTAGCCCGGTCACGACCATCACGTAAACCGGCATCAGGAAGAACAACATGAACCCTAACAACACGGCGAGGATCAAGTAGTCCCACAAGTTTTTAGGCAGAGCCTGGCGAATGGAGTAAAAAGGGGATGCAGTCGCGGTTGACATAATTACCTTTTGCGGAGATTAGACCAAAGATAGGGCACGATAACCAGGCTGACCAAAAAAAGCATGACGACCGATGCCGCCGCTCCAAGATTGTATTTCGTAGCTTTAAAGGTCTGATCGAACACGAAAATACCTGGCACATCCGTGGCAAATCCGGGCCCGGAGCCGGTCATTGCGAAGATAAGATCGAAGATTTTCAGGGAGACATGCCCCAGGATGATCGCGGTGCTCACCGTCACCGGCCGAAGTAGAGGCATGATTACGTTAGTATAAATTTGGAATTCGTTCGCTCCGTCGATACGAGCGGCCTCTCGCAGCTCGGGGGATATCGTTGCCATCCCAGCGATGTACATCGCCATGGAGAACCCAGTGAGTTGCCAAGCCGCAGCGATCACGACAGGAATTAAGGCTACCGGAATTCCCAGCTGAATCGACATGTCTTTCACGGCCGGAAAAATGTTCCCAAGCCAATCATTGATCGAAAAGAGCACCGAAGGATCGGTCGTCCATCCCGGCTTGAAGGGGGGGCCGCCCATTGATGTGATCAGATGATTGATGCCCAGCCCATCAAACAAGAGGTTGATGCCTGTTTCAGGGTTGAAAATCCATCGCCATGCAATGCCGGTAACAATGAAAGAGAGTGCGTAGGGAAACAAAAAAACGTTTCGCAGGATTGAATGGCCAATAAGTTTTCGATCCAGGAGCATGGCTAGAAGTAGCCCGAAAAAAATCGACCCAATCAGAAAAAGGGTCGTAAAGACGAACATGTTCCGGAGGCTGGCGTGCCAGCGCGGCATCGCAAACATTTGCTGGTACGTGAAGCCGAACGGCTCTCGCAAATTGAGGTCCATGCGGAGGGTGCCCCATTTTGACAATGATACCCAGATCGTGATTGCGATGAACGCGTAGACAAAGATGATGCTCGCAATCATCGCCGGCGTGAGGATCAACGGGGGAAGTGCATCATCCAGTCGGAACCGGCGCGCACGAGTCGCAATCTGAGCCGGAGGGCGCAAGCTGGCAACTGATTCAGCTTTCACGGCGGATCCGTCGGCCGAGATTTGAGAACGGTTTTTTGCTTTCATGACGCTTGTGGGACCCCTCTTCTCGATTTCAATGAGACAGCGGTAGCTCGCCGGAAGGCCTTGCCTTGTCTTTAGCCCTGTCGCGCCGGAGAGGGACTATCCTCATTGCAGTCCCTCAAAGTTTCAGGTTTCAAAAGAAAGGTGGGCCTGTTTCTATTTAAAAAGTGGTACCGGCACGAAGCTACCTTTCCTATGGCGGGCAAGACTTCATTTGGCCATATCGGCCTCCTTAGCCGCCTGGGCTAACGCCTTAACGAGCCTGTCCGCGTTCTTATCAACGACAAACGTTGTAATGGCATCATTCAAGGCCTGTTGAAAGCCGGCTGGGGCAGCTTCCCCGTGTTCAAAACTCGGAACCAACGCATCTTTTGCGAAAGATTGCATCGCCCAGTTTTGATAAGGACCAAACTTGCTCTTGTCGACATCGGTCCTCGTCGGGATCGAGCCTTTAAGCGGATTAAAAGCTTCCTGACCGTCTTTACTCCCGCAGACCTTTAACCAAGCGACACACTCTTGCTTGTGCGGTGCGCCCTTAGCTAGCGTAAACCCATCTGAAACGATGATGAAGGCACCATCCGTACCCGGATGACTGACCCATCCGAAATCCTCGTTATCCTTCATTTTAGCTTTTACAAACTCGCCGTAGGTCCAATCACCCATCGAGGTAAACGCGCATTTGCCTTCCATGACCGCCTTCACAGCTTGATCCCAGCTCAACGCCGAGTGATCCGAATTTTGGTACCCCAACATTTTCCCGTAAGTCTCGGCGGCCTGCTTCACTTTTGGATCGTCCCAAGCCATCTTCCCGCTGAAAAGATCCGTCCAACCTTGAGGTCCCACTGTTCCGAGGAGAGTGTTTTCAAAGAGTTGAGCAGTTGTCCAAATACCTGAATCTCCCACCGCGAGCGGAGTCACTCCGGCAGCTTTTAATTTTTGCGCAGCCGCAAAGAACTCCTCAAATGTCATTTTGTCGCCAACCTTAATTCCGTTTTTCTCGAGAACTTTCTTGTTATACCAGAGAACGTTCCCGCGGTGGACGCCGACCAGAACGGCATAGGTCTTGCCATCCTTAGTCAACATATCAATTAAGCCTTTTGGAATTACCTTGTCCCAACCTTCGCTCTGATAGATGTCAGTGACAGGTTCGCAATAATTCGCCGGAACATATTGGCCGAGAAGCTCCCAACCTGGATGGGTTTGCCATGTATCCGGAGGATTACCGCCGGCTAGACGCGCCTGGAGCACAGGCCGAGCGGCCGACCCGCCACCACCGGCGACGGTCGCATTGATAATCTCAACTCCTGGATCTGCCTTTTTGGTTGCTTGAAACAAAGCGTCAAGTGCAGCAGCCTCACCGCCGGATGTCCACCAGGAGAAGACTTCCAGCTTTTTGTCAGCGGCAAGCGAAACGTTAGGGATCTGTGCAGCGAGCAAGAGTGCAAGCGCAGCGAGGGAGAAACGTACTAGTTTTTTCATTTTTGATCGTTGTTTGTGTTGGGGGAAAATGGCGAACCGGCACCGGTTCGAGAATGGCTAAACCTTTGTCCAGAGCGGCGAGGAAGAATTACTCGCCTGCTCGCGACAGCTGTTTTGCTTGAAAGTTGAGATTCTATTGTTGCCACCGGCTTTAGGGGGAGGGGTGTGACTGTTTTTTGAGAAAGAGCCGCCTCGATTATTCGGCGAAAAGAGTAGGATCGATCTAAAGGGTCATAGTCCGATCTTAATATCTCTGCAAGTAGTTTTGTCTTTTTCATGCCCGCTCCTAAATAACTTAGTTCTAGTGAGCTGCTTTAAGGGTTAGGTATCCTGAACAGGAGTTCGGCGGCCACTCTTGCTTGACTCCAGAGCGGCAAGTGCTACCGCCAGCGACCGAAGGCCATCAGCTCCGGTTGCAAACGGTTGCGCGCCGGTCATTACCGCCTGGTTGAAATGGCGGATGGAATGCACATAGAGGTCCTCTGGCGGATCAAGCTTGATTTCGGTTTCTTCGCTGTCCCGCCGCAGCACAACGCGACCGACCGGATCTTGCGTCATGACATTCACAGCAAAGAGAGAACCTTCGGTACCATGAATCTCGAGACCTGTGGGAGCATGTTTGACGGTGAAAGCGTCATGGAATTGTGCTAATACGCCGTCGCGGAAATACATCACTCCCATTACCGCGTCTTCCATTCCGCCATTCGCAAGCCCTTGAGTCGCGGAGCGCGCAATTACGTCTTCAACCTCTGAGTCAAGCACGAAGCGCAGCGTGTCCGTGTCATGGACCGTGATATCAAGAATGACTCCGCCTCCGGCCTCAGGTCGAGAGAGTCGCCAGCCCTGGAGACGCGGGGGCAAATAAACCGCATGAAAGACGCGGGCCGCGAGCGGTTTCCCAATCGCTCCTTCCTTGACGAGTTTCCGCAACGTGCGGTGCGTTACTGCGTTGCGGAGGTGATGGTTGGTCCCCAAAACGACGTTTGCAGCTTGTGCCGCTTTGAGCATTTGTCGGGCATCGTCCACTGAGAGGGCCAGGGGTTTCTCGCACAGAATGTGTTTGCCGGCCGCCGCGGCAGCGAGCGCTTGATCGCGATGTAGATCGTTGGTCGTGCTGATGTAGACGACGTTAATTTGCGGATCGTCCAAAAGGGTCTTCAAATTATCGTACGCCTTTGGGATCTTGTTCTCCGCGGCATATGCTTTCGCACGATCCGCGTTGCTGCTGAAAACCGCCGCGACCCGGCTGTTCGGCTGCGAGTTGATTGCTTTGATCATGCGCGTCTTGGCGATGTCGCTTGCTCCAATCAAAGCCCATCCGAGCTCTTCTTTTACTTGACTCATAGACTGGGGGGATGCGTTTCTTGATTCTAAGTACTGGCTCTGCAAGACTCGCGGACGATCAATCGAGGTTGAAGAATGACCGTCCGGGTCGGAGAGTCAGGTTGTTCGATGCGTTTTAGCAGCAACTCAGCCGCCGTCTCGCCCAATTGGCGCGGTGAAGTATCAACGGTTGTCAAACCCGGAAGACTGTACGCTGCATCTGGAATATTGTTAAATCCGATGACTCCGAAGTCTACACCGGCTTTGAGTCCGGCAAGCTGGATAGCTTCGATGACCCCGAGAGCGACCACGTCGTTAAAACAGAGAGCTGCAGTCGGGCGGTCTTCTATCTGCAAAAGCCTTTGCACGCTGTCGTAGCCGCCGCGCCGGGTTGGAGCCGAGGGAATAACCAGGAGGGGATCAAATTGTAGACCGGATCGGGTGAGCGCCCTCTGATAGCCTTCCATGCGCTCCTGGCCGGCGGAACTATTTGGATTCCCGCCGATGAACGCGATTCGTTGATAGCCAAGCTGGTAAAGGCGCTCCACGGCAAGCTGCGCACCCTGGGCGTTATCGACTCCAGCGTAGTCGAGCCCTGGGACTCGACGAGCAAAGGCTACAATGGGCAGCCGACCCGCCAGAGTAGGGGCTCCTCCTGAGGCATCCCCTTCAAGCGCGGGACAAATCAAAATTCCCTGCGCAGGAAATTCTCGCATTGTTTTCAACACGCGATCTTCCTTGGCACGATCTTCGGAGGTATTTCCAAGGAGAGTGACATAGTTGGCAGCGGCCAGGCGTTCCTCGATCGCCACGCTTGCCTCGGCGAAGAACGGGTTTGTGATATCAGAAACGATCAATCCGACGGCGTTTGACCGTTGCGTTCGTAAGTTCGCGGCGCCACTGTGGTAAACGTAGCCAAGACGTTTGATAGATCTCAGAACGCGTTTGCGAGTTGTCTCGGCTACCGAGGGAACGTTTCGAATCACCAAAGAGGCGGTAGCGCGAGAAACGCCGGCATCAGCCGCTATATCTAGAAGTGTGACCCGCCGTTTTTGAAGCGCATCCATATATATAAGAGATCTAGAGCCAAAAGGGAGGACACCGATGATTGGCGTGTAGATCGATCCATAAGTAATAGATCGATCTCACACTTTGGCAAGTAAATTTTCGAGAAATATTCGCTCGGCTGCCTCCACGAACCTTCCCCGAGGGGAGGAATTCGACGTAATCGAGCCCGGGAACTGGCCGTGCAAAAGCAACCACCGGAAAGACGTCTCCCAAGTTAACGGACCCTTCGAAGACTCCCCATGCAGCGTCGGACAGATCAAAATCCCATCGGCCGGAAATTCCTGCATCGTTCTCAATAAGTGGTTCCACAAGAGTGGCGGACGATCAATCGGGGTTGCAGGATTATTTTCTGAAGGAGAGAGTCAGGTTTCGCGATGCGGCGCAACAGCAGCTCTGCCGCGACCTCGCCTAGTTGACGGGGTGAGGTGTCGACGGTCGTTAAGAGGGGGCAGCTGTCCAGGACCACCGGAACGTCATTAAACCCGATGACCCCGAACTCTCCACCGGGTTTTCTGCCGGCTTGTTGAAGTGCTTGCACGAGCCCAAAAGCCACCAGATCGTTGAAGCAAACGGCGGCAGTTGGAGGGTTTTCCAGCTCCAGTAGGCCGGCCGTGTTGCGGTAACCGCCGCAGCGGTTCGGAGAGGAGGGAACCATCCATCGGAGTTCAAGAGGAAGGTCTCTCCGGGTGAGCGCTCGTTGATAACCCTCAAGGCGTTCTTGCGTGGCTATAGCCTGTGGCTCACCGCCGACAAATGCGATTTTGCGATGACCGTTTTGGTAGAGATGGTCCACCGCCAGTTCGGCGCCGTACGCGTTGTTTACCCCGACGTAATCGAGGCCGCCGGCAGGCCGCGCGAAGGCGACCGTCGGCAGTCCTCCCATGAGTCTGAGGGGTTGCGCGCCCAACCCATCACGGCAGAAGGAGGGGCAGATCAGAACGCCGGTCGGAGGAAACTCGCGCATCGTCTTCAACAAGCGCGCCTCCCTGGTACAATCCTCGGAGGCGTTTCCCAGTAGGGTTGTGAAGCCTGCCGCGTCGAGGCATTCCTCAATGGCGGGTATAACTTCGGCGAAGAAAGGGTTACTGACGTCCGAGACGATCAGGCCGACCGCAGGCGCGGGTGCCGGTTCAAGGGACACGAGCTTTCTCCGAGTAAAAAAGGCTGGATTCATAGATCGATCTAATACGCAAATTAGGAGAGTCGACAAGTTGTAAACTTGGACGTAACAATTAGATCGATCTATAAAGCCGCGCA
>Ga0070698_100007601_pt1 | contig 11729 bp, 13 predicted proteins | sample KBSK1502metaG_FD_65477 | JGI IMG/M metagenome (GOLD analysis project Ga0070698, IMG submission 65477) | Corn, switchgrass and miscanthus rhizosphere microbial communities from Kellogg Biological Station, Michigan, USA - KBS K1-50-2 metaG | ecosystem: Host-associated > Plants > Roots >...
TAACCCAAATGGGGGACAGCTACGATTTCGTCGTTGTCCCACGCCGCTGGCAGGGTCGGGAAGAGAAGCCGAGGCAGGCGGCGTTGCCTTCGCTGCTCACTGAGGCGATTGAGCTGGGCGACCCCGGCCGGCCCGAGATATCCAATCGTCAGCGGATCCCGCCCGCTCGGCGGAAACGCGACCTTGAACCGCCGGTCCCAAAAAATCTGCTCTCCTGGCGTGAGCTGCACCGGCTCCGCCGCGCTTGCGAGCTCGCGCAAAGCGAGGACCCGCTCGCGCCACGGCACGAAGCGGCACCCGCCGAGCGTATAAGCACACTTTGCTGCGCTGCCGAGCACGCCGCGTAACCGAGCGATCCCCTCCCGCCGAGCGGGATAGCCGGCGCCGCCTACCGTCCCAACCAGGGCGGACAGGATCCGCTCGGCCATCTCGGGCGGTATCGCTAGGAAGGCACTGGGATCGAAGACGGCGAAGCCGGCCGAATGCAAGCTAAAGCTCCGCACCAGAGGCGCGCTCAAATCGTGCTCACGCGCTGCGCGCAGCGTCCCAAGTCTGCGAATTGCCGCGCGCGGGTCCGAGAGCTCCACTGCAGGCGGTATAACGCCCCGCGTGCGGCGCAAGCGAGCACGTTCAAAAGCGGGGTTCAAGTTGCTCGGATCTGTGATGAAGGGTTGCTCCTCGGCCTCCAAAAAGGCAACCAGCCGCTTCTTCGGGAACGCGAGGAGTGGACGCAATACTCGGCAACCGGCGAGCTCCCGGATTCCCGACATCCCAGCAAGCCCGTCGGGGCCGCTATGGGCTCTGCGGCGGATCAAATGGGTTTCGATCTGATCATCGCCATGATGCGCGGTCAGCAGGTGCAGACAGCCATGCTCACGGCACCAGCCGTCAAGCAGCCGATAGCGCGCAATTCGCGCAGCTTCCTGCAGACCGCTCGTCGGCTTCTCTCCCGACCAGACGAGAACTTCGTGGCGGATTGCCCTCGTCGACAACCAAGCCCGAAGCTGCCGGATCTCAGCGCCGCTCTCGGGCCGGAGCCGGTGATCCACGGTCAGCGCGCAGACTTCGCCGCCCCTCTCGCGCACCCAACGGTCCGCCAAAAGGGTAAGCGCCAGGCTGTCGGGACCGCCGGACACGGCGACGGCGATGAGCGGGCGCGTTTCGAAGCGCGCGAGAGAGGCGATCGCGGCGCCGAATTCGGCAAGGGTTAGAGGTTTTGCGCGCGAGTTCTCAGTCAGCAGCCGAGCCGCTTCTTTTCCGTCACGGAACGCTCTTTGATCGCGCTTCCCGGATTCGGGAAGTCGTGATCGAGCTGCGCCAGCGCGAGACAGGCATTGTGCTTCTGGTTATCCCGGCCGAGCGACATGCCGAGTTTCAACAGATTGTCCGGCGCCTTCGTCCCCTTTGGATAGCGCTTGTAGCCCTCGGCGAACGCACCGGCCGCCTCTGCATATCTGCCTCGCGCATAATAGGTCTCGCCCAGCCAATACTGAGCGCTACCAGCCAGCGGATCGTTCGGATGCTGTCCGATAAAGCTCTTCAGGGCTTCTTCCGCGGCGGGGTAGTCCGCCTGTTTCAGCAATCCGAACGCAATGTTGTACTGATCGGAGGAAGATCGGGCGGGCAGCGTGGTGCCGGAGGGTGGACGGAATCCGCCCGCCGCGGCATTTGCCGGGTCCGGCGGTGGTTGCGGAGGCCCGGGAGGCGTCAGAGTGCCTTCCCTGGTTGTGGGAGCATCCGGCGGCGGGGGCGGGACGAGAGTCCCGGGCGGCATCAAGCTGGCGGTAGGTCTGGCAGGCGCCGAGTTTGTTCCCGGTGTAGGCCCTCCCATTGCAATCTGTCCGGTGGGGCTGGAATCGGTGATTCCGGCCGTGGCATGGGAACTCGACTGCGCGCTCCGCGGCGGCGCTTGACCTGGGCTGAAACGCACATCGATATCGCTGTTGATTTGCTCGAGGCGCCGCCGCAATTGCTCGACCCCGTTGATCGCGTCCTCCACCCGGCCGGTGAGCTCGCGCATTTGCGTCTCAAGCCGATCCATCCGCAGCTCAGCGTCAACAGCCCCGCTCGAAACCGAGTTGGTGATTGGGGTTGGGCCGCCACGGTAGACTTGGCGCTGCAGCATGCTGAGATCCCTCTCTAAGCGATCCAGCCGGTCCTGCATCGCCCGGTCCTGCGATCGCGCCACCAGAACCGGCATCGCCGTGGCAATTAGTACCAGCAGCAAAGTCGGGCGGGCACGCCACAGGATCGAACGCCGTATCATTGGAAGCCTCTCGAAATCGCATGCCGGCCGGGGGGTGGCTCCGATGCGCAAGCCGTCACCGCGCCGCCCGAGAGCGTCAGCGCCGCAGATAGAGCAATGAGCCCTACTAGGGGTCGTTTAGGGCAAAAAAAGGGCGCTTGTCGGTCATCGGACAGTTGTATCCGGCAGTGGGCGCTTTGGCCGTTGCAGCCGCGCAAGCAAAAGGACGACGTCGGGAAGCCACTCGGCGCATTGATCGCCGCTCAATTTACCGTGGTCACTGCGCGGCGGTTCTGGGCATAGGCCTCTTCTGTTGAGCCGACGACGGCAGGGCGTTCCTTGCCATAACTGATGGTCGATATCCGGCTCGCAGGGATGCCCGACGCCACCAGCACGTTCTTGGCCGCTTGGGCACGGCGCTCGCCAAGCGCCAAGTTGTATTCGCGCGTGCCTCGCTCGTCGCAATGGCCTTCGATCGTGACCGTGACATTCGGATAACGCCGCAGCCAATCGGCTTGCCGCGTGAGGATTTCCCGCGCTTCGGGTGTGATGTCCGAGCGATCAAAAGCAAAGAAGACGCGATCGCCGGCGCTTGCTTCAAGATCCTGCTGCGAGCCAGGCGCCGCCGCCCTCGCGCCGGTCCCGCCCGCGCCGCCGGGTCCGCCAGGCGCCTGGGGGGCCGCTGGCTGCTCTGAACTGCAGGCGGCAAGCGATAACAGGATGCCAAATACAACGAATATTCTTCTGTGCATGTCGACCCCCTCATCGAACGGTGTGTTTCGCCTCTTCGGTCGCTTGGCAGCGGAATTCAGGCCGATCCCCAGCAGTTATTCCCCGATTGCAGAATACTCTCAGACCGGCCGAATTGCCTATTTCCATGGATCAGCGAAGTAACGGAGACCAAGCTGGATCTGACGCGTCTTGCGAGGTTATTACCTCCCGCTGATTGGACCCGGTCAAGTCGATTGAGAATAGGCGGCTCGACCCGCCATGCCCGCGCGAATCTGTCGGTGACTGGCGGAAGTACATAAGCACCCGCCCGTTGGGCGCCCAGGTCGGCCCTTCGACAAGGAAGTCGCGCGTCAGGAGCCGCTCGCCGGAGCCGTCCGGCCGCATGACCCCGATGAAGAAGGAGCCACCGTCGATTTTTGTGAATGCGATGAGGTCCCCGCGCGGCGACCAGACCGGAGTACCGTATTTTCCTGAGCCGAAGCTGATCCGCTTAACGTCGCCGCCGTCAGCGCTCATCAAATAAAGCTGCTGCGAACCGCCGCGATCGGAATTGAACACGATCTTGCTGCCATCCGGCGAGAAGCAGGGCGAGGTGTCGATCGCCTGACTGTCAGTCAGGCGCGTCGGGCGTCGCGTTCGCAAATCGAGCGCGAAGAGATTACTGACGCCGTTCTCGGCGCGGCTGAGAACCACCCGGTTGCCGTCCGGCGAAAACCGCGGGGCAAACGTCATCCCGGGAAAATCGCCAATCGCCTCCTGCTGTCCAGTGTCGATGTTGAAGAGATAAACGCGCGGTGCTCCGCTTCCATAAGACAGGTAAGTGATCTCCTGCGCCGTGGGCGAAAACCGCGGTGTCAGCACGAGGGCTCGCCCGTCGGTCAGGACCCGGTTGTTGGCCCCATCCTGATCCATGATGGCAAGGCGCTTGATCCGCTTTTCCGCGGGGCCGGATTCAGCAACATAGACGATGCGCGTGTCGAAGTATCCCTCTTCGCCGGTGATCCGCTTGTAGATCTCATCGGCGATGATATGAGCGATGCGGCGCCAATTCTGCTGGGTGGTGGTGTAGCCGTATCCGGTCAACTGCTGCTCAGCAGGGACATCCCACAGGCGAAACTCCACCCTGAGCCTTCCGTCGCCTTGGGTCTTGACGGCGCCTGTTACCAGAGCCTGGGCGCTGATCTGACGCCAATCGGGAAATCGAGGCTGTGCGTCGGAGGCCGAAATATTTTGTATGAAGCTGCGCGGGTCGAGAGGGCGAAAAAGGCCGGAGCGCTCGAGATCCCCGGAAACCACACCGGCCATGTCCCGCCCGGCTTGAGCTTCGTTCGCGGCTTCCCCGGGAAAGGAAGGAAGCGCTATAGGCATCGGTTCGACCTTGCCGCTCGTGATGTCGATCCGCAATTCGGCGTGCACGGCGGCATTTGACCACAGCAATACGAGCAAAGTCGCAGTAACCACACCGGCGACGATTCGGCGGCTTCTTGTCATAAGATGTCCTTTGGGCTGAAGTCGACTATAAGGTCTTTCCAGATCGCGTACTTCTCGGCGGGCAAGTGAAGCGGCCGGCACTGAGGGTTGAAAAAGGCGCGCCGCGCGCTTTCGGCAGCCGCCCGAAAAGAGGGATCGCCCCCCAGCCGGCCCTGATCCACGATCATCGCCTGTCGGACTGTGCCGTCCGGATCGACCGCCACTCTTATCTCGACAACCAGATCTTTCGCGTCGCGCGCGCCCGCCGGGACGTTCCAGCACTGGGCGATTTGATGGCGCACCATGTCGAGTTCGCTGGTCGTGAGCTGGCCGCCCAGCGGGGCCTTCGGCTGCGAGGACGCCTTGGCCGCAGCGACGCGCGGTCTCTGTGGAGACGCGTCGGGGGATGGCGGGGACTGTTGCGGCGTGAGGTTCTTCAGCAAGGCCTCGAATTGCCCGGGGTCGTATTTCTTCTGCTCGGGCTTCTCCTCGTTCTTGGCCATCTGCCGCGGCGGCTCGGGCTTTTCCCTGGGTTTGGGTGCGTCGATCTTTTCGACGGGTTTCGCTTCCGGCTTGGGCTCGGGCGGTTTCGGCGGGAGCGGCGGTGCAGGCTTCGGCTCCGGCGGCTTCACCGCCTCCGAGGGTGGCGGCGCGACGGCCGCAGAGGGCGGAACGGGCGCAGGTTTTGGTGGCTCGGGCTTTGGCTCCGGCTTGGCTACCGGCGTCTCGACCTCCGGTATATCCGGCTTGGCATCGGCTTGCGGCGGGTTGGGGTTTGGCTGGGTGGCCCGGGTTTCCGGCGCAATCGTCACAAGTTGTACCGTGACCGGCATCTCCTCCGGCGTGGGAGGGTCGAACAAATGGGGCAGACCGGTGATCAATAGTGCGCCGAGAACAACGTGCAGTGCAGCCGACAGCGCTAAGCCGCCTCTGGAAATGCCGCCGGGCAGCTTGTTGGGAACGGTGGCTGCTTGCCTCCTCACCGGCTCCGCGATCGCCAAGCTCATCGGCGCCAAACGGGCGAGCCCCGTCAGTGCTTGACCGTCCGTGCCGATCGGTCGGACGGTGTTCCGCCAGATGCAGTCTTGCCCGCCGCCCCTTTTGGCGATTCGGCGATCAGCGATACTTTGCGGAAGCCTGCGGTGCTGACGAGGCTCATCACCTCGACGACGCGGCCATAATTGATCGCCCGGTCACCGCGAACGTAGAGCAGCGCATCGGGATTGCTGCCGGTGATCGCCTGCAGGCGCGGGACGAGCGAATCGGTCGGGACTTCGATTTCCTGAATATAAATTCGGCCTTCTCCATTGATCGTGATGATGAGGGGCTCTTTTGGCTCGGTGATCGGGGGTGCTTGAGTCTGCGGCAGGTCGACCGGCACGCCCACCGTCAGCAAGGGCGCAGCGACCATGAACACGACAAGCAGAACCAACATCACGTCGACCAGCGGCGTAACGTTGATCTCGGACATCGGCCGATACCGCGCAGCTAGGCGATGGCCGTCACCGCCGCGAGCGGAGACCGCCATTGTCAAGGCCGCTCGTCGAGCTGACGGGACAGAATTGCACTAAATTCGCTCGAAAAAGCTTCGAGGCGCCCGGCGTACCGCCCGAAATCGGTCGCCAGCTTGTTGTAGGCAATGACCGCCGGTATTGCGGCAACAAGCCCGAGCGCGGTCGCAAACAGCGACTCGGCGATCCCGGGTGCGACAACAGCAAGACTGGTGTTCTTGGACGCAGCTATCGATTGGAAGCTGTCCATGATTCCCCAGACCGTGCCGAACAAGCCGACAAACGGGGCCGTCGAGCCCACCGTCGCGAGGAAGGCCATAAAACGCTCGACCCGCTCCATCTCACGGCCGACCGTCACGCTCATCACCCGCTCGATGCGCTGCTGCAGGCTCGTCCGCATTCCCGGTGTGCCGAGAAGGTTTTTCGCAGCGCTGCGCCGCCATTCCCGCATTGCCGCAGAAAACACGGCGGTCATCGGATCAGGGGGACGTTGCCCGATTCGCTCATAGAGATCGTCGAGCGAGCCGCCGGACCAGAAGGTCTCTTCAAAGCTCGAGGCTGCGTGCCGCAGCCGCCGTATCCGGATCACCTTGTCGAAGATGACCGCCCAGGACCAGAACGACGCAAGCAACAAGATTAGCATCACCAGTTTGACAATCGCATCGGACTGCAGAAACAGCCCCACAATCGAGAGGTCATGCGAAATAGATCCGGCAAGAGGCAAGGCATCAACGGCATTAGGCTGCATTACTGTCGGCCCTTTATGGCGTGTTTTGGACGATCTTTGGCATTACGGTCCCTCCTCGACCCCGGTCTCGAACGGCAAGGGCGGGAGTAGCTCGAATTGTGCCAGCGGACTCGCCGGCATCGGCAGATCGAGATGGCGAAAGGCGATCCGGGTCAGCATCCGGCCGCGAGGCGTGCGCTGCACGAAACCCTCCTGGATCAGGTACGGCTCGATGACCTCCTCGATCACATCGCGCTCGTCGCCGAGCGCCGCAGCAATCGTCTCGACCCCAACCGGACCTCCGGCATAGTTTTCGGCAATGCAGCGCAGATAGCGCCGGTCCATGCCGTCGAGACCGCGCCCATCGACATCCAGCCGCCGCAGCGCCGCATCCGCCGCGGCCGCATCTATGCTCGCCACACCCTCGACTGCGGCAAAGTCGCGAATGCGGCGCAGCAGGCGCATGGCAACGCGCGGCGTGCCGCGCGCCCGCTGCGCGATCTCTGCCGCGCCATCCGGGCGCAGGTCCATGCCGAGCACTCTGGCGCCGCGGCTCATGATCGACTGGAGCTCCGCCGGCTCATAGAAAACCAGGCGCAGCGGGATTCCAAAGCGCTCGCGCAACGGCCTGGTGATCAGCCCCGAACGCGTTGTCGCGCCAATCAGGGTGAACGGCTCGATACGGTAGCGGATGGATCGGGCCCCTGGCCCCTGACCGATAATCAGATCGATCTGGTTATCCTCCATCGCCGGGTAGAGATACTCTTCGGCTGCCGGCGGCAGACGGTGGATCTCATCGATGAACAGGACCTCGCGGGGGCCGAGCTTGCTGAGCAGTGCCACAAGATCCGCCGCACGCTGGATTACCGGGCCCGAGGTAGCGTGGAAATCGACGCCCATTTCTCGGGCGACGATCTGCGCGAGCGTTGTCTTTCCGAGCCCGGGAGGACCAAAAAACAGGATATGATCGAGCGCTTCGCCTCGGCGGACAGCCGCTTCGATAAACACCCGAAGATTGTCACGCAACTGGTGCTGGCCGACGAATTCGTCCAGGGTCGCCGGGCGGATTGAGCTTTCTGGTGCGTCGTGCTCGGCTTGTTGCGGGGACACGATGCGCTGCGCGGCCTCACTCATCGCGCCAACTCTTCGAGGCCGAGTTTGATCAGCGCATCGGCGGCAGCTTCACCGCCAAGCTTGCGAGCCGCTGCCGCGACAGCGCCGAGCGCCTCTGTACGACCGACCCCGAGGTTTTCGAGCGCCGAGATCGCGTCGGCGGTGGCTCTTGGATAAGTTACCGGCTCCTTTGGAAGCGAAGTCGACGGTTCGGATGTGGCGAGGCCGCCCACCTTGTCGCGCAGTTCGTTGACGATGCGGGCGGCCAGTCTCGGCCCAACTCCCTCGGCTTGTGTCAAGGCCAGCTTATCCTGAGCCAAAATTGCCAGTCCGAGGCTCTCCGGCGCCACCGCCGAAAGGATCGAGAGAGCCAGCCGCGCGCCGACGCCCTGCACCGTCGTCAGAAGACGAAACCAGTCGCGCTCGGCTGCGTCGATAAACCCGTAAAGATGGATGTGATCCTCGCGGACATGCGTTTCGACGAGCAGACGCACCGGCGAACCGACCGGAGGCAAGCGGCCGACCGTTCGCGTCGAACAGAAGGCGCGATAGCCCACACCATTGACATCGACGACTGCTGCGTCGGGCTCCAAATGATCGACCAGCCCCGCAAGCTTGGCGATCACACCGGCACCTCGCGAAACCGGCGGGTCGCGGCGTGATGTGCATGGCAAATTGCCACTGCGAGCGCGTCCGCAGCATCCGGCTCTCCCCCGCCACAGCCGGGCAGTAGCCGTTGCACCATGAGTTGCACCTGTGCCTTCTCGGCGTGGCCCGCCCCTACGACAGTCTTCTTCACGAGGTTGGCCGAATACTCTGTGACGGGAAGCCCACGCTCGGCCGGCGCCAGCAGCACGACGCCGCGGGCGACACCCAGCTTCAGGGTGGAAGCCGGGTTTCGGTTGACAAAAGTCTCCTCGACGGCCGCCTCATCGGGGTGGAAGCGCTCGAGCACTGAAGTGACCTGCCGGAATAGCGACACGAGCCGCACCGCGAGCGGCTGATCGGTCGCGGCATGTACAACCCCATTGGCCACGTGGGTAAGGCGATTGCCGGCCACGTCGATAACCCCCCAGCCAGTATGCCGCAGCCCGGGATCGAGCCCCAAAACGCGCATCCGGCTTTCTGTGTGAGGCGGGGTCGGGATCAGGCGCCCAGCCTCGCCATTACCTCTTCGGCCACTTCGAAATTGGCATACACGTTCTGAACATCATCGCTGTCCTCGAGTGTTTCGAGCAGCTTGAACAAAGTCGCTGCCGTCCCTTCGTCGATCGCCGAGGTGGTTTTCGGTCGCCAAGTCAGGCGGGCCGAATCGGCGGGACCAAATCGGCTCTCCAGCGCGTCGCGAACCGCGTTCAAATCCGCCGGCGCTGAAGTCACCGCGTGCTGTTCGGCGTCACTCTCAACGTTATCAGCGCCGGCCTCGATGACTGCCTCCAACATGTCATCGGCGGTGGCGATCGACGCCGGGTAGGAGATCTCGCCGACGCGATCAAACATGAAACTGACGCTGTTGGTCTCGCCGAGCGCGCCACCCGCTTTCGTGAAGGCGGCACGAACCTCGCTGGCGGTCCGGTTACGATTGTCGGTGAGCGCCTCGACGATAATGGCCGTTCCGCCCGGGCCATAGCCTTCGTAGCGAACCTCCTCGTATGCCTCGTCGCCGCCGCCGCCCGAGCCGCGCTTGATGGCACGGTCCACCGTGTCCTTCGGCATATTCGCCTGGCGAGCGGCCAGAACAGCTGCCCGCAGCCGCGGGTTGGCCGCCGGGTCGGGCAGACCTGTGCGAGCCGCGGTCGTCAGTTCCCGGATGATCTTGGTGAAGACCTTGGCGCGCTTTTTGTCCTGCGCGCCCTTCCGGTACATGATGTTTTTGAATTGCGAATGGCCAGCCATCGTTCTCGGCGCCGCTCTCCGTCGGCATAAGGGCCGGAAATGCTCAGCGAAGCTGGGCTAACAATCCAATATGGCAGGATTGGGGCATCTCGGAGTGCCCCAGACGAGTGTTCCGGGTCTCGGAAGGAGAGCGGTTCGAGAAATCGCGAATAATCGTCATTCCGGGGCGCGGGCCTGCCCCGGGGTCAGAGCCCCGGCGACATCCCGGAATGACGCTTGTCTGCTTACGGTCGGATTGCGTTTGGCCCAGCGCCCCGGTATGTGCGGGGCGAGGCGGCCGCCGATTCGGACGGGCTCGACCGTTCGGGCCAATCCGCTGCGATCGTCAGTTTCGAGAAAGATGCCGCACAATGTGCCTTCGCCATCGGCGACTTGGGGTCGCTCGCCGGGCATTTTGGTGACAAAGCGGCGGACCGCCGCCTCCTTTTGCAGGCCGATGACCGAATCGTAGTCGCCGCACATCCCGGCATCGGTTAGGTATGCCGTGCCCCCCGGTAGGATCTGCCAATCCGCGGTCGGCACGTGCGAGTGCGTTCCAAAGACCGCGGAGACGCGACCATCGGCGAAATGGCCCAACGCCATCTTTTCGCTCGAAGCCTCGGCATGAAAATCGACGAGGATAGCGGCCGCGTCCTGCCCGAGCCGATGATCGGTCAGAATTTCGTCGAGCCGCGCAAAAGGGTCGTCGAGCGCGTCCATGAAAAGTCGGCCCATCAAATTGACGATCAAGGCACGCTGCTGGGCAACAGAATGAAGGCGCCAGCCCGCCCCCGGCGTACCGTTCGGGAAATTGGCTGGACGCAGCACGCGAGCGTCTCGTCCGATATAGGGAATGATCTCGCGCTGATCCCATACGTGATTGCCGGTCGTCAGAACATCGACGCCGCAATCGTAGAATTCGCCGCACAGCCGCTCGGTCAACCCGAAGCCGCCCGCCGCATTTTCAGCGTTGACGATCACGAGGTCGAGATCCAATTCCCGCCGCAGGGAGGGCACATATTTTTTGATCGCGTCACGGCCGGGCCGGCCCATGACATCACCGCAAAATAGAATTCTCACCGGCTATTTGCCCGCCCGGGCGAATGGTTGGGCCAAGGGTTTCAGAGAAGAGGCAACGCTGCGGGGTGGAGCCGATTCGGCCGTCGGCGTGCAACTCCTCCGTGGCCCGCCGTAGCAGGTGGGTGACCATGTATCGGAGCCACGACTCCGACAGGGACAGCCCCCAAGAGGTAGGAATCGGCCCCGGGGTAACATGCGGCCTAACGCACCGCCCAGCCCCACCCCGCATTGGCAAAGCTAGGGTGTCTCCAGATGCGCCGCAATAGCTTCGACCCGTTTTGCCATGCTTTGGACGCTGTTTGCCGCGGCATCCCTTTCAAGATCGGCGGTTTGTGACTGCTTTCGCTCGCGGTCAAGGGCTTCGTTGGCATCCGACAGCTCGTCGGCGATGATCAGCGCGGCAAGCAGCAACAGCCGGGTTTCTCCCACCTGACCGACGCTCCCGACAAACTCGGCTACTTTTGCATCGACATATTGGGCGAGACGCCGGATCCGGGGCTCTTGCCCGTCGTCGCACGTGATCGCAAACGAGCGGCCGTTCACGGCCACCGTGACCTGCCCCATCAGCTCTCTCCCCTCAAGGCGAGATCGATCCTGGCGAGAGCGCTGTCGACGCGCGTAGCGATTTGGCCAAGGGTCTCCCGCAGCCGCCGATGCTCCGCCTCACGCTCGCCGCTGTCGCTGGCGGCCTCGAGCCGTGCCACAGCGCGATCCAACCGCGTCATAGCCCCTTCGAGCTCGCTCATTCGGCCAACCGAAGCGGGTGGGCGGACCGTCAATGTACCTTTTCGAACTTTCGGAAACAGCGCGGGTTCTCCGGCCTTGGTTCGCCCGGGAATGCGCCTGGCCACAAGGTCCAGGAGACCTCGCCGACATAAAGGTCGCCGTGCGAATCCGCGCACATGCCGTGCGGACCGATGAAGCCTGTTGGCCCGAGGCTCGCATGGGGATCGCCAAACCGGCTCAGCAGCTTGCC
>Ga0070698_100007602_pt1 | contig 11728 bp, 11 predicted proteins | sample KBSK1502metaG_FD_65477 | JGI IMG/M metagenome (GOLD analysis project Ga0070698, IMG submission 65477) | Corn, switchgrass and miscanthus rhizosphere microbial communities from Kellogg Biological Station, Michigan, USA - KBS K1-50-2 metaG | ecosystem: Host-associated > Plants > Roots >...
CGCCGATTACGTGGCCAGGACCCCGGCGGGATTGAGGAGATTGAAGGGATTGAAGGGATTGAAGGGATTGAAGGGATTGAAGGGATTGAAGGGGGTTAACTGGTTCTATCCTCTCAATCTCTTCAATCCCTTCAATTTGCTTAGTGCATCGGCATGTCCTGGATCGGCCCGGTGATCGAGGACTTGGCGTCCGTCCCCCGCGCCGTCAGCACAATGTCGCCGCCGCTGGTGCCCTTGGTTTGCACCAGTCCGAACGGCACATCGGAGCTGATCCAGACATCGCTGTTCTTGTCGGCGTCGTGGAAGTGAACGGTGTTGAAAGTGCCGGCGGGGACCGTGATACTCTCCTCGCCGACCCGGGTCATGTGTGAGTTGCGGCAGGCTTCGCTCAACATGTCCTTGGGCATCCGGCTGGCCATCATCGAAAGCATCTGCTGCGGCATCCGCATGGCCGGCTCGTGGCCGCGCTGCATGACCATCTCCGCGATTCCGCTCATCTCGTACGGGTAGCCCGGCACCAGCATCTGCATGACCATGGGGCCATCCTGCGAGGTCATTCCCATCTCCATCCGGATGTACGTCGTAGTCCCCCGGGTTTCGGTACCGACCAGCGCCAGGCGCATGGTTCCCCGGTCGGATTTGTATTCGGAATACCCGCCAACCGGCGGGGCCTTGAGGTTCTCGATGCCGGGACATTGAGCCATGGCGCTGGTACGACCCGCCAGGGCGACCAGAACGAGACCTGCTGTGGCGCGACCGAGACTGGACATGGTGGGCTCCCTTGGTGAACGGTGTTTCAAGTGCCGCTCGTTATGGCTTTGACCTCCTGGACCAGCGCGCTCAGGCTCTTCTTGGCGTCGCCGAACAGCATGGAGGTCTTGGGGTCATAGAATAGCTCGTTTTCGATCCCCGCGAAACCGGGGTTCACGCTGCGCTTGAGGAAGATAATGCTCCGGGCCTGGTCGGCATTCAGGATCGGCATGCCGAAGATCGGGCTGGTCTTGTCATTGCGGGCCGCCGGGTTGACCACGTCGTTCGCTCCGATGACCAGCGCGACGTCGGCGTTGGCGAATTCCCCGTTGACCTCTTCGATGTCCAACAGCTTGTCATAAGGGATGTTGGCTTCGGCCAGCAGCACGTTCATGTGGCCCGGCATCCGCCCCGCGACCGGGTGAATGGCATACTGCACTTCCCCGCCCTGTTTTTCGATCAGCTCCGCCAGCTCCCGCACCTGGTGCTGCCCCTGCGCGACGGCCATGCCATACCCGGGCACCACGATGACCAGCCGCGCGTAGGCCAGCCGGAGCGCCGCGTCCTCGGCGGTGATCGAGTTGATCTTGAGACCCTCGGTCGATTTCCCCTGCCCGCCCGCGGCCGGACTGCCGAAAGCGCCGAAGAGCACGTTACCGAAGGAGCGGTTCATCGCCTTGCTCATGACGATGGACAGGATGAAGCCCGCGGCACCATCCAGCGCGCCCGCGATGATCAGCACGTTGTTCCCGATGGCGAACCCGGTCGCCGCGGCGGCGAGGCCGGCGTAGGAATTCATCAGCGAGATGACGACCGGCATGTCGGCCCCGCCGATCGGCAGCACCAGGAAGAATCCGAACAGGAAGGCGAGGCCGACCATGGTATAGAACAAGGCGGGGTGTGCGGGATTGATGACCAGGTAAATCAGGAGCCCGATCGCCCCGGCCAGCACAACCAGGTTCACCGCGTTCTGGCCCCGGTAGGTTATCGGCCGCCCCGGGAGGATTTCCTGCAGCTTGCCGAAGGCCATGAAGCTTCCGCTTACCGTGAGACCACCCAGCAATACCTCGAGACCGATGGCAGCCATGGTGGCGGTCTCCACCGTCCCGGTGCGCTGGAGATGGGTGTAGTACTCGGCCACGCCCACCAGGGTCGCCGCGATGGCGCCCAGCACGTGGGAGATCGCTATCTGCTGGGGCATGGCGGTCATCGGGACCTTCATGCCCAGGGGGTACCCGATGATGGTGCCGATGACCAGGCCGACCGCAATCACGTCGTATCGGACGATCTCGTGATGCACCAGGGTACCGATGATGGCGAGCAGCATCCCCACCGCCGCCATCTGCATTCCCTTGCGGGCCGCCTCGGCTTTGGTGAGGCTGCGGAGTCCAAGGATGAAAAAAATCGAGGCGGCCAGATAGGTCGCCTGAATGAACAACTCCCGGTAGATCACTTCCGCTCCTCCGGTTTCACGTCCGGTTCGCGGCGGAACATCTTGAGCATCCGGTCGGTGATCAGAAACCCTCCGACCATGTTCGCCGTGGCCGTGGTGACGGCAATGAGACCGAGGACGGTGCTGACCGTGTTGCGGTCGGAGCCGGCCGCCACGATGGAGCCGACCAGCGAGATGGCCGAGATGGCGTTGGCGGCCGACATGAGCGGGGTATGCAGCAGCGGCGGAACCCGGGTGATCACCAGGAAACCGACGAATCCCGCGAGAATGAAAACGTAAATCTCGATGATGGCGGTGGCGGACATGCTCAGTGACTCGGCTGGAGAGAAGCGGTGACGCGCATCGGGTCCAGGATGGGATCGCCCGGCTCGGCCCGGAAGACGCCGTCCTTGAGCGCGTATTCGACCAGGGTCTGCAGGTTGCGGCTGTACATCTGGCTGGCGTGGTACGGCACCGTCGCCGGGAGATTCACCGCGCCGATGATGCTGACGCCATAGACCACCCGGGTCTCTCCCGCCACGGTCAGCTCACAGTTGCCACCGGCCTCGGCCGACACGTCGACGATTACCGACCCGACCCGCATGTCCTTCACCATCGCCTCCGTCACCAGCCGGGGGGCGGGCTTGCCGGGAATCGCCGCCGTGGTGATCACCAGATCCATGTCCTTGATGTGGCGGTGAATCGCGTCCAGCTCGCGCTGGTGCTGGTCCGCGGCCTGCTCGGTGGCGTAGCCGCCCGCAGTCTCGCTGGAAGCGCTCACCAGCTCGGCGGCGATGAACGTGGCACCGACACTCTGCACCTGTTCCCGCGCCGCCGGGCGAACATCGAAGGCCGAGACCACCGCGCCGAGTCGGCGCGCCGTGGCGATGGCCTGCAGCCCGGCGACACCGGCGCCGAGGACGAACGCCTTGGCGGGGGCGATAGTTCCGGCCGCCGTCGTCATCATGGGCAGGAGCCGGCTCATCGCGGCGGCGCCGATCAACGCCGCCTTGTAGCCCACGATGGTCGCCTGGGATGAGAGTGCGTCCATGGACTGGGCCCGGGTGATCCGGGGCACCAGCTCCATCGCATAGGCCGTGATACCGCGAGCGGCCAGCGCCTGGATCTGGGAACTGCTGGTGGCCGGTGAGAGGAAGCAGATCAGGGTGCTGTTGGGGGGCAGCGCCGCGATCTCCGGCGCACTGGGGCGTTGCACCTTGAGCACCAGGTCGGAGCCGGCGCATGCCGTCGCGAAATCGGCAACCAGGGTAACGCCCGCGGCGTGATAGGCCGCGTCGGTAAACCCCGCCGCCTGCCCGGCGCCTCGCTCGACGACGATGACGCATCCCGCTTTCGCGAGCCGGGCGGCAGATTCCGGCACCAGCGCCACGCGGTTTTCGCCGGGCGCCGTCTCCCGGGGGACAGCGATTCGCATTCAAGCTCCAGTTATGCGGATTACCGACAGAAGGCGACTCCCGGACTCCGGGATGGCGTGGAAAGTAATGGGAGCATACTGTGATCGCATGAACAGAGTAACGGCATTTGCTCCGGGCTGCATCGGCAACGTCGGACCCGGTTTGGATATCCTCGGCATGGCCGTCGCCGGCCCGGGAGACCGGGTCACCGTCGAACGGAGCCCGGCAGCCGGTATCCGGATCACCGATCCGGGGCATACCGACTTGCCGCGCGACCCGGCGCAGAACACCGCCGGGATCGCCGCCCGCGAGGTGCTGAGAAAGATGCAGGCCTCGTCAATGGGGATCACTCTCTCAGTGCGGAAAGGGCTGCCGCTGGCCGGTGGCCAGGGCGGCAGCGCAGCCTCCGCGGTCGCGGCGGCCGTTGCGACCAATGCGCTTCTGGGCGGCAGCCTGGGCCGGGAGGACCTGCTGGACTGCTGCCTGGTCGCCGAGGAAACGGTCGCCGGCCGGCACCTCGACAACATCGCGCCTTCGCTCATGGGGGGCGTGATCCTCATCCGCTCGATGCAGCCGCTGGACCTGGTCTCCCTTCCGGTTCCCGCCGCCCTCCGGGTGGTCATGGCATATCCCGACCAGCGCATGGCGACCAGAGAGGGGCGGGCCGCGCTACCCGCGCAAGTGACGCGCGGCGTGGCCTTGTTCCAGGCCGCGCAGGTGGGCGCCCTGGTTGCCGCGCTGGCAAGCGGGGACCTCGCCCTGCTGGGCCGGGCGATTGACGACCGCATCGCCGAGCCCGCGCGCAGCCCGATGCTCCGGGGATTCAGCGAGGCCAAGGCGGCCGCGCTGGCGGCCGGCGCGCTGGGCTGCTCGATCTCCGGCAGCGGTCCGACCGCGTTTGCCTTCGTGGACGACGAAGACGTCGGGCTCCGGGTGAGGGAAGCCATGACCGCCGCTTACCGCGCCGCCGGGCTGGCCTGTCAAACCCGGCTGAGCGAAGTGGACCGGTTGGGTGCCCGGATCGAAACCGACCCGCCGGAATCCATCGCATGACTCGTGTGCTGCCGGAAAGCCGGCTGGTCTGCGAGCAATGCGGCACGGAATTCCCCGAGCTCACCGCCCGGATTGATTGCGAATGCGGCGGCCTCTTCGCGCTGCGGCACCCGGTCCCCGGGGCAAGAGGAGAAGGGTTGGCTCGCCGCTTCGAACTGCGCAAAGGGGAAGACAACGTCGTCGCCCGGTCGGGAGTATGGCGCTTTCGCGAGCTGGTGTACCCGGGAGCCGGTGCCGAGGTCGTGAGTCATCCCGAAGGCAATACGGCGCTGCTCAAACGAGACCGGGTGGCAGAATGGGCCGGGGTCGCCGGCCTGAGCCTCAAGCACGAAGGCCACAACCCGACCGGCTCGTTCAAGGATCGCGGCATGACGGTGGGAATCACCCAGGCCAGGCGACTGGGCGCTGCGGCGGTCCTTTGCGCGTCCACGGGGAATACGGCGGCCAGTCTCGCCGCCTACGCCGCCCAGGCGGGGATACCCGCGCTGGTGATGGTCCCCGCCGGACAGGTCACCATGGGGAAGCTGGCGCAGTCCCTGGCGTACGGGGCGCGAACCCTGCTGGTCCGCGGGGATTTCGACGCCTGCATGCGACTGGCCCGGGAAGCAGCGTCCCAACTGGGCATCTATCTGCTCAACTCCGTGAACCCGTTCCGGATCGAGGGACAGAAGACCATCGTGTTCGAGCTGCTGGAACAATGCGGGTGGGACCCGCCGGACTGGATCGCGCTGCCGGCCGGCAACCTGGGCAACACCGCGGCGTTCGGCGCCGCGTTGAGAGACGCGTTCGCACTTGGGCTGATCCGCCGGATGCCCCGGCTCGCGGCGGTGCAGGCCGCGGGCGCCGCGCCCTTCGCCGCGGGTTTCCGCGGCGGATTCACCCGGCGGGAGCGGGTGCAACCGGAGACGGTAGCGACCGCGATACGGATCGGGGACCCGGCATCATGGGATCGCGCCGTGCGCGCCATCCGGGAGACCAATGGCGTGGTGACCGACGTCCCGGACCAGGACATCCTGGACGCCAAGTCCGCGATCGACACGTCAGGTGTGGGTTGCGAGCCGGCGAGCGCGGCGAGCGTGGCGGGGGTGCGGCGGCTGGTGCGGGAGGGAACTATCGCGCCCGGAGCCCGGGTGGTCGCGGTGCTCACCGGTCACCTGCTCAAGGATCCATCGGGCGGCTCGGAGACCACGGCCCGGGCCAATCAGCCCATCGAAATCGAGCCGCGCCTGACGGAGGTAGAACGATTTATGGCGCGACCCATTTGACCCGGTAACGGCAGACCGCCCCGCCCTGGGCCCGGCATTCCTCTTCTGCGACCTGCACTCCGGTTGCTCCGCACATCTCCAGCGCCTTGCGGTACCATCCCACCACGGTGAGGCAATCGGCGGTACTGAAGGTCTCCGCCTCGTGGGTAGTAAGCACGCCTTCCCGCTCGCCGATCTGCTGGTATTCCCGGCGGCCGGTCTCGTAATAGAGCGCGTAGATCGCGGGCGCTTTGGCCAGAAACGCGTGCGGCTTCCCGGGAGTGAGGAAGCCGTGGTGAATCGTCGCCAGGTTCTTGGTGGCGGAGGCTTCGCCCAGCCGCTCGAACAGCTCGCGGCGCCCTTCCCCCAGCACCTCCACGATCGCGGTGTCGAGCCGCTTGCCCAGCTCGAACGGGTACCACTTGATCGTGAGAATCATCCCCAGCGCCTGCTGGTCTTCCCTGGGCAGGCTGGCCAGCACCCGGCTCACCCCCTCGGCGCCGAAGTGCTCCTCGACGAAGCTCAGCCGGGTCTTGAGCACCGCGCCTTTCACCTGCTGCATCACGAGCTCCGGAGTGGAGTGCGGGCCTTACCTCTTGCCGCCTGCTGCAATGCTGTCCACCACTGCCTCGAGACTCTTATACGCGGTGGGGTCGATCTCCCGGAACGGCGCCTGCACCTGGACGATCTTGCCGCCGGGCGCCACCACGAACAGGGTCCGGTCGTCCATCTTGTACTTGAAATCATAGGCCCCGTAGCGGCGGCCGACGGCGCCAGTCGAGTCGCTGAGGAATCGGAACGGGTAGCCTTTTTCCCGGGCCCAGGCGGCCTGCATGGTGTCCGGGTCTACGCTGATCGCCAGCAGGACCACGTGGTTGCCACCGTTGTAGAGCGTCGCGTACTGATCACGGTACGCGTCCATTTGGATGGTTCAGCCCCGGGTTCGCGACTGGTAGAAAAAGGCGATGACGACGGTCTGGTCCCGGAAGTCGCTGAGCCGGACCGGCCCGGTCAGTCCGGCGCTAGTCGCCCCCGGCAGCTCGAAATCGGGGGCGAGACTGCCCACCGCGAGGGGAATGCTGTCCTGCGCGACAGCCGGGGCGGCCAGGACGCCGGTCGCCAAAGCGATCGCCAAGACTGTGAATTTCCTTCTTCGCACCGGGTCCTCCTCGGAAAATCGTTGCTTGGAACATACACCACGCCCCCCCGGGCACCACCCCGCCGCCGGGTACCGAGCCGGTATTCCCGAGGGAAAAAACCGGTTTTCAGAGGGAAAAAGTGGCGATTCCCTATTGCGGCAGGAGAGCAATGTTGTACTTTGGTGGCACGAAGCAAGGTTTTTACAGAGGGAAAACCGCAGCTGAGGCCACTTCACAAGGGAGAAGACGATGGCAGCCAAGAAGAAGAAAGCCAAGAAGAAGAGCACCAAGAAGGCGGCACGCAGACCGGCGGCGCGCAAGGCAAAGAAGGCCAAGTCCAAGCGGAAACCCAATGCGGCGTTCATGCGCCCGGTGCAGCCGGATTCCGCGCTGTCCGCCGTGGTTGGCTCCAGCCCGCTGCCCCGTACCGAACTCACCAAGAAGCTGTGGCAGTACATCAAGCGGAAGGGGCTGCAGGATGCCCGCGAGCGCCGCATGATCAACGCGGACGATAACCTTCGCGTGGTCTTCGGCGGCAAGCGGCAGGTCTCGATGTTCGAGATGACCAAGCTGGTGAACAAGCACGTGAAATAGGGCCGTAGTACCGGCGCCTGGAACGGCGCCGGCCCACAGTCATCAAGGGGCATGCCCGCTGGCGTGCCCCTTTGACTTTCTGGAAAATGTGGGAATATGGGAATGGGGGAATACGGGAACGGTTCCTGGCAAATCGGTTCCCGTATTCCGGTATTCCCATATTCCCACATTAGCTGTGTGAGGTGTATCTTCCCCGCCCTATGGCCGGCGAATACATCTTCACCATGCGCGACCTGCGGAAGGTCGTGCCCCCGAAACAGGAGATCCTCAAGGGGATTTACCTGTCGTTCTATGACGGCGCAAAGATCGGCGTGCTGGGCGGCAACGGCGCGGGGAAGTCCACCCTGTTGCGCATCATGGCCGGCGTGGACAAGGACTTCATCGGCGAAGCCCGCCCGCGTCCCGGCATCAAGATCGGCTTCCTTCCCCAGGAGCCGCAGCTCGACCCGAAGAAGGACGTTCGAGGCAACGTCCTGGAGGGCGTGAAAGAGCAGCAGACGATGCTCGACGAGTACAACGCGATCTCGGCGAAGTTTGCCGAGCCGATGGACGACGACGAGATGAACCGACTGCTCGAAAAGCAGGGGAATCTCCAGGAACGCATCGACGCCTTGGGTCTCTGGGAACTGGATCACAAGATCGACCTGGCGATGGACGCCCTTCGAGTCCCCCCAGGCGATGCGGACGTGAGCAAGATTTCGGGCGGGGAGCGGCGCCGGGTGGCGCTCTGCCGCCTGCTGCTCTCCGAACCGGACATGCTCCTGCTCGACGAGCCGACCAACCACCTCGACGCCGAGAGCGTGTGGTGGCTGGAACGCTACCTGGCCGATTTCAAGGGGACCGTCATCGCCGTCACCCACGACCGCTACTTCCTCGACAACGTGGCCAAGTGGATTCTCGAGCTGGATCGCGGCGCCGGAATCCCCTGGGAGGGGAACTACTCTTCGTGGCTGGAGCAGAAGCAGAGGCGCCTCGCCGTCGAGGAAAAGCAGGCCAGCGCCCGGCAGAAGACCCTGGAGCACGAACTGGAATGGATCCGGATGTCGCCCCGGGCCCGGCAGGCCAAGAGCAAGGCACGCATCAAGGCCTACGAGGAGCTGCGCGAGCAGGAAGAGCAGCAGGGCGATAACAACACCGAGATCCTGATCCCCGTCCCGCCTCGCCTCGGCGATGAAGTCGTCATCCTGGACCGGGTGTCCAAGGCATTCGGAGACAATGTCTTGTTCGAAAACCTGTCCTTTTCGCTCCCCCGGGGAGGAATCGTCGGGGTCGTCGGAGCCAACGGCAGCGGCAAGACGACACTGTTCCGCATGATCGTGGGACAGGAAGAGCCGGATGGCGGCACTCTCACCGTCGGGTCTACGGTGCAGGTCGCGTATGTCGACCAGAGCCGGGAACAGCTCGACGGCAGCAAGACGGTGTTCGAGGAGATTTCCGGCGGCGAGGACACCCTGATGTTCGGCAAGCGGTCGATCAACGCCCGGGCCTACTCGGCCGGCTTCAACTTCAAGGGCTCCGACCAGCAGAAGCGGGTCAAGGACCTCTCCGGCGGAGAGCGGAACCGGCTGCACCTCGCCAAGCTGCTGAAGCGGGGCGGAAATCTCCTCCTGCTGGACGAACCGACCAACGACCTCGACGTGGACACGTTACGCGCGCTGGAAGACGCGCTGCTCCGGTTCTCCGGCTGCGCCGTGGTCATCAGCCACGACCGCTGGTTCCTCGACCGGATCGCGACCCACATCCTGGCGTTCGAGGGCGACAGCGAAGTGGTGTGGTACGAGGGGAACTACCAGGATTACGCGGCGGACTACAAGCGGCGTAAGGGCGCTGCGGTCGACCAGCCCCATCGCATCAAGTACAAGAAGCTCGTCCACTAAACAATGTGAAGGGTGAAGAGTGAAGAGTGAACGGGACCTGCGACGTCAATCGCGAGCCAAAGGTGATCGGGTGAGAAGTGGCCTCTTCACCCTTCACCCTTCACTCTTCACGCTGTTGGGATGATGAACCCACTTCGCAGTAAGATCCCGTTTCTTCCCGCCCGGATCGAGGCGCTGGCGGCCATCGCGACCAACCTGGCGTGGAGCTGGAACCTCGATGCCCGGGCGCTGTTCCGCACCATCGACGAGCCGCTCTGGCACATTACCCGGCATAACCCGATCGATCTGCTCCGGCGGGTGGATCCGGGGCGGCTGGCCCAGCTGGCGCAGGATCCCGAGTTTCTCCGCAAGGTGGACGCGCTGGCGGTGTGGGCCGAAAACGAACAGCGGGTCGAGAACACCTGGTTTCACCAGAATCATCCCGAAGCGGCATCGCGTACCATCGCCTACTTCTGCGCCGAGTTCGGGCTGCACAACTCGGTACCGATCTATTCCGGCGGCCTCGGCATCCTGGCCGGCGATCATTGCAAGGCCTCTTCTGATCTCGGGGTTCCGCTCGCGGGCGTGGGGCTCATGTATACCCGGGGCTACTTCGACCAGCACCTCTCCACCGACGGCTGGCAGGAAGACCGGGACGATACCTTCGACTTCCAGACCACCCCGCTGGTCCAGGTCTTCGGACCCGTCGGCGAACCCTGGCTCACCAGCGTCCGCACCTTCGGCCGCCCGGTGTTCGTCGGCGCGTGGAAGATGATGGTGGGCCGGGTTCCGCTTTACCTGCTGGATACCAACCTCGAGGAAAACGACCCCCAGGACCGGGAGCTGTCCTCCAAGCTCTACGGCGGCGGGCTCGATCTCCGGCTCCGGCAGGAGTGGATCCTCGGCGTGGGAGGCGTGCGCGCGCTCCGCGCGGTCGGGATCGACCCGGGAGGCTGGCACGCCAACGAAGGGCACGCCGCGTTCATGCTGGTGGAACGGCTCCGGGAACACGTCAGCAAGGGAATGACCTATCGGGACGCAGTCCAGCAGGTCCGCGGCACCAGCATCTTTACCACCCACACCCCGGTTCCTGCGGGCCACGATTCATTCTCCGCCGAGCAGGTGGAGCAGTGCACCGGGCCGTTCTGGGAAGAGATGGGGATCACCCGGGACGAGTTCTTCCAACTGGGACATCACCCGGTCCGCGACCATGGCACCTTTCACATGACCGTGGTGGCGATGCGGCTCTCCCGCGGCGTCAACGGCGTCGCCCGGAAGCACGGCGAGGTGTCCCGCGAGCTGTGGAAAGATCTCTGGCCCGGCCGGGGAGCGGAGCAGGTCCCTATCGGCCACATCACCAATGGTGTGCATGCCGGCACCTGGATTTCGAAGCCCATCCTGACCCTGTTGGACCGCCACCTGGGCGCCGGGTGGGACGTGCACGCGCTGGAGCCGGGATTCTGGGACAAGGTGCTGACGCTGGACGATATCGAGCTGTGGCGGTTGCATCAGCGTCTCAAGTCGACCCTGATCAACTCGATGCGGGAAGACGCGCGACGGCGCTGGACGACGTACTGGAAGGAAGCCGCGCACATCGTTGGCTCCGGTACTTTGCTGGATCCCCACGCACTCACCATCGGGTTTGCCCGGCGGTTCGCCACCTACAAACGGGCCGACCTGATGTTCAGGAACTCGGAGCGGCTGCGCCGGCTGCTGGTGAATCCCTGGCGCCCGGTCCAGATCGTGTTCGCCGGCAAGGCACACCCGGCGGACCAGCCGGGCAAGGAAGTGCTCCAGCGGGTCTACCAGTTCACCCGGCAACCCCAGTTCGAGGGCCGGGTGGCGTTCATCGAAGACTACGAGATGCACATCGCCCACGTCCTGGTGCAGGGCGTCGATGTCTGGCTCAATCTGCCCAAGGTGCCTCTGGAGGCGAGCGGGACCAGCGGCATGAAGGCCGCCCTGAACGGGGTCCCCCAGATCAGCACACTGGACGGCTGGTGGGCGGAGGGCTACGATGGCACCAACGGATGGGCGATTTCCCAGGCCGGCGGGGAGGAAGACGCCGACGAGGCCGATGCCGAGCACTTCTACACCCTGCTGGAAGAACAGGTCATCCCGCTCTACTACACCAGAGATGAACGGGGGATCCCGGTGGGGTGGGTCGAGCGAATGCGGAATGCCATGCGGGTCGCCGGAAGCGCGTTCACCGCTCGGCGGATGGTGTGCCAATACGTAGACCAGT
>Ga0070698_100007603_pt1 | contig 11727 bp, 9 predicted proteins | sample KBSK1502metaG_FD_65477 | JGI IMG/M metagenome (GOLD analysis project Ga0070698, IMG submission 65477) | Corn, switchgrass and miscanthus rhizosphere microbial communities from Kellogg Biological Station, Michigan, USA - KBS K1-50-2 metaG | ecosystem: Host-associated > Plants > Roots >...
GAAGCTGGGTGAGCGATTGCCGCCGATGCAGAATCGCGCGAACGCCTCATCGAGCACGCGAAGCTGGGTGAGCGATTGCACGCCGTGATCTACCTCGAGCGCAAACATCTTATCGAGCACGCGGTCCCAGCTCATCGGGCACGCGGTCCTACGTGCCGATGCAGAATCGCGCGAACACCTCGTCGGGCACGCGGTCCTACTTGCCGATGCAGAATCGCGCGAACACCTCGTCGGGCACGCGGTCCTACTTGCCGATGCAGAATCGCGCGAACACCTCGTCGAGCACGCGCCTACTTGCCGATGCAGAATCGCGCGAACACTTCGTCGAGCACGCGGTCACCGACTTCGAGGCCACGAAGCTGGGCGAGCGCTTGTACGCCTTGACGCACCTCGAGCGCGACGACTTCGGGAACTTGTTTCGCTCGCCACGCGCGAACGGCGGCATCGAACGCGTCGCGCGCCGCGGCGGCGGTGGCTTGCTGGCGGGCGGTCGTGACGAACGCGTCTTCACTGCCCTCGCGATCGGCGACGCCGGCGAGCGCGAGTACGCGGCGCTTGAGATCGTCGAGCCCGGCACGCGTTGTCGCCGATGTTGCGAGGGCGCCGTGGGTGGAGCCACCGAGGTCTGCCTTGCTCCGCACGACGAGCGCGCGGTCGCCGTAGCGCGCGCCATCATCCCAGGGTGCGTTGGCGTCGTTGACGACCACGACGACGTCCGCGCTCGCAACCCGCTGCTCGCCGAGCTCGATGCCGCGCGCTTCGATCGCATCGCTCGTCGAGCGCGTGCCCGCCGTATCGATGATCGTGATCTGCACGCCGTCCCAGACGTCACTCACTTCGAGGTAGTCGCGCGTCGTGCCGGGCGCGGCTGCGACGAGCGCGCGCTCCTTGTCGACGAGCGCGTTGAGTAGCGATGACTTGCCGACGTTGACCGGGCCGACGAGCGCGACGGTGATGCCGTGACTCAGTGCGCGGCCATGACGAAATCCATCGGCGAGCTTGCCGCATCGTTCCGCGAGAGCGGCGAGCTCGCCTTCGATCGCCGTCGCGTCGGCGACCTCGATTCCTTCTTCGGGAAAATCGATGCGACCTTCGATTTCAGCTAGCACGCCGACAGCGCGCTGTTCGAGCTCCTGCGTGACCTCGCCGAGCTTGCCGCCGAGGTTTGCCTGCGCGAGTCGCCATGCGCGTTCACTGCCGGCGTGAATGACCTCGAGCAGCGCTTCGGCACGGATGAGATCGAGCTTGCCGTTGGCGACGGCGCGACGCGTGAATTCGCCGGGCTCGGCGATGCGAGCACCGCGCTCGAGGACCGCGTCGAGCAGCCGACCGAGGTTGTGCGTGCCGCCATGGCCATGAAGCTCGGCGACATCTTCGCCTGTGAACGATGCCGGTGCGCGCATCGCGAACGCGAGCACCTGATCGAGGCGCTGACCCGCGCGATCGTGCGCCCATCCGACGCGCACGTGCCGATCGAGCGTGGACGGTTCGACGCGCAGTACACCGGCAACGATCGCGACGGCCTGCGGTCCGCTGACGCGCACGATCCCGATGCCACCGACGCCAGCTGCGGTCGCGATCGCGGCAATGGTGTCTTCTTCGATCACTCTGCGGGCACGACGAGAATGTGGCGATCTTCGCCTTCACCCTCACTGCGACTCGACAGCCCCGGAATCTCGGCGATCGCCATGTGCACGATGCGTCGATCGTGCGGCGACATCGGCTGCAGCTCGACGATCTGCTTCGTCTGCAGCGCCTTTTCACCCATGCGCTGCGCGAGCGCACGCAGGCGCTCGATCTGCTTGTCGCGGAACCCGCCCGAGTCGACGACGATCGGCTTTTGCTTCTCGTCGCGCTTCTCCTTAAACACGGCCTTGTTCACGAGATGCTGAAGCGCATCGATCACGACACCACGCCGACCGATCACGAGCTCGGTGTCTGGCGTTTGGATCTCGAGCACGGTCTTGTCCGTCTCTTCCTTGATGTCGATGTCCGCTGACACCCCCATGCGCTCGAGCACGCCGAGCAAGAACTCACTCGCCTTTTCAGCGAGGTCTTCACGATCCGCAGTCATTGCTGCCTCCATAACTTATCGTCGGCGCTTCTTGCGCTTGCGAGGCGGTTGATTGCGCGGCGCGATCTTCGCGATCGGTGCTGGCGGCGCTCCATCGGCCTCGTCGTCATCGTCCTCGTCGGACTTGCTGGTATTCGCGTCCTTCGCCTTGTTCGCGGCGGTCTTGTTCGCGGCCTGCGCGCGCGCCTCTTGTCGCTCTTTGATCTTTCGCGCGAGCTCGATGCTCTTCTTGTCGAACTTGTTCATGTAGATCGAGTGCAGAGCGCTCAAGATCGTATTCGTGAAGATGTAGAGCGTCAGGCCCGCCGGGAACACGAACGACATCACGCCGAACATCAGCGGCAGACCGTACTGCATCATCCGCTGCTGCATCTTCTGCGACGGATCCGGCGACATCGGCTGCATCCGCGCCTGCACGAACATCGTCACCATGAGGATGATCGGCAGGATGTAGTACGGATCGGAGTATGTGAGGTCGTCGATCCATCCCGGGATGAACGCCTGCTGATACAGCTCGCCGGTGTTGGAGAGCATCCGATAGAGCGCGAGCCAGATCGGCATCTGCAGAAAGATCGGAAGGCAGCCCGAAAGCGGATTGGCGCCTTCCTGCTTGTACAGCGCCATCGTCTCCATCTGGATGCGCTGCTTGTCGTCCTTGTACTTCTCCTGCAGCTCCTTGAGCTGCGGCGCGAGCACCGCCATCGCCTTCATCGACCGCATCGACTTCGTCGTGAACGGGATCGTCAGGCCCTTCACGAGGATCGTCAGCAGCACGATCGCGATGCCCCAGTTCTTCACGAACCCCTGGAACAGCAGCAGCAACCACATCAGCGGCTTGCCGATGAAACCGAACCAACCGAGATCGATCGTGCTGTGAAATCCCGTCGTGAATCCGGCGATGTCGTCGGCAGCTTGCAGCGCGTTGTAGTGCTTCGGCCCGAGATACGCGGCGATCTCGCGAACCATCACATCGCGGTCGCTCTTGAAGATGGCGACCGGCTTGAACACGATGTCCGTGCGCATGAGGCCTTCATCGCCTTCTGCAACGGTCGTCTTCTCGACGGTCATGCCAACATCGGGCTTCGGCGCGATGGCGACGAGCAAGAACGGATGCTCGAAGCCCGTCCACTTGAAGTTCGCCTCGTAGCGCGGCTTCGCCTGCACGGACTGCAGCTTTGTGCCGATGACCTCGTTACCGCGCAGCGTCGCCGATTCCCACACGCGCGGTGCGATGCCGCCGCCGAGGAAGCCCTTCGAGGTGCTCTTGACCTTCGGATCCTGAAAACCGTACATCGTCATCGCGAGCGTCTCGGTCGCGACTTGGCCAGCGGGCACCTTCACGCGCACCTTGACCGTCAACTTGATGACGTACGTCTTCGGATCGATGACGAACACTTTCTCGACGTCGAGCTGATCGGTGACGATCGTGTACTTGACCTGCGTATCGGAGACCTTCGTGCCCGTCCACTCCGCGTTCGGCGGCAGCACGTACGTCGAATTCGCGAAGTTCACGCCGAACACGCCCGTGTCGGGCTTCGCCGGCAACAACTCGCCGCGCGTCGCATCGCGATCGTAGCGATGATCCGTGAGGTGCCACGACTTGAGCACGCCGCCGTAGCTCGAGAACGTCATGTCGACGTTCGGGAACACGAGCTTGATCGTTTTTTCCTCGCCGCGCTGAGCGGGCGGCAGCGGCTTGCCATCGGCGCCGAGCCCCACGGGCGTCTTCGGCACTGACGGCACCGTCTGGCCGGCCGTCGTCGGCTTCGGCTTGTCTTCTTTCTTCGACGGGAACAAAAGCTGCCACACCAGCATCACGCCGAGCGCCAGCGCGACAGCCATTAGCAGCCGCTTACCTTGGTCTTGCATCAGTGCTCTTTCCTGTGGGCAGCACACGGCACGGGCCCACCGAGCCGGTCCGGAGGAGCGCAGCGGCGCCCGCCAGGGAACCCGGCGGGACCGACAGGCACCGCCGGCGCCGCGAGCGAGGACCGGCGAGGGACGGGATCATAGCCGCCGCGGAAGAGTGGATTGCAGCGCAGCACGCGCCACACCGCGAGCGCACCGCCAACAACGACGCCGCGCTGATGCACGGCATCGATAGCGTACTCCGAGCACGTCGGCAGGTACCGACAGGACGGAGCTCGCTTGAGTGGCGAGAGCAGCGCGCGATACATGACCACAGGCCACAGCACGATCCGCACGAGAGCGCGGTGAGCGAGAGCGAGGGCTGTGGTCATGGAAGCTGGCGCAAAATCTTTGAGAGATCGTGGGAGAAGTCGCCGAGGTGAAGCTGCCGCGCCGCGGACTCCTTGGCAACTACGACGAGATCCCATCCGACGGGAACCCAACCGTTTAGCCTCATCCACTCGCGTACCAAGCGCTTGATTCGGTTACGAACGACTGCGTTACCCACTTTCTTGGTCACCGTAATCCCGAGACGACCGGCGAGCTCGGGATCACTTCGGTTTCGTGCAATCGCGAGAATGTGCCTTCCGTGCAACTTGCGTCCTTCGGTTTGGACCGCAATGAACTCGGCACGACGACGAAGCCGCATCTCCTTCGTGATGCGGCGAGCCATGCCTACTTCTTCGCGATCGTCACCGAGATCCGTTTGCGACCCTTCGCGCGGCGGCGACGCAACACCTCGCGACCTGCGCGGGTCTTCTTGCGTGCTCGAAAGCCGTGAGTGCGTTTGCGGCTCTTGTTATGCGGTTGATACGTACGCTTCACAGCATTTCTCCAGCGTTTGCGGAGCGGGATCGATACTTCCGCCCTTCTCACCTGTCAACAGAACCGTGCATCTCGCAGCAAGGTTTCAGCTCCCGTGACGAGTCCGTTTGAGGGAGATGTTTCACTCCGAACGGGAGTTCAATTGCTGTCGCTTTTGTCTTGCGGAGTGAAATCGGCATCTGCTACGTACGCCAAACTTTCTCCTGTGGACAACTCTGGAAAGAGTGAAGCGGGAGCGCTCCAGAAGCGGGTGTGAATAACTTCTGGATTGGTTGTCTTTTGTCTGTGATCGGGTGCGCCTAACCTAATGCATTAACAGGACTTTGTTCCTGGAGCCGGGGATGAATCAACAACTGCCTTGGGATGAAGCCGTCGGGCGCCTCAAAGAGCGCGTATCGCCGCAGAATTACGACATGTGGCTTCGACCGATCGAAGTCATGTCGTGGGACGGCGCGATCCTTCGACTGCGAGCCCCAAACAGCTACGTAAGGCTGTGGTTCGAGTCGAACTTTTTGTCCGCGCTCGTCAAAGAGCTGCGCGACCTCGGGCACGAGCAGGTTCGCATCGAATTTGACGAGAGCGAAGGCCGCCCCGAGCCGATCGAAATGCCGGTTGGGTCGGTGCCCACGCCGGTGCCCGCGCCAGTCGCGATCCAAGCGAGCGAGCCGACCTCATCGTCCGCGATGACCGATGACCAAGGCATCGCTGCTCCTGACGCGGCCACGCTCAATCCTCGCTACACGTTCGATACGTTCGTCGCGGGACCATCCAATCAGCTCGCGTTCGCAGCATCGCAAGCCGCCGCGTCGAGCTATCCGCCGAAGTACAACCCGGTGTTCATCTGCGGTGGCGTCGGCCTTGGCAAGACGCACTTGCTCCACGCGATCGGCCATCAGCAGCTCGCGAATCGGCCGTGCGCGCGAATCATCTACATCTCGTCCGAGCGCTTCATGAACGAGTACGTGCAGGCCATTCGCACCGGCAAGATGCACGAGTTTCGTCGCAACTATCGCGAAGGCATCGACGTGCTGCTCGTCGACGACGTGCAGTTTCTCGCCGGCAAAGAGAGCACGCAGGACGAATTCTTCCACACGTTCAACGCGCTCCACGAGAACCACAAGCAGATCGTGCTCACGGCCGACCGCAAGCCGCACGAGATCTCCGATATCGCAGACCGCTTGCGTACGCGCTTCGCGTGGGGCTTGCTCGCCGATATCGAGCCGCCCGAGCTCGAGGTGCGCATCGCGATCTTGCGCAAGAAAGCCGCGGTCGAAGCGGTCACGCTTCCCGACGACGTCGCGCTCTACATCGCGACAGCGATCAAGAGCAACGTCCGCGAGCTCGAAGGCGCGCTGATTCGCCTGGCCGCCTATGCATCGCTCTCGAAGCGTCGCATCGACCTCGAGTTCGCGAAAGAAACGCTTGGCGCGGCGCTGACGCGTCCACGCGAGGTCATCACGGTCGAGACCATCATCAAGGCCGTCGCGAACTACTACGGCCTCAAGCCGAGCGACATCAAGAGCGACCGTCGTCACAAATCACTCGCTAATCCGCGCGCGATCGCGATGTACATCTCCAGGCACCACACGAAAGATAGCTATCCAGATCTCGCGCGCGCATTCGGCGGCAAACACCACACGACAGTGATTTCAGCTGTCCAGAAAATCGCGGAGAGACTCAAAGACGACGCCTCGCTGCGCAGCGAGATCCACGCGATCGAATCGATGGTCCTGCGATGAAACCAGCTGTGGCCTACCCTGTTGGTCAGCCTGTGGAGCGATCCTGGATGTTTTTCCTCGTCGGTATTGTCCACAAGCTTGGTTCATGCCATCCACCGATCACGAGGACGTCAGACCGTTGTGCTTCGCTCTATGAAAGCAGTGCAGCGAAAGCAACTTGCTGACTAGTCCACACCATCCACAGGGTCTACTGATCCTTACTACTATAAAGATTTAATTCTTAACTAAAGAAGACGAGAGAGCCGGACGAGGGTGACCATGGAATTTCGAATCTCGAAGAACGAGTTTCTTCGCGGACTGCGTCTCGCGCAGGGCATCGCTGACCGCAAGAGCACGATGCCGATCCTCGCGAACGTCCTGCTTCGCACGCAGGGCAAGAATCAAATCTTGGTCGCAGCGACCGACCTCAACGTCTCGCTGACCGCTGAGCTCAAGAGTCAGAACGCACAAGAGGGCGGCATCACCCTCGGTGCCAAGAACCTCTACGAGCTCATTGCGAACGCGCCAGGCGATGAGATCACGCTCAAGAAGGCGGATAACCATTGGGCGGAGATTCGCTCGGGCAAGGTCACGTATCGCATCGTCGGCATGCCTGACCGCGATTTTCCGAAGGTCCCCGACCATCGCGAAGCGACGTACTCGACGGTGGAGTCAGCCGTCCTGCGCGAAATGATCGAGCGAACGCTGTTCTCGGTGTGCAACGACGAGACGCGCTTTCACCTCAACGGCGTGTATTTCGAGAGCGATGGCAGCAAGTCGCGCATGGTGTCGACCGATGGCCATCGATTGTCGAAGGTCGAGCGCACGATCGCGGATGGTCCCAAGCTCAGCTCGGGCGTGATCATTCCGAAGAAGGGCCTGCTCGAGATGAAGAAAGTCATCGAGGCGGGACCGAGCTGCAAGATCGCGATCAAGACGCCGCACCTGTTCCTCGTGCACGAGGATATTGCGCTCGCCGTCAAGCTCATCGATGCGCAGTTCCCGCCGTTCGACCAGGTGATTCCCAAGGAGCACAAGAAGGTCATCACCGTCGATCGCTCGCGCTTCATCGATGCGCTTCGCCGTGCGCAGCTGATGTCGTCGGAGACGCGCGGCGTGAAGGTTGCTGCGACCAAAGAGGGTCTCACCGTCACGAGCGACAACCCCGATCTCGGCGAGGTTCGCGAGGAGCTCGACGCTGATTACAACGGAGAACCGATTGCGATCGGGTTTAACCCGAAGTACGTCGTCGAGCTGCTGAGCCAAATGGCGAGCGACCAGGTGACGGTGAAGCTCGGCGGCGAGCTCGATCCAGGGCTTATCGAGCCGACCGGCGGTGATGCGTATCTCGGCGTCGTAATGCCGATGCGCATTTAGCTGTTCGACGTCTATGCGGATCCAGGTGCTAACAGCGTCGGGAATCCGCAACCTGCGGCCGCTGCAGCTCGAGCCACGCGAGAGGTTCAACGTCTTCGTCGGCGATAACGGCCAAGGCAAGACGAATCTCCTCGAAGCGATCTACGCCGTGTCTGCGCTGCGATCGTTTCGAACAAGCAGGCTCGCCGACATGATCGCGTTTGGAGAGGCCGAGGCGAGGATCGGCGCACGCGTTCTCAAGGATGAATTAACGAGGGTGTACGGGGTCACGATTGCACAGGGTGGCCGCCAGGTGCTGCTCGATGGCAAAGCGGTGCGGCCGCTTTCGCGTTACTTCGGTGGCTTTAACGTCGTCGTGTTCACGCCAGAAGACCTCGCGTTGCCACGTGGCGCGCCGAGCGAGCGTCGGCGATTTCTCGATCGCGCGGTGTTCAATGCGCGTCCCGAGTACCTCTCTCACGTGCAGGCGTACGAGAAGGCGCTCAAGCAGCGCAACGCCGTGCTCAAGCAAGCAGCACAAGGCGTGCAGCCGCGTGCGGAGGAGCTGCTCTCCGTCTACGACGTGCAGCTCGCCGACAGCGGCCTCTACATCGCAAATGCGCGCGCGGCGCTTGTCGATGAGATTCGCATCGAGCTCGCGCAGGCGTTCACGGCAATCACGCACGGCGAACGTCTCGCGAGCGCGCGCTACGTCTCGAAGACCGCCGGTACGAGCACCGACGAAATCATCGCGCAGCATCGCGCAGGCCGCGCGAAGGACATGGCGACACAATCGACGCAGTTCGGTCCACACCGCGATGACATCGCGTTCGAGCTCGATGGCCGCGATGCAGGACTGTTTGCATCACAAGGCCAGCTGCGCGCGATCATGCTCGCGTGGAAGACTGCAGAGCTCGACGTGCTCGCGCGGACGCGCGGCGATCAGCCGGTGCTGCTCCTCGACGACGTGTCGAGCGAGCTCGATCCAGCACGCAATGCGTACCTGTTCGAGCACCTCGCGATGCAGGCCGGACAGGTGTTCATCACGACCACGCACGAGGGTCACGTGTTGCTGACGAGAGACCGTGCGGATTACCGCATCAAAAACGGACAGATTTCCTCGTAAAATCCGGCAGATGATCCCTTTTTATATGGTGCTGTATGTGGTAAACAGCTAGCTCGTCGGAAAAGTGTAGCGCCGAATGGCCGATACCACTGCGAATTCACAGACTTCAGAGCCCGACTACGACGAGAAATCCATCGGCGTTCTCAAGGGGCTCGAAGGCGTCCGCAAACGCCCCGGCATGTACATCGGTGACACCGATGACGGCACGGGCCTGCATCACCTCGTCTACGAGGTCGTCGATAACTCGGTCGACGAGCACCTCGCGGGGCACTGCACGCGGATCGACGTCATCATTCACTACGACAACTCGGTGACCGTGGAAGACAACGGTCGCGGGATCCCGACCGGCATCCATCCGGTGGAAGGCAAGCCCACCGCCGAGCTCGTAATGACCGTGCTGCACGCCGGCGGCAAGTTCGGCGGCAGTGGTTACAAGGTGTCGGGCGGTCTGCACGGCGTTGGTGTCTCGGCGGTGAACGCGCTCTCCGATTGGCTCAAGCTCGAGATTCGCCGCGAGGGCAAGGTCTACTACCAGGAGTACTCGCGCGGGATTCCGACGTCGGAGTTCAAGCAAACCGGCGTGACCGATCGCCGTGGCACGAAGGTGACCTTTCACCCCGACCCGGAGATCTTCAAAAACGTCCTCGAGTTTTCCTTCGAGCAGCTCTCGCAGAAGATCCGCGAGCTCGCGTATCTCAACAGCGGCCTGCAGATCGTCATCTCCGACGAACGCGCTGGCCGCGAGGACAAGCGCCAGGAGTTCAAGTTCGAGGGCGGCATCTCGCAATACGTCGCGGACCTCAATGCGAACAAGACGGCCGTGTCGGACGTCATCTCGTTCACGGGCGAGCACGAAGGGTCCACCGTCGAAGTCGCGATGCAGTGGAACGACGGATACTCCGAGCTCGTTACCTGCTTTACGAACACAATCAAGAACCGCGACGGCGGCACGCACCTCACCGGGTTTCGTCAGGCGCTGACGCGCACGGTGAACAAGTACGGCGACGACAACAAGCTACTCAAGGATCAGAAGAACGGGCTCTCCGGCGAAGATCTTCGCGAAGGCCTCACCGCCGTGATCTCGGTGAAGGTCGCGGACCCGAAGTATTCGAATCAGGCGAAGGACAAGCTGGTCTCGTCGGAAGTGCAGACTGCCGTCGCGACCGTCGTCAACGAGCTGCTCAGTCAGTACCTCGAGCAGCATCCCAAAGAGTCGAAGGTCATCATCGGCAAGGCCGTGCTCGCGTCGCGCGCTCGCGAAGCCGCGCGCAAGGCACGCGAGATGGTGCAGCGCAAAGGCGCTCTCGAGCTGACGTCGCTACCGGGCAAGCTCGCCGATTGTCAGGAGCGCGATCCCGAGAAGAGCGAGCTGTTCATCGTTGAGGGCGAGAGCGCCGGCGGCTCGGCGAAGCAAGGCCGTAGTCGCGCGTTTCAGGCGATTCTTCCGCTGCGTGGCAAGATCTTGAACGTCGAGAAGGTGCGCTTCGATCGCATGCTCGCGTCACAAGAGCTGACGACTCTGATCACCGCGCTCGGCGCCGGTATCGGCGAGGAGAAAGATCTCTCGAAGCTGCGCTATCACAAGATCATCCTGATGACCGATGCCGATGTCGACGGCTCGCACATCCGCACGCTCCTTCTCACGTTCTTCTTCCGGCACTACAACGAAATGTTCGAGAAGGGCCACGTCTACATCGCGCAGCCGCCGCTCTATAGGGTGAAGAAGGGCAAGCGCGAGCTCTATCTCAAGAACGAGCAGGGCCTCGAAGACTTCTTGCTCGACAGCGTGACAACGGAGAGCGTGCTGCAAATCGGCAACGGCACCACTCTCACCGGCAAGCCACTCGCGGATATCGTCAAGCGCATCACGCAAGCGCGTCGCGTTCGCATGCAGCTCGACAAGCGAACCGATCGTCGCCTCGTCTCGGAATTCGCCGATGCGCAGCTCTCCGAAGCGGACCTGCGCGATCGCGAGCGGCTCGAGCGCATCGAAGCGAAGGTGATGGCCGAGGTCTCGCGTCGGCACGGCGAGCTTGGGCAAGCAGCGCCCGAATACACAGAAGATGTCGAGCACGGCACGTGGGAGATCAAGTTCCCCGCCGGGCAGCACGGCGTTCGCCGCGTCACGCTCATCAACGCCGATCTCGTGCGCAGTCCCGAGTTCGTCGAGCTCAAGCGCCTCAGCGCCGAGCTCAAGAACAGGCTCGTCGAGCCGCTCAAGCTCGTTCACGACGGTGGCGAGCCGATCGAGGTCAAAGGCTGGGACGAGATCGCCGGTCAGATCGAAGAGCTCGGTCGCAAGGGCCTGCAGATCCAGCGCTACAAAGGTCTCGGCGAGATGAACGCCGAGCAGCTGTGGGAGACGACGATGGATCCGAATCGTCGCAATCTGTTGCGCGTGAAGATCGAAGAGATGGAAGAAGCCGACGGCATCTTCACGAAGCTGATGGGCGATCTCGTCGAGCCTCGCCGCGAGTTCATCGAAGAGAACGCGCTCAACGTGCGTAACTTGGATATCTAGACAGAGTCGCGCAGATTCTGATCCAGCGTAAACGTAAACGTAAACGTAAACGTAAACGTAAACGTAAACGATCAGCGTTTGGGTTTGCCCGTCCTTCGTGGACACCTCTTTGAGGCAGTGACCTGCCAGAATGAGGTGAGAGATGGTGAAGCGACGACGGCGGAAGTTCACGAAGGAGTACAAGCGCGAGGTGGTCAAG
>Ga0070698_100007605_pt1 | contig 11725 bp, 14 predicted proteins | sample KBSK1502metaG_FD_65477 | JGI IMG/M metagenome (GOLD analysis project Ga0070698, IMG submission 65477) | Corn, switchgrass and miscanthus rhizosphere microbial communities from Kellogg Biological Station, Michigan, USA - KBS K1-50-2 metaG | ecosystem: Host-associated > Plants > Roots >...
CTGTTAAAGCGTTGAAGCGGATTCTGCGTCACCGATCCACTTCTCCCATCACAATATCGACGCTGCCAAGAATTACCATCACATCGGCCACTGTATGACCAAGACACATGTCCTCCAAAATCGTCAGATTGATAAAACTCGTCGGACGCACACGATAGCGATACGGGTTCGTTCCACCGTCGCTGATCAAGTAAAAACCGAGCTCCCCTTTGGGCGCTTCAATACGCCCATAAGCTTCGCCAACAGGCGGACGAAACGCGCGGATTTTGACCTTCGGGTTGATGATCGGGCCGGTAGGAACTTGTTCGAATGCCTGCTTCAGAATTCCGACGCTCTCGCCCATCTCCAACACGCGCATCATTAACCGATCGTAAGTGTCACCGTGGTCGCCCAGCGGAATCCGGAATTTGAAGCGAGGATAGAACCCGTAGCCGTCCACCTTTCGCACATCATAATTCACGCCGCAGGCGCGAAGCATTGGACCTGTAATACCGGCACTAATCGCAAGCTCGGGCGAGACTTTTCCAACGTCCTGCGTTCGGGCGATCACCACTTCATTGCCGACGATCAATTGTTCCAGCTCGTCAACGAAGCGCGGGAAACGGTCGACAATCTTCTTCGCATGCGCGAGCCACTCGGGACTGGCATCGACCCGGCAGCCGCCGAAGCGCATGTAATCGCACATCATGCGCGAACCCGAGAGCGATTCGAATAGATCGAGAATTTTTTCACGCTCCCGGAACGCGTACATGAGCGGTGTCCCCCAGGCACCCATGTCGTTAAGCAAGAACCCCAGTAGCGATGCGTGATTCTGAAGCCGGGTCAATTCGGCGAGAATCACGCGAAGGTATTCGGCGCGCTCGGGAACTTCGATGTCCGCCAGCTTTTCCACGCTGAGCGCATATGCCCAGTTATTGGTCATCGAGCAGAAATAATCGAGGCGATCGGTGTACGGCATTGAACCCAGATAGCTTGCGTTCTCGCCAATTTTTTCATGATTCCGATGCAGATATCCGAAGACCGGCTTGAGCTTGCGCACGATCTCGCCCTCGAGCGCAACGTTCATCCGGAATACGCCATGGGTGGACGGATGTTGCGGCCCCATCGAGACTTCTAGTAGCTCGCCCTCGAGCCGCGAGCCCATGCTGACGGGCGGTCGCTCCATTGCTTCGAGTGTTTCGATCGTCGCACTCATTCCACGTCAACCGTTTAACGGTTCAACGATGCTTTCGGCGCCGTCGATTTGCGGTCGCGGTGTGTAATATCGCTTCGCTCTCTCCAGCACGTCATCGTGCGGTGTCGGTTCGTATTCGTAATCGTCCGGTTCCCGATAATCCTTGCGCATCGGATAATCTTCGAACTCGTCCCACATCAAGATCCGGCGCAAATCAGGATGGCCCTCAAACTGGATTCCGTAGAGATCAAAAATCTCGCGCTCCTGAAACTCTGCGCTTCGCCAGATCGGAGTCAGCGAAGGAAGCCGCGCACCCGCTGCGCGATCTGCCGTCCGCATTCGAATGATAACTGGTCCATGTTTGTGGGTCATCGAGTAAAGGTGATAAACGGCTTCGATGTAGCCGGGAATCTTTTCCTCGGTCGTTTCACTGACTTCCTTTTCCTCTCCGTCGACGGCTTTTTTCACCTTTACCGTTTTCTTTACGGTGCGATCCAGCCAATCGACGCCAGTCACATTGGAACAAAAATCTAAGCGCAGCGCCGGGTCGCCATGCAGCCACTTCGCCACATCGTGAGCGTGTTCATTGTCGATTTTGAGCGAATGCTGCTGTGACGGGCTCGCATTCTGCACGATCTCGACAATTGCGCCAGGTACGGCGGCTTCGATCCGCGCTTTGATTTGCTCCAGACCTTCCATTCGCTAGGCTCGCTCGATCGCCGGTGGATGAAACACGTTTGAATTCGCCGGCGGCTCGAGATCGTGCTTTCCGAATGAGGGCACTGGAAATTCGCTTGGCTGTTCTTGATCGAGATGCGCCGCTTTGTTCGCGCCGCTCAGCTTTTGCTCGTCGATCTTGCGCTGTAATTCCATGAATGCGTGCAACAGCGCCTCCGGACGCGGCGGGCAACCAGGAATAAAAACATCCACCGGAATGTAACGATCGATTCCTTTAAGGACGTTGTAACCTTGCTTAAACGGGCCGCCAGAAATGGCGCACGCGCCCATTGCAATCACGTATTTCGGATCCGCCATTTGATTGTAAAGGCGCACGATCTGTGGCGCCATTTTTTTGGTCACCGTGCCCGCGACAATCATCAGGTCGGCCTGACGCGGCGACGGCCGAAAAACTTCGCCACCAAAGCGAGCGATGTCATAGCGCGACGCGGCGGTCGCGATCATCTCGATAGCGCAACAAGCAAGCCCGAACTGGAGCGGCCAGATCGAATTCTTGCGGCCCCAGTTGTAAAGCTCCTGCATCGAACTTACCCAAACCCCTTGTTGCTGCAGTTCCCTGCGCAAGCCTTCGTCGATTCCTTCGCTCATTGCTCCGCTTTAACGCCCCTGGCCGTTCAACGCTTTATCGTTCCCATTGCAAACACCCTTTACTCCAAGCCCAAATGAGCCCTTCGATCAGGAGCAATAGGAAAACCAATATCGCGATGAACGCGCCGACAGGCAAACCAGTGAAAGCTACTGCGAATGGGATCAGAAAAATCGCTTCCACGTCAAATATGAGAAATATGATTGCGTACAAATAGTACTGTGAGCGGAACTGGATTTGGGCCTCACCAAGCGATTCGACGCCGCATTCGTAGATCGAGTTTTTCTGCGGGCCTGGTTTCGGCGGTTGAAAAATTCGCCGCCACAGCCAGGCGAGGGCGAGCGGGATCAATGGAAAAACCAGCGCTACGCCAATGAAAATGACGATGAACAGATGGGGATTCGGCTTCATCGGTTGCGATCAAGTTCGCTCGGAAAGCACAGCTGCCAAGTCTATACTTTTAATGAACCAATTGTCATTCCGAGAGAAGCGTAGCCGAGGCGAATCTCATGCCTGGCTTTGCATACTCACTGCGCGTTTGCGAGGTCCCTTGCCGTCTGCGCAAGCTCGGGATGACGGAGTTGCGTCGTGCCGTCAGGCAATCGGTGCCAGAGCTTACTCCTGCTCGCTCGACTTTCGACCGAACCAGCGTCGCTTCTTCGGTTGCGGTTCTTCCGCCGGGGCCGGCGCTTCGGCGGGTTTCTCTTCCTTCGCAGCCAGCTCCTCTTCTTTCGGCGTCTCCGTTTCTGATTCTGCTTTAGTTGGCTTGGCTTCAGCTTCTTTCCGCTTCGCTTTTTTCTCTTCCGCCGGCTTTTCCTCGACCACTACTGCCATGTCAACCCATTCGATGAATGCCATACGAGCGGAATCACTCTTGCGTTGGCCGAGTTTCACGATGCGCGTATATCCACCATTGCGCTCCGCCGATCTTGGCGCGATGTCATCGAACAATTTCTTCACCGCACTCTTCTGGCGCAGGGTGGCCAGGGCGGTACGACGAGCGTGAATCGAGCCGTTTTTTCCGAGCGTGACCATGCGTTCGGCGAGGGGACGAACTGCCTTCGCCTTCGCCAGGGTGGTCTTGATGCGTTGATGTTCAATCAGGGAACAAACCTGATTAGCCAGCAGCGCTTTGCGGTGCTCAGCCGTGCGACCCAGCTTGATCGTCTTCTTTTGGTGTCTCATGAGGCAGCGAATGTGATTTTAGAGGCAGCGCTTACTCGTCGCCGGGTGCTCCGCTCGGGCTGGCGCCATCGCTGCTCACCGGAGCATCCAGGAGGCCGGGCTCGAATTTCATACCCAGACTCAAGCCGAGTTGTTGCAGCTTGTCCTTGATTTCGTTCAACGATTTTTTGCCGAAATTACGATACTTCAGCATTTCGGCTTCCGTCTTTTGTGCAAGCTGACCTACCGAAGTGATGTTCGCGTTATTCAGGCAATTCGCCGCGCGCACGCTGAGCTCGATTTCGTTGACGCTCATGTTGAGCAGTTTCTTGAGCTTCAGGTTTTCTTCGCTCACGCCAGCAGGTGTCTGGTCAAATTCGATTATCTCTTCGTTAAAGTTCACGAACACGTCGAGGTGATGCCGCAAAATGGCCGAAGCCTGGAGCAACGCATCGTCCGGCGTCAAGCGGCCGTCGGTCCAAATTTCAAGAATGAGCTTGTCGTAATCAGTGCGCTGACCGACACGCGTGTTTTCGACCGCGTACTTCACCCGCGTAACCGGCGAAAAGATCGAGTCGATCGGGATGAGACCGATCGGCTGGTCGGGACGCTTGTTTTCCTCGGCGTTAGCAAAACCGCGGCCGACACGCACATCGAGCTCGGCGTCGAATTTGTGCTTCTTGTCCAGAGTGCAGATGATCTGTTTGGGATTGAGCACCTCGTAACCCTGCACCACCTGAATGTCGCCGGCTGTCACTTCGCCCTCCCTATTTATGCTGAGCGAAAGTTTTTTGGGCTCGTGGTCGTCAGCTTTGAATTTCACCTTTTTGAGGTTAAGGACGATGTCGGTCACGTCCTCAACCACGCTTGGCAGCGTGGCGAATTCATGCTGCGCGCCTGTGATTTTTACTGCGGTGATGGCAGCGCCTTCCAGAGAGGAAAGCAACACGCGCCGGAGGGAATTCCCTACGGTGTGCCCATAGCCGGCCTCAAACGGCTCGGCGGTGAATTTGGCGTATGTATCTGTGGCTGTGCTCTCATCTTTAGAGAGAGTTTTCGGCATCTCAAAACGACCGTAACGGATTGGCATAATGTTCTAAGGATGAAGGAAGAATTGTGAATTAAGAAAAGAGTAGGGCCTCGCGGCACTTCGTCTTTCTGCCTTCTTGTTTCTTCCTTTCGGATCGCCGGGTTTCCCCTGGCGAGTGCGGCTTCACGTCCAGCGACGGAGACCCAGGGACCAACGGCGTAATTACAAAACTCGCTGCGGAGCATGGAATAAAGGCAAAATCCGCGATTTTGCAAGCGGTCATTTGGCAGCGCGCCACCGCAGGCGCGCCGGTTCACGTGCCAAAGGCCGCCTCCCGCAAGCAGGATCTCTGCTACTTAGCCTTCGACGATTTCGTCCGGCAGCTCATTTGGGTTTGCCGATATTCTAGGAAAATGCGTCGTCAGCACCTTGCCGACTTCGTTAATCGCTTCCGCGAGCGCGTGGCTGAATTTTTCATTCTGAAAATGAACCCGCATTCCATCCACAACGTGCTGCCAGAATTGTTCGCCGCATTTTTCGTGAATCGCTTTGTCGCCGACAACGGCGAATTTGTGGGCCCTCGGCGCTACGAAAATAAGGACGGCGTTGCGCTCGCGGGTGTTGTACATTCCGAGACGCTGAAATTTCTTCTGCGCAACCATCACCGGATCGGTGTCAAATTTGCCGCGTTGAATATAAACGCGAATCTCGCCGGAGGTTTTCGATTCCGCTTCACGAATCGCGTTCACAATTCGTGCATGCTCAAGCCTGCTGAGAAAGTCTCTCGTTCGCATCGGTCACCAACTCGATCCCGCGCCTCCGCCGCCAAAACTGCCGCCTCCACCGCTGAACCCGCTAAATCCGCCGCCACCCCCACCGCCAGATGACCAACCCCCGTCGCCACCGCCCCCGGGAAAAAATATCGGACCTCCTCGGCGCGATGAATAACCGTAACCACCAACTCGCCGCATGATTCTCGAAATTACGATCAGTGCGACCAGAAAAATAATGAAAAACAAGAAGCTTGGAGCGCCGCCACCGCGACGATGTCGTTCTGCAACGGTCTTTCCCGATCCCTTGTACTCGCCGCGAATCGCCTTGAAGATTGAATCGATTCCGACCGCGATCCCTCCTTCGTAATCTCCATTGCGAAACCGCGGCTTCACCTTGTATTCGGTGATATCGAACGCAGTCATGTCGGGTAGCGCCCCTTCCAAGCCGTAACCGACCTGGATAAACATTTTGCGATCTTGCACGAACACGAAAAGGACGACGCCATTGCGACGTTCCTTTTGACCAACGCCCCATGCCTGGGCCACACGCTGTGTGTAATCTGCGATATCCGAGTCGCTCTGCATCTTCGGGAAAATCGCGACCAGGACCTGGTCCGACGTTTCGCGCTCAAATCGGGCAAGCTCTTCATTGAAGCGCAACGCTGCGGTTTTGGAGACGATACCAGCGTAATCATTGAAATACCGATCCGGTTTCGGTGGAATCACCTCCGCGGCCTGGGACTTCGTCGCCAGCAATGCAAACAATGCTGCGGCCAACAGAGCGAGGTGTTTCGTACGCAGTATTCGTAGTGGCAACCATGCCGGCTGCTGAACCGCGAGCCCCCCGCCCGCTACTACCGCAAGATTGAGAATCACCTTATGGCGACGCAGCAGTCGCCGGCGTCGGGGCGGGCCCCTGATTCAAATTCGCGGCCGGCGTCGGCGCAGGGCCAAAATTAAATTGCACCGGGGGCGGTTTCTCTGCACCGGCTTGCGCTGTGAAAAATGGGCGCGGCGGAAAACCGAGCATTCCCGCAATTAAATTTGTCGGGAAACTGCGTACCGCCACGTTGTAGTTTTGCACCGCAGTGTTGAAGTTCCCGCGTTCGACCGAGATTCGGTTCTCCGTTCCTTCCAGTTGTGCCTGCAGGCCAAGAAAATTCTGGTTAGCTTTTAACTCTGGATACCGCTCTACAACCACAAGCAGGCGCGAGAGCGCGTTGCTCAACTGTCCCTGCGCAGCCTGGAATTGTTCAAGTTGCGCCGCGTCGGTAGGTGCCTTGTTTGGGTCAAGTTGCACACGGCCAACACTGGCCCGCGCATTTGTCACCTCGGTTAGCGTCGATTTTTCGAAGTTCGCCGCGCCCGAGACCGTGTTCACCAGATTTGGAATCAAATCTGCGCGCCGCTGATAGACGTTTTGCACCTGCGCCCAACTTTGATCGACGGTCTGCTGCAAACGGACGAGACGATTGTAACTACCGCCCAATGCCAGGGCCGCAATAACGACAATAAAAAGGAGGATTGCGAAGAACACCCCGCAACCGATTGTGAATTTGCTCATAAGGAGTATCGACGATCGTTAACGATTATTTGTTTGGGACTGGAGTTACTTGTGAGGCGACCACTTTCCATGCGCCACTTTGTTTTATAAATGTATCCGTCCAGACGAATTTACCGCCCAGAAGATTTTGTTTTCCCTCGTGGGCCTTCATCGTGCCCTGGCCTACGACGATTCCGGTGTCTCCATACAAACGCACTTGGAGATCATCGATTTTGAATTCAGTAAAAACGATGTCGCCTGTCATGCTTTTTAAATCTTCCCGTTTGTTCACGATGGCGCCATCCGGCCACACAACTGTGCAATTTTCCGCCTCCAGCCGCCGGGTGTATGAGCTCTCACCTTTGATGCGCGCTTCCGCCCAGTCGTGCTGGATCTTAATGAGCGCCTGCTCGTCATCCGAGTTTTGTTTCATCAACCGTCTGATCGTTTGCCAGACAGGCAAGTAAGTCAATCCTACATCTGGGTTACTGGCTACGGCCGAGCAATAGCCGCAGGAAATGTGCATCAGAAAATTTCGCGCTTGATCCTTGCCGCACGATGATAGCCTCGAGCGACGGGATAACAAACAGCCGTTGATAGCCTGAACCAAGTGCCACTACCGTGTCTGCAGGTGCATCCCTGCAAACACAAACATTGCTCCATTGTGCGCTCTGCCATGGCAAGTCGAGCATTCGTTCCATGTCTGCCTCGCGCCCGTTCGACGCTTGCTCGTTTAACCAGAATGTCAGGCCGTATGACGGGTTTGCCTGCGAACCAGCAAATGCCTCTCGCAAAATAGCTGCCGGAACAATTTGTCGCCCGTGATAACTACCTTGCCCGAGAACGAGCTCGCCCAGTCGCGCCCATTCGCGGGCAGTGAGCTCAAATCCCGTCGCCGGCAGCGGATTGCCGCGAGCGTCTTTTTTGTAGTTGAGCCGGCCCAGTCCCAACCGGTTGGACACACGTCCTTCGAAGTAGCTGATAACGTCGCGCCCTCTTAGTTTTCGTCGCAGCAGCTCGGAAAAAATTTGCAGATGGCTCGGGCCATAAATAAAAGCCGATTCAGGTTCGGCGACGATCGACAGGCGAATTGCCATGGCGTTGCGGTCGCGGATCGAAGCTCGTTGAAGACGCGAAGCGCCTTCAATCCCATCGGTCTGGCTGAGCAATTCCCGAATGGTGATCTGCGATTTGCGCGGGTCGCTCTTCCATTCTGTGATCGTATCCGAAACCGGATCGTCGAGCTTGAACAATCCGTCGCGCGCCGCAGCGAGGGCGGCGATCCCCCAGAAGCTTTTTGTTCCACTGAAGATCGGCCACCTTCCGCGTGCCGACCCGCCATTGGCGTAATGCTCAAAAATTGTTCGGCCATTTTGTATGACCAGCATGGAAACACCGTGTTTGCTCTCGGAATATTTCGCGGCGCGCGCGCAATCGGCGGCCTGTATCTCAGCACCAGCTGACGGGGATTCTGCAAGCGCAAGGAGCAGGAAGCTGCTTAGCTGTGCGAAGCATAACCACGAAGAACCACGCATGTGTGAATCGCGTCGCCGAGGCCAACGCCTATGATTCCCGTGGTGTAGCCGGAGTCGATGACTCCGGCGCGTCGGCATCGCCAGTGCCAGTTGGAACACGCGCCTTCGGCAAATGGCGGGTACGCAACTCTTCCACATTCGGCAATTCGTCCAGATTCCGAAGCCCAAAATGATCCAGGAAAAATTGCGTGGTTTCGTAAAGGAGCGGGCGTCCGGGGATTTCAGCGCGGCCAGCGATTTTAACCAGCCCTCGCTCCATTAAAGTTTGCAGCACACCGTCGATGTTCACGCCGCGAACTGCTTCGACATCTGCGCGCGTGATGGGCTGGCGATAGGCAATGATCGCGAGCGTCTCGAGCGCAGGCGCACTCAAACGCGCCGGTTTTGGCGCCGGAAAAAGCTGGCGCACCCACTGCGCGTATTTCGGGTCGCTAGCCAGCTGCCAGCCCTCCGCTTTTTCGTTAAGCTGAAATGCCCGCTGTTGTTCGATATTCTCGATTTTCAGTTGCTCCAGTGCGGCGGCAACCTCTGCTTCGCGCACCCGCGCAAACTCATTAGGCGAAAATTCATCCTCGGCGCCGGCCCCCTTGATAGCTTCCGTCAGTTCACGGACTGAAAGCGGTTTCTGCGCGCTAAAAAGAAGCGCTTCAATTACTCGGGAGAGATTCATACTAGTTGTCATCCTGAGCGAAGCGAAGCGCAGTCGAGGGACCCCGCGGAGTTAGCGTTACGTAACGGGATTCCTCGACTTGGCTCGGAATGACTGTGTTCATCATGCTCCGATCGCGCTTTGTATCGCATCGGCGATTCGGTCTGCTTGTTTGTCGATCTTATCGAGCTCGCGTCCTTCAATCAGCAAACGAATTTTGGGCTCGGTACCCGAATAGCGCAGGAGCACACGACCCTTGCCGGAGAGCTCTTTCTCAGCTTCCCTTACCAGCTTCATCACCGTGTTCAACTCGGCCAGAGGACGCTTTTCTTTCACGATCAAATTCCGTTGGGCCTGCGGATATTTTTCCAAACACGCCTTCAATTTACTTAACGGTTGGCCGCTCTTGTGCATGATGCACAAAATCTGGAGCGCGCTGATGATGCCGTCGCCGGTAGTGGTGAAATCGCGGAAGATGACGTGTCCGCTTTGTTCGCCACCGAGATTGAGTTTTTTCTGCGTCATCTCTTCGATCACATAGCGATCGCCGACTTTCGTCCGCACTACTTTTCCGCCCTTGGAGGCGAGTGTCTCATCGAGGCCAAAATTGCTCATGATAGTGGCAACGACCGTGTTTTGCTCCAACCGGCCAGTGTTTAAAAGATCCAGGGCCGCAATGGCCAGGATCTCGTCGCCGTCAACAATATCGCCATTTTCGTCACACAACAGCACGCGATCCGCATCGCCGTCATGGCTAATGCCAACGTCCGCGCCACTCATCTTCACAATTCGCTGGATTTCCTCCGGATGAATACTGCCGCAGCCATCGTTGATGTTAATACCGTTTGGCTCGTTGTGCGCCACGGCAACGTCCGCGCCAAGTTCGCGCAGAACGCACGGCGTCGATTTGTAAGCGGCGCCGTTTGCGACGTCCACAGCCACTCGCATTTCCTCGAGTGACATTCCACGCGGAAAACTCGCCTTGGCGAATTCAACATAACGACCAAGCGCATCGTCGATACGCGTCGCGCGTCCGATGTTGTTGGCGGTTGGCCTGATCGAATCGATTTCGCCGCTAAAAACCAGCTGCTCGATTTTCTCTTCAACCTGATCGTCCAGCTTGTAACCGTCGTGCCGGAAAAATTTGATGCCGTTGTCCTGATAAGGATTATGCGAAGCCGAAAGGACGATGCCGGCGTCGGCGCGCAGCGAGCGCGTGATGTAAGCCACACCGGGCGTAGGCAACGGTCCGATGACAAGGACATCGACTCCGAGTGAAGTGATCCCGGCTACCAGCGCGTTTTCGAGCATGTAACCGGAAAGCCGCGTATCCTTGCCAAGCACGATCTTGGGCCGTGCACCTCCCGGAGTCTTGCGCGGATTTAGCTGTGTGAAAACATACGCGGCCGCGCGCCCCAATTTCAGCGCCGTCTCCGCAGTGACAGGTTCGACATTCGCCACACCGCGTACGCCATCTGTTCCAAAAATCTTCTTCTTTTCGGTCACCGCGTAATTGAAACGCCCGAACGTTGATTCGTAAACGGCAAAATTTGCTCAGCAACCGTTCCGCGTGCATCGCCGACAGCGCGGGATTGGTTGCCACGCCTGGGCGCCGGGATACATTCCGGCGTGGAAATCTGAGAGTTGGTCTCCACTGAATGACGCCAAAAGACCAGGAGCGACCTGTAGTCGCCGGTGAGGACAGCGGCTCCGTTAAAAATTTTGCACCCAGCGATGCAAATGCTGAGCCCCACGGCGAAGAGGAAGCTCCCGCAGCGCGGCTGCCCAGAGAATTCGGCGATTACGAGTTGCTGGAGGAAATCGGTCGTGGCGGTCAGGGCGTGGTATTCCGCGCCTGGCAGAGGAGTCTCAACCGCACAGTCGCGGTAAAGATCATTGGCATTGGTCAGCTAACGACCAGCGCGCACTTGAAACGCCTTCGCCGCGAAGCAGAGGCTGCAGCAAAACTAAATCATCCCGGGATCGTTTCCGTGTACGAAGTCGGTGAGCACGACGGCACGTACTACTTCAGTATGCGGTTCGTCGAAGGAGATTGCCTCGACGAAGTGGTCAGTCGCGGTTCGATATCAGTCCGGGACGCGGCAGAGCTCATGGCGAAAGTCGCGCGCACTGTGCACTACGCACATGAACACGGCATTCTGCACCGAGACATCAAGCCGGGAAATATTCTGCTGGACGCAAACGGGGAACCACACCTGACCGATTTTGGTCTGGCCCGATTAGTCGAACACGGAAGTACAGTCACAGGCTCACTGGAGATAATGGGGACGCCCAGTTACATGGCGCCGGAACAGGCGGTAGGTAACAACGCGGCCGTCGGCAGGGCGACAGATGTCTACGGACTCGGCGCAGTTCTCTACGAACTGCTCACTGGCCATCCACCTTTTGCCGGGGGGACAACCTACGAAACGATCCATCTATTGCTGGATTCGGAGCCGCGACAACCGCGCCTATTGAACCGGAAAATAGACCGCGACCTTTCCGCTGTTTGCTTGAAGTGTCTGGAGAAAAA
>Ga0070698_100007609_pt1 | contig 11721 bp, 11 predicted proteins | sample KBSK1502metaG_FD_65477 | JGI IMG/M metagenome (GOLD analysis project Ga0070698, IMG submission 65477) | Corn, switchgrass and miscanthus rhizosphere microbial communities from Kellogg Biological Station, Michigan, USA - KBS K1-50-2 metaG | ecosystem: Host-associated > Plants > Roots >...
CCTCTACGGGACGGGCACCTGCCTGCGATTGTCTACGCGACCGATTTCAGCGACAAATCTCTCGCCGCAGCATCATATGCAAGCTCCCTCGCGGAAGAATTCCAGGCGCGTCTCGTTCTCATGCACGTGATTCCTGACGCAAAACCAGGAGAACTTGTAACCTCGGCGCAGACTCGAGGCTCCTATGAACAGCTTCTGCAGGAACTTGTACCGCTGGACCTGGGTTCCGGCTGTGAACCGGAGTGCATCGTGGAAGTTGGCGGAGTGGCAGACAAGATCTTACAAGTTGCAAACGAAAAGAAAGCTGCTGTGATTGTGCTTGGCGTGCGTCAGGAAACGGGTCTTCCAGGTGCGGCGACGCATTTGCCGATCGCCACGGTACACAAAGTTGTGTCTCATGCACATTGCCCGGTGCTGACGATACGCGGCTGATCTCCGGCGCAGTCGACACTGGTTGCAGGGAGGCAAAACATGAAAGTTCTGGTTGCCGTGGACACCACACTATCGTGTCACGAAGCAGTCCGAGCAGCGGCGGCTAGACCCTGGCCCGCTGGATCCAGTTTTCTCCTGGTGACCGCGATCGATCCTTTTTTCTTTGCACCAGCGCCCGCTTTGCTCGATCAGGCAAAGAAGTGCGCACGTCAGCATTTGGAACACACCGCCGAGTGTCTTCAGCACGCGGGATGGAGCGCCGCCACAGACTTGATTCTTGGAAATCCCCGGCGGGCCATCAGCGGGTTTGCCCACGACTGGAAAGCGGACCTGGTCATGGTCGGTTCGCGCGACCCGAGCGATGCGAAACGTCTGTTCCTCGGAAGCACGACTCGCTCCGTCTTGCGCAGGGCCCCCTGTTCGGTTGAGATCGTGCGAACCGTTGACCGCAAGAACCGTTCCAACACCGATACAGGAATGAAGTTGTTGGTCGCAACCGATGGCTCTGAATTCTCAGTTGCGGCAATTCGGTCCGTGGCCACTCGTCCGTGGCCGGAGGGCACTCGCGTCAAGGTCATTTCCGCTCCAGCACTCGTCTTGCTCCTGCGAGAATGCCCCTACTTCGAGCAACACCAAGTCGAAGAACTCAACGTTGCGTCGATGGACGAGTCGCACAAGGCAGCTGCCTGGGCGGTGGGAATTCTGTCCAAGTCAGGCTTACCGGTTCACTCGCACGTGCCGCTGCTTCACGACACGCCATCCAAGGTCATTTTGGACGAAGCTGAAAAATGGCACGCGGATATGATCGTCGTCGGCTCTCACGGCCGTAGCGGATTCGATCGATTGACGATGGGAAGTGTTTCTGAGGCTGTGGCTTTGCACGCCGGCTGCTCGGTCGAGGTGATTCGGGAGCGAAGCCAGTCAGCGGAGTAAATCCGCAAGCACGTCTTGCCATGGCTCGCTCCGCAGAAGAATCACTAGCGTTCTAAACGGAGAGTGCTGGGAGGTGATCATGGTTGTGGGCCGAAGCGTTCTGTGTAGTGTTCTGATACTGGTAAGCTGCGGCGCAGGCGCTCAAGATAAGCCAGCGGTCGCCAAAGGGCCGGCGCGGCGTACCATCGCGACGTCCGGCAAGCAAACATACACGCTGCATTGCGCCTCGTGTCACGGTATTGACGCTCGGGGCGATGGACCGGCTGCATTCGTGCTCAAGACGACGCCGCCTGATCTCACCACGCTCGCCAAACGACACGGCGGAAAATTCCCGTACGAGTATGTCTCCGACGTGCTGCGTTTTGGCACGCGTATGCTTTCGCATGGCTCGTCCGACATGCCCATATGGGGGCCCATCTTCGCCTCCCTAGACAACTATGACGAAGTTGCAGTGCGAAAGCGCATTAAGGATCTCAGCGACTACTTGGCGTCAGTGCAACAAAGGGAATCGTGAGCAAGCGATTGAATCCTGGCTGGGTTTGAAACGAACAACTTTGAACTCGAAGATGAAAAAGCTCGGTATCCAACGGCGAGACTATATTTAGTCCCGAGACGACATCTCGTCTCGCCACCACGTGATCCCGCGCACTGCAAATCCGCAGAACATCATCGTTTGCGCCGCGTAACTGTAACATTTTCAATGGCATGCTCCCTCGTCTGTGAGAATGGTCACATATGGCGTGTGACCTGCATTACCCACGTCGTCAGGCAAGCAGTTAACTGGGCGAGGATGCTAAGAATTACTATTCATGAGAATGCAACCGCACAAACGATCCTACTGGAAGGAAAGATCGTTGGGCCCTGGGTCGAAGAATTTAGTCGCACCTGGCATTCTCTGGCACCTTCGCTTGGTTCAAAGGAATTGCATCTCGACTTGCGAGGTGTGGGTTTCGTCGATTCCAAGGGAAGACAGCTCTTGCGCGAGATCTATCGGAAGACGAACGCGTCATTCCTGGCCGATTCGCCTCTAACGCAGTACTACGCGGAAGACGCTATGCAGCAATCTCCGAGAAACGGAGAAAAAGGAGTCTAAAATGCGCGGTCCTTACGGGTTCGAAGCGAATGAGAACTGCCAGTCGTGCAAGCTGCAAGCGAAGGGATTTTTCTGCCAGCTCAGTCCGGCAGCAGTGAAGGACTTCAATGCTGTGAAGTCCTCGGCAACCTATCCAGCAGGAGCGCTCCTATTCCTAGAGAGACAGGACCCCCGCGGCGTTTTCGTGCTTTGTGCTGGGGAGGTGAAGCTCTCCATCAGTTCCAGCGCAGGAAAGACGCTGATCTTGAGAATTGCCAAGCCCGGCGAAATCCTTGGGCTGATGGCGGCCATGTCCGGTAGCCCGTACGAGGTCACTGCCGAGACCCTGCATCCGTGCCAGGTTGCGTTCGTTCGTCGCGATGACTTTTTGCGCTTTGTCACCAAGCATTCCGAGGTGTACCAGGGTGTTGTGAGACAGCTCAGCACACTCTACAACGGCGCCTGCGAGCAATTAAGGACTGTTGGTTTGTCAGCTTCAGCTCCAGAAAAACTTGCCCGCCTGCTTCTCGACTGGTCCGCTGAAGCGAAAGAAACAAAGCAGGGGACACCGATCAAGCTGCCGCTGACCCACGAAGAGATTGCCGAATTCATTGGCTCGACACGGGAAACCGTGACTCGGACGTTTAGCGAATTCAAGAATCGGCAGCTTCTGACTTTGCAGGGCTCGACGCTCATGATCTCCAATCGCCCTGCACTCGAAGCGATTGGCTGCCATTAGCAGCAAACAGGTTACAAGCTTTGGCGGCGGCAAGGAGGAGGGTACTACCATGAAGGTCAAAGAGATCATGACGCAGTCTGCCGTTTGTTGCAGCCTTGACACCAACGTGGCCGCGGCGGTTGAACTTATGTGGGTGCGTAACTGCGGGATGTTACCAGTCGTCGGAATCGATCGGAAACTCTGTGGGCTTGTCACGGACCGCGACATCTGTATCGCCATGGGAACGAGAAACCGGTTGGCGGGAGAACTAACTGTCAGGGAGATCGCCACAAAAGATGTCTTCACGTGCAAGCCCGATGACGAAATCCACGAAGCTCTGAATACCATGGCAAACAAACAAGTGCGGCGTCTGCCGGTCGTCAACGACGAAGGCATACCGCAAGGAATCCTCTCGATGGACGACATCATCACTCATGGAGACATGAACAAGTGGGAAGGTTGTTGCGAACTCTCCTCCGAGGAAATTATCAGAAGTCTGAAGAAACTGTATGGCCAGAAACTTCCTCTGGTTCGCACCCAAGCTGTGGCAGCCTGACCGCACGCCTAGCGCGGTGGCAGCCGATCGCTGACACGGGATGCCAATGATCTTATAGATAGTTCTCCTCCATGAGCCAGTTGTGCCAGATTGTCTTTCCCGTCTTCCGCATCGCTCTGGTCCCTGAGGAAACTATCCCGCGTATGGGTCGAGATTTGCGCCGACTCACGCTTTGCGACTTCGTCTGAACCCCGCAACCCCTGGCTGCCATCTTCAGGCTTTTCATCTTTCACCTCCGAACACTCTTGTTTCTCCTTCTTGGGAGATGCCGACGCATGGACCGACTCCTAACCGCGGATCGTAAGCACGGGACATGGTGCGTGCGCAACCACGTCGTAGGCGATATAACCGTCCAAATGCGTTGCGACACCTGTTAAGGCATCCAATCGACGAACGCCGAGAACAATCAAATCCGCTGCGCATTGGTTGGCCGTAACCAGAATCTGCTCGACGGGATCGCCGTGCTGCACCATCGCCTCTGGCCGACACCAGAGCCCCGCGTCCGGTGGCACGCGTTGGTGCAATTGGTGCATGGCTTCGGCAACAGATAGTTCATTGCTGGTCTTGTTTTGACCCGGCTTAGGGAGTATGTGGAGAAGAATCAGGCGGGCCTGATTTTCCTGCGCAAGCGACACAGCGTACGCACCCGCAACTGTCGAAATAGCGTTGAAATCCGTCGCGAAGAGCACACAATGGAAACGCCCTCTCTGGTGCGCGCCACTCCTCACTGCGGGTCCGATCGTCAGCACGGGGACCGGAGCCCGCCGAAATACCTCTTCAGCGGACGACCCAAGCAGCACTTTCTGGACTCCGGTTCTTCCGTGCGTTCCCAAAACAATCAGGTCAATCTCGCGTTCTTTCAATACTTTGGAGAGAACCGGCCAAATGGCGCTGCCGCGCTCGATGAGGGTTTCCCCCGGCAGCCCCGTTAGCTGGGCCTCGATTTGTTGCATCTCTGCCTTCGCTCGGTCTTCCTCGTCATTCAGGAGGGTGGTGTCGACCTCTGGCGTCATATGGGTGTACGCGGAAAGCTGGAGAACATGAAGCGCATGCACTACGGACCCGTAGGTTCGCCCGATCGCCGATGCAAAAGGCAAGGCCGAACCCGAGGGTTCCGAAAAATCAGTCAGAAAAAGAATATTCTTTAGGGTAATTCGCTTGTTTGCTTGCGCAGTTGTCATGGCGCATCCCCCTACGCCAAGCATGCAGCGGGTATGGAGCGAATTTCCGTGCTCCGGCGCACATATCCCAGTGATCTGGGTCACTGTCGAGAGTCCTAACGAAAGTTCTTGAGTGTCGCAGCATGCGGAGGGTCTTGGACTCTGGAGCGACTATCTCAACCGGTGGTCGATTCCGACACGACATCATACGCATAGTATTCACACCACACGGTCCCATTCGAGCAGCCATCACCTAGTCTTGTGATTTGCATCACTGTCTCCCGTAGTCCGTCTTGAGACACTCATTCGTGGAAACGCGGGGGCGTCGTGAGAGTATTGATCACAATCGATTCGTCAAGGGCATCCCGGTGCGTCCTCGCGGAAGCGCCCCCTCGCCTGTGGCTCACGAACACACTCTTCTCCATCGTGAACGTCGCAGATGTCGATCTGTCATTTCGGGCAGCTTCCGGCGACTGTCGAGGATGCCCGCCGGGAGCCTACAACGCTGGTCGTCATCCCGGCCTAAACTGGAGAAACGTATGACGCGCCCCTCCATCATCGCTGACGGAAACGAAGCGGTCGCGGACGTTGCCTATCGCCTGAACGAAGTGATCGCCATCTATCCCATAACCCCGGCCTCGCCCATGGGCGAATGGTCGGACCAATGGCAGCAAGAACGCCGCAAGAATATTTGGGGCGCGATTCCTAAGGTCATTGAAATGCAATCGGAAGGCGGTGCAGCCGGCGTACTCCACGGGGCTCTGCAAGCGGGCGCACTGGGTACGACGTTTACAGCCTCCCAGGGCTTACTGCTCATGCTCCCGAACATGTACAAGATTGCCGGCGAGCTGACCCCCGCAGTGATTCACGTGGCGGCACGAACCGTGGCTGCGCACGCCCTTTCGATCTTTGGCGATCACAGCAACGTGATGGCAGCCCGCGCCACGGGTCTTGCTTTGCTCTGCTCACCTCCGTCCAAGAAGCGAGCGATTTTGCGCTCATCGCGCAGGCCGCCGCCCTCGAATCGCGCATTCCGGTCCTTCACTTCTTTGACGGGTTTCGGACCTCGCATGAACTCAACCAGACGACTCCGTTGAGCGACGATGATCTTCGCTCACTTATTAATGAGACGCTCGTCCGACGCCACCGCCGGCGCGGCTTGTCTCCTGACTATCCGGTTCTCCGCGGCACGGCCCAGAACCCCGATGTCTTTTTTCAGTCGCGGGAAGCGAGCAATTCTTTCTATCGGGCGTGCCCGACGATCGTGCAGGACGTCATGGATCGTTTTGCCGATCGTCTGGGGAGGAGCTACAGGTTGTTTGACTACGTGGGCGCACCAGATGCAGATCGCGTTATCGTCATGATGGGCTCGGGCTGCGGAGCCGTAGAAGAGACGATCGAACATCTGCATCGCTGCGGTGAAAAGGTGGGGCTGCTGAAGGTTCGCTTGTTCCGACCTTTTGCCGTGGATGCTTTCTTCTCTGGAATTCCCAAGACTGTTTCGAGCATCGCTGTTCTAGACCGTACCAAGGAGCCCGGCAGCATCGGAGAACCGCTTTATCTTGACGTCATAGCGGCCTTCCACGAGTCCTGTTCCCTTGCGCAGCCCTTGCCGCGGATCATTGGTGGCCGATATGGCCTTTCCTCCAAGGAATTCACGCCGGCCATGGCCAAGAGTGTCTTCGACGAACTGAAGAAATCTGCTCCGAAAAATCATTTCACGATAGGAATCCAGGATGACGTCACGCACACAAGCCTGGAATACGATCCGGAGTTTTTCACCGAACACCCCGATACTGTCCGCGCGGTGCTCTACGGCCTTGGCTCGGACGGAACGGTCGGTGCCAACAAGAATTCGATCAAGATCATCGGTAAACGCCCGAACACGTATGCCCAAGGCTACTTCGTTTACGATTCCAAGAAGGCCGGCTCTGTCACGGTTTCGCACCTTCGCTTTGGTCCTCGTCCCATTCGGTCTTCCTATCTGATCAGCAAGGCCAATTTTGTCGCCTGCCACCAATTCCAATTTCTCGAACGCATGAACGTGTTGAAGACGGCAGAGGATGGCGCGATATTTCTGCTAAACGCCCCCTTTTCTTCGGCAGAAGCGTGGAACCATCTGCCAAAGCCCATGCAAGAAAACATTCTGAGGAAAAGACTGAACCTCTATGTCATCGATGCCTACAAAGTCGCCCGCGAAACCGGCATGGGCAACCGCATCAACACCATCATGCAGACCTGTTTTTTTGCGATCAGCGGTGTTCTGCCTCGTGAAGAATCGATTGCGGCCATCAAGGATGCGATCCGTGAAACGTATGGAAAGCGCGGAGATGCGGTGGTGGAGAAGAACTTTGCCGCAGTCGATCATACGCTGGAACAGCTGCACAAGGTATCCGTTCCCGAGCAGGCGTCCAGCAGCTTGCCGATCTTGCCTTCGGTACCCCGCCAGGCACCCGAATTCGTCCGCAACGTCCTTGGGGCCATGCTGGCCGGACAGGGCGACTCTCTTCCTGTGAGTGCCATGCCCATCGATGGAACGTTTCTCACCGGTACGTCGAAGTGGGAGAAGCGCAATATCGCCCAAGAGATTCCTGTTTGGGACGAGAAGCTGTGCATCCAGTGCGGAAAATGCGTCCTCGTGTGCCCCCACGCGGTCATACGCGCAAAGGTGTACGACGCAGCCCGGCTCGCCGGCGCTCCCCCGACGTTCAAGTCGGCGAAACCTCAATGGCGCGAGTTGGAAAGCCTGCGCTACACGCTCCAGATCTCGCCGGAAGATTGCACCGGCTGCCAACTGTGCGTCGAGATCTGCCCGGTGAAAAGCAAGAGCGAAGCAAAGCACAAAGCCATCAACATGACGCCGCAAGAGCCGTTGCGCAAACCGGAGAGCTTAAATTGGGACTTCTTCGCCGCCCTGCCCGACTGTGACCGGGGAAGGCTGGCTCACAGCCACGTCAAGGATGTGCAGCTCCTCGAACCGCTTTTTGAGTTCTCCGGCGCCCGCGCGGGCTGCGGCGAGACTCCGTACATCAAACTGCTGACACAATTATTTGGGGACCGTCTGCTCATTGCCAACGCCACCGGCTGCTCCTCCATCTATGGCGGCAACCTGCCTACGACCCCGTACACAGTCAACCAGCACGGGCGAGGCCCGGCATGGTCTAACTCTCTGTTTGAAGACAACGCCGAATTCGGACTCGGCATGTGGCTCGCCGCCGACAAGCGAGCCGACTACGCGAGAATTCTTCTCGCGCGGCAAGCATCTCTACTCGGGGACAAATTCGTTCAAGACCTGCTCACGGCCGATCAAGGGAGTGAAGCAGGCATTGCTGCACAACGCAACCGTGTCCTCGCGTTGAAACAAAGGCTGGCTTCACTGGACTCGCCCGATGCACAGAATTTGGCCGCCCTCGCGGACTCGCTTGTTCGCAAGAGCGTGTGGCTGGTGGGTGGCGATGGTTGGGCCTATGACATCGGTGCAGGTGGGCTCGATCACGTTCTGGGCTCTGGCGCCAATGTGAACGTCCTCGTGCTCGATACGGAGGTGTATTCGAACACTGGCGGGCAAATGTCCAAGGCAACTCCTCGAGCGGCCGTTGCAAAATTCGCTGCCGGCGGCAAGCGTACCGTCAAGAAAGACCTGGCGCTCGAGGCCATCAGCTACGGATCGGTGTATGTGGCGCGAGTGGCGATGGGTGGTAACGACACGCAGACGGTAAAGGCATTCCTCGAAGCCGAGGCCTACGACGGACCTTCACTCATCATCGCCTATAGCCACTGCATTGCTCATGGATACGACATGGCCTTTGGAATGCAGCAACAGAAAGCTGCCGTGCTGTCCGGCTACTGGCCTTTGATGCGCTATGACCCGGCTCTGCGCCTTCAAGGGAAAAACCCATTTCAGCTCGATTCCCGAAGCCCCACCATGCCGCTCGAGAAGTATGCCTACCAGGAGGCGCGGTACTCCACTCTTGCGCGCAGCGATCCGCAAACAGCACGGGAGCTGCTGGCGCTCGCGCAAGCTGATGTCGATCGGCGTTGGAAAGTTTATTCCAACTATGCCGAATCAATTGAGACGCCAAACCTAGCTGATCCTGAACCGGTTGCTTCTGCTAAAGACACCTCTTCACGAGGAGAAACCAAGTGATGGATATCACGACGACCTACCTCGGTCTCCCTCTGCGTTCACCGATCGTCGCATCGGCGTCTCCGATGTGCGACTCAATCGCAAATATCCGGCGTTTCGAGGAGAACGGCATCGGAGCCGTCGTCTTACCCTCCCTATTTGAAGAACAGCTCGAATTGGAAGGCCAAAGTGTCCGGGCCGACCTTTCTCGCGGTGCGGAGAGTTTCCCGGAGTCCCTCAACTATTTTCCCGACTTGCATAACTACAATCTGGGGCCTGATGCCTACCTCGAACTGATCCACCAAGCAAAGGAGGGCGTTTCCATTCCGGTAATCGCCAGCCTGAACGGCATCTCCATGGGTGGATGGACTCGCTATGCCAGGTTGATCGAGCAAGCCGGAGCCGCAGCGCTCGAGTTGAACATCTACGATATCGTCACCGACGCCCGTCACAAAGGGTCGCGAGTGGAGAAGGACTATTGCGAGTTAGTGACAGAAATCAAAAGCGGCATCCACATCCCGGTAGCCGTAAAGATTTCACGGTTCTTTACCGCGATGGCCAACGTTGCCAAGCAACTAGACGACGCAGGCGCGGATGGACTGGTACTCTTCAATCGTTTTTACCAGCCGGACATCGATATCGATGCCTTAGAAATCGTGCCAAGCCTCACTCTAAGTGAATCTTCGGAATTGCGTCTGCGACTCCATTGGGTGGCGATCCTATACGAAAACGTTTGCGCCAACATGGCAGTCACAGGCGGTGTCCATACGAGCCGCGACGTCCTTAAGGCCATGATGGCCGGCGCCCATGTTGCCATGATGACTTCGGCGTTCTTCAAAAACGGCATCCGGCACGCCAAGGTAGTTCTGCACGAGATGACGCAGTGGATGGAGGAGCATGAATATGAGTCGATCCGGCAGATGCGAGGCAGCATGAGCAGGCGCGCCGCACCCAATCCATCGGCCTTCGACCGCGCCAACTATCTGCGAGTTCTCAGCTCCTACACCCTAAATCCTAGACGCTCCACAAATGACCAGATCTCTGGTACCGCAGAGACTCAATGACCTAGAGAGTCCTCTGCAAACAGGAGATCCTCCGAGGCGGTGTCAGCGTTCATGGCCGCCTATAGTACTATGGGCGCGCAAATGCACAGGATACGGCGCTTTTTTGAGACGCATCACGGAGGCAACTCACCACTCGTTGTGATTCAGCAGTTTGTAAGGGCCCACGGGCTTCCGGATCCCCTCCAAGTCAAGCAACTGGCGCAACAGGTTGCGCTTCCCGAAGCAGCCGTCCGCGGGGCAATCACCTACTATTCCGATCTGCACCAAGACTCTGAAGGCACCGCACCCGCGTTTGCATTGGGACATCTTGTGTGCTGGCCGGTGCGAAAGACCTGTTCGCTGCGGCTAGCCGACTGGCCCCATGTCGCGGCGTGTACTGCGTCGGTTTTTGCGATCGTTCTCCGGCTGCCTTGCAGTCCGACGAACGTGCGGTGGCATTGAACAGACATGCCTCGGTCGAACCGCTCCTCGACCCTGCCTTTCCCGAGCCAGTGCGCCCAGAGATTCGTTCCGTTGCGAAACAGACCATCGTGACGCGCCGCATCGGCCGCGGCGACTTTTCCGAACTCACGGCTGCTCGCGCCGATGGTGCATACGAGAACCTTGCCAAAGTCCGCCGCATGCAACCTGAAGAAGTTGTTTCCGTGATGGAGCAGTCCGGCGAGCGTGGCCGCGGCGGCGCTGCCTTTCCGACAGGCACGAAGTGGCATCGGTGCGCGGAAATACGTTCGGACGCAAAGTATGTCGTCGCTAACGGCGACGAAGGCGATCCCGGCTCTTTTATCGACCGCGTTCTCATGGAGGATGATCCGCACTCCATTCTGGAGGGCATGGCCATCTGTGGACATGCCGTTGGCGCGAAAAAGGGCATCGTCTATATCCGTTCCGAATATCCTCGCGCAATGGGACGAATGAAGCTTGCCATTCAAGCCGCAACCACTGCCGGCCTTCTCGAGGACTTCGAACCGTCCGTCTTCTCCGGAATGGGCAGCTACGTATGCGGCGAAGAAACGGCCATGCTGAACGCCATAGAGGGTCTTCGAGGTGAAGTTCGGCTGCGTCCGCCGTATCCGGTTGTTGAAGGGCTATTCGGAAAACCCACCGTAGTGAACAACGTAGAAACGCTCGTCAATGTGCCCTGGATTCTGGAACACGGCGCGGCGGAATACGCGGCGCTTGGCACAACACACTCGCCGGGCACAAAGGCTGTCTGCCTCAATCACGGTTTTGCCGCTCCCGGGATTCTGGAAATCGAATTCGGTCGATCCTTGAGAGATGTCATCGAGCTCGATGCGCGCGGTGCCGCCCAACGCGAAAGATTGGAAGCCGTCCTCATCGGTGGACCTATGGGTAGCGTTGCCCTACCTAGCCAATGGGACGTGCCGGTCTGCTACCAAGCCATGGCTGATCGCAACCTCATTTTAGGTCACGCGGGGCTGGTAGCCGTTCCGGAAGGCACCGACCTCAGGACGCTGTTCCTCCACTGGCTCGAGTTCATGGCCGAGGAATCCTGCGGCAAGTGTGTCCCGTGCCGCCTTGGTTCTAGCAGTTCGTTGAAGAATCGAGTTTTGTGAGACCTCGGTTCTGAATTTCAAGGTCATCACAGCATTGCGTAGGAGCCTTGTGGTCGTTCTATACGCTCAGCTGGCCCGAAGCGGTA
>Ga0070698_100007610_pt1 | contig 11721 bp, 14 predicted proteins | sample KBSK1502metaG_FD_65477 | JGI IMG/M metagenome (GOLD analysis project Ga0070698, IMG submission 65477) | Corn, switchgrass and miscanthus rhizosphere microbial communities from Kellogg Biological Station, Michigan, USA - KBS K1-50-2 metaG | ecosystem: Host-associated > Plants > Roots >...
GCAATCGGCGGCTAAATAAGGGATAAGGATCAGAGGTTCTCCAGATCCTTGTTGGTCATAGTTTATGGTTATATTGTTCGCTTTGACTTTAGGCATGGGGGCCGTTTTCCGCAGTACGGCCATCATAACCAGAATACTGGGCCGAGTTCCAGCCAGCGCGAAGGCATTTGTCTCCCTGAAGCGACACGCGGGGCGGGGGGTATATGACAGATTTAACAGAAGACTTAGCGCGACCCGAGCCTTTGACTTCTTAAATCGAAACGAAAAGAGCAAACCATTCCTTGGGAAGTCGTCATCACACCGGATCGCGAGGACGCGATCCCTCCAGCGAAATCACTTGAATTCTTCGGTCTAGGTAAACTGCCTAATCTTTCAAGGAACCTCTTCGAGGACCTCGGCCGGATTTCTTAACGGCCGCAATTCACCCCGAGTGACCGCTGCCGGTGACAGAGAAAGCGTAGCGGAAGAGCAAATTGGTATGCTCGAAGACTAGCGGCAAAAGACGAGCTACGTCGTCTGATGAAGCGTGATATTCTTCGCGAGCCGCCTCATAGGTGACCGCCTGCTAGTCGTCGCTCGCGAGGACAGGGGTTGGGAAGAAATGGAATAACGCCTTGGAAGCGTCCAAGGCCGCAGTCGAAGCCGGAGAAATGACTGGCCCATGATGGCACCTGATCAGTGTATCGACTTGGGGCATCAGTCCGTCGGGCGCAAAACGCGCTGAATTGCTTCCAAAAGCTCTGCCGGAGTAAAGGGCCTGCTTAAGCTAGAGCAGATCATTACTCCGGTAGACGGAATTCAGGTCGGCGGCTAAATCGAGAGTCGCGGGATCGATGGGACCCGGATTGGAACACCGGATGCCCGCACCTTTGAAACTGAGGGAGGAGCGATCGAATCCGGATTTCGCCGAACGCCAGGAGGGCGAGACGCGGTGATGCTCAGTCTAGTACAAGCTGTTTACAGATTCCCGAGACGCCACTCTCGTTGCCGAAAAGAAAAATCATTTCGGTGACCGCCCTTCCGAATCTTTATCGGGAGTTGGAACGGGCAGAGGATCTGGTTGGACCTTTTAATAGTCCGAGTCCTTTTCGACCGAAGACTCAGGTATGGAGATAACCGATGAACTGACTAACGTTAATGACATTCACCGCCTAGCAGCAGTTAACCTGACTGTGCACTTACGTAATTAAGGAGGTGCGCGTTTCGCGTAGAGGCGGTGAGCATGCCCTGCTCGAACTCTTGAGTGTGCTAACTAAGAGTCATCCCTATTAAGTGAATCTCCTTTTACAAAAAATTTTCCTCGGTGTTTATTCATCCGAACCAAGTTTTTCAGTTCGAACCCTGGAAATATCATCACTCCGCCCGGAAACCTGACCGGCGACTACTCATGGCGGCAAAACAAACGCGTCGAGAAAGGCGGTTCGGATAACTCCGGGTTTGGCATGATATCCGAAAATCACAGAATCACTTGTTACGCCGCACAGCCTCGAGTGCCCGGCAAGGGAGGAAGAGGTCCATGAGACACACGCGCGTCATCGTCACTCAGTACGGCGGGCCCGATGCACTTCGGGTGGTTGAAGAAGAGTGCCCCGAGCCGAAGAGTGGTGAAGTGCGGGTGAGAGTGCTGGCTGCGGGTGTCTCCTTGCCCGACCTGCTGATGCGCGAGGGTGTTCATCCCGAGAAGCCCCGGCTGCCCTTCACGCCTGGGTGGGATTTGATTGGCGTGGTGGATCGGCTCGGCGCTGGTATCTCTGGAATCGAACCAGGCCACATCGTTGCCACGCTGCCGATCAGCGGTGCGTACGCGGAGTTCGTCTGCCTGCCGCAACGTGAACTGATTCCGGTGCCATCTGGGCTGGACGCCGCCGAGGCCGTCAGCCTCGTGCTGAACTACGTCACGGCGTACCAGATGCTGCATCGTTCCGCTAAGGTCAGATCGGGCCAGCGCGTGTTAATTCACGGCGCGGCAGGCGGGGTCGGCTCGGCGCTATTGCAGCTTGGGCGCCTCGCGGGGCTGGAGATGTACGGTACCTGTTCATCGCAAGGGGCGTCGGCCGTTTCCGACATGGGCTGTATCCCAATTGATTACCGGCATCAGGACTTCGTAAAAGAGATTCACCGCCTCACGCGCGAGGGCGTAGACGTTGTCTTTGATGGCATCGGTGGTACCCACATCTGGCGTTCCCGCAAGGCTCTCCGTCCTGGCGGGAAGGCAGTGGCCTATGGCCTCACCTCCTCGTTACATGGAGGGCGATTGGCTTCAGGTCGTCGTCATCGCTTTCATGGAATCGCCATCTTCGGGTTGTACATTGCTGGCGGCTGGCTTCTCCCGGGCCAGAAACGGGTGGTCCCCTACAGCATCCAATGGCTTAAGCGGCTAAGACCGGCATTGTTTCGACAGGATTTGATCGCCCTGTTCGATCTGCTTAAACAGGAGAAGATCAAGCCGCTAGTCGCGCATCGATTTCCTCTTGTCGAGGCAAGGCACGCGCACGAGTTGCTCGGGAAGGGAAGCGTGACAGGCAAGATCGTGCTCGTGCCCAACGAGTCATCGCTTGAATCAGGAGCGGCGTAACAACGGCATCCAGTGGACAGTGCTTCGCGCCGCCAATGGCAAAAGCGGCCCATCGCGCTTCCGCGGGATTGCGGCGTCTCTTTCCCAAATTTTTTCCCGCTGCTCGTGTTGCTTATCGCTCTGGCGGCTGCACCTTCGGTGTTGTTCGCCCAAGAGGCAGACCACGAACAGAGTAAAGCCAATGACCCAACCGGAGCGTGGCTCGTAACGGACGTAGGCGACGAACAACCCAGTGTTCTCGCCACTTTCACAAGGATGGAACTGCATCGGCCGAGCAGGCGTCACGATCCTCGCCGTCTGGACTGGCATTCTCGTGTATTAGGAAGACGGCCTAAAGTTGATTAAATAGGCTTGGCGAGCGAGACCAACCCATCACCGCCTGGCGGGCCGAATTCCGCTACGATAATGATCCATTCCCGGGTTTCGAAGACGTCGATCTTCGCATCGAACCGACCAAGAGCAGCCGAGCGGGCACCTGGATTCGCATCCAGGAGCGCGTACAGCTGTTCGCTCTCTGACCGCAGAAAGAACGGCGCCTCAAAAAATTCCCTGATGTAGTTCACACCGAAATCGCCTCGAGCTATTAGCGTAACCGCGATCTTCCGCGCCGTGGCGGAAACTGCGACCGTCACAGCTTCATCTGACGCATTGCCTTCGATATACACAAAGGTATTATCACGAACTTTGTAGGCGAGTTTCCCAAAGGCATCATCGAAGTAACTGAGGACCTGCTCGAACGAAAACGGAAGAACGTGTGAACCTAAGCGGGATTTCTCAGCCGAGCACGGCGTCTTGGTCAAGTCGGACCATTTCATGGCGGCAGCACACCACAAAGGCGTCACCAAAACACCCAAGACGGCGACAGTAAGCAGATCGCGCTTTCTCATGGCGCCTCCTTTCCATTTCTATATACCCAAATCGGACAGGATTACTGGACACAGGTTGCCAATTGCTTCCACAATTTTGGCTCGCGGTGGCGATCTACAAGAGCGTGAGTGTCGCTCCGATTGTCTTTTATCTGTTTGATCGTTTGATCCGCTTTGAAGCGATGGACGCGATTTTACGGCGAAGAGCGTCTTGTTGGGATCCGGCTCGTTGGAACAGATCGTCGATCCTTTCTCAGGAGTTCTTTTTTGGTGTATTTTAGGTGCGCCCCCTTAGATAATTGTAACCGGCTCCAAAGCTTGCTAGTGCTGGTGTTGATGCTCACTTTGATCACTCTTCATCATGTCACAGCACATGCACTTTTCCGCCTTTGGGGCCGAGGTCTGTTGCGCGGCCGGTTCTTGCGCGGTTTTGCGCAATTCAACGAGCTTGTTTAGCAGAGTAGTGATCGCACCGATCTTTTGGTCGGCCGGTGCGGTGTTCATCTCGGTTAACAGCTTGTTTAATTCGGCGTTCTGATCACCGACTCCTCGGCTGCAATACTAGCTAAAGGAAGTGCCGGAACCGCCACGGCAGCGGCGAGTGTTAAAAAGCACCTTATGTTTCATAAAATAAACCCCTCGGGGACAAAAATATTCTTCCGGCTAGAAAAATTTGACGACACCTATATTGACTAAGTCGGCACGTGGATTGGCCGGGCCCGAGCGCCTTCGTCTAGTCAGACGAGCGACATCCTAACTTTCGCGGTTTTACCTCAGTCACCGTCAATCCGATCCTTACATCTGGCAGTCCCTAGACGGATACTATTCTGTGGTGGTTTCGGAATCAGTTGCTTGCCTTAGTTTTCCAATTTCTTCGATGCATCAAAATGGTCGATGCACTAGGAACTAGGAACGACTTCGGTGCACTTCTTCTCTTCTTCTTGCCGGCTTACAGATACAAAAAGCTCATTTTTTAACAAAATTTTGTGCGCCGAAATCCATTTCGGTTTTCGAGATACTCTGATTCGAGAGGCCCTCCTCCCCCCTTGAGTTCTTTTTTGGCGTATTGGGCGCGTCCCTTATATGTTTCTAAGGATGTTTTAGACTAGTATGCGTTGTCTGATGTTATGAGACTTTTTACGCTCGTCTTCCGTACGGGATCCCTTGAAATGTTAGTACAGGATTAGGACAATAGGGCGCCATAAGATACAGAAACCTGTATTTCCGAGTTTTTTAAGCACACCTGGCGCAGGCACACATTTGACCAGCAATCGAACGCGCCCCAGTTATCTGACTAAGGGAATCCTACGTACATCGGCCGTTCTCGCTACGCTAGAGCACTGTTCATGCAGCTGACTCATCGGTCATCTCAACATCAGTGGGAACATGGCGAGGAGCTTACGTCTCGAGCTCGCGATGTCGGAATAGATCGCAGGCAAAAACTTTTTAAGAACACTCTCAACCTTCAACCAATTTTACTCGCACTTGCCGAATATTGCCCAGGCGGCAGGGATTGTCGTGACCAGCCTGACTAGGGCGAGGGTAGACCCGACCGCCTTCCGTTGCCCCGCATTGAGCCGGTCCGCAAGAAGCAGGGCAATCCCGGCGCCGAGAATAGCACGTGTGTCGATAATAAACGCGAGTTCTGGCCGGCTAAGCTGGATTTCCTTCACGATAGTACAAATCCGTTCAGTTCGCGAAAACGTCAAATGAAGGAATGCCGCGCCCGTAGTCGCGAGTTCGTTCGCGCTGATATCGGTCGACTTGCAATCTTCCCTATGTGTGCGGGGCCCCAGCCATAAGCTCCTCGGCATGTTCCTGTTGATTACGCGAAGTGGCAAAGATCGAGATATACTTAGTCGGCTTGCAGCACAAGATTAGCAGTGGGAGAAAAGAGGACTTTTCCGCGCTAAACAGTGGCCGATCGCATCTACCAGCTTCTATTAGCTCTAATCACCTTCAATTCACATCTACTTCTATCGATTTGCTTCTCGTCGTTCGCCACAAATCTAATCAATTTGCCTTGCTTGAGATGTCCCAAAAGTCTGTTTGACTTCCCGCTTAAGTACTTGACTTGCAAAGGCATACTCATTTACTCGCACATTTTTGTAGTTTCTCTTTACCATTCAAAACGAAACAGTTTGTTTGCGAAAATTTCGCGAGCGGCCGGACCGGTGATTCGCATCTACTAGCTTCTATTCTTCTATTAGCTCTGACTACCTTCGATTCGCATTATCTAGCATCAATTTGCTTTCTGCCGATCACCAACACTCTAGTCGATTTTTCTTGCTGAGATGTTTTGAAAGCCTGTATCACTTGGCGCCTTAACTACTTGATTGGCAAGAGGATGCTCAAACACTAACACAGATTTGAAGCTTCTATTTTCCATTCAAAACGAAACCGTCTTTTTTTGCACAAATTTTACGAGTCTTTAGACCTATAATCAGGCCGAGAAATAATCCGATCACATCTTGCGTCCGCTTCTGGGTCCGGTTCTATGCCGAGTGATAATCGTTTGAGTGCGTCTTTGTAGGCTACTTCCCGTTCGATCTTGTTCCATTCCCTCGGAGGTTTACCCCAGCGAGGTGAGCTGTCTTCTTTCCACGGTCCAAACACTATATAGTGACACTGGGTCGCGGTGAAAATGAAACCCTCCGGCGCGGTGATGTCCCATCTTTCTAGATCAAGTGTGGCATTTAATTTGAGGCACTCCTCCTTAAGTTTTTGCAGGGTTGTCATTGTGCTGCCTCTTTTCTCTTTTTGGCCGTACTCGGCCTTGCCTAAGCATACTCGATTTTGCTATGCCCTTAGACCATGAGTTGGCGATTACTTGCCTCGTATTGGTTATAAGTTTCTAGAATTCTAAATTTGGGTGGCCATTAAACCGATCATCAGGCGAGATTATGCCTTGGAGGTGAGGAATACCGTCTAGAATCGGCTAGAGGGTAATTCTTAACATACGAAATATGGTAACTCGCAGAGCTTGAGTTGCGTTATGGAGCGCTTTAGAAGGTGTAAAGAGCGATGTCCTCCGAATGCTCCCATCTGAACTTGAGTGTCGCCACGCTGCAATGTGGCCAAGCCTTATTTGCCCGAGTGCTGGTCTCGCTTAATAAGGAATCATTACGGCGGCGCAGTCCAGGTTTGGGTCGTGTTCTCTTCCGGTAACTCCTCTTGCGAGGGATAAGCTCTGATGAGACGACCGCCAGGTATCAACTCTGCCACTACCATCTTTACGCACCAGAGCGAGAAGAGCAGAAGAGCACTCAAGGAATCCATTGAGATGAAGTTTGCTCCGGGAGCCTCAATCATGGCTTGTGCCCAATCCATCGACTACATGTCATCGGTCGAAATTAAACCAGCCACGAATGGTCGAAATTACCCAGCCAGTGAATTCGTCGTAAGGGGTTATGAAAAGAGAGGGCATTTTTCTTTCAAACGAACCCGATATCAACGACTTACGGCGGGTTTGGTTGGAACAAAAATGCTGACTTACGCAGAATATCGTGGCTGGGTAATTTCGACCATTCGTGGCTGGATGGAAGTGGCCGCTGACATACATGCTGAAGGAAAGCGGTTTTACCGATGGTGACACCCTTTTCGATAGAATCAAAAGTATCCGTTTGGCTAACCGCATCTTGAAATAGGGGAAGCGGAAGCTGGAATCTGACCGAAATGGGAAGCGAGCCAGCGAAGAGACAACGGGTTCGGCGAAGCCGGGCAGAGATAGTGGCCAGTTATCGGCAAGGTGGGATAAGGCAACGCCCGGAAAGCATCAGACAACATATGTCCAGATCCCTAAACATACAGCGTTTATAATAAATTTAGAGAGGAGGCCTATGGATAGGAGGTAAGCTAATCTTGCTGCGCTCGATTGGCTTCGCTGGGGCAAATATCAAGTCGCCTCAACTGTGCAAATCCCGCAGCAAATCGTTTAGGGAGACTAACCCATGTGGAGGAAACAATGAAAATTCGTGCACTAATTACCCTGACAGGATTAGCGATCAGTTTTGCTATGCCGATCTTTGCCCAACAAACAAACGCGCCAGATCCACAACTGCGCCAGCAGATTGTCGCTCTCCTTGAAAAATTTAACAAGGCATGGAACGACAACGATCCAGTCGCCCTGGCGGCGCTTTACACGGAGGACGCGGTTTTTTGTGGAGGAGATGGCTCAGGACCGCATTATGGTCGCGAGGCCATCGAGAAACACTTTGCAGACGGGTTCAAGCTGTTTCATTTCAGCAATCATCTTGCCGCGCCTGATCAGTATTCTCCTCATATTATAGGTACGGCTGGCAATGAGGTGTGGGTAATTGGGGAATGGAGATGACTATTCAAAGCAAGGATGGTGGTAGTCCTATGCAAATCAAGGGAAACTGGGGAGATATTTTTGTTCGTGAGGGCGATGGTTGGAAGGCGCGGATGGTGGTTACGAATAACGCAGCTGAGCCTGCTCAAACGAAATAGATGAGCAGAGGCGAATCGCCGAGCAACCAATAGCGTCCTGATGCGCGTGGTGACAGATTAAAACCAGGGATTCGAGATTAAAACGACCTAAACGTTGTATTGTCCGATCTGGTAGTCGGAACGCCTTAAGCGAGGTTTCGGGTTCGATCTGGTTAGCCGCAGATCGGTAGGAGGACAAACCCATTCTAAACCCCCGGAAGAAAACAATGAAAATACGCTTACTACTTACCCTTGCAGGGGTGGCAATCGGCTTTGCTGTGCCAAGCATCGCGCAAGATAAGAACGCGATCGATCCACAAGTGCGCCAGGAGATTGAAGCGGCGGATATGAAGCTTGGCGAGGCACAGAACAAGCACGACGCGGCTGCTGCCGCTGACCTATACACGCAGGACGCGATTCGGGTGTTGGACTGGTCAGGTGGTGGTACGCTTAACGGTCGGGAGGCGATCGAGAAAGACTTCGCGGTCAATTTCGCATCGAGTCCCCCCGAGGTCCGCGGTAAGCCTGTTCAGGTGTACGCGATCGGCGACGAGATGTCCGCTATCTCGGAATGGAGTGCGGGGCCTTGGGGGGGCTACAGCGTAAAGATCTACGTCCGTGAGCTCGATACATGGAAGATCCGCATGGAATACGTTACTTTATCGGTGATACGTCGATAGGTTCATCACGGAGGAGTTTCCACGTGAATGGAGATTCAGCCGATTTCAGCGCTAACTAAGTGGGTTCGTCTGGCGGTCACCTATGTGGAGCATTTTTTTAGGTCACGGAGAACAAAAACAATGAAAATACGCTTACTACTTGCCCTTATAGGATTGGCAATCGGCTTTATCTTGCCGATGGTTGTCGGCAGCGCTTCCGCTGATGGACTTGGCGTAAGCAAAGAGGCGTTCGGCAAAATGCCGGGCGGAACAACCGTAGAAAAATATACTCTATCTAATATTCACGGAATGGAAGTCAGCATCATCACTTACGGTGGCGCCGTTCAGTCCATTAAGGTGCCGGATAAGAACGGGAAACTGGACGATGTTGTTCTCGGGTTTGATCACCTGGCCGGCTATCTGAAGGGGAACGACCCGTACTTCAGCACCCTCATCGGACGCTATGCCAACCGCATTGCCGAGGGCCAGTTCGTATTGGACGGCAAGACCTATCAAATCCCTGCCAACTTCGGTACTAGCGCTTTTCACGGCGGCCCTAAAGGCTTCAATAAGCAGGTATGGGCAGCCACGCCACTCAGGGATTCACAATGGGTCGGCGTGGAGCTAACCTACTTCTCACCCGACGGTGAAATGGGTTTTCCGGGTAACCTGGCTGTCACAGTGCGTTATACTCTCAATAACGACAACGAATTGCGGATCGACTATTCCGCCGTTACCGATAAGGATACCGTCGTTAATCTAACCAATACTACCCGTTTCAATCTTGCCGGTGTCGGCCACGGTACGGTTCTGGACCAAGTAATGATGATCAATGCGGATAAATTTACCCCGGCAAAAGGGTTCGTTCCCACGGGCGAACTGCAGGATGTGAAGGGTACACCATTCGATTTCACCGAGCCTACGGCTATTGGTGCTAGGATCCATGCCGATAATGAGCAGCTCAAGTACGCCGGGGGCTACGACCTCAACTGGGTGTTGAACAATCCCGGGGACCTGAGCGCGCTTGCTGTTCGGGTCTTCGATCCAAAGTCGGGAAGAACTGTGGAAATGTACACTACCGAACCAGGGGTTCAGATCTACACCGGCCAATTTCTGGACGGGGTCAAAGGCAAGGATGGCCTGACCTATGAGCGTTGGGGCACCTTTACACTCGAGGCGGAACATTACCCGGACTCACCTAATCACGCCAACTTCCCTAGCACTGAGCTGAAGCCCGGTGAGAAATATTCCCAGACAACGATCTATAAATTTTTACCCTTGTAATATTACTGTTGCTGAGGTGATGATGCTCATTTCCGGGCGAAGCATAGTCCGGCAACGAAAGCGATCTCTCAAAAATCGGAGATAAAGACGCGCCGTCCAGAGCGATAGATATGTATGAACTCAGCTGGAAGCCGTTCGTCGGCCGGTTTGCAGCTGTTGTTACGTAGCTGTGGATTGAAAATCACAAGAGCGTCTCGACTGCTAGCGGAAGGATTCTCCCCGGCCTCTTGGTCTGAAGAGTTTTCGCAGACCAAGTCCGTTCTCCTCGAACCCTCCGTTACCCCAGCAACCCCACCAACGCTTACTAACTTATTAGAAAATAGACTAACTCCTTATGAGTTTATAAGTGTTGGTGGGGTTGGTGGGATGATTTCACCGCGGGCATATTTCCTGATTTTTTTCGAAGCAATACGACTTACGCAGCCGATATTCCTTTCGTTCGTCGTCGTATGCTTTGTGCTGAACCCGCTTAATCACAAAGCCTTCGACTTCGATCACCTCTGATTCTTTAAACAGAGGCCCAACGAGACTCCCAATCCTTCGTGACTGCTGATCGAGTTCAGCCCCAGGACGGCATCCCGGGATCTGAATTGCTGCGGCCTCGCAAATTCCCGCAATCTCTGTTGCGCTCAATTCCTCTCCACATTGGTCCGATTGCTGGACCGCCAACGCCACTTCCCGAAGGTGGCTAAGCCCGGGGCTAGAGATCCGGAGCTGTTCACTGTGATGATCATCTAATAGCGGAGGAAGCTCGAAGATATTTTGAATGATCCAGTCCAGCGTTTGACTCCACTCTCGGAAGTCATGACAAGTTTCGTCCGTGTGAGGTTTCCAACAGAGATGCCACTGTCGCAGCACTGCGAAAATGCATGAGAGATAGTAGTCACTTTTCCTTTTTATGTGCGTCAGCAAGTCCGTGCCATCGTACTCACGGAATTTAAAATTCCAGGGGCGCTTCCGGAGGCACGTAATAATCGACCGATTTGCAAGGTCGCGTGTCGTCTGCGCTTTGTTAGATGTCGCCATCCAGTAAACGTGATCGGTTTCGATCTGGGTCGGTTTGGAGTACGCGCTGCGCACAGTTACCGTTCCTTGTCCTCGAATTGCTGATTCAAGCAGTTGATTCGAAATCTGGCCCCGAAGATTATCCAGAGTAATAAACGGTCTGCCGGATCGTAGCGCCGCCGATAACAATTCATCCAATGATGCTACCCCCTTTTTTGATTCGGAAGGCAGCACTACCACGCATGGCTCCTCGCCGTAGACAGAGCAGATCAGGTTCATGCGGTAGGTTTGTCCTGTTTGGGATTGATCGGCTTCGCAGTAATCCAGTGGGAAATCTGTGTCCAACAAACGTCTAAACCGAAGGGCCGGAGAGATAATTCCAGCTACGCACCGGCCTTTATCTGATTCATCAAGGAAGGAGAAGTCTCGAACGATGTCCAAGAGTGCTTTCACCGCTTCGTCAACTTGAATGCCGGTATCGATCTCTCTCTTCCTCAACACGTAAATTCCACCATTGCGGCTGTGGTAACCTTGGTTTAAAACCACGAGCCGCCCTTTTTCATCCTCCGCAAAAATCGGACTGTTAATTACGGCCTGGATCATCGGCAAATGCTTGAATGCAGCTTCGGTAGCTAGTAAAGCTTTTGCGTTGTCCAGTGAGCAAAGCTTTGGCCTCAAAACACGCTCGCCGTTGTGCACCACATAACTCCGGAGAGTGAAGTACGGTTCGAGCCTTGAATGGAACGCTTCCGCTGACAATTCGACTAGCTTCCGTCCTTCAGCGCACTCCACTAATTCCACGAGAAGACTACCTGGATCTTCTTCGGGCCGAGCTCGCGGGAGAGCACGCCGGTGATGGCGTCAACCGCGCCCTTGGTGCCGG
>Ga0070698_100007612_pt1 | contig 11720 bp, 10 predicted proteins | sample KBSK1502metaG_FD_65477 | JGI IMG/M metagenome (GOLD analysis project Ga0070698, IMG submission 65477) | Corn, switchgrass and miscanthus rhizosphere microbial communities from Kellogg Biological Station, Michigan, USA - KBS K1-50-2 metaG | ecosystem: Host-associated > Plants > Roots >...
CGCGGCGCTGGCGGCGATCGCGCTCCTGGCGGTGCTTGGCGTGATCGTAGGAGGGGCCGGCGCGCCCGCCGGATCTCCGTACCGGATCATCGCCTACCCCGCACTGCTGGTCGCGTTCGGGTTGGCCGCCGCCTGGAGCGTCATTGTCATGGCATGGTCCGCCGCGCGCTACTGGCGGGCCACGAACGGGCCGGGCTGGGGCGGCCTGGCCAACCCCGCTGTGCTGGCGCGGGCGCTGGGGCAGGCCGCCACGCTGCGCAACCTGCGCGGCGGCGGCGCCGACTGCTCCTACCCCGGCGACGAGCCGTCCGGCGCGCGGCGCCGGCTGCACCACCTCATCGCGTGGGGGTTCGCCGCCTGCGCGGCCTCCACCGTCGCCGCCGCGATCAGCCAGGACTTCGCCGGCGACCCGCCGCCGTACCCCGCGGCGTCGGCGCCGGTGCTGTTCGGCGTCATCGGCGGGGCGGGGCTGGTCATCGGCTGCGCGGGACTGCTGGTGCTGCGCCGCACGGCGGCATCGAGCGACACGGCATCGAGCGACACGGCATCAAGCGATACGCCGGCGCGCGAGGATCCGGCGCTGGCCAGGCGCGGCTATGCCCTGCTCGCCGCCCTGCTCGTGCTCGCCGTGTCCGGGCTGCTCACGCTGGTGGTGCGGGACACGGCGGCGTTCGGGCCGGTGTTGTACGTGCACCTGGTGGCGGTGGCCGCCTGCTTCGCGATCGCGCCGTACACGAAGTTCATGCACGTCATCTATAGGTTCCTCGCGCTGGTGCGGCACAACTCTGAACTGCGTCAGCGCTGATCTAGGCTTAACGGGTGGGGAACACTACGGCGGATAAATCCGGTCAGCCACGCGATGGCACGGTCGGGGCGCTGCTGCACGGCCTCGCCGTCCTCGACATGTTCAGCTGGGACCGGCCGGTCATCGGGATCGGCGAGGTGTCCCGCCAGCTCGGCGTGCACCGCTCCACCGCGTCCCGGCTGGCCGCCACGCTGGCGACGGCGGGCTACCTGGAGCCCGCGGGCGAACAGGGCCGGTACCGGCTGGCCGCGAAACTCGCCCTGCTCGGCGAGCTCGCGGCCGCGGGCAACCAGCTGCGCCAGGCGGCGCTGCCGCCGCTGCGCGAGCTCGTTTCGAACCTCGGGGAAACGGGTCACCTGGGCATCCTGGACGGGACAGAGGCGGTGACCGTGGCGGTCGTCGACGGGTGGCAGACCGTGCGGATGCACTCGTGGGTGGGCAAGCGGTCCCCGGCGCACTGCAGCTCGATGGGCAAGGCGCTGCTCGCCGGGCTCGCCATCGACGACTTCGCGGCACGGTATCCCGACCCCGTGCTGCTCGCGGCGACCGCGAACACGATCACGAGCCGGGACGAGCTGGAAATGTGCCTCGCGGAGGCGCGCGAGCGCGGCTACGCCACCGACCGGGAGGAACTGGAGCCGCACCTGTGCTGCGTGGCCGCCCCGGTGTACGGCCGGGACGGGACGGTGGTCGCCAGCGTGAGCGTGTCCGGGCCCGCGTCGCGGCTGAGCGACCCCGCCGCGATGGCGGCCGTCGCGGTGGACGTGCGCGCGACCGCCCGCCAGGTCAGCACACGGCTGGGCGCGCCGGAACCGTCACCGCGCCAGCGCGAGGCCCGCGATACGGCTTAGGAGCGAGACAGGGCGCCGCGCCCGGCCAGCTACTGGCCGGGCGCGGCGGCTATCGGGTATGGACTAGAAGAAGAGCTGCAGGTTGTTGTTGGCGCTGAAGTCGTCGACGAAGTAGACGGCGTCGGCGCCCGGCTTGATGGCGAGGCCGAACAGGTTGCCCGCGCCGCCCATGTTGTTGTCGATGGTCTTAAAGGCGACCTGCCTGCCGCGCGGCGAGGTTTCGACGATGTTCCCGTCGCCGCCGTTGACGGTCAGGATGTGGCCGTTCGGCGCGATGGCCAGGCCGAGCGGGACGTTCAGGTGGCCGCCCTTGCTGACGGTGTCGCCGGTACCGTCACTGTGGAGCCGGAACAGCGCGTTGGGGATGGCCGCGATCCTATTGTTCAGCGTGTCGGCGACGTACAGCGTGCCGTTGCAACTAAGGCCATCGCCGGTGGGGCCGATGACCAGCGCGTTCGGGTCGGTCCTCGCCGGGAAGCCCGATCCGATCGTGGTGCTGGAGAGGACCCGCGGCGTCTGGTAGGGCTTGCTGGTGATAACCAGCCGCTGCACGGTGCCGCCATTGGGGTTGTGGTGCTTGCCGAGGATGCCGCCAAGCACGTTAGTCACGAACAGCACGCTGACATGGCCCCCGTCAAATGCGGTCATGTCCCACGGGCCGTCGATGCCGTACCCGGTGATGGTCTTCCTGACGTTGCCCCACTGGTCGAGGACGATAAGGCAGCCAGGACCGGAGATGGCGGTGTTCTGCGTCGGCAGCGAGCCGACAATCACCCAGCCGCTGCGCAGCACGACCAGGGCGGTCGTGAGGCCGACGCCGCCGGGGCAGGCCCTGTCCTTGATGCCTGCGAACAGCGACACCTTGCCGTGCGGGCTGACCTCCACGATGGTGGTGCCCGTGCCTTGGACGTTGGCTTTGTCGTTGAAGTTGCTGACGAGCACGTCGCCGCGGTACAAGCGGCCGGTGCTGTGCGGCACGACGGCTACGCCGTACGGGTTGACGTCCCCGTTGGCGGGGACCGTCGAGGCGATGATCTTAGTGTGGTTAAGCGGGCCGATGAAGGTGTCCGAGGCGTTCGCCGCGGTCGCCGCGAAGCCGCTGCCGGCCAGCAGGCCGGCCGTGGCCGTGACGATCACCCCGATGCTGGCGAACCTTCGGGTGAGTCCCATGTCGTGACTGCTCCCTCCGCTTAGCAGATTTCTCCGAAACATGTACGCGCGCGGAGCCGAGTGGGATTGGCGCGATACTGAGCAAATGGAGAAAGTCCTGTCCGCGGTGATCAGCGGGCTGCCGCTGACGCCGGGGGTCTACCGGTTCCGCGACGCGGCGGGCCGGGTCCTCTACATCGGACGGGCCACCGTGCTGCGGCGGCGCGTCGCCTCGTACTGGCTGGACTTGCGCGATCGCGGCCACCTGACGCCGATGGTGGCCCGGGTGCGGCGGATCGAGGCGGTATCGTGCGATTCCGCGCACGAGGCCGCGTGGCTGGAACGCAACCTGCTGACGACATCGCTGCCGCCGTGGAACCGGACGATGGGCGGCCAGGAGCATCCCGTCTACATCCGTTTGGACCCGCGGCCGACCCGGCCTGGCCTGTCCGTCGCGCACCTGCCCGCGAACCGGCCCGCGATCGTGTACTTCGGCCCGTACCTGGGCGGCCGCCGGGTGCGGCAGGCGGTGAAGGGGCTCACCCGGGTGCTGCCGCTGGCCTACACCGGCGCGGAGTTGCGCGGCACGCTGCTCGACATCGCCCGCGCCCGCGGCCTCGCCGACGCGGACCGCGGCGACTGCGTGGAATCGATCACCGCGGTGCTGCGCCGCGAGCCGGACGCGGTCGCCGGCGTCCGCGCGCGGCTGGAGGAACTGCGCGAGCGCGCCGCCGGCGCGCTCGCCTTCGAGCTGGCCGGTGACATTACCAGCGAGCTGCGCGCCCTGGAGTGGGTGACGAGCCCGCAGCGCGCCAGCTCGATGGCCCCGACGGACTTCACGGCCAGCGGATGGTCGGGCGGCGTCCTGACATCCTTCATCGTCCGCCGCGGCCAGCTGTGCGAATGGGCGCAGGCCGCCTGCCCGGAGTCCGTTGCGGCGTCGCGACTGGCCAGCACCCCGCCCGACTGGGCCGGCTTCGCTCAGCGCAACGCGGAACTGGCCGCGGCGCTGGCGTCTAGGCGAGACAGCTGAGCGGCTTGCCGCCGTTGTAGGCGACCATGTCGAAGAGGGCCGCCGCGAAATTGAGTTTCTCGCCTGGCTCGCCGTCGTGCTCGCCGTCGCCGAGGTCCGCGTAGGCGCGGTGCAGGTTGCCGACGATGCGCTCTGGATCGCTGCGACCGGCGTACGGGCCCAGGCCGTTGTCGCGGGCGGCCTCGAGCGGGGACAGCCCGGCGTCCTTGCCGCGCCGCGCCAGGTCGAGCACGAAGCGCAGGTAGCCGAGCACGTCGTCGATCGCCTCTGGGCCGCAGACCTCGCCGTGGCCGGGCACGATGGTCCGCGGCTCCAGCGGCTTGATCACGTGTTCCAGGACGTCGATCGCGCCGGTGATCGAGCCCATCAGCATGAACGGCGTGCCGCCGTTGAAGATGAGGTCGCCGGTGAAAAGGACGGAGCGTTCTGGCAGCCAGACGACGGAGTCGTTGGTGGTGTGCGCCGGCCTGCCCACGTGGCGGACCTCGCAGCGCAGGTCGTCGCTGTAGAGGGTGACGCGGTCGGAGTAGGTGAGGAAGGGCGGGGCGACCCGGAGGTCGCCCCAGTCCACGTTCTGGAAGACGCCGGGGAAGTACGGCAGGCCGGCGGCGAGCACCTCGTCCCTGCAGCGGTCGTGCGCCACGATCGTCGCGCCGCCGAACAGGTAGTTGCCGTGCGTGTGGTCGCCATGATGGTGGGTGTTGATCAGCGTGCGAACCGGCTGCGGGCTTGTTTCCGCGATCGCCGCGAGGTAGGCGCGGGTCCGCCGCTCGGTCGAGCAGGCGTCCACGCTGGTCACGCCGGCGGCGCCGACCAGGAACCCGGTGTTGTTGATGAACCAGGTGCCGTCGGGCTGAATGTAGGCGAAGACGCCGTCGCTGACCTCGTGCACGCGCGGCGGGTCTAGTTCCGCATCGTGGTCGTGCCCCAGCGTGGAGCTCATGACCTCCTCCTTCGTGCCGCAGAGAGCACATCCTCGCGCGCCGAGAGGCACATCGACAACATTCGTGGAATACCCCGTCATGTGGCGGGTAGGCGATATTCCCAGAGACCCAGATCACAAGGATTGGGAAGTGATAGGCATGACTGGGATGCTGCGGATGAGGCGCAGTCGCGGGGTCCTGAGCGGGTTCGTGTTGTTCCTGCTAGGGCTCTGGGGCGGCCTCATCGCTTTCGTCGGACCATATTTCCACTACGCCTACACGCCGGATATCGCCTGGACTTACACCTCGGCGCGGCTGTGGCTGGAGATCCTGCCGGGTGCCGCGGTGGTCATCGGCGGCATCCTGCTCATGGTGGCCGCGAGCCGTCATATAGCGCTGTTCGGCGCGCTGCTGGCTGCCGCGGGCGGCGCCTGGTTCACCCTGGGCACCGTGTTCAGCCCGCTGTGGAACAACAATGTTCCGCTCGGTGGCTCGCCGGCTAGCCTCACCGTAACGATGCGGATCGCGGAACAGGTCGGGTTCTTCACCGGTCTCGGCATCGTGATCGTCGCCATCGCATCGGCGGCCTTCGGCCGGATCATTTCCCTTCCCGCCGAGGTTGTGGCGGAGCCCGCAACCGTACCCGCCGAAACAGCCGAAAGAACCGAAACAACCGAAACAACCGAAACAACAGAGCCGGTCGCGTAACAGGCTAACGCGACTATCCGCCCCTGTAACACCGGAGACGAAAGGGCAAAACACATGCTGATCCTGACCGAAGCAGCCACCGAGGTCGTGAAGAGCTTCACGTCAAATCCGCAGGTTCCTGACGGAGCCGGACTGCGGATCGCGTCCTCTACGCCGGGCTCGGAGAATCCGGACTCGCTACAGGTCACAGCGACTGCGGCGCCTGGAGAGAACGACGAGGTCATCGAGAACCAGGGGGCGCGGGTCTACCTAGAGCCGCAAGCCGCCGCGTACCTCGAAGACAAGGTGCTCGACGCCCAGGTTGACGGGCAAGGCAAGGCCCACTTCTTCCTGGGCGAGCAGGAAACCGGACCGGCCTAGGTCCGTCCCTGCGTCACGACCGTCGTCGGCCCGCTAGCGATTGGCTAGCGGGCCGACGCGCTTTAGCACGTCGCGCTCACTGAGAATGGTGGTCGTGGCGAACGAACTCGGCGACCTGTGCACCCGCGTGTGGCGCTCGCTCGGCGGCGCGGCGGACGTGGCAGAGGTTCTCACCGTCAGCGGGCCGCGTGCAGTGCTGCCGGCTTATTTCGACGTGACCGGGCTAGCTACGGCGTCGGTGGCTGGCGCCACGCTCGCCGCGGCCGAGTTCCTCGCGGCCCGCGAAGTGTCCCGGCCGCGGCCGGTCTTCGTCGACAGCCGCGCGTCGTGCGCGGCCTTCGCCGCCGAGGGCCTGTTCACTCCCGTCGGGTGGTCATTGCCCGAGCCGTGGGATCCGATCGCCGGGAACTACCGGGCCGAAGACGGCTGGATCCGGCTGCATACCAACTACGCCTATCACCGGGCGGCGGTGGAGCGGGTGCTCGCCGCCGCCGACCGTGCCGCAGTCGCGGCGGCCGTTCTTCGCTGGAAGACCGGTGATCTCGAGGCCGCGGTCGTCGAGGCCGGCGGGTGCGCGGCGGTCATGCACGCGCGCGAGACGTGGCTGGCGTCAGCGCCGGGCGCCGCGACGGCGACCGCGCTGCCGGCGGTTGTTAGCGAGCAGCGGCTGCCTGCCGGCCGGGCGCCCGCCGAGAGCGATTCGCCGCTGTCGGGCACGGCTTCACCGTTCTCGGGGGTACGGGTGCTCGACATGACACGGGTGATCGCGGGTCCGGTGTGCACCAAGTTCCTGGCCGCCTATGGCGCGGAGGTGCTGCGCCTGGATCCGCCGGGCTTCGCGGAGGTGCCCGCGCTCCTGCCGGAGACGACGGCGGGGAAGCGGACCGCGGCGCTGGACCTCATGGCGGACGCCGGCCGCGCGCTCTTCGAAAACCTCGCGGCCGACGCCGACGTCCTGGTGACCGGGCTGCGCGCGGACGCGCTCGCCGGTCTGGGCTACGACGACGGGACGCTGACGGCCATTAACCCGGCGCTGATCGTCGCCTCGCTTAACGCGTACGGGTGGGACGGTCCCTGGCGCGACCGCCGCGGGTTCGACAGCCTGGTGCAGATGTCGTGCGGGATCGCGGCGGCGGGCGCTGTCGCGGCCGGCCGGGACGAGCCGTTTCCGCTGCCGGTCCAGGCTCTCGACCACGCCACGGGCTACCTGCTTGCCGCCGAGGTGGGCCGCGCGCTGACCCGGCGGCTCACCCGGTCCACGGTGAGCCGCATCCGGACGTCGCTGATCGGCACGGCCAACCTGCTGTGGTCCCTCCCCCGGCCTACGGGCTCGCCGCCGAAGCCATCACCAGGTGACTTCGAACTCGTCGACACTGAAACGGCATGGGGTCCTGCCCGCCGGGTGCCGTTGCCCGGCGAGATCGCCGGAGTTATGCCTGAATGGCGAGTCGAAGCAGGCCCGCTCGGCCGAGACCGTCCTGCATGGTAATCCGCCGGGCGCGTGGACGGTCAGCTGCCGATGGGCCGAGCCGACGCGGCCCCCTCGAGCATGGTCTCGGCCATGAGGTTGTACGCGGTGGCCCATGCCTCGTGGGTCATGGCGTCGAAATCGTCGCCGAGGACCGCGGCGAGCGCGGCGAGGAGCGCCGCGCCAACAGTCTGGTAGTCGGCGGCGTGCACCCCGTAGCCGACATGCCGGGCGCCCAGGGCGCGGGTGTGGCCGAGAAGTTCATCGAGGTGGGGCATCGCCTGCACGATCTCCGTGAGCTTGAGGGCGAACCTGACCTGCTGCTCGGTCATGTCGGTGGTAAACAGCGCGCGCAAAGCCGGGTCCCTGCTGAACAGTTCCTGATAGAACCTGGACGCCATGGCCGGCAGCCGCGTGCCGAGGCGCTGATAGGACGACTGGACCAAGGCGAGCTGTTCAGGCGTCATGAGCCGCTCCTCAGCGCCTGGGCCAGGCCGGCCCGGCTGTTGACTCCGAGTTTGGTGTAGGCGTGCTGCAGGTGATTGTTCACCGTTCGCACCGATAGGTAGAGGCGTTCGGCTATGTCCTTGCTCGCCATGCCCTGGGCGGCGAGCAGCACGATCTCGCGCTCGCGCCCGGACAGCGGGACCGCCGCGCCAACGTGGAGCAGCCCGGGGGTGACAGCGCCCTCGCAGATGGCAGCCAGGATGCTCGAACGGCGCAGCGCCGCCGCTGCCTCTCGCCGGGCACCGGCCCGGCTGAACGCCTCCGCGGCGCCCGCCGTGGCCTCGGCGGCGAGCAGCATGGCCCCGAGGGCCTCGAAGTCGCCGGCCGCCGCGGCCAGCTCCCGGGCGTCGCGGGTCAAGAGGGCGACGGCATGCCGGGCGCGGGCAGTCATCAGCGGCGAGTCGCACGCGTCGGCCAGCTCCCGCAGCCGGGCTGAGGCGTCCCGCGCGCTGGTGCGCACCAGGTCGTGCAGCAGCCACGATTCGGCGGTCCGGTGCCCTGTCGACGCGGCCTGCGCCGCGGCCTCCCGCAGGTGCCGCTCCGCCTCGGCCGGCCGACGCGACACCAGGGCGGTCCAGGCGTCGGCGAGATACTGTTCGGGTTCACGGAAGCCGAACGACGGCCCGGCGCCTCGCTCCTCCAGTGCCTGGGCGGCCGCCGGCGCGTCGCCGAGCGTGGCACAGGCCAGGGCCAGGCCCGACAGTGCCAGCCACCGTGGGCCGGCGAATCGGTTGGCCTCGGCCAGGCCGGCGGCCTCGGCGTAGTAACGGCGAGCGGTCGCGATCCGGCCCTGCAGGATAGCCACCCGCCCGCGGTTGGCGGCGAAGAAGATCTGGGCGATGGGGACCCGGTGGGAGGCGACGGTGTCCGCGCCGGCCCGGACCAGCTGTTCGGCCTCAGCGAGCCGGCCCGCCTCGGTCAGCGCGAACACTTGGTTGACCACGTGCATGGCCGGGTGGGCGATGGCCAACTCGTCGCCGAGCGCGACGTGGTCGGCGAAGCCGGTCTCGGCGGCTCGGATTGCTTCGGCGGTCCGGCCGACCAGCGCCAAGGCGGGCGAACCGGCGATGGCCCGCACGACCCGGGTGCGCCGGTCGCCGCCGGCGATCCGCTCGAGCACGGCGAGCGCCTGATCGGGGTAGCCGGAGAACGTAAGCACCGACGCTTCGTCGGCCACGAGTTCTTCGGCCAGCTGCGGGGAGGTGATGACCGCCCGGGCAGCGGCGTTGATGGCCAGCGCCGCCTTCGGCAGGCACAGGCCCCACTGGGCGTTCTTGGCCCGCGTCACCGCCAGGCGCAGGGCCACCGGTTCGCTGCCCGGCAGCTGCTGCCCGCGTGCGAGGACGCGCTCCGCGGCGTCGAAGTCGCCGAGCTCGTACAGTGCCTCGCCCAGCAGCAGCGCCCCGACCGCGTCCAACTGGTCGCCTGGTATCGCCTCGATCAGCCGGCGCACGACACGGAAGTCGTGCGCGTAGCGGGCCAGGTGCGCGCCGCGCATCAAGATGGCCGGATCGAGCCGGCCCCCGGCATCCAGCCGCCACAGCGCGATCCGTAGCGTCGCCGGGCCCGGGTCGGGGCTGGCGGCCGCCAGCCTATCGGCCTGGGCCAGCAGGATCGTGCGTGCCCGCAGTCTCGGCATGGCGGCGCGCACCACCCTGCCGTGGAGCGGATGGGCCAGGCGGATCTCTTGGTCGGCAATGGCGATCGTTACCAGCCCGGCCTGTTCCAGCGATTCCAGGACCCCGGCGGGGGCAATGGTCTCGAGATAGCCCAGCTCCAGAGGCTGACATAGGGCGAGCAGCTCGACGATGGAGCGGGCCTGCGCGGACAGGCCCGCGATCCGCTGCTCCACTAGATCCTGCAGCCGGGCAGTGCTCGGCAGCCGGTCCTCCAGGTGCCACACCCCGGACCGCTCGACCAGTGCTCCGGATCCCAGCGCGCCCCGGACGAGTTCGTGCACATAGAGCGGGTTGCCCCGGGTGGCCTCCCAGAACTCGCGCCCCGCGCCCGCCTCGATCGGCCCCCCGAGAGCCAGGTGCAGCAGGGTATCGAGATGGGTGCGGCTGAGGTCGTCCAGGTCGATCCGCTCCATCCGGCCGTCACGCCACACGCCGGCCAGCAGGTCAGGGACCGGTTCGCCGGTGCGGACGGTGGCGATCAGGAAGATCGTCTCCTGCGCTGCCAGATACCCGAGCAGCGCGAGTGAGGCGGCATCGAGCAGCGCCGCGTCGTCGGCCACGATCACCAGCTGGCGGCCCTGATGGCGCTCGTGCAGGGCCCGGCGAGTCTGTTCGAACAGCGCTACCGTGTCGAGCTGCCCGTCGTGGCCAGGCTCGCTGAGGCCGGCGGGCAGCAGGGCGACCACGGCGCCGAGCGGGAGCAGCGCGGTGGTCCTGCTGCCGACCACGCGTTCGGTCGGGTAACCGCTGACCGCCGCCCACTGGCGGCACTCGTCGGCAAGACGCGTCTTCCCGACCCCGGGCCGGCCGTGGATCACCAGGCCCGTATGCTCGCCTGAACGCAGGGCTTTCTCGAATACTTCGAGCTCAGACTGGCGGCCGACGATCGGCCACCGCCGCAGCGTGGTCGCCACAGCAGCCAGCATGACAGCTCGGTCCAGATAAACAAGGGCCGTTGCCGTAGGCGCGGATTTCGATGATCGTGAGGCAGTCAGGCGATCTCGCGGGCGGCTGGCGGGTGCTGGCCCATGCGGTGTGCGGCAATGCTGGCAGCGGCGCAAATCAGGGCGAGCGTGGTGAACAGGGTCACGCGCCAGCCGGCGCCGAGCGCGGCCCCGCCGGCTGCCGAACAAAGCAGGACGGCGATGAAGGCCACGGCGGCAGCCCGGTTGTAGCGGCCGTCAGAACCGCGTCGGCCGGGATCACTGACGGCCGTCTGCCAGAGCCGGGAGAGCAGGGTCTCGCCCAGGGCAGCTGCTGCCATCGAGGCAGCAAGGGTGATCTGGATGGCCGCTCCGCGGCCGAGCTGGCCGCCGCTGATGACCGCGGCCAAGGTGGCCGCCCAGGCCGCGACGGCCAGGACCGCACAGACGCTGCGCCTGTGGCCGGCCAGCAGTGTTCTGCGCTCGACTCGGCGCCGCTCCACGCTAGCCACAGCAAGGGAGTGGCTCGGGACCACTGCCAGCGCTACGGCGCGGGAACTGTCCTGGTCTTGTTGGATCAACATCGGGTTCACGCTTTCGAGGCGGGCGGGCTGCCGGTTGGCCTGCTCTCGTCCTGTTGTAAGTCGCGTGTCCTGGTGACCGCTTGAGTAGCGGTTACTCATTTCCCGGATGCGCGGCTACTCAGTTCTGGCCGCGGTTGACCTTGTGACAAGGTGCGCACTTCTTGGCAGGGAGCGAATTTCGGCCTCTAATAGACGCGGCGCGTCTCCTCCCGGGAGCCGGCATGACCGGAGGTCAGCATGACCGCAAGTGCAAGCTCCGCAGAACCCGCCGTCGGTGACACGGACGGAGCAAGGACCCCGCCGTTTGCGTCGGCGTGGCGGCGGGCGCACCTGACGGCGGACCAGCGGGTTGCCCGGGGCCGGGCCGCCCGGGTCGAGGCGCCACGATCGGCCCATATCCGGTGGACACCCCGTCCGGACCGGCCCGACCCGATCGCCCTGCTTGAAGAGCAGGCGGCATCACGGGTACCGCAGCTGGTGCCGATCCGGTACGGGCGCATGCTGGTCTCGCCGTTTACCTTTTACCGTGGCGCCGCGCTGATCATGGCATCCGACCTGGCTGCCACGCCGGTATCGAGGGTGACGGTGCAGCTGTGCGGGGATGCGCACCTGTCGAACTTCGGCCTGTTCGGCACGCCCGAGCGGCAGATGATCTTCGATATCAACGACTTCGACGAGACTCTGCCGGGCCCGTGGGAGTGGGACGTCAAGCGCCTGGCGGCCAGCTTCG
>Ga0070698_100007613_pt1 | contig 11720 bp, 9 predicted proteins | sample KBSK1502metaG_FD_65477 | JGI IMG/M metagenome (GOLD analysis project Ga0070698, IMG submission 65477) | Corn, switchgrass and miscanthus rhizosphere microbial communities from Kellogg Biological Station, Michigan, USA - KBS K1-50-2 metaG | ecosystem: Host-associated > Plants > Roots >...
TAAAACGAACTAATGACTGACGCCATCGAACCTAGACCCAGTCAAATCAAATTTTCCGGCCGTATTCTCTTTCTTACAGAAGACACGAGCTTGATTCGGCAGCAACTGGATGCGAATTCGGACGAAGCCGCGGCCTCCAAGCTCGAGTCTGAGCTTGCGCAACGACTCAAAAACGCTGACTTGCCGTTGATGAGCAATATCTCGACCGACGAAATAACCCCCGGCTGGGTCTGCTTCTACTACGACGAAACTTTGGGGCAATACGTTTACGTTGGAATGCGCGAAGGAGCAGTGCAAAAGGATGAAGTGAAGAACGGCGGTTTCGCCGTCGTAGTTTCTGGGCTCTCAAAGGGCTGCGGCTCATCAAGAGAGACTGCCCCCTATGCCGAAAAAGCTTCCGGCATTCAACTGGTCATCGCCCAAAGTATTGAAAAGATCTACGGACAAAACTCACAAAATATAGGCCTTCTAACCTCCACTGACTTTGGTCTAATCGATCGTATTCGCAGCGCTGAAGAAATACCGCTTGCGGAGTTCACCAGCGGTCTGGATCCAATTTCGCAGGACATCGTGGCGCACGGCGGTCTATTCAATTACAACAAGGCGCGACTGTCAGGACAGATATCACCACCGCCCGTAACAACAGCACCACGACCAATGACGATAGTCGAGAAGATCATCGCCCGGCATGCGTTCGTAACTGCCGGCAAGATTGGTGTGCAAGCAGTTAAGCCCGGCGATGCCTTGTTTGCCGTTGCTGACGTTCGTTTCTCACACGAGTATGTGACGCCAATGGCAGAGTCGCTTTTCAAGCAAGCGCTTGGCGCGGAAGCCCGCGTCTCGGAAGCTGAATCCGTCTTTGCGTTTCGGGATCACTTAACTTTCCTGGGCCGTGTAATGTCGACGAAGCATCGCGAGATGGGCCTACTGGAAAAAGCAAATGGTCTTGCGACGACGCAGGAGAGTTTCACTTCAGCTCAACACATCAAACTCTACGGTGAGAATCCGCAAGGTGGCTCTGAGGCCATCTGCCACAACGCGGTTGTTGAAGACCTCGCTCTGCCAGGTCAAATAGTGATCGGGACCGACTCCCATACATGCATGGCCGGAGTACTCGGGTGCTTTGCTTTTGGTGTTGGTTCAACCGACATGGCCAACGCCTGGTACACAAAAGACATTCGCATTCGTGTTCCTGAGACTGTTCGCTATGTTTTGAAAGGAACGAAGCGCAGCGATGTCGCCGCCAAAGATGTGATGCTTCATATTCTGGCAACAGAGTATATGAAGACGAGCAAAGGAATTGGCAAAGTGCTGGAGTTTGCCGGCGACGATTTGAAGAACTGGCCGATGGATGAACGCGCGACGCTGACTAATATGGCAGTCGAAGCGGGCGGGACAACAGGAATCATCGAGCCTGATGAAGTCACGCTCCAATATATAGTCAAAAGTCGGGCGCTTGATGCAGACGAGGTGCGCAAAGGATTTACTTATAGTGATCCGAACGCCGAATATGCAGCGGTCTTTGAGATCAATCTAGACGAGATTGGGCCGATGGTGGCAACGCCCGGGGATCCCCGCAACGGAATTCCCATTGATGAACTAACCGAAGAAGTTCGCATCGACGCAGCATACGGAGGCTCGTGTACCGGTGGGAAGATGGCTGACATGGATATGTACGCCGAGGTGCTGCAGAACGCACTGGCCGCAGGGAAGCGAGTTGCGGAAGGCGTCCATCTCTACATCCAGTTTGGTTCGCAGAAGATCAAACAGTATTCACGCGAACGCGGTTACATCGAAATATTCGAACGCGCTGGCGCCGAGTTGATCGATCCGTCGTGCGGCGCCTGTATTAATGCCGGACCCGGTGCGTCGCCGTCAGCAGAGACTGTCACGGTCAGCGCGCAAAACCGAAACTTCCCAGGCCGCAGTGGCCCCGGCAAACTCTATCTAGCCTCACCCTATGTGGTTGCAGCTTCGGCAATCGCCGGCAAGATTGTTGCGCCACTCGAATTCCTGAATAAACCCGACGAGGAACTAGTAACAGCGTAGGCCAGGAGCAGGAAGCAGGAGCAGGAGCAGGAGCAGGAGGCAGGAGCGGGTGGCAGGTACGGGTTGCGGCTTTGCCGCTCTCCTTGCGGAAAGCCTCTGGCTTTCCGACGACTATACAAATTCGAAATGCGGCTACGCCGCCTGAGGCGGAGCCTCGAGGTTATTAAGAAAGGTCCGGAAAGCCAAAGGCTTTCCGCAAGGAGAGCGGCAAAGCCGCAAACCGTACCTGCCGCCTGCTGCTGTCCCTGCTCCTGCCGCCTGTCTCCTGTAGCAGATTTCTCTGAAACCTTTTACCAACCCACATCACTAACCACCGAGACGATGATGAAACGGCTGGCGCTCGAGGAACTACATGGGGATGGTCAGCCTGGTACGTTTGCCGGAACTCTCATGAACAGTTCAGGAGAACTGGTAACTCGTGTCTGCCAGGGTGACCCGGAGGCCTTTCGTCTGATCTTTGAGAGGTATTCGCGACCCGTTATTGGGTTCATTTACGACATGGTTAGCGATCGCGAGTTGGCTGAAGAGCTGACTCAGGAAACATTCGTTCGGGCCTACCGCGGAATCCGCGGAATGAACCCTGAAACAAAGCTGTCGACCTGGTTGTTTGGGATTGCCAGAAACGTTGCCCGTGAGTCCTTGCGAGCACGAGTACGGGCCAGTCGGCATGTCGATCTCGAGGACAAGTCAGTGCTTGATTTGAGCGATAACGAGCCTGTCCCTGTCGAACGATTACTTTGCAAAGAGTTGAACGAACTAATTCGACTCGCGCTCGACGCACTCGATGAAGACAAGCGAGTGGTGTTCACCCTGAAGGTTTTTCACCAGTGCAGTTATGAAGAGATTGCCGGCATCACAGGGTTCTCGCTGGCGAAACTCAAGACGGATTTGCATCGGGCGCGAGCTGAAATGCGACGGCGTATTAGGCCGTATGCAGGAGTTGGTTATGAAGTGTGAACTTTGTTTGGAACTGTTGGAAGAATATTTTGATGGTGAGCTGGCTGAGCGTGAGTCGAGCGAGGTCGCGGCGCACTTGGTCGCCTGTTCAAAGTGTTCGGCTGAAAGCTCAATGCTGGCCGCCGAACAGGAGATGTTCTCGCGTTACGACCGCGAGCTTGAGGTACCGGCGTCGCTCTGGGGGCAGATTGCAGAACGAACTGTTGTCACTCGGCTTCCGAAGAATGGTTTTGGGTCACGCTTTGTCAGTTTGTTCCGCGTCCCATCGTTTGGCTTGGCTTTGGCAACAGCTGTCGCTTTGATCGTTATCGGTCTGGTTGGCGCTGCCTATATTCGTAGTCGCAAGTCACCTACAGAAAAGACGACCGCTATTCGAACACCAACTGTGACGTCTGATAAGGAAGAACCGCAGCAAGACAAAGTAACGAAACCATCCGGCTTGAATGTTCTAGCTTCGCACGACCACTCGAAAACAAAGAGATCGTCAACACCCAAACGCGCCCCCATCGATCAATCGGACGTGTTGTCATCTGATTTCGGTTATCAGGACCCGGATGACAAAGACACAGCAAAGCATATTGAAGAGACCCAAAACCTGCTGCGCTCAATTCGAAACGTTCAAGTGAATGACGGTGATCGGGAGATCGACGTCACCTACGACAAAGCTGTGTCACGACGTCTCTTGAACGAGAACATCGTGCTTCGCCGAGATGCTGAAATGAAAGCGAAGTTTCCCACCAAAGCGCTGCTAAGTGATTTGGAGCCGTTTCTGATCGACATCGCAAATCTCCCGGATCAGGCGAAGCCCGAAGACGTTCGGGCCATCAAGGAACGAGTGCAGAAAACGGAAATCGTCGCGGCGTTGATAGGTTATTAGAGGTTATTTCTTGATTGACGGAATGTGAGGAAGAAGATGAGAACGAGAATTCCAGTAAACACCAATACTCGACGAAGCGCGTTTGGTCACCGGCTGCTTTGCGCAACTCTGGTTATTGGCTTGATTCTGTTGTCGGGAATCACCGGCGTTAGCGCGGTACAGGAGAAAACAACTCTCGGCCGCACCAACCAACTAGCCCAGCAAAGCAGTAACGACGCTGCTGCGGTCCTGTTTCGCAGTGGGCGGGATCTGATCACCGAACAGGACTGGGCCAAAGCACAAGAGAAGTTCACTCAGCTGGTGACCGCTTATCCCAACGACAAGAACGTTGATGCCGCGCTTTATTGGACTGCCTACGCCCAGAATAAGCAGTCGCAGATTGAACAATGTCGACAGACGCTCAAGCGTTTGCTTGAGAAGTATCCAAATACAGCCTGGAAAGAAGACGCGCGCGTTTTGCTAGCCCAGACCATGGGTGCTGCTGTTGCGGCAAACCAAGCTTATGTGTATGAAACCGTCACGCCCACTCCGGTTATTCGATCAGTAGACATGGTGGAACCGACGATCGTTTATGCGACACCTGCTCCGATGGCGCTTCCTCCTGGACAGTTAGGCAGCGCTGCGGTGTGGGCAATCGAAGAATCTAATGCCGCTGACGACGATCCGTGTGAGTTTAAGATCGTCGTCTTGCAAGCGCTTTTTCAAACAGACGTCCAGCGGGGAATCGTTGTAGCGAGCGATTGGCTGAAACCAGGTTCTACTCAAACTCTTCGTTGCAAGGGGGCAGCGTTGTCGTTGCTGGGGAGGAATGGCGGCAAGGCGGTCACGCCAGTCATTCTCGGCGTAGCGAGAAACGAGCCGGATCTGAAACTCCGGGCTCGGGCAATTTCCGCTTTAGGTGCGACGAATGACGACAGCGTTATTGATGCCTTGCGTGATTTTGCTCTCAGCTCCTCTGAGAGCGACATCGTGGAAGCGTCTCTATATGCGTTAAGTAAGCACACAGGTGAACGCGCCATTACGGTACTCGGTGAAATCGCTTCGAGTAGCGCCAAACCGGCATCGCTGCGCAAGGTTGCGATCTCCAGTATTGCATCCCGGCCCGGCGAACCTTCTGTTGATGCGCTGCTCAGAATCTATGACGCTGACCAGACGATTGAGATTCGCAGGGCGGTGATTTCAGGGTTCGGCAATCGGAAGAGTGAACGCGCTGGAGCCAAGTTGCTCGAGATTGCGCGCGGTTCTGATCTGATCGAATTACGCAAGGCAGCAATTAGTGCGATATCACGCCGCGGTGGCGAAAAGGTAATCGACACATTGCTGAATCTCTACGACACCGAAAAAAATGAAGAGCTCAAAGACCAGATCATGAATTCACTTGGATCCGGCACGGCTCTTTACGTTGGTAGTCCCAACCCGGGAGCGCGAAAAGTTGCTCCCGGCGCCCCTCATAGCCGAATGAGCGATCAGCGCGTTATCCGTAAGTTGATCGAAATCGCTCGCAATCCACAAACACCAATGGAGCGTCGCAAACGCGCAATCGGGTGGTTGAGCCGTAGTGACGATCCGGAAGTGTTGAGGTTCCTGGAAGAGTTGTTGAAATAGGGTGTGCGCAGAGAAAACTTCAAATTAGGTTACGACTTGAAATAGCGGTTGTTCGTCGACACTCTGGGCAGTCTCCGCGTTTTGAGGTTCTATTCAATTCCGCTCAGACCTCGAAACGCGGAAGCTGCCAGAGAAACAAAACAGAGCACAGAGTTAATAAGTGATGACAAGGATCGTATTCATAGCAGTGTTGTTAATAACTGCCCTAGTGTGTGTCTCGGGGCAGACAAAGACGTTTACGCCTGTCGAGGGTGCAAATCTAAAGTCGAAGATCGACAACGCAATTATTCAAGGACGCAACAACGCGCCGGGTGGACGCTTCTGGGTTGCTTATCAGTTTGAAGTCCGGCCGGGTGTGGCTACGGACTTTGAAGTAGTAGACGGTAGCGGTGGTGTTTACATCTCGATGGATGGAACTTCGATGATGTTCGACGCACGTTACGAAACTCGTGAGCTCGGGCTGTTTCTGCTGTTTGATGTGCCTCGCGATCAATTCACCCGCGTCGAAGTTTACAACCTGAAGCGAAACCATGAATTCAGCGGCTATCCAGTGTTTTGGGCCGGACGGATCGGGAACGAAGAGAGTCTGAACTATCTCAAGGCCATCATCGACTCTCCTGCTCCAGAAGTGAACAGGCTTGCAGATCGAGCTACGTTTGCGATCGCTCTCCACGATGACGCGCGTGTCGATCCCTTGCTGATGGATCTGATTCGCCGTCCCATCAGTGAACCGATTCGCTCGAGGGCCATCTATTGGCTGGGCAATACACCCGAGAGTGCCGCAAAGAACACCCTCTTTACTGAGATCATTCGTAACACACAAGAGGGAACTGAGGCTCGTCAAAATGCAATGTCAGCACTCGCCATGAGTCGGTCTGCCGCGACGCTCCCGTTGCTCCAGAATCTCTTCGAGACAATGACGTCCCGCGAAATGAGACGGCGGGCGCTGACTGGCATTGGGCGCAATGACAACAGCGACGCTGCCGCTACATACCTCATTCACGTCGCTGAGACTGAGAAGGAGTTTGACCTGCGGAAGTCTGCGATTTCAGCGCTCGGTAGGGTTGCTGGTCAAAAAAGTCTGGGTGCGCTTACAAGCACTATCGATAACGAAACTGAAGTTGAGCTTCAGAGGCAGGCTGTTATCGCAATCGGTCGGCGGCCAAAGGACGAGTCGGTGCCGATTTTGATCCGGGTGGCGCGTAACCACCCAAAGATGCCTGTGCGAAAACAAGCGATTCAGGTGCTAGGTCAGACGGGTGATGAGCGTGCGATTGCATTATTTCGGGAACTTCTGAGTAAGTAGGCGTGAATATTACTGAGTCATTCTGTGTTGCTCCCCAAAGATGACGAAGCAGACTTTTAATCAACGAGGAGGTAAGTGATGGGCACCGCCTGGATCCCAGAAACTAACGCGTCGGAGAACGATGCTCCACCAAGACCGTCCGAGTTGGCCTTACATAATCTCAACAGCATCAGGGAAGCAGCCCTCACGCTCCTGCGCGAAGTTGAATCGCTCCGAAAAACTCACCAAGCCGAGACCAACCCTAGTCTTGCGCTACACGAGGAAGTGCAACGTTACGAGATAGAACTGATTCGCCAGGCGCTTCGTCGTACACGCGGTAATCAACGTCGAGCTGCTCGGTTGTTGGGTGTGAAAGTCACCACGTTGAACTGCAAAATCAAGCGGTTTGGGATTTCGCTCACCGACGAAGCAGAGTGGGGCGTTCTTGCCTGAGCGGGTTTGACGCAAAGTAGAAACATCCAGCGTCCCGCAGACTGGGCACTGACTTAAGACACCACCGGCTTTAGCCGCGTGGAGTCTCAACCTCAACCTAAGGCTAAAGACCACAACGGCACTACGCGCGGCTTCGCCGCGCGTAGAAGCTTTAGGTCTAACTAGGTTGAAGTTGAAAACTCCACACGGCTAAAGCCGATGGTGTCTAAAGAAGAGCAGTAGCTGGTATTCTGGCAGCGTTTGCGAAAGATTGCAGATCTGAAATTCGACGGAGTCGTTATGCAAAACTACATTGACTTAACAGGTAAGGTCGCAATTGTAACGGGAGCTTCGAGTGGTATTGGGCACGCAACGGCACTCGCACTCGCTAACTGCGGGGCAGTAGTAGCAGTTAACTTTCATCGCAACGAGATTGACGCCGAGCTTTTGCGAAAGCAGATTGTCAGCGACGGCGGTAGAGCTATTACTATTCAGGCTGACGTCACCGCGACCGCTGACGTTGAGGCGCTGGTACGGAGAACAACCGAAGAGTTGGGCCCCGTCGACATTCTGGTGAACAACGCTGGTTCTCTAATTGAGCGTCTACGCATTCTGGAATTGAGCGAAGACCGGTGGAATCAGGTCATCGATCTGAATCTGAAGAGTGCGTTCCTTTGTTGCAAAGCTGTCGTTCCTTCAATGATCGAGCGCAAGGCCGGCGCGATTATCAACCTGTCGTCCATTGCGGGACGCACTGGTGGCGCACTTGGTTCGATTCACTATTCAAGTGCCAAGGGCGGAGTAATTACCTTTACCAAGGGACTGGCAAAGGAGCTGGCGCCGTTCGGCATTCGCGTCAATGCGGTATCGCCGGGCGTAATTGATACGCCATATCACGAACAGTTTTCGACTTCGGAAATGATGAAGGGTTATGTCAACGCGATTCCGTTGGGCCGGGTTGGTAAGGCAGAGGAAGTGGCAAAAGTGGTTGCCTTCTTAGCTTCCGATGCAGCGAGTTACCTGGCCGGTGAAACCATTGAAGTTAATGGCGGCATGTTCATGGACTAAGATCGGTGGTTAGGACGGACCTGAGAACCCTTTTTAAGACTGCCTTTAGTAGTTTCTTTACAGGATAGCGGGACGTGGTGCTGGGACCGCAGGCGTCCTCGCCTGATAGTCGCAACTCAGGTTAGATCGAGTTCCTCTAAGATCTTGTAATTCCACGCCGGTAGTCGAGGACGCCTGCGGTCCCAGCACCACGGTTCGCTTTTGTTCAGTCGTTACTACTAAATGGTGACTATTTGATCCTCACGCGCACTTTGTTGCTGGTTTGGCCGCGTAGAGTCAGGCTGACAAAGACGCTTTGGTTTGGAGGCAAGTTGTCAGGTAGTTTGACGGTCACTTCTGATAGCGGCTCCATACCGGCAGGTTTTCCCACAAACTCGACAGTAAGTGGAAACATATTCATTTGCGCATCTTCGGCTCTGGCTGTTATCGCTGTGATCGTCTCGCTCGGAAGAAGTTCGAGATTAGTTCCAAACAACATGATGCGTGTGCGCTGATCAGAACTAAAGTTGAACAAATTGATTACCGGAAACGGATCACGCAGAAAGATTGCCGAGTCCAGCGCGGCGGCAAGATCGCTGCTCTCTTCGGTCATTAGCACCGGAGCTGGTGCCGTTACCGTCAATGTTGCTTCATTACTCGTCGCTGATCCCAGGGCATTGGTCACAACACACCGAAACTTCGCGCCGGTATCAGTCAATACCGTCGCCGCAGTGGTGTAACTCGAGCTCGTGGCGCCGGGAATGTTCGTCATATTTCTTTGCCACTGAAAACTCACGGCAGGATTCCCCACCGCATTCACCGAAAACGTCGCTGTTTGTCCGATCATAACGTTCTGATCGGTTGGTTGAGTCGTAATCCCAGGCGCGACGCCGGTGAAACTAACTCTGAAGACCGAAGCAGATCCAATGGACAGGTACTGGAGACTGCCGTCCGTCGAAACCTTCAGATCGACCGGCTGGTTAATGCCACTCGCAAATCCCGAAGCCGTTGCAGTCAGTGGATCAAAGACCCGAATCCAACCGCTGCAAAGATCCGCGAAGAAATACTTACCTACGAAGCTTGATGGAAACTGAACGACAGTTGGGTTGTAAAAGGCTCCCCCGGCGATTGCACATCCGGTCGTGCTGCTGATGGTGTGTCCGTACGAAAATAACGGAGAACGAAATAGAGGATTGGAAGTTGGGCCTTCTGTGGTTGGCCAGCCGTAGTTTGAACCGGCGATGCCATCATTGATCTCCTCCCAGGTGGACTGGCCCACATCGTTAATGAACATCCGTCCCGTGCCAGCTTGAAAAGCAAACGTGAACGGGTTTCTCAATCCTAACGCCCAGATGGATCGGTTTTGTCCGGTGGCGGTGTTGAGGAAGGGATTGTCTGATGGAATTGAGCCATCAGAGTTGATCCGCAACATTTTGCCGAGCATGTTCGAAAGCGTCTGCGAGTTTGAGCCGGTTGCATTCTCCCCGACAGCCACATACAACTTTCCATCTGGTCCAAAATGAATTGCGCCACCGTTGTGATTCGTTGCGCTACTCAAATTATCGAGTTCGAGCAAAATGGTCTCGCTTCCGCCCGCCGCCACATCACCATTCGCAGTAAATCTACTAACTCGGTTATGACGCGGCGTCGTAGCCACCGTGTAATACACGTACACAAAGTGATTCGTCGCAAAATTTGGATCGAAGGCGATGCCCAGTAGACCACGTTCACCAGCGGCATCAACGCTTAGTGTTACGAAAGGAGTTGGGAGCAATGCACCGTTCTTAATCACTCGTAACTGACCGCCTTGAAGACAGACAAACAGTCGACCGTCAGGAGCAAACTCCATTGCGGTTGGACTTGAGAGGCCGCTGATCTGTGTTTCGGTGAAACCAGCAGGAAGAGTGGCAGCGCTGACTACTGACACGGCGCAAGCCAGAAGCAGATAAGCGGAGATGCCTCGAAACATATTCCCGCCAAACATCGATAGTCTCCCGGCGTTTCTCTTTGCGATCAGCCGAATACACGACAACACCGATCGCATTGAGCGGCAGAGGATTAATCAACTTGTGGAGACAGTTCCCGTCGGGGCTATTGGATGGCTGAACTCCCAGTTTGAGGGGCGAGATGGATTATAACATTCGCCAAGGGCAGTGCGCCGCGAGTCATAAACAACCTAGAACACGTAAGGAAATGGCGCCTCCTTGGAGTGCGGGGACTTGTCACCGCTTTGGTAAAGCGAATCTCAAAATCTACAACGCCCTGTACCAAAGCGGTGACAAGTCCCCGCACTCCAAGGAGGCGCCATTCCTTATCTGTTCTTCGTTGCGGCTCTAAGTAAACAGAGGCCACTTAATTGCCAGGTGCGTAGTAGAACTTGCGACCGACGATGGTGTACTCCGGATGTCCCTTCACCTGGATATTGATCTTGCGACGTTTACCATCGCGTTCTTTGTTAGTGGGGTAATAACCCACGATGTAACGCTCATTGATGTCGGAAAAAATACGCGAATAGATCGCTTGAGCCTGGACTGGACTTTCGAGGAACTCAGTCCAACCCCCAGACAAACTCGACACTTCCATCAGAGCTGATTGTAATTTGGCGAACTCCTCGGCTCGATATCGCAGAGCTTGAACCGGTGTCAACTTCTTTCTTGCCTCGCTGCGGGCCTCGAAGGCGGCTCGGGCGCCCTTGGAAAGAGTTGGGAGCCATTCGCTGGTCGCTCTTTCATCGTCGGCGAGTAAGCGTTGCACTTGTTGTGCTTGCGGGAATCCTACGAACTTAGTTCCCGGCACAACTGTGTAGATGGTAGCGCGAGATTTTTCGACTGCCCGGTAAACATCTTCCAAACTAAACTCCGTCATCCCGTCGCGCTGCAGCTTTTTTTGCGCCTCAACATCCGCCTGCGCAGCGGCAATCCATTCGGGAGGAAGATCAAGTGGGACCGACGGCACGATGATTGAGTTCCGCAAATACTTGGCTTCATCACCGTCGGTTTGAAACACAATAATTGGTCGCTGATCTTCTTCGTCAAAAGCTTCTTTCAATGTAGCCATCAGAGCACTGTACTGTGCGCTCAATCCGAATCGTCTATTCTTTCCTCCTAATCCCAGGAAGCCTTTCTTGCCCAGGCTTCGTTCGATCAATAGATCCAGTTTCTTTTTGAGTTCAGCTTTGTTGCTGGTGAAGTCAGTGAGCATCTCAATGTCGTCCGTTATGATCGCCATGCGATCACGTGAAGACAGTTTATCGATCATGACCTTCGCAGCTGCGACGCTGTTTTGGATGTAGGGAAACTGGCTGCCGCTGTAATCGATGATTAAGACAATCGATCGCGGCACACTGGTGTTGCTGCCCAGCAGGAAGTGACCGACTTGTTGAGTTTTGGCGTCTTCCTCGATTGTGAAGTCGGTTGCTGAAAGGTTGTTGACCGGCCGACCTTGTCTATCGAGAACGAGCAAGTCAGT
>Ga0070698_100007614_pt1 | contig 11720 bp, 11 predicted proteins | sample KBSK1502metaG_FD_65477 | JGI IMG/M metagenome (GOLD analysis project Ga0070698, IMG submission 65477) | Corn, switchgrass and miscanthus rhizosphere microbial communities from Kellogg Biological Station, Michigan, USA - KBS K1-50-2 metaG | ecosystem: Host-associated > Plants > Roots >...
CCGACGATGGTCTCGGCGCGGCAGCCGAGCCGGGGCGGCGCGCGATCGCCGTCGATCAACACGACGTCCGGCTGCTCGGCCAGCGCCTGCAGCGCGCGGCGCATGGCCATGAAGGTGGCCTGCAGGATGTTGAAGCAGTCGATCTCCTCGACGGTCGCCTCGGCGACGGCAAATTGCACGATGCCGGAGGCGACCATTGCCTCGTAGGCGGCTTCGCGGTCCTCGACCACGAGCTGCTTGGAATCGTTGATGAGCTTCAGGAGCTTGCGCTTGGCGGCGGCGCGATCGATGACGGCGACGGCCGCGACCACCGGCCCGGCCAGCGGTCCGCGGCCGGCCTCATCGATGCCGGCGACGCGCCCCTCGCAAAGCAATTCGAACCGGAAGCTCGGCATATCCCCCGCCGCCTCCTTTAGAGTGCAGCATGTCCTTGGTCGCCCGCATCATTGCCCAAGACCCTGTGGGCATGAAACAGCTTCGTGCGGTGCGCGCCCTCGCTTTGCCCGACTGGTGCATTGCCGCGGGGTTCGTGCGCAATCGGGTGTGGGACCATCTGCACGGTATCGTGCCGGCGCGGCCGCCCGTGGATATCGATGTGCTCTATTTCGACGCCACGGACATCTCGAAGGAGCGCGAAGCCGGCTACGAGAAGCGCCTGGAGGGCCTGCTACCCGGCGCGCCCTGGCAGGTGCGCAACCAGGCGCGCATGCATGTCTGGAAGGATCTGCCGCCGCATCGCAGCACGGCGGACGCCATGACCTACTGGCTGGAGACGGTGACGGTCGTCGGCGTTCGGCTGGAAGCCGACGACCGGCTGACGGTGGTGGCGCCGCTCGGCACCGACGACCTGCTGGGCCTGCGGTGCCGGCCGACGGCGTTCGGCCGCACGCGGCGCGACGAGTATGAAGCCCGCATCGCCAGCAAGCGCTGGCGCGAGCTGTGGCCGAAGGTGCGGTTTCTCGAGTAGAGCGTGTACGCCCGTTTACCGCGACGACTTTTTGGCCGACGGTTTTTCAGTTCGCACCTCCGCGAGCGGAGACGGCAAAGCCATCCGAAAGAGGCCCGGCGACACGCCTAACGCATTGGTGACGGCGAGCCCGAAAAAGCTGGAGCGACTCATGCCGAGTTCCGCCGCGCGCCTGTCGACCCGGCCAATCAGGCTTTTTGGAAGGTAGACATTCACCCGCTCCGACGGATCCGGCGGATCGACGCCGACAATGAAATAAGCCAGGAGGTCGCAGCCCTTCGGCAGCACGATCCGCTCGATCGGCGTCGGCGGGGGAAGCGGCTTGCCCTGTTCGGCCAGCGTAACAACCGCCTGCTCCAGCGCATTTTCCGCCTTCTCGATGGCTTCCTCCTGCGACTTTCCACCGGCAACGCAGCCGGGAAAATCGGGAAACCAGGCGCCGAACGTTCCCCTGGGACCGCGCTCCAGAGCCGCCGGATAGAGCCGCTTTTTCATTTGGCCTCTTCATCGTCTTGTGTTATTTCGCACACCATTGTGTGTTGAATAACACACAATCCTAGCATCGGCCCGCATGATGCGAAAGGGACCGGGCGAAAGGGACCAATGGACCGGCAAGGCGAACTCAGCATCATCCGGGCGGCCTACGCCAAGCAGATTCTGGCCGCCGCGCGCGTCGACGATGCGCGACTGGGCGGCGCGTTCAGCGCAATACGTCGTGAGGACTTCCTCGGGCCTGGTCCCTGGCCGATCCTCCGCAGGTTCTTCCGCGACTACGTCCCGACGCCCGACACCGATCCGGTTTATCTATACACCGATGATCTCGTCGGCATTGTGCCGGCACGGCGCATCAACAATGGCCAGCCGTCGTTGCATGCGCACCTCATTCATCGTGCGTTGCCGGCCGCCGGCGAGCACGTCGTGCATATCGGAACCGGCAGCGGCTATTACACCGCCATCCTGGCTCATCTCGCGGGACCGTCCGGCCGGGTTACGGGAATTGAACACGATCCCGAGCTCGCCGCGAAAGCCAAAGCCAATCTCGCGTCGCACCCAAACGTCGAAGTCGTCGAGGGCGACGGCGCTGTGGTTTCGTTCGATGAAGCCGATGTGATCTATGTCAATGCCGGCTGCACGCGGCCGCCCGCGCGCTGGCTCGATCGTCTCGCCGATGGCGGGCGCCTGATCCTGTCGATGACGTCGGACCAGGGCTTTAGTGCAAATTCACTGGAGGGAATGGCGAGTGCCGGCGCTGTCTTTCGAATCGAGCGCCGCGGCAAAGAATATTTCGCGACCTGGATTTCTCCGGTTGCGATCTTTCCCTGCGCCGGAAGCCGTGACGAGGTGTCCGAACGGGCGCTGGCCGATGCCTTCGCGAAGGGCGGCTGGCAGCGGGTCACACGCCTCTATCGCGATCAGGAGATACCCGAGGAGCGTTGCTGGCTTCGTGGATCGGGATGGTGCCTCGCCTACAGCTAACGTGCGAGCTGTGGCCGAAGGTACGGTTTCTTGACTAGTCCGTCGTCTCGACCGTAGCCGAGCGCAGCGAGGCGGAGCGGAGAGACCTTGCCTGACGCAGACAAGGTCCCTCGACTTCGCTTCGCTCCGCTCGGGACGACGGGAAGGGAACTAAAGCAGCTTCATCTGCCGGGCATCGCGCTTGGCGTCGACCAGAGCGGTGCGCGCCGACTCCGGCACATGGAACCGGCCGGTATCGAGCCGGTAGCGGACGCGGTTGAGATCGAGCCGCTTCACCGCCGCGGCGAAGCGGGCGCTCAAAAGCTGGGCGATCGGTCCCTCGCCGCGCATGCGCAGGCCAAACTCGGCCTGGTAGAGGGCGCCGCCGCGCATCTGGCGGATCAGCGACAGCACGCGCTCGGCGCGGTCGGGCCGGTGCTGGCGCAGCCATTCCTGGAACAGGTCCTTGATCTCGAGCGGCAGGCGCAGGACGGTGAAGCCCGCGCGCGTGGCGCCGGCTTCCTTTGCCGCCTCGAGGATCGATTCCATCTCGTGGTCGTTCAACCCCGGGATCATGGGCGCGGTCATGACGCCGGTCGGGATGCCGGCCGCCGACAACGCGCGGATCGCTTCCAGCCGGCGGTGCGGCGCCGAGGCGCGCGGCTCCATCGCTCGCGCCAGCTCCTTGTCGAGGGTGGTCACGGACACGAACGCCTCGGCAAGATTGCGCTTGGCCATGTCGCCTAAAATGTCGATGTCGCGGGTGATGAGCTGGCCCTTGGTGACGATGCCCACCGGATGGTTGAAGTCACTCAACACCTGCAGGATCTGGCGCGTGATTTTCAGCTCGCGCTCGACCGGCTGATAGGGATCGGTGTTGGTGCCCATGGCGATCACGTCGGGGCGGTATTTCGGCGAGGCGAGCTCGGCGACCAAGAGCTTGGCCGCATCCGGCTTGAACAGGATCTTGGTTTCGAAATCGAGGCCGGGCGACAGGCCGAGATAGGCATGGGTCGGCCGGGCGAAGCAATAGATGCAGCCGTGCTCGCAGCCGCGATAGGGATTGATCGAGCGATCGAAGCCGATGTCCGGCGAGGTGTTGCGCGCGACGATGGTGCGCGTGGCGTCGCGGGTGAGCGTGGTGCGCAGCGGCGGCAGTTCGTCGTCGTCCGGATCGGACGCCGGCGCGCCCTGCTCCCAGCCGTCGGTCGTCCTGATGCGACGCTCGCTGTCGTAGCGGCTCGACTCGTTGGAGAGCGCGCCGCGGCCGCGATGCACCGGCTCGGGAATCGGGTCGTCAGGGTATTCGGGAAGAACGGTCGGCCTCATGATGGACCGACTCTGAGAACAAAAAGGGAACGAGTCAAGTCATCCATTCGGCTCGGATCGATCGAATGGTCTCACGGCGGAAGCAGCGGTCGATACAGGCATCGATGTGCGCCTTCATGGCGGGCTCCAGCCCGGCATCGCTCCATTGGGTCGGGTCGCTCGGATCGCGCGGATTGCGGGTCTGCACCCGCCAGCGCGCCATGAATAGTGTGGTCCTGAGCCAGGTGAGGCGGCGCATGGGCGACAGCCACGGCGCCAGCAACGTCGCCTGCGCCGTCCCGACCCTCTCGAGATAGAGGTCGTAAAAGCCCTTCACCTCGGCAGGGGACAGCACTCTGCCGACATCGGGGTGCCAGAGCGTCGAAGTCGCCAGCGTTGCATGGGCGAGGTCGATCGCCGGTGAGCCGACATGAGCTTTCTCCAGGTCGACGAACCACGCCGTTCCGGCGCGATCGACGATGAAGTTGCCAGGATGGGTGTCGGCCAAGGCCACGGTGAGCGGCTGAGCGCGCCGGCCGACGGCGAGCGCCATGCCGCGCATCAGGCGAAGCTCCTCGGCGATCTCGGCGCGCGCCCCGGAATCGGGGACGGCCTGGTCGAGAAAGCGCATGGCGTTGTGCTCGATCGCCTCGAGCGTCTCGACGAAGGGATTCGTCTGGCGTGGGATCGCCGCTTGCACCGTGGGCAGCGCATGGATGCGCAGCAGGGTGTCGGCCATTGCCGCCAGTTCATCGGGCAGTCGCGGTGCGCGGCCTTCGATGAAGTCGACGATCAGCGCGCCACCCGGCAAGTCCGGGCGCGGTTCGATCACGTCATGCAGACCCGGCGTGCGTCCCGCCGGCGCGAGATGGCGGAACGCCGCCGCCTGCGCCACCAGTCGCGGGAGAGCCGTCGGATCGCCTTCCTGCGCATAGGCGACGCGCGCCAGCAGGCCGCCCGGCAAGCGCAGGTGCCCATGCGCCGTGCCGGTCGCGGGCAACGGCTGCAGATCACTCGCCGTCAAAGCCGCGAATGCCGGCCGCTCGCGCAAGGCCGTGAGCAGCGAGTCAATCATTGCCGGGAGCGCGCCACTCCAGTGGCGCGTATCTATTTTTGGCCATGAGAAGATTGCGCCACGGAGTGGCGCGCTCCCAGCAAAGACTCAACCACTGCGCGGCATCTTGCCTTCGTTCAGGCGCGGCATCAGCTCGGCGAAGTTGCAGGGGCGGAAGCGGATGTCGAGTTGCTGGCGTAAAATGTCGTCCCAGCCGTCCTTGCAGGCGCCGGTCGAGCCGGGCAGCGCGAAGATGTAGGTGGCGTTGGCGACGCCGGCGATGGCGCGCGACTGCATGGTCGAGGTGCCGATCTTCTGGAAGCTGATCCAGCGGAAGACCTCGCCGAAGCCTTCGATGCGCTTCTCGAACAAGGCCTCCAGCGCCTCGGGCGTGACGTCGCGGCCGGTGACGCCGGTGCCGCCGGTGGTGATCACCGCCTCGATCCCGGGATCGTCGATCCACTTCTTCACCTGGGCGCGGATCTTGGCCACGTCGTCGGTGACGATGGCGCGGTCGGCCAGCACATGGCCGTCGCGGGCGATCCGTTCGACCAGGGTGTCGCCCGATGTGTCGGTCGCGAGCGTGCGGGTGTCGGAAACCGTCAGCACGGCGATGTTCACCGGCTTGAAGGGCTTGGAGTCGTCGATCCGGTTCATGGTGACATCCTACAACTGCCATCTTGCCGGCGCGAGGCCGCGGCCCTAGATGAAAGACATGACCGACTGGAAACACGACGGCGTGCGGGTCATTCCCGCCGGCTCGCTCGACACCAACACCGCCCAGACGCCCGGCATGAACCGCGCCGCGGCCATCAATTTCGCCCGCGTCGGCGCGCAGAAGCTGTGGGCCGGCACCGTCACCATCCACGCCCACGCCAAGACCGGCGCGCACCATCACGGCCACCTCGAAAGCGTGATCTATGTCGTGAAGGGCCGCGCCCGCATGCGCTGGGGCGACAAGCTCGAATTCATCGCCGAGGCCGGTCCCGGCGACTTCATCTACGTGCCGCCCTACGTGCCGCACCAGGAGATCAACGCCTCCGACACCGAGCCGCTGGAATGCGTGCTGGTGCGCTCCGACAACGAGGCGGTGGCGATCAACATCGACATCACGCCGGTCGAAAAGCCGGAAGAGGTCTACTGGGTCGACCCGACTCATCCGCATCCGCACAAGCACTGACGCTTTTAGCGTCGCGCGTCGTGGCGGTGCAGCCGGCCCGGCCAGTCGAGGATCGGCTGGTCGGCTGTGAGCAACACAGCGTCTTCGACCAACGCCGTTGCAACGATGATGCGATCGCAAGGATCACGACGTAGACTTTCGAGGTCGGCAGCGCGCATCGCGATCTCCGCCGACAAGGGGACTTCGCGCACTCCCAACGACAAGATACGCGCCCGCCAATCGCGAACACTCGGCGGTCCTTCAATGCGGCCACGCATCAATGCGCGGCCAATCTCGTAGAAGACTATTGTCGGAACTGCGAGCTCACTTGCGGCGAGCGCGGCGTCGCACCGGCGTCTTGCGCCCTTTCCGAGCTTTGATACCTGCTCGGTCATCCAAAGGATTGTGTGTGTATCGAGCAGGAGGGTCATCGAATTGCCCGGTGATATTCCGCCATTCGTGATCTTCGTCGTATTCGTCGTCAATTGGTCCGACGATATCGCCGACGATCTTGAAGGTGCCCTTCGTGGCGCCCCAGAGCGTCTTGGGCTTCTCGCGCACGGCCACGATCTGCACCTTCGCCTTGCCGCGCTTGGTGACGGTGATGGGCTGGCCGCTTTCGGCGACCTCGTCGATCAGGGCGAGGCACCGCGCCTTGAAGGCGGCAGCATTGATCTTCCTCTCCATGGCGCTATCCCTATGTGACCATATGATATGGTCACATTACCGGAATGGTCAACGAGGGAGCATCCTGCATCTCTCGTGCTCCTCTCCCCCGCTAGGGGGAGAGGTTGGGTGAGGGGGTTGCAGGCGATCTTCGGAGCCCCCTCACCTAGCCTCTCCCCCTAGCGGGGGAGAGGAATATGAGGTCTGAGAGGAATATGAGAGGCTGATGTTATGCGAGCCTGATGTTCGAGGCTGCGCTGCGCTCCTCAACGACCGGTGTCCTGCGGCGTGTAGCGCGGCCATTCGTGGGCGGCGATCTGGTCGAGCGAGGGCGTCGGCTGGCCGAGCCGGATCTGGTACATCCAGTAATTGGCCAGCACGCGCTGCACGAAGTCGCGGGTCTCGTTGAGCGGGATCGCGGCGATGTAGAGCAAGGGATCCTGCCCGGCGTTCAGCGAGCCGTCCCAGCGCATGACGTTGCCCGGTCCGCCATTGTAGCCCGCCACGGTGCGCACGAGGTTGTTGTCGGTGTCGCTCAGCAGGCCGACGATATAGGCCTGCCCCAAGGCGATGTTGGTCGGTGGATCGTAGGGGTTGGCGCCGGCCTGGTCGGGCAGCTGCTTGTTGGCGACCAGCCGCGCGGTGCCCGGCATCAGCTGCATCAGGCCCATGGCGCCGACATAGGAGCGCGCCTTGGGATTGAACGCCGATTCTTGGCGCATGAAGCCCCATACCAGGGCGCGATCGAGGGCGTAGCCGCCCGCCGGGTGCCACGGCGGCAGGGGATACACGGCGCCGTCATAGCCCTTGATGTTGTGGCGCTGGTCCCAGTTGGCGTTGCCGATCCTGGCCGACAGGCCGGGCAGCGACGCCTTGTGGGCGACCGCCAGGGCGGCTTCGATGAATTGCGGATCGGCATCGATCGACGCCGAGTAAAGCTCGCGCTCGGCCGCCGTCACCGCACCGAGCTGCATCAGGGCCAGCGCGCGGCGGCCGACGCGGTCGTCGCGCAGCATCGCTTCCTTGCGCCGGTCGAGAGCGGGCACGTTCCAGTCCGGCTCGATGCGCATGCCGAGTGCCTTCTGGGCGATCAGGCCATAGAAGGTGCGGTTGTACAGCGCCGCCCGCTTGAGATAGGGCGCGAATTTCTGCGGATTGCCCGCCAGCAGGTTGGCGCGCGCCGCCCAGAACGATCCGGCCGACAGGATCCACGACGAGGCCTGATCGGGCGGCGCATCGGCCACCATTTCGAAGCGGCGCGCCGCCTCGGCCATGTCGCCCCGCTGGAAGCCCGAAAGACCGGCGGTCCAGTTGGCGTCGGGCGGCATGGCGATATCGATCGGCACCTGCACGCTGCGTTGCGAATCGGCTTCGAGCGCGCGGGTGCGCAGGCGGCCGCGCCACAGCTCGACTTCCTGCGGACCCAGCACGTCGACCGTCGACTTGCGGTCGAGCAGCACGAAGCCGGCATTGAAGCCGCCGTCGTCGGCCATGCCCTGCAGGCGTGCGCGCAGTTCGGCGGCGCGGCCGGCATCGGCGCCGGTCACGGTGCGGGCGGCGGCGAAGGTGGGCGACGGTTGCGCCTGGCTGACGAAGCTCGCCGGCGTGAGCTCGGCCGATCCCGGCGTGCGGCGGGCCAGCGCCAGCTTGTAGATCGCCGGCGCATCGGGATGGTCGTTGTAGTCCTGCAGCCAGGCGGCGAGCTGGTCATAAGGTGCGGTATGGCCCGGGCTCAGCAGGCGCTGGGCGCCGACATACCCCATCAGGGTCTTGTCCGTGAGCTGGGCGATCTCGGCATCGGCCTGGGCGAACTGGCCGGACGCCTGAGCCTGGAAGATGCGCCGATAGCGGTCGCGAGTGGCGTTGTCGAGCACCGTGGGCAGGTCGGCAACCACGGCGATCTCGTCGAGCTCTATGACCGGCGGCGGCGGCACGAAGACCGGCCGGCGCGCGATGATGGTGGGATGCGGCTTGGCCTTGGCGGCTGCCGGCTGGGCGGTCGCCGCGGCCGTCTTGGCCGCGGGAGCAGGCTTGGCAGGCGGCTTGGTGGCGGTCTGAGCCAGAGCCGACATGGCCAGCATCGCCACTGCGCCCAGCAGGACGACCGGTACGACTTGTTTCATCTCCCCACCGTAAGTTGACTAGTCATAGCGCGACAAGCGCAAGAAGAGGGGGCGACAAGCGCCAGGGCACCAAAGGCCCGCTATACTGCGCCCAACGGAGGAATAAATGAACCAGCATCATGAACGCGCCGCAGCCGTGCGGCAGTTGGTCGATCAGGCGCGACGCATCGAACAGGGCGGCGTGAGCACCACCGCTCTGGAAAAGATCGGCGGGCTTCTGGCTTCGCTGGCCAGCCGTGCCGATCTTTTCCCGCAGGATGAGTTCCCGTTGGGCGCCGATGGCGGCATCTATCGGCTGAGCGAGGACCCGGACCACCGCTTCGCGCTCTACGCTTCGGCGGGCGGCGCCGGCAAGAAGGTGCCGCCGCACAATCACACGACCTGGGCGATCATCGCCGGCGTCCATGGGGCGGAGCGCAACGTGGTCTACGAGCGCCTCGACAGCGGCGCGCGCGAGGACGTCGTCCAGTTGCGCGAGGCGCCGGCCAAGGAGAAGACGCTGCGCCGCGGCGACGTCATCTGCTATTTGCCCGACGATTTTCACCATATCGAGACGCCGGCCGGTTCGGGCGACGCGCTGCACCTTCACTTCTATGGCTTGAGCCTGGAACATCTGCCCAACCGCGTGTCGGTCGACATGGCCACGGGCACAGCCAAGCGCTTCATGGCCAAGGCGAAGATCCTGACGCCGCTGCTGTCGGTCCAGCAGGTCAAGGCGATGCTGAAGTCGGGCGAGGTGTTCGCCTTCTTCGACGTGCGCGAGGAGGGCGAGTTCTCGACCGAGGGCCATCCGTTGTTCGCCACGCCCTTGCCGCTGTCGCGCCTGGAGCCGCGAGCGTTCGCCCTGCTGCCCGATCCACATACGCGCATCGTGCTGATGGACAGCGGCGAGGAAGGCCGCGATCCGCAATGGAGTGGCCGCGCCAACCGCGCCGCCGCCAAGCTCTCCCAGCTCGGCTACACCGACCTTGCCGTCATGAAGGATGGCCTGAAAGCCTGGCGCGAGGCGGGCTACGAGGTCTTCACCGGGGTCAATGTGCCGAGCAAGGCGTTCGGCGAAGTGGTCGAGCATGAGAACGACACGCCGCGCATCGACGCCGCCGACCTGCAAAAGCTTGTGGACGCCAAGACCGACCTGGTGATCCTCGATTCCCGGCCGATGCCCGAGTTCAACAACATGTCGATCCCCGGCGGCATCGATTGTCCCGGCGCCGAGCTGGTCTATCGGGTGAAAGACCTGGCGCCCAGGCCCGAGACCCTTGTGGTGGTGAATTGTGCCGGGCGCACGCGCTCGATCATCGGCGCGCAGTCGCTGATCAATGCCGGCCTAACCAACAAAGTGATCGCGCTCAAGAACGGCACCATGGGCTGGCACCTCGCCGGCCTGAAGGTGGCGCGCGGCGAGACCAGAAGCTTCGGCCCGCAGGGACCGCAAACGGCCAAGTTCGCGCAAGCGGCCGCAGCGAACATCGCCGCCAAGATGAAGGTGAAGAAGATCGACAAAGCAGCGCTTGCCCGGCTCGAGGCTAAAGGCGGGCCGCTCTACCGGCTCGACGTACGCGATCCCGCCGAGTATGCGCAGGGTCACCTGAAAGGCTTCCGCCACGCTGCGGGCGGTCAGCTCGTCCAGGCGACCGACCAGTATGTCGGCGCACGCAACGCCACCATCGTGCTGCACGACAATGACGGCGTGCGCGCCACCATGACGGCGCACTGGCTGATGCAGATGGGCTGGAACGAGGTCTACGTGCTCGACCACAAGCCGGTCTCGACCGAGCTCACCACCGAGGCCGAACCGCGTTTCCCGAAAGGCTTCCTGCCGCCGACGCCTGCGTCGGTGGCGGCGGCCGAACTGCACAAATCGTTGGAGCACGCCCTGGTGATCGATCTCGACACCAGCCTGCGCTACCGCGACGGTCACGTCCCGGGCGCCTGGTTCGCCGTGCGCGCCAACCTTGCCAGGACCATCCCCGAGATGCTGGCCAGGCAGAACGCCGTCACGCGGATCGTCCTGGTCTCGCCCGATGGCGAGATCGCAGCGCTTGCCGCGCCGGAGGCCGAAGCAGCCGCCGGCGGCTTGCCGGTCGTGATCCTGGAGGGCGGCATGACCGGCTGGCGCGACGCCAAGCTCGGCATCGAGACCGGCCACACGCGGATGGCCGATCCGCCGACCGACGTCTGGTATCGGCCTTATGACTTCAAAGAGAATATCGAGGCGGCGATGCGCCAGTATCTCGACTGGGAGGTCGACCTGGTGCCGCAGGTGACGCGCGACGGCGACGCCAAGTTCGCGGTCTTCAAACGCTAAGCAGTTGATGCAAATGGATAATCGCGACTCCGACGGCGACCGACGACGCATCGAGGAGATCGATGCGAGGCTGAAGGCCGCGCGCGCGGCCCATCCAAAACCGAGCCAGAACAAGGCCCCGAGCAACCTAATGTCGCAGCGCCAGACAGGCGTTGCCTATCGCGTTTTGGTGGATATGATCGCGGGCCTTTTGGTCGGGGGGTTCCTCGGCTATTGGCTCGACCGCTGGTTGGGTTGGACGCCGTATTCTTTGGTGACAGGCCTCGTCGTGGGCTTCGTCGCCGGCGTCAACAATGCCTGGCGCGCCATTCGAGCGTACTCGAAGGATGCGGCCGGGGGCGATGGTGGCGACGACGGGAATCGTCGCCTGCCCTGAGGCGGTTTAGGCGTTGGATCGAAGTGGGGACGAGGTAAGCCAAATGCACAGCCCGATGGAGCAGTTCGAGATCAAGCGGCTGCTCCACCTGAATCTCTTTGGCATCGACGCCTCTTTCACGAATTCATCGACCTGGATGATCATCGCCGTGATCCTGGCGACGTTGGTATTCGTGGTGGGCATGCGCCAGCGCGCCCTGGTGCCGGGCCGCCTGCAGTCGGTCGCCGAGCTGGGCTACGAGTTCATCGCCGGCATGGTGCGCGACAATGTCGGCGACGGCGGCAAGAAGTACTTCCCGTTCATC
>Ga0070698_100007615_pt1 | contig 11719 bp, 8 predicted proteins | sample KBSK1502metaG_FD_65477 | JGI IMG/M metagenome (GOLD analysis project Ga0070698, IMG submission 65477) | Corn, switchgrass and miscanthus rhizosphere microbial communities from Kellogg Biological Station, Michigan, USA - KBS K1-50-2 metaG | ecosystem: Host-associated > Plants > Roots >...
CCGGCACGCTGGTGATCCCCATCTTCCCGCCCATCAGTTCGACCAGTTGTTTTGAGATCGATAAGCCCAGACCAGTGCCGCCATACCTGCGCGTGGTCGAGCCGTCGGCCTGACTGAATGGTTGGAATAGTTTCTTCTGGGCGGCCTCACAAATGCCGATGCCAGTATCGCTCACCGCAAAGCGAATGGTAACGCTGGATTCGCTTTCGCTCTCCTTCTCAGCGCGGACAATGACTTCGCCCTGCTCGGTAAATTTCAACGCATTACCCATCAGATTGGTGAGCACCTGACGCAAGCGGCCTGCGTCCCCGCGCAATGCAGTGGGGACATCGCGGTGAATGAGTGAAGCCAATTCCAGCTTCTTGGCTCGGGCGCGATCTGCCAGCAGTTCGGTGGTCCCTTCGACGGCATGGCAAACGTCGAAGTCCAAGGTTTCAAATTGAAGCTTGCCGGCCTCGATTTTCGAGAAATCAAGAATGTCATTGATGATGGTCAGGAGGGCGTCCCCACTTTGACTAATCGTCTCAGCGAATTCACGCTGATCGGCGCTCAATTCCGTGTCGAGCAACAACCCGGTCATACCGATAACGCCGTTCATGGGGGTGCGGATCTCATGACTCATGTTGGCCAGAAACTCCGACTTGGCACTGTTGGCCACATCTGCTTGTTCTTTTGCCAACCTGAGATCTCGCTCGAATTGTTTTCGTATCTCGTTTTCGCTTTTCAATACCCTGTTTACCAACATCATGCGGATCACAACGAGCAGAAACATTACGATGGAGCTCATTGCGATGGCTATTCCATCGATGATCTGACCGCGCGCAGCCTGTTCCAGTAGCAGTAATGGGCCAATAAGTGCGGCTATGGTGAGGCCGCTGATGAGAAGAGGATTCAATTGGGGTCGCCGAGGCGCGAGGCGGTGTGCCATGTCAACCACCGAAGGATGTAAAGCAGCGGCGCCGACAAGGAGGTAAGCCATCAGAGAGATCATTTCCAGCAGGCGCTGTAAAAGGAGATCGGGATGGAGGGTCAATTGATTGACGATGGCCCAACCGATATCGGCTCCAAGGAAACATAAGAAGGAAGCAAACAGCAATACGAAAGCCGGGTTGCGCTTTGCTCCACCCAAAAGTAAACGCAGCATCAATGCGAGCACGATCACATCGCCGATTGGATAAGCGATCAGATCCATGCGAGCCAGAACGCTGAGGGTCGGATCTGAGGCCAGTGGCCGGATGACAAATACCCATGAGACAAGAGCCAGGCCAGTTGTGATGGTCGTAGTGTCCACCAAAGGAGTCCGGTCACGTCTGGTGGTCATTCTGCGGACAAGTAGTCCCATTCCCGTGATTAAGCAGGGGTAAAGGCCTAGCCAGAAAATGTCGGGCAGCGCCGGCGAACCAAGCGCGCCTTCGCCATACAATCGTGTGCCGATCCAGGCCACCAGGATGCCGCTGGCATTGAGGAAGACTCCTCCCGCGAAGAGGTACCACGCCGCCGCTCCAGTGGGGCGACGGCGTCGCACCGAAACAATAACTGATGCGGCTGCTGTCCAACCGAGGGCCACCTGCAAGAGATCATGTTGCCAGGTGCTTGCGGGCACAAAGAAAAACGCAACGGCGGCAGCCCCAAGTAGTCCCAGATAACACCAGAATGCCTTCATGCTCCGGTCTCCTTAGTCCCCACTTCGCCAGTCTTGTCATTATTTGATAGCCGGCTGGATTCTTCTTGCGCAGTCGTTCCCTTTTCTTCTACGTCTCGTCCTGGCGCAAGGTCGCGAGTGTGTTTAGCAGCGAATAATCCCCGGCGCGACCAAAGCATCTGGGAGCTTTGCGCTATGGAACGTCTGTTCATGATTTTTGAGCCTGGTGGATCCAGTTTCGGCGAATGATTGCCTGGTGCGTTTACTTTCAACGCTTCAGGGATGAAGCGATACGTCAGGAAGGGAGATACGCCAGGGCAGGAAAGGGCGTCAACGCCCACAATGCCCCGTTCCTCTTACCCTCACCAGCAAACTCGCAGCGCTTTGCGCGCTTCTCACATGTCCAGCGCACGCCTCATGCCAAGGTGGCGCGTCGGACTTAACCATACCTATAGAGAATTCAATTTGAGATGGACACAGACAGGAGCGGGTAGCTTAGGGCAGGAAATGGCTGAGACTTCGATTTATAGGCTGTTGTCATTGACGAGCAGATGCTCAGACCAGCAAAGAGTTGAACAGACTAGTCGATACTAACCCCGACAAACTCATTTGAGCTTCTCGTATTCCTTCTTCGCCTCAATGAGCGCCGGAATATCTCCGTCCGCGTCTTTCCACAACGCGAAGAAGTCTTGATACGCTTTGCGCGCTTTCGCCGCATCGCCCTGCATAACAGTTGCGCGTGCCAGTCCAAGGTGTGCTAAAGGATATAGCGGCGACAACACAGCGTAGCCGCGAGATGCGAGAATCTTTTGAAATTCAACAGCTGCTTCAGCGCCTTTGCCGAGTTTCAGATTTGCCAGCCCACGCACATATTGGGGCCAGAACTCTCCTGCAGCTTCATAGGGGCTCGCGGCCTGTAGCTCCGTGATTGCCTGTGCGGCGTTTCCTCGATCTAGTTCCAACGCAGCGCGAGTCGGAGGTAACCAAATCTCATTGACCATTGTGAAGTGGGGATAATCCTTTGTAAGTTCATTCACCAGTGACTGTGCTTGAGCAACTTCACCACACAATGCGAGCGCGAGGCTGCTACGCGTTAGTGATACTTGATTGTGTTCGAGCGAAAGTGCCTGCGCCGCGGCTGACTTGGTTTGAGCACACTGACCAAAAACTGCAGCCCGCAGCGCTTCCTCCGCTGAATACTGAGCGGCCACCTCTTTCGCGTTGTTGTGTGCAGCGAGATCGATCGAACGTCGCGAAAAATCCTGCGCCAGCCGCCACTGACCGCTAAAAGAGGACGAGTTAGTTTGCCAGTCGAGTGCTACGTACTCATTCGGCTTTCCGGTCAGCTGCTCAACCTCGCGTTTCATCGTTGACGCATCGCCGCGATAGAAGGCATTGTGATAACTCCAGGTGTGTAGAGGGTCCCCGTCGAGTTTCAACTGCTTCATCGCCCGATCAAGAACTGCCACGGATTCGTCGTAACGATTGAGACGCATGAGCGCGCGCGCCAGATTTGAATGAGGGGCAACCGTATTGGGATTCAGCCGAATGGCTTCACCCGCTTCCGCTGCCGATTTCTCCCATTGCCCAATGCGATCGTAGGCCACCGAAAGATTAGTGTAGGATCTCTCATCGCGCGGGTAGGTCCTTTTATATAACTCCAGCACTTCAATGTACTTATCTAACTCACCAGTGTCGTAAAAATAGTAGAAGGAAGTGATGCGCAGGCTCTCAGCTTCGCTCACGCGCTCGCGGAGCGCATATGCTTTCGCCATGTTTTCCCCCGCCAGTTTGGGTTGATTAGTGTTAGCGTAACTGACTCCCAATCCGCTATAGGCTGAGGCGAAGTTGGGATCGAGCTCCAGGGCGTGTTTGTAATGGTCCATGGCCTCAAGCCATTTGCCTCGGCTCGCTTGTTCGACTCCGAGTGAATAGGCCTTAAGAGCTTCCAGCGATGCGGTTGTGACTTCGAGTGGGGCATCGAATCTCTGGAGTGAGTTGAGCGACTCACCCAATCTTTCTCGCAATTTGATCGCCGTTTGACTTAGCGTTTTGAGTACCTGTTCCTTGCTGTCGGCTTCGCCTTGCTCCCTTGCAATCACCTCACCGTTCTGACTGTTGATTGCCTGGAGTGTGAGGACGTAATGGCTACCCAACGACGCAATCGAACCGGTAATGAAGGCTTTCAAGCCTTGCCGCTGACACATCTCGCGTCCGATTTCTGACGTTACTCGGTCATCAGGTGAATGTCCCATGAGCCGCAAGGTCTGACGCACGCGAGTGTCGGAAAAGAGATTCAAGAACGGAGACTGCCCGAGTTGCACGGCAAGACCTTGTTTGAGTGTGCCGTCAAAGACAGCGTCGCCGGTGGTATTGACGAAATCCGCAAGCAGGATCGTGTCTTTGTCCGTTAAGGCAGATGTGCGGCGAGCGAACAGGAAATACCCCACCGTCGCCAAAGCCAGCGCAAATACTACTGCCCCCGTGACCGTAAAGCCTTTCTTATGCCGTCTAATTTCGCTGACGATGTATTCCGCGCTTGATACTTGATGGCCAGCTTCACTACTCGTTGTTCCGGCGGCAGTTTCTTCTGAGGTAGCAAGTGCGTGAGCGCCGGTGTGTGCGGCACTGCTGCCCGATGTTCTGAACTCTGGTGGAACGGTGCGCTCGATCTCCGACTCCAGATCAAGCTGACGTTTAAGTCTTTTCAGATCGACCAGAAGGTCTTTCGCTGTTTGATAACGTTCTTCGAGATCTTTCGTCAGTGCTTTAGTGACGATGCGTTCGAGTTCCGGCGGCGCTTCCCGATCGTAGCGTGCCAACGGCGGAGGTTCTTTATTGAGGATGAGACCGATGACTTCACTGGGTGTCTCAGCCTCGAAAGGAACATGCCCGGCCACCATCTCGTAGATGACCGCACCCAAACCCCATAAATCGGTGCGTGCGTTAACCCGTTTGCCCTTCGCTTGTTCCGGCGACATGTAATACGACGTTCCTAAGACCGTGCCTGCACCCGTATCGACCAGGGCTTTCGTCGGCGCTTCGGTGTCAGTGGTAGAGCCTTCGGGCTGGGTAAGCTTGGCCAGTCCGAAATCCAACACTTTGATATAGCCATCACGCCTGACCATGATGTTCTCAGGCTTGATGTCGCGATGAATGATGCCGGCTGCATGCGCCGCCGCCAGCGCGCCCGCCGCTTGAATGGCGATCTCGAGGAGGTCGTTGAGCCTTAAGTGCCCGTGCTTCATCCGCTGGCGCAGCGTCTCGCCGTCAACGAATTCAGTCGCGATGAAATGACGTGAGGCGGTCTCACCAATCTCATGGATCGTGATGATGTTGGGATGATTGAGCGCGGACGCAGCCTTGGCTTCCTGAACAAAGCGACGCATGCGTTCCTGATTAGACGCGACTTCAGCAGGCAAAAGTTTGAGCGCCACTTTGCGATCGAGTTGTTGATCGTGCGCGAGGTAGACTTCGCCCATGCCACCGGCGCCGATCTTGCGGACAATCGTGTAGTGGGCGAACGTCGTATTGGGAGAGATTTTTTCGCTCAATGGCTTGGGGCTCTCTTTGGGCCAAAAGAACTTCGTTAACAGGTAGGCGACGCTTGCAATCCATTGGTGTTACTAGTTGATGGCGAAGTCGTCGCCCCTATTGTCGATAATGCGCCGTATAGTAGTTCAAGAAGTAATTGTGATGCCAGCTCTGTTTTGTAGTTGAGCCTAACTCGTCGTAGCCGCTTCGACATTCGTCGAAGAGGGTTAGCCTGGCTAGTTTTGAGTGGGTTCCAAACGGTAAGGGAAATGGGCCTAATTCCAGCCCAGGGTTGGCAAGGCGCAACCTGGGCTGGAATTAGCGAACGCTTTCAGCGTTACGGGCCATCAGCTCCGGATCGAAAGCACGCGTACTTTACCTCCTTAGCAATGCCATCGTTCTTATTCACATCGTCAGGACGACGCGGAACTGTGCGTCGCCGCTCATCATTCGTGCGTAAGCCTCGCCCGCCTTTTCGAGCGGGTATGTTTCAATCATCGGCCGCACGCCGGTTAGTTCGGCAAAGCGCAGTGTGTCCTCGGAATCGGTTGGTGTTCCCGAGGCCCAGCCTTGAATAGTCCGACTTCCAGTGATGAGTTGTATCGGTGTGACCTCTATGGGTTCAAAGTCCGCTCCTATCACCAACAGTTTGCCGTTTGGACCCAGACCATCGATCAGCTCGGACATTGCTTTGGAGCTTGGAGCCGTCGCCAGGATTACCCTGGCGCCGCCCAGTTTCTGTAACTCCTCTGCCGCGTTTGCCGCTTTGCTATCGATGTAGAGGCTCGCTCCGAGTCTCTTGGCAAGCGCCGCGTTTTCGGATCCGCGTCCGATCGCCGCGACCTTGTAACCAAACTTGCTCGCGAATTGAATTCCAAGGTGACCCAATCCACCGATGCCCTGCACCGCGACGAGATCGGAAGGGAGTGCACCACTATGGCGGAGCGCGTTGAAGGTTGTAACTCCGGCGCAGAGCAACGGCGCTGCTTCGGCGTCATTTAGACTTTCCGGTATCGCCGCCAGTGCCTCAGCGGGAGCGACCATGTATTGTTGGTACCCGCCGTCATAGCTGATGCCGGCTATTTTCATGTTTTGGCAATTGCCAAAATCTCCGCGCCGACACGAGGTGCACGTGCCGTCATGACCACCGTGCCAGCCGACGCCGGCGCGCTGTCCAATTGTCCACTCGGAAACACCAGCGCCCACTTCATCAATGATGCCGACGACTTCATGTCCTGGAATTCTGGGATATTGAATTCCGGGCCACAAGCCTTCTTTTGTGAGCACGTCACTGTGGCACACACCACATGCCTGCACCTTAATGCGTACCTGTCCTGCATCAGGCGCAGGAACCTCGCGGTCGACGATTTGGAAATCTCCTCCGGGCTTTGAAATCTGAGCCACCTTCATCGGTGCTATTCCTACTTTTGTCGTTGCCATAAATCCTCCTTTGAATTATTAGCCATTCTCCTCCATGTAACAGTCAGCTGCTACTGCAGCCTCATCCGAATTGCAGACTTGCTCAACCTGTCGAGTACTTCGCCAGTGAGTTCAGTGGCTGAGTACCAGCAGGATCAGTAAGGCCACTAACAACCAACCGGTCAGTTCTACAAACGATCCCGTCACCGTTGGATCTTTCATTTACCTCCTTCAGCCACTAATCCGCCGGTAAAAGTTCGGCCGGGCCGTCGCGCCGAAGCACGACGATCGTTGCTTAATCACGCAGGTAATGGCAGGAGTATCCGCCGGCATGCTTGCGCAAGTAATCCTGGTGATAGTCCTCGGCGCTGTACCAGATCCCGGCGGGTTCGATGCTCGTGGTGACCGGACGATTCCATCGCCCCGATGAATCTACACGCGCGATGACGCGTTCCGCGATCGCTCGCTGTTCCTCCGTCTGCGGGAAGATCGCCGAGCGGTACTGCGTTCCGACGTCGTTGCCCTGACGGTTGAGCGTCGTGGGATCGTGCAGGCGGAAGAACCAGCGCTCGAGCAGCTCCTCGAAGCTAAGCACCGACGGGTCGAAGGTCACGCGGACTGCCTCGGCATGTCCGGATTTGCTGTGGTGCGTGTCCTGATAGGTTGGGTTTTCGAGCCAACCGCCGGTGTAACCGACCTCGGTGTCGATCACGCCGGGAACATCGCGCAGGAGGTCCTCGACGCCCCAGAAGCAGCCGCCAGCGAGCACGGCTACCTCAACCTGCTGAGCGCCGGTCGTCACCGGTGGAGTCGGTCCGTTCTTCTCGTTCATCTCGTGGGTACCTCCTGCATATCAATAACATCAGCGGTCGAGCCGGGCAAAACGGACGCCGACGTCGCCGGGCTTTACCGCCCTAACACGCCGCTCGCTCCTCGCTGTCTTGTTCTACCCATTAACTGGCAAAGCTGATGATTCACGTTGTAGGATAATGGTCCAAGTTTCAAGGCTAGTTTTCGACTCTACTGCGCCCAATTTGATGTCGCGTCACAAGCGAAACGAGTTGGCGGCCACAAGGATGAAATCGCATGAGGTGGTCTCGACGGAAGGCACGCTGGGGATGGATTTCCTCGTTAGTGTTGTTCGCTTCCGTTCCGATTCTGAGCGGCGGCGTGAAGGATTACTTAATCAATGGTTACTCAAATTAATTCAGTGAAAGGAAATTGTCATGACTGAAAGTACAAGTTTGAAAGCAAAGACTGTTGTGCTGGTCCACGGTGGTTTTGTGGACGGCTCTGGTTGGGAGGGCGTCTATAACATCTTGCGGAATGACGGCTACAATGTCGCCGTCGTTCAGAATCCCACGATATCGCTGGCCGACGATGTGGCCGCAACCAGACGCATTGTCGACGCGCAGAATGACCCCGTAATTCTCGTTGGGCACTCCTACGGCGGGGCGGTGATCACTGAGGCAGGCAACGATCCGAATGTCGTCGGCCTTGTCTACATAACCGCGTTTGCGCCTGATGCGGGCGAATCAGTATCCACTCTCATAAAGGATCCGCCGCCTGACGCGCCGGTGCCGCCGATCCTTCCACCGCAAGATGGCTATCTATCCCTCGACAAGACAAAGTTCCACGCCTCATTCGCGGCTGACGTGGAACCAGAAAAGGCCGCGTTCATGGCCGACTCACAGGTCCCCTGGGGCGTTGAGGCGCTAAGCGGGACGATTAGTGAACCGGCGTGGAAAACCAAGCCGAGCTGGTACCTGATAGCCACTGACGACAAGATGATTCCGCCGGCCGCGCAACGCTTCATGTCCGAGCGCGCGGGATCGACGGTTGTCGAGGCTGAAGGCAGCCACGCGATCTACGTGTCGCAGCCGAATGCGGTAGCTGCAATCATCGAAAAAGCCGCCGGGGCGGTGAAGGCAGCAGCAGGCTAAGGTTGTCGAGGGTTTGCCGTTCCAGCCAGCGATAGCGGGCGACAGGGTTTGCGTTTGTTCCGGTCGCCCGCTGATCTTATCTAAGCTTCAAGGCGGCTCCGCAGGCTCGCGATATCGCCGTGTGGTGGCGCCCCGAAGTGCCTCTTATACTCGCGGCTGAAATGTGATGCGTCCTGGTAGCCCACTCGGAACGCAGCGCTCGCGGCATCCAGATCTTCGCCCAGCATCAACCGTCGGGCTTCCTGCAAACGGAGGTGTTTTTGAAACTGCAGGGGGCTCATCGATGTGACGGACTTGAAATGATGATGAAAGCCGGACACGCTCATCCCAAGTTCGCGCGCGATCTCTTCCATTTTCAACTGTTCGTCAAAATGCTCTCGCAGGTGGCCGATCGCTTTCGAAATGCGGCGGGTGTCTCTGCCCGAAGCTACAATATGACTGAGCCGTGCACCCTGACCTCCGATCAATAGCCGGTAAACGATCTCTCTCATGATCAGCGGAGCGAGAACCTTGCGTTCGTCAGGGGTTTCGACGAGCCGGACTAATCTGACGATCCCGTCGAGCAAATCGGCATCGACCGAGCTCACGTTCATCGCCTTTGTGCTCGCTTCGCCCTTCTTTACGCGGATGCCGGATTCCATTATCACGGAGGCGACGAGTGCGGGTTCCAGATCCAACTGGAAACCGAGATACGGTCGTTCCTCCGATGCCTCCTCTACCTGGAAAGTGAGCGGCAAGTCGACCGTGTAGATCATGTAATGTTCCGGATCGTAGCGGAACACTTCCTCGCCCAAAAGTGCCCGCTTGCTGCCTTGAGCGACAAAACAGAATGAAGGCTGGTACACCGCTCGCACTGGTTCCATCGGGCTGGACATACGGCTAAGGCGAAAGCCGGGGAACACCTCCACAGTGCCGTCCTCGCGTACGGCCCGCGCTATCCGCTCGACGAGCTCTTCTTTGTTGTCCTGGATCCTTTGCGTGTTTCGTTTTACCTCTTGCTGTTTCATAAATTCAGATTAGCCTCTTCGCCTAATTTCCGCAGTAAGAAATCTATGCATTTGCAGAATCGTCCAATTATTAGCGAGTAATGTCTTACCGCCGTATTCCACCAGACCCTTAAAATCAATCTACATTGCCAGGATTCGTAAACGGCTCTAATTGAGCCAATAGAATAGCGGGGCGAAAAGAGGAATTTCAAATGAGCAATCACATCGAAGGAAAAGTCATATTTATCACCGGTGCCGGGCGCGGCATGGGCACCGACATCGCTCAGGCTGCACTTGCCGCGGGCCACGCTGTGGTCGCGACCGGCCGAAACCCAGATGCGGTCAGGAAGGCTGTCGGTGGCGCTGACAACCTGCTTGTCGTCAAGCTCGACATCACTGATACGCAGGACGCGGAGACGGCGGTCAAGGCCGCCCTCGACCGGTTCAACCGCATCGACGTGCTGGTCAACAATGCCGCAAGCTTCTATGCCGGCTACTTTGAGGAGCTGACCCCGGAGCAGATGCAGCGGCAGTTGACGGTGAGCCTCATTGGCCCAATGAACGTCACCCGTGCTGTCCTGCCCGTGATGCGCAAGCAACGCTCGGGGCACATCGTCACGATCTCGTCGTCAGCGGGCCTTGTCGGATTCGAGTTCTGTACCGCCTACGCAGCGTCGAAGTTCGGCGTGGAAGGCTGGATGGAATCTCTGCAGGCCGAAGTCGTGCCGTTCGGCATCAACACGACTATCGTCAATCCGGGGTTTTTCCGCACGGAACTTCTCACGGAGCAATCGACGAACTACGCCGAGCCGTCCATCAAGGATTACGACGAGCGCCGAACGCAGCAGCTCGCGTTTTGGAAAGCCCAGAATGGCCTCCAAGGCGGCGATCCCGCCAAGCTCGCCCGGGCGCTGATCACCATCATCCATCAGGAGCCGCCGCCGCTGCGCTTTATCGCCGGCGGCGATGCCATTGCCACTGCGGAGCAGGTTGTCTCGACGCTTCAGCAGCAGATCGACGCTTTCCGCGAACTCTCGACCTCGCTTGCGTTCGATGAGGTCGTCACCGCCGGCATGGGAAGCTAGATCGCCAATCTGAATTCAAGGAAAATAGATTATGTACAACGCTAAAGCTTATTCTGCTGCAAGCAAGACATCGCCGCTTGCCCGTACCACGATCGCACGGCGCGATCTAACCGAACACGACGTTCAGATCGAAATACTTTTCTGCGGCGTCTGCCATTCTGATCTTCATCAGGTACGAAACGAGTGGAGCGAGGCCATGCCGACGGTGTACCCATGCGTACCCGGTCACGAGATCGTAGGGCGTGTCACCAGGGTCGGCTCAGCCGTCACCGGGTTCAAGCCCGGCGACCTTGCGGCCGTTGGCTGCATGGTCGACTCCGATCGCACGTGTCCCGAGTGCCAGGCCGGCCAGGAACAGTTCTGCCCGAACTTTATTCTCACGTATAACTTTCCGGACAAACATCTCGGGGGTGTCACTTACGGCGGATACTCCGACAGCATCGTTGTTGACCAGAAGTTCGTGCTCCACGTTCCAAACAACCTGGATCTCGCGGGCGTCGCACCGCTTCTGTGCGCGGGGATCACGACGTATTCCCCGATGCGTCACTGGGGCGTGACCAAGGGCAAGAAGGTCGGGATAGTTGGCCTGGGGGGACTGGGCCACATGGGTGTGAAGTTCGCCCATGCGCTCGGAGCCCACGTTGTAGTGTTCACGACTTCGCCGAACAAGAAGGAAGACGCACTCCGCCTCGGAGCAGATGAGGTTGTCGTTTCGAAGAATGCGGACGAAATGGAAAAACACACCGGCAGTTTCGATTTCATTCTCGACGCTGTTTCCGCCGATCATGACATCAACGCCTATATCAATCTGCTTCGTCGCGATGGCAACCTCACCCTGGTTGGTGCACCGAATAAGCCGCTCGCGGTTGCTGCTTTCGCTCTTATCATGGGTCGCCGCAGTCTATCCGGCTCGCCCATCGGCGGTATTAAAGAAACCCAGGAGATGCTCGACTTTTGCGGCGAGCACAACATCACCGCTGACGTCGAACTCATCCCCGTCCAGAAGGTCAACGAAGCCTACGAGAGACTACTCAAGTCGGATGTGAAGTATCGCTTCTCAATCGATATGGCTTCCCTCAAATCCGAGTAATGACAAGGAGCAACAATGCA
>Ga0070698_100007616_pt1 | contig 11718 bp, 10 predicted proteins | sample KBSK1502metaG_FD_65477 | JGI IMG/M metagenome (GOLD analysis project Ga0070698, IMG submission 65477) | Corn, switchgrass and miscanthus rhizosphere microbial communities from Kellogg Biological Station, Michigan, USA - KBS K1-50-2 metaG | ecosystem: Host-associated > Plants > Roots >...
TGATGTGTCCTGCAATCGTCCCGGCCGCCATCTTGTCCCAATCATTTGAGCGCCACCCAAACTCGTGAACCAGAGGTGCTAAGGTAAGCCCGGTATCCGTCGCTCGACCCGTTATGACTACTTGTGCCCCGGAATTGAGGGCTTCGACCATTGGCCACGCGCCGAGATAGACGTTTGCACTTTGGATACGATCACGAACTGAAGAGAGTGGATCGCCCGAGTCCATGTTGCGAAGTTCAATGCCGCTATCGAGAAACTCATCGAGGCGCGACATGATGTCATCACCTGTCACAATTCCAATTCTGACCTTGCCACTCAGACCAAGCTCACGAGCAGTGTCACGAACAGCATCTGCACAACCTTTCACGTTCACTCCGCCCGCGTTTGCTGTGACTCGAATCTTCCGCTCGACACAAATGGGCAGAATCCGACGCATCAAGGGAACAAAATCTTTCGCATACCCGGCGTTAGGATCGCGTGCCTTTTGTTTCTGCATGATCGACATCGTAACTTCTGCAAGATAGTCGAGCATCAAATAGTCAATAGGGCCGCCTTCAACTTGTCGCACTGGTGCGTCAGGCAAATCGCCCCAGAAGCCCTGCCCTGCAGCTACGCGAATAACTTCCTTCATCGATTAGTCAATTAGTTGCTTTGTTGTTTTTCAATTTGCTTTAGGAGCACTTGTGAGCGTTTGTTAATAGGTATCTTCTGAGATTCGGCAATGTCGCCGATCATGAATACATGTCCGACGTACTGATCTAAAGAATCGTTGCTCTTGACTTCTTCAAGAAACCGGTTAATGGCGATTGCAGCTTCAGCTCGAAGGCCGGACTCGCCCATTGCTCTAACAATATTGAAAAGTGCGTCTTCCCTAGATTGATCATGATTGTAAGCTCCGGCATCGCTGGACAAAGCAAGTGCGCTCATCAGAATACTGCGCGCTTTTGTATGGTCGTCTTTTGCTGCATAGGCAACGGCCACGCGGGACATTGCTGAAGCTTTGTACTGAGGATGATCGATCCCCATCGCCGCAGACTCAGCTCTCGAAAGAGCTCCCAAGCGAACGAAGCCCTCGACAAGTTCGGACAGCAAGTGCGATTTACTCTTAGCGTTCGATCCTGACGCATACCCCGGAATGTCTTGCGATTTTTCACTTACTATCTTTTGCGCAGCCGTGGCAGCAATATCTAACGCTGACACTGCGGCATCCGTTTTTCCTTTCTCGCTGAGGCTGTTCGCAACGGCCATAGCCGCACTATTTAGATAAAAGGGTTCACGAATCTTCTGAAGAAGCTCGAAAGTATCATCGATTTGGCCTGCTTTTATGTAAGCTGAAACGAGGGCCGAGAGGTTTCGAGATTGTGCATAGTAGTCATGAGTGGTTGCCAGGATTTTTTGGCGCGCTCTTTCCATCAGCGAACGCGCTAACTCTTTGTCTTTACAATGCAGGGCCAATGACGCAAAAGCAGTCGTGCGGCTCTGCGGTTCCATCGATTCAATCATTCCGACTGCCTGCGAAAGACTACCCAGATCGGCAAACAAACACGCGACAGCAACTTGATCCTGGGAAAGTGGCTCCGTCTGAGCCAACAAGATACTATTTGCCTTGCCTGCCAAATCTTTCGCTCGATCTAGTTCACCAATTGAAACAAGTACAGTTGCAGATGATACTGTCACTGCCACTACCTCGTTTGCCTCGTCCTCATCAAAGCCCGAGGTTTGGCTCAAGGCATCTTCAATCAATGCGATTGCTGCGACTTTGTCGCCCGAACCAGCGCGAGCACGTGCAAGCTTGAGAAGGGTCCGACTCTTTCTAAGCGAATCTTGCTCCAACCTCGAAACAAACTTACCGGCTAACTCCGTGCTCCCGTTTTCGAGAGCCAACTCGGCAAAAAACTCTGAGTCGCCGAAGAACGCCTCATCATCGCCATGCGCCGTAAGTATTGAGAGTGCGTTATCCAGGATTTGATTGGCACCGTTCTTATCCTTAGCATCTATAGCACACTTCGCTATTAGCGAAATAAGTTCGATCTTGTCGGTGATGTAGAGATCGGCTCCTTGTTGGAGGGCTTCGTCGTACTTGCGGGTCTTGCATAACCAGTGCGCCATCGACTTACGCGCGTAAAGGTAGTAACTGGATTCGTGGTCCAAACCTTCCACCAAACGCTGCGCCGAAGAAGCAAGGTTCGATTTACTTTCTTGAGTAACTCCAGATTCGCATAAACAGAGGATCAAGCAGGCCGAGAACAAGACCCGACTCACTGAGGCTGCCATTAACTTGAAGAGGAGATGCTTCAAACTGGTTCAGAAGTTCCACTCTAGCTGCAAATGATTGGACTCTAATCTGTCGCCACAAAACATGCAAATACGGGCAATGGACTTTGACGTCACATTGCCCGTAAGGACTTCCCTATGACCCGTCAGCTCGTGGCATCACGGACGCTTTGGCGCCGGACTAGGACTAGGCGACGGACTTGGCGTGGCCTCTGGTGTTGGACTTGGCGATGCTTCTGGGGTCGGACTTGTCGTAGGCGACGCAGTGGGAGTCGGACTAGGCGCCGGGCTGGGCATCGGAGTTTGAGTTGGGACGGGAGTAATTGGACTCTCTGCGGGTGATGGACTTGGCACTGCTGTCGGACTCGGCGTGGCAATAGCCGGGTTCACTGGTGCTGACTTTGTCGTTCCGCGTCGCGTTCTCCTTTTTGATGGATTTGCTGGACCCGTTACATCGGCGGGTGATGGCCCAGCCTCAGCGGGACTTGCTACCTCAGTTGCAGTTGGTGCTACTGGTTGCGAACGTCGAGTGCGCCGGCTGGCAACTGCTCGCGCAGGCGTAAATGAACACGGGTGAGCCGCATCGACGGTCGTCAACGTTAACTTGTCTCCCGTTTTGCGACCTCGCAAAGAGACTATCGTCGGCGGCGCTGCTGCTGTAGGTTCTCCAATCTGAAGCGCAACCGCTGTGTACCCTTGCGTTGTAGAGGCGACAATCCGACCACTCTTTCCATCAGCAGTTGTGAACTGGTTTCCGGCTATGGTCAGAGTAGTGTCACCTGTGAGCCCGATTTCGTTGCAATCAAATGTGCCGGCATAGGTACCTGACAGATCGGTCTGTTCGGTTTGAATGGTGGCAACAGTTGCAGTCTCTGGAGGCGCAGTGCGCTTGCGTGATTTTCTCGTTTCAGACTGCGGAGGCGCTGGAGTCATTTCTTGACTAGTAGCAGCAGGAGTTTGATCCCCAGTTGCCGTGCTCGTTGCTTTGGTGTCGTTACTCTTTTTCGTCGTGGTGGTTCCGCGTTTGCTGGGGCTCGTTTGTTTAGTGTTTTGAGTTGAAGGCTCCTGCCTGGCAAGCACTGTAAGATCTGCGAGACCTAGAGCGAAACCCACAGTTAAAGCCAGCACAGTCGAGCTAAAGACCCTATTGCTCATGAATTCTCCCTTTCTTTGTGCGTTTTCCGCATACAGCGGCGAACGTTTTGGAATGACCAATCTACGAGGGGGTGAATTCACGGGCAGGCAGGGAAATTACAGGTTTTGTATCACTGCAAACTGGGATACTCAACCTCGCACAAACTTCCGTAGAAACTTGTGAAGAAATCTTTAAATGTTGGACGAAGATTTAACTAAACGAGGTTATTCGGAAGCACAAACTGTCCAAGATGCGGGCCGTTGTAATTCAAACTAGTCCGTAGTGATAGTTCCAGGGCCGTTCGTGTGTTTTCAGGAGTAATAACCGCATCTACGAATCCGCGCGCGGCGGCATACTTGGCATCAAGCTCCGTGTCGTAAGTTTGCCGCACTCGATTCATTTCCGCTGTCAGTGCTTCATCCGGTGCTTCACCATTCTTTTTGAGCTTTTCTAACTGGCTGCCAAATGTAGCTTGTACAGCGGAGTCGCCTTCCATCACACCCATCCGACCCGTCGGCCAGCTATAAATGAAATCCGGATCGAACCCCTGACCAGCCATCGCATAATAACCGGCGCCTGATGCATGATTAACTGTAAGCACGATCTTGGGAACAACTGCGGTCGCCATCGCTTCAACAAATCTAGCACCAGCTCGAATGATGCCGGAGTGTTCAGCTTCGGGTCCCACCATGAAACCCGAAACATCCTGCACGAAGAGTAACGGTGTTTGATGACGACTACAGGTTTCGATGAAGTAAGCCACTTTCTCGGCAGAATCGGTATAGATAATTCCTCCGAACTTCGGTGGCTGTCCCCCAGCCGTGCGCACCATCCCTCTATGATTTGCGATTACTCCGACTTGGATGCCACAAATACTTGCGTGCCCCGTGATCATTTCTTTCGCGTAGTCGGCTTGAAATTCGTCGAGATGACCACCATCAAGTAAACAGTTCAACAATTGTCGCATGTCATATGGTTGACGATGATCTTCAGGCAAAATCTCGTAAAGATCTTCCGCCGGTCTCGAGGGGTCTGCGAACAACGTCTGTTTGGGCCGCATTGATTCTGGCAACTCGGAAACAAACTCCCGGATCTTTTCAATGCACGCTTCATCGTTGGCAACTCGGTAATGTGCGACACCTGAAAGTTCGTTATGGGCTTTCGCGCCGCCGAGGGTCTCGTTATCAATGGTCTGTCCGGTCGCTCCCTTCACCAGGTTTGCACCACCGAGGCCCATAAATGATGTGCCTTCAACCATGATGATGAAATCTGACAACGCGGGCAGGTAAGCACCACCGGCAATGCACGGCCCCATGACAGCTGAGATCTGAGGCACCTTGAGAAATCTGCGCATAATGGAGTTGTAATAGAAGATGCGTGAGGCGCCGTATTGACCCGGAAACACGCCACCCTGGTAGGGTAAATTCACACCCGCCGAATCGACGAGATAGATGATTGGCACATGCGAACGCATCGCTATTTCCTGCGCCCGCAGAATCTTCTTTATGGTCTCAGGCCACCACGAACCCGCCTTAACAGTCGCATCATTGGCAACCACGACGACTTCCCTTCCCTCAACTCGACCCACGACCGTCACCACTCCTGCTCCAGGTGCCGCACCGTCGTATTGGTCGTATGCGACAAGCAAACCTATCTCCTGCGAATACGAGTCCTTTTCAAGCAACAGATTGATCCGTTCGCGCGCGGTAAGCTTGCCCTGTTGATGCTGACGTTCGATTTTCTCAGCACCACCGCCGCGACGTAATCGGGTTTCAAGCTGCTGAAGATCGTCGGTGAGTTCACGGAGCCGTTTGGACTTCACTGACGAGGGTGGGTTAACCGCTTTCTTCATGGGCAATGATCGGGAACCAACTCAAGTGTACACAGAATGAGTGACGATTAAAGAAGACGCGCGTGAGTCGAATGCTACCACGCCGCTCGGACCAAAGTGTCGATGTTGATCCCTAACGGAATTCCTTCGAGGATCAATACATGCAAACCACGTCTCTCCAATATGATGTTTCCGTCAGAAGTTTTCCAGCTATACCTATGGCCCTCGGGAGTTACCTCCGGTTGTTGCGTAGACGACTTCGCCTGCGGATAACGCTTTGCAGTCCTTTTTGCGTAAGCGTCAAAAAACTCTTGCGAGTCAACTTCGGTGTCCCAGGCAGTAAGTTGAGCTAAGAAAACATCTCCGGAACTGTCTTTTTCATAAACTGCAAAGCGGTCGCCGGCCCAACCAGCGGCTGCTTGCTTGGATGTCTCATCACTATTGATGAATTGATCCAATATTAGGTAGCAGCCCCATTCGCCGTTTACATCCAGATCAATCCTTTTCCACCCCACTCCAAGCAAACCTTTGAATTCAGGCAAACTAACTTTTACGGGCGCCTCATAACTGAAGTACTTGTCAACGTGAAGTATTTGTTCGCTGGATTGGGGCAATTTCGCAAAAGCCTGAGACACCATTTGCCATCCGCCACGACGGTACACCTGGGTTGCCCAGGCGGAGCCCTCCTCGTATGGAAACATCAACGATTCGCGAATCACACGCGGAGCCTGTTTGAACTGTTCGGATGCCGCACTCTCCGCTCCGAGGCTCCGAATAAACGCCAGCGCAACCAGAGGATTCTTCGCCATGTAGAGTGTCATTGCCAGCGTAGCGTCGCCCTCAATAAGTGCATGAGCGGCCAACTCTGCATCAGAGTCACCCTTTGGCCATTTCTCGAAGCGCCGCAGATTGAAGTGCTGATCCTGCAAGGCGTGAGTGAGTTCATGGGCCATGACAGGCCTCTGTCCCTCGAGTTCTATCCAATCCGCCAGATAGAACTGCTGGGTTTTTGGATCATAGTAGCCAGCGACCTGTTCGGTAAGTAGTTTGATCAAGAAAGGTCGATATTTGAAATCGATGGGAGCCAGGCCAAACGCTTTTAGAACGACCTCTGCGGCATGCATTTCTTCAGGGGTACTCTCTTCATCCAGATTCTTTATGATCATGCGTTCAATCTCTGCGCGAGATTGGGCGCCGCTCTTCACATCTTTCAGTATTGCAAGCTCGCGCAGATCGCTGGTTTCTTTGAGAACCGCCTCCGTGGTAGCAACGATAGCCGCGTTTCTTGTGGTTCCCGGACCAACTCCAGCTCGTTGCAATTCTGTCGATGCGGCGGCCACATTTATTAGGAGACTCAGCGCAAGAAGGCAAACAAGACTTAGCAGGGCCATCCCGCGATTGATTTGCTTTGACATCATCGGCATTTCACTCTTATAGTCCGCTAAACGCTAACAGAGAATTTATCGGAGAGTTAGTTTCCTTGGTTTTCTTGATGATTCCCAAGGTTTTATTCAGATGACAAGCCCCGCCCCTGAAGATGTATTCGGAATTTGGCACGAGACCACTTTGCGTGTCCGTTATTCCGAGACGGACAAGATGGGCATCGTCTATTATGCCAACTATCTAGTCTGGTTCGAAATCGGTCGCACGGAATACTGCCGCGCTCGAGGTTTCTCCTATCGTGATATGGAAGAGACCGACGACTCTTATTTGGTAGTAGCTGAGTCGTACTGCCGCTATAAAGCGCCGGCCTACTATGATGATGACCTGATTATTCGTACACATATCACAGAACTTCGAAGACGTTCGCTTCGCTTTGGCTACGAAATCGTTCACGCCTCGAATGGTCAGGTAGTCGCTGAAGGAGAAACTGGCCACGTCGTAACGGATTCAAACGGTCGTGTTCGTTCATTTCCCGAAGGATACGCCCAACGCTTGCTTGCCCCACCCCTGACAAAGTCACACTTGTCTGGCCCTATCGTCCCAAGTGAGATCTCTCCTGAGTAACGACACTGCTTCAGTTCCCTGCCACAACTCGTCGTCGCACGGTGTTTCCCTCATAGAGCAACAAATCCCCCACGAGTAATGTAACTTTTCATCTGCTCAGGCGTTTCATTGATAGGTTCGGTTAAGGACAACGTCGGAACTGGACGAGTCGTATTGTCGTATTGAAAATTTGACGATAAATGCAACTGAGGCCTCGTTGCTACTTGCGATAGCAACGAGGCCTGGATGACAACACAAGCTCAATCGCCTAGCGGCGCGTAAAGATGTATCGTCGACGCCCACATCTTAGCGCACTTGGTGGACGAGCTTCAACTCGAAACTGTGTAAATCACAGATCACCAAATGACGCGCTTTCACCCTACAATTCATCGTCGATCAATCTGTAGAAGACAGGTAGAGCGCATCATTCTTCGGGAATCAGAAAGAAGGATCATCATGCGCCGGTACCTGGTCAGATTTGCAATAGTCGCCATAGTTTCTTTAGTTTTTGTCACTGCATCAGGACAAACGCCTGGCTCTGCGATCAACCACTATCGTGATGGAAGCAAGAAATTCAGTAAAGGTGATTTGGACGGTGCCATCGAAGATTACTCGCGCGCGATAGTTATAAGTTCGCGATTTGGCTCCGCGAGGTCTGACCGCACAGAAACCAACAACATTACGGTCGTTGATCCCTTCACTGCCAATGCCTATGTGAATCGCGGTGTCGCTCGTTATCGAAAAGGGGATTTTGACGGAGCTAAGGCAGACTTTAATGCGGCAATTCGGATACGGCCAAGCCTGGGGGAGGCGTATCTCAATCGCGCTGCAACGCTTCGAGTGCTCGGTGATCTATCTGGTGCATTAGTGGACTTGGATAAAGCCGTCGCGCTGAAACCAAATTTTTACGAAGCATTCAGCAATCGTGGTGCGGTGCGGCATGACCTCGGAGATGTCACCGGCGCTCTTTCGGATCTCGATCGAGCAATAAAGCTTAACTCGCACAGTGCGGAAACGTTTTATCTGCGCGGCTATGCCCGCATCGATATCAAGGATTACGACGGTGCGATTGCGGACTTCAACTCCGCGTTAAAGGTTTCACCGGAACTGGCACCCGCCTACCAAGGTCGGGGTACTGCGCGGATGTTCAAAAGTGACCTCGACGGGGCGATTGCGGACTTCACTGAGGCACTCAAGCGCGACCCTGAGATTGCCTTGGCGCATCTCAATCGGGGTCTCGCCTCATTGCTAAAAGGGGAGGAGTCTCAAGCGCAAGCAGATTTTGATCTTTGTCTTGCGTTGAAGCCTGAACTAAAAGCCGATCTGGAACGAAGAGTAGAAATAGCACGAACCCTGCGACGACATTGAGAGGAATGTAGATTGGAGATTTCAGATTGCAGATTTGAAATCTACGCGAACGGTAAACGACAAATTGCTAGTGGCAGTCCCATAATCTGAAATCTGCAATCCCTTACGACTCATGACTGAGATTAAGTCGTTCCATCTCGATTGCTTTGCCTGTAATTTCGTCAACCTCAATCACAACAGCACAAATTCGTACTTGACCACCGCTGTGCTCTGCACGCCTCGCGGGAACAGTAGTAAACCTGGCAATTACGTCAGTCTTGCTCATGCCGATAACACCAGCGTAACTTCCCGTCATGCCAATATCCGTGAGATAGGCGGTTCCCTGCGGCAAGATCCTATCGTCTGCAGTCTGCACGTGCGTGTGAGTACCGAGAACCGCTGATACGCGCCCATCTAAATACCAACCCATTGCGACTTTTTCCGACGTCGCTTCAGCGTGGACATCTACGATACGAATCTTTGTCTCGGGCGCAATATTGGTGAGCACTTGATCAATTACGCGAAATGGATCGTCAGACGGTGGCATGAATACACGTCCCATGACATTTACCACAGCAACGGAAACGTCCTTTACCGTTCCGATCCAATAGCCACTTCCGGGCGTACCTGGGGGATAGTTTGCTGGCCGAATCAATCGTGGTTGCTTGCGGATGTAGTCGATAGCTTCCTTCTTGTCGAAGATGTGATTACCCGAAGTCATCACGTCGATGCCCGATGAGAACAGCTGTTCACATAGCGACGGGGTAACCGAGAAACCACCAGCCAGATTCTCGGCATTCATAATGGCGAGATCTATTTCGTATTGGTCACGCAGATCCTGAACGCGTTCAAGCACGGCCATACGACCTGGCTTGGCCACAACGTCTCCGATCATCAAAACCTTCATAGCAAGAATCGTAAACAGGACAATAGAAAGTCCGCAAACCCCAAAATCTAAATCGCTACCAAAAGTCACTGCGATTTACATTTCACGCTTTGCGGACTTGGCGGAAGGATAATCCGCAATGTCGTTCCGAAGCCGTAATTGAACCTGCAATGACAGGTGGGTGACCTCTTAATGTCACCGCCTCTGGCAGTTCTTAACGTTGAAGAACTGCACTGGCAAGGCGACCTCGGTCTCCCTAATCAACGGCGTTGGCTCAATCATCGTAACATCGGTGACGAACACCGCAGAACGTTTCCCTCCGCCGGCGGGATAGTAACACAAAATGATCTCAGATTTCAGATCTCAGATTGGGGGTCAAGGGTTGGGGGGTAGGACGTCGGAAATCAATCTGAGATCCTAGATCTGAGATCTGGAATTTGGCGTTGGAATCAACCTAAGGAGAGTTTTCCGGCGCCGCCCTGTTCGTGCTCGAGGCTGCTGCGCACTTTCAAAAGCCTATCGAGCATTTCCGCACATTCAGAGCTGCGAGCTGCCAATTGGGCATCTGCTTGCTCATGCATGTTTTTTAGGCGATGCAGTTCATCGGCGATGTGCAGGGCCGCGAGAATCGCGACTTTTAGAGAATCGACCGTGAGAGTGCCGGACGAAATTTCGCGCATCCGACTGTCGACAAATTCGGCGAGTTGAATGATGTACTCGGTATCACCATCGGACCTGATGTTGTAGGTCTGATTGTAAATCTCAACTCGTATCGTGGGACTGCTAGTAGTGCCTTCCATACTGCCTTTATTAAGCATCTGGCCAACTCCGGAGCTCATCTGAGTTCCTCCGCCATTTCCGGATCAAGTGCGGCGACTGCATCGAGCATGGCCTCGACTTTCATCCGGATGGTCTCGCGTTCACCCAGGAGTTTTTCGACCTGGGTTTCGAGACGTTCCTTCTCGTTCAAAACATTTCCCATGTCGCGGTGAATAATCGACAATTCTTTTTCGAGGTTCTCTTTTTCCTGTCTTAGGGTCTTGGTGAGTTCGATGGTCCGGTAAATCTTATCTTCAAGATGTGAAAACTTTTCCAAGCCTGAAAGACCAACCATCGCTTATCTCTCCACTATTCGATCAGGGATGCAAACGCGCAACTGATTATCCGACTTCAGGCCTGCTAGCGCAAGACTCATTCTGCAAACGCGCGCGATTTATTTTATCAACGTTGCTCTGCACCAAAGGTTCGCAGCAGCGACGACGTCAGTTGTGAGTGTCGTTCCTCTACTTCCTCATCTTTCAACGTGCGTTCATCCGAACGATATTCGATACGCACAGTAATCGACCGCTTGTCCGCGGGGATGGATGCGCCTTCGTACACTCCAACAAACTTTGCATCTCGACACTCACTTACTTCCTCCTCGCTAACTGCCGCCAATATCTCCTCAAGCTGAACGTTTCTGTCCAATAGCAAAGAGATATCGCGAACGACGGACGGGTATCGAGCAAGCGGACGATATTGCACCAGCTTCTCCGGACCAGCTAAGAGTACTGAGAGATCCAGTTCAGCTACAAAGACTGGCTGACGAAATTTGTACATCGCGCCGATAGCTTCCGAAACACGACCAGCCGCGCCAATTCTCTGACCATCTTCGAGACTTAACGTTGAGGCTTGCCCGGAACGTAGATGCGTCACAAGAGACTTTGAATAACTCAACGGCCGCAAGTTCATCGAGTCAACAACGGCATCGAGAGCACCTTTCAGATCGAAGAAATCTAGTTCGCGATCTGTGTTAGCGCGGTTTTCTTCAGTGGCTCCGCCGGTGATAGCAAGAGCGAGCGCTAAAGTTTCTTCAGGTAAATCGCCGGTCGACAAAGCAGCGAAAACTCGACCGCATTCAAACAAACGCACGTCCCGCATGCCATGATTTAGATTGTGGCGGAGCGACGCCAACAAACCTGGTAACAGTGTAGAACGCATCCATGAAGCGTCTTCAATGATCGGGTTCTTTAACTCAGGTTGCTCTACCGCGTCTCCCGCAAACCTCGGAATTAACTCAAAATCCGCCTGACGTTGTATGAAACTGAAGTTGATGGCTTCGTCAAAACCCAAACCGCCCAGGCTGCAACGCATTGCCCGCTGTTTCATTTCCGTTGGCTGGTACTCTCCCGAGAGGCGCGCCGGCGGGAGCTCCGTTCCAATTTTGTCGTAGCCCGCGTGGCGAGCAACCTCTTCCACTAAATCCTCTTCCTCTTCAAC
>Ga0070698_100007617_pt1 | contig 11718 bp, 12 predicted proteins | sample KBSK1502metaG_FD_65477 | JGI IMG/M metagenome (GOLD analysis project Ga0070698, IMG submission 65477) | Corn, switchgrass and miscanthus rhizosphere microbial communities from Kellogg Biological Station, Michigan, USA - KBS K1-50-2 metaG | ecosystem: Host-associated > Plants > Roots >...
CACAGCCGGCGGGCCGCCTCGGCGGTGATCGGGGTGCCGGCGCCGAGCACGGCGCCGGGGGCCAGCGGCTGCCCCAGCAGGGTAGGCAGCGGCACGGTCACGATGACCCGCGGCCGCCGCAGCCCCGCCGGCACGATCCCGCCCGTCCCGGCCGCGGTCGCGCCCGTTCCGGCTGCGGTCCCGCCCGTTCCGGCTGCGGTCCCGTCCGTTCCGGCTGCGGTCCCGTCCGTTCCGGCTGCGGTCCCGTCCGCTTCGGCTGCGGTCCCGCCCGCTCCGGGCGCGGGGTGGGGGTGACCGTGCTCGGCCGGATCCTCGTGACCAGGGCCGGCCGGATCCTGATGACCGTGCCCGCCATCGGCGAGCGGCTCGTCGTCGCCGGGCTCGAGGGCCTGGTCGGGGTCGCCGTGCCCGGCGTCGGCGGAGGACTGGCCGTCATCGCGGCCGGCTGGGCCGGCCGGGTCGGGCGCAGCGCTGGCGGGCGCGGACGGGGCGAGCCCGGCCAGGTAGGCGAGGGCGTCGGCCCAGCGCTGCGCCTTGGTCCGCTGATCCCCGGGCCCGGCCTTGGCGCCGAGGTCTTCGAACGCGGCGATCACCTGCTCGGCCGCCTCGGGATGCAGCCGCCCGGTCAGGTGCGCGGTGCCGCCGAGCGTGCGGGAGACCCGCAGCCCCCGCCGGCTGAAGTCGGAATAATCCTCGCCGGCGCGTTCCTCGGCGTCGGCGGCCTCGCGCAGGTGGGCGCCGAGAACGCGCACCTGCGCGCCGTCCATGCCGGGCAAGAACCGCGCGAACAGCTCGTCGGCCGCGGCGTGCACGTCGCCGTTGCGCCACAGCCCGGCCCAGGGGTCGTCGGGCTCTGACGGCTCGGTGATCGCGGCTTGGGCGTCGGCGTCCTCCGGACGCTCCATGACCGGCGGCAGCTGGGAGATCTGCCAGCACGCGGTCCCGGCCTGGGCCAGGCTGACCGACCCGTCCGCGAGCAGCCCGCCGATCCTCGGCAGCTGCGAGACCATGCCGGCCAGCCGGGACAGCTGCCACGCCTCGTCGGCGGTGCGCGCGTCCCCGCGCAGCCACCCGGCGACGTTGCTGGCGCCGCGCAGCCGGTACAGCCCGCGCTGCCGGACCAGCCCGGTCACCGCCACCCGCAGCCCGTCCAGCTGGCCGACCATGCTGGTCAGCTCGCCCATGATCTCGGACACGTCGCCGTCGGCCACATCCCGCAGCCGCTCGGCGGCGGAGGCGAGCTCCGCCACGGCCGCGCGGGCGGCAGTCAGCCGGGAGCGGAACAGGCCAGCGCTCCCTGGCTCGGCGTTCTCGGCGGCCACGGCCCTCCTTCCCGGCTAGCGAGCTGCCTGCTGACTGACGAACGAACCGCTGCTGGATTGGCAAGCCGCGCGGGGCGGTGTTCGTTCTGGCGTTCGATTAAAATCTACCCGCCTCCGAAAACACTTTTATAAACAATCCCGCTATCTGTGGATAAAAGTTCGACCTGTGGATAAGCCACGCGGCTGGGCGGCCTGGATGGGTCCGCGCCGGCGGTGGCGGCGGCCCCGCTGCGCCGGCCGACCTGAGTCTGCGAGCGGTGACGCACTTTCGGCTGCGCCGGCGGGAACCATCGTCGCGGGCACGCCCAGTCAGCAGGGCACCTTCACCTTCACCGTGCAGGGCACCGACGGGCAGGGGCAGCCGCTGCAGCAGGCCTACAGCAGTTCACCCTCACCATTCAGCCCTAAGCTAGCGGCCAAACATCCCTGCGAGTGTCGGTAGTCCGGCACACTCGACCCGGAGCTGGCCACCGCGCTGAGATCCAGGCCGGCCACCGAACAGCGGGCTCGTCTCATTCAGGGGTGGCTCGTGCTACCGGCGGCAGCGACCGTCGGGGCCGCGGCTGAGGGGCCGAGGGCGTGGCCGATGGCTTTGAGGGCTTGGGCGGTGATGGTCAGGGTGGGGTTGACAGCGAGCGCTCCTGGTATGGCTGAGCCGTCGACGACGAACAGGCCTTGATGGGTGTCTGCGGGGTGGGCGCCGCCCGGGTCGAAGACGCGGCCGTATTCGTCGATGGCGCCCCGAGTGCGGTCCGGGCCGATGGTGCAGCCGCCGAGCGGGTGGGTGATCATCAGCCTGCGGCTGGGCAGCGCGTCAGCGGACCGCGGAAGTCGGTCATCCACTGCCGCGCCGCGCCGAACTCGGCCGCCCCCAGATTGAGCCCGATCTGTCCCAGCACGGCGGGATCAGGCTGAATGGTGACGTTGGAATAGATCATCGAGCCACCACCGACCGCGCTCGCGGTCAGTGTGGTCGCATCGTCGAAGTTGGAGAACTTGTACAGCCCGTCAGAGTGCCGGCCGGTACGGAGCGAGGCGAAAACGTCCAGCAGGCCGTCCTTGTTATCCGGCCGTGGCCAGTACTGCACCGGCTGCTTGTTCGCCGCCAGCCAGTCCGGCATCCGCTGCTGGCCCGGTCCCAGCGGCGGCGGCTTGCCCAGCGTTTCCGGCGAGATCCACCACGTCCCCCGCTCCAGGATCAGCACCTTCTTCTTCCGGGCTGCCAGCTGTGACGCCGCCACCGACCCGCCGAAACCGCTCCCGATGACGACCGCGTCGAAATCCATCGCTCCCCCAGCCCCGCGCTTCACCCGGCCAGGCAACATCGGCCGCTGGCCATCTCGCCGGCCTCGTCCTAGCTTTGCAGGTTCTTTGCACAGTCGGAGGCCGAACAAGGCTGGCTGATAGACCCCGCTCGCGAGGAGCGCACGGTGGAGCCTGGTTAGGCGGGCGGGCGGCCGGTGATGAGCTGGCGGCGGGTGTGCTCGTACAAGCCGTCGAAGAGCCGGTCGGTGATTTTCAGGGTGTCGTGGTCGGAGCGGCTAGTCAGGGTGAGGCCGCGGATCAAGATGTCGAGACCCGCGGCGGCGGGTGCGTCATAGCGTTCGTCGGCCAGGTCGGCTTCGTGGATGATGTGGCCGATTTCTTCGAGTGCCGGGTCGTCGGTCAGACCGAAGGAGGCCAGCGCGGTTTCGAATGAGCACCGGCCCAGGTGATGGCCGAGCGCCGCCCCGCGTACATCGAACGGTGTGGCGTCAGGTGGAATGGCTGCCAGGTCGGCGGGGAAGACGAATTCGGCGTCGTGGTCGACGAAGCGGCGGATCAGCCAGGCGCAGGCGGCCCGGTCGACGTGGACGCCGGGCCGGGTGGCCCACTTCATGCGGGTATCCCCGCGGGATTGGTGGCTGCCAGGGTTTCGACGGCGCGCCGGGCGGCGTCGAACTGCGGGCAGCGGAAGAAGTCACGGCCCTGGATGCGGTGCAGCTCCCGGCGCAATCGCGCAGCAACCCGGTGCCGTGCCCCCGGATCCGCGGTGCGCGCAGCGGCCGCTTCGGCGGCTACCGCCTCGTACTCGGCGGCTACCGCGGCGGTCATCCGGCTGACGACCGCTGACCTGGCGTTGGCGTCGAGCGGCCGGCCCAGCCAGAGCGTTGCCTCGCCGCCGTGATCGGTGACGTCCTCAGCGACCCATTCCAGCTGTTCACGGGTGCGCGCATCGGCGGGCAAGGCCACCAGCCCGTCGCCGAGCTGGGCGACGCCAAGCCGCTTGAGCTTACGCCAGACGGCCGAGCGCGGGGTAGAGGGCACGCGGGGTAGCCGGTAAGCCAGCAGCACCCAGTCGTCGGTCTGGCTCATGCCTATCACCTCGGCGGCGAGTGTAGCTGAGCTGCGACCGTGGTTGCCTTTCTGCGACCGTGGTTGCAGAATCATCTGGGTGCGCAGGCGAGACGCCGGCGGGCCCGGCGGCCCAGCGGTGACCGGGTGAGAGTCCGGCGGCCCCGCGGTGACCAGGTGAGAGCCCGGCGGCCGGGTCTGACCAGGGATGCCAGGCTACTGGTAGCCGGGCAGGGGGTGCGGGCCGCCGGGTACGGGTTCACCTCGGTCGTGCTCGGCGCGCTGCTGGCCGCCCGCGGCTACAGCCACCTGCAGGTCGGCGTGGTGCTGACCGCGCTGATCGCCGGCACCGCGCTGGCCAGCCTGGCGGTCGGCAGGGTCGGCGACCGGATCGGGCGCAGGCGCTCGTATGCGGTGTTCTCCGGCGGGATCGCGGCCGCGGGGGTGGCGGTAGCGGTGGGCCCACCGTGGTGGCTGCTGCTGGTGGTCGCGCTCACCGGGACGCTTTCGACTGACGTGGTGGACAACGGCCCGGCGACGACGCTGGAGCAGGCCATGCTGGCCGCCGAAGATGCGGGCACCGCAGCGATCTATGGCCGGTACAACGCGGTCGGCGCCGCCGCGGGCGCCTTCGGCGCGCTGGCGGTGACCCTGCCCGGGCTCGGCCCGCACGGGGCAGCTGGCGCGGTGCCTGCGTGGCTGTTCCTGATCCTGGTCCCGGTCGGGATCACCGGCGCGGTTCTCGGCGCGAACTTGTCTCCCGGCGTGGAGGCCGGCGGCGCCGGATCCCTGGCACCACAGCCTGCGGCCCGGGCGCGGTCACGGCTTGGCCCCTCCCGGCCCCTGGTGCGGCGGCTGGCCGGACTTTTCGCTGTCGACGCCGCTGCGGGTGGCCTGGTGACCACCGGGTTCTTGTCGTACTACTTCGCCGAGCGGTATCACGTTTCGGTGACCGCACTGGGCTGGCTGTTCTTCGCCGTTTCGGTGGTGCAGGCGGTCTCGGTCGCGCTGGCGCCGCTGCTGGCCCGCCGGTTCGGCCTGATCGCCACCATGGTCGGCACGCACCTGCCCAGCAACCTGCTGTTGGCGGCGGTCGCCTTCGCGCCCTCGTTCACGGCGGCGGCGCTGCTGCTGCTGGCCCGCACCACGCTGTCGCAGATGGACGTGCCAACCCGGCAGGCGCTGGTCATGACCGTCGTCACCCCGCAGGAACGGATCCCTGCCGCGGCGGTCACCAACGCCGCCCGGTACACGGTCCGGCCGGCCGGCCCGCTGATCGCTGGCCTGGTGCAGCAGCTCGCGCTCGGCGCGCCGCTGGTGGCCGCAGGCGCGGTCAAGGCCGGATACGACCTTTCGCTGTGGGGCTGGTCCCGCCGCCTCGGCCTGATCTCCCGCCCTCGCGCCCGCCCGCCCGGCGCTCCCGCCGGGACCTCTGTCACCGCCTCACGGGGGGAGCCGCCGTGATCGTCTGCCTGCGCACCATCGTCGTGCCGCCCGAATGGCAGGACCGCTACCTGGCCTGGATCGGCGAAGGCCGCGCCATCCGCCAGCAGCACGGCATCCTCGCCGAGCTGGTCTGCGAACCCGCGACCCCCGGCGGCGACACCGTGGTGATCACCATCTGGCCCAGCCACGAAATCTTCGACGCGTGGATCGCGACCCCGGACCGCGACGCCCTGACCAACAGCGAGGTCCACCGGGCCGTCAGCTACCGGCCCATCACCCGCTACGAGGTCACCGGCGGCTATCTCAACCTGCCCGGACTAACCGTGCACGACCCGTCCCGCCAGCCCGCCCCCGCACCGGAGGACTAGCCATGAAATGGATCACCCGCGCCCGCCCGAAGACCGACCGGATCGCCTGCCCCTGGCTGATCGCCAAGTTCATCGACCCCGACGCCGAGATCCTCTACGTCCCGGCCGGCCAGGTCCTGGAGGTCGCCGCCCGGAAGGACGCGGTCAGCTTCGACGCGCCGGGCGCCCGCCATGACCACCGTGACGGCAAGTGCACCTTCGAGGTCCTGATCGACGACTACGACCTGGCCGCCGACCCGGCGCTGATGCGGCTGGCCAAGATCGTGCACGCCGCCGATATTGCGGCCGACCTGGACACCGACCGGGCCGGCCCCGGGCTGCTGGCGATCGGGCTAGGCGGGCTGGACGTCGAAGCCGACGACCACCGACTGCTCGACCGGGGCCGGTTCGTCTACGACGCCCTCTACGCCTGGTGCCAGCGCCAGGTCACCACCCCGGCATGACCGGCACCCTCGGCTACGAGGAACTCCGCGCGGGCACCGTCCGCCAGGTCGCCCAGCTCATGGCCGCCGCCGCGATCACCGCCCCCAAATCCGGCGGACAGCTGTTCCTCGCCGGAAAGCCGAACTTCATGGAAACCGTGGTCGCTGACGACTCCGGCACCCGCCGCCAGCTCGCCGCGTGGATGCGCGCCCGCGGTAAGGAACGCCGCGAGTGGATCTGGTTCCGGGACGCCGACGCCACCGAAGCGGTCGACGCGGTCCTGTTCATCGGCCTGCTGCCGAGCTGGTACCCACCCAACTACGACTGCGGCGCCTGCGGCTACGCCACCTGCGCGGAGTTCCTCCACCACACCAAGACCCTGCGCAGCCAGTCAGCAGAACTTGAATTCACCGGCCCGGCGTGCAACCTGCGCGACATCGACCTGGGCATAGCGGCCGGCTCCGCGGCCAAAACCGCCGCCCTGCACTCCATCGACTGCCGCTGTCAGACCCGGGTCGCGACCGCCGCCCGCAAACTCGGCCTCATCCAGGCGGACCACGCGATCGCCCTGTCACTGTCGATGACCCACAAGGCCGTCGGCTTCGACCGGCCCATGCCCGACCCCGACTTCGACGCGCTCGACCTGCCCCCCACCGGTACCCAGCCGGTCGGCGTCCCCGGCGCCACCCGCCATGGCGGCGCCCGAAACCGCCAGGCACCCCGCCAGCCCATCCGCCGCGCCTAGGTACCGGATAAGGCCGACCCTCGTGCGGACCCTTCCGGCGCCGTAGGCAAGCTGAGCCCCGCTCACACCCACGGCGAATCCGCTACTGACGTGACGTAGGGATATCACGGCCTCCTGCCTGCCCAGCTCCGACGGCGCGCTGCGACGCCGCGGGCCCCAAGCGACGTGCCGCTGCCTAAGCCGCCAACCGCGAGCACGGCATGCAGGAAGATCACAGGCACCGGCAGGCGGGTTGCTGCGGCGCGCTGGAACTCACGGTCGTACTCGATGAGCCAGATAGCCAGCAGCACATGTCCGACGAGGGCGGTGCAGAACTAGGTGATCAGCGCGGCAGCAGTCATGGTCATCCGTCTCAACGAGGACTGGATCCCGGCCAACCGTTCAACGGACCCTCCCGGTTCTCGGTTCATCGCAGCCGGCTGACACAGTCATGGAACCGGTTTGCGCTGGTCACGTTGCCGGTGCCCGGGTGTGGCCGGGGGCGGCCGGGCGGTCGCCGGCGGGTGGCTGCTGGCTGGTGCGGGCTGGCGCCAGATGAGCCGGTGCACCGGGATGAGCCGGGGGATGTCGCGCAGGCCCGGGATGAGGGGCACCAGCAGCAGCAGGGTGACCGCCAGCCCGGTCAGGGTGATGGCGATCAGGTCGACGCTGGCCGAGGTGGAGAAGCGCGGGACCTGGTACCACAGCGTGTAGAGCCAGAGCCACGGCTGGCCGGGGTAGCTGCCGGTCTCGTTCATGATCCCCCATTGGGCGCCGAGCAGGTGCAGCGCCCGGGCCCGGGCGGTGAAGTAGGCCCCGTCCTCGATGAACAGCAGCGGCTTGGTGACGTTGGTGCCGTAGAAGGGCTGCCGGGCGATCAGGCTGGCGTCGAGGGCGCCGCTGCGGGCGAGGGTGAGCTCGCTGGCGGCCAGGACCGGGACCGGCCCGTCGCCGGCCGGCGGGAGGACCGGCGTGCCGTCGCGGAAGGTCACCTTGGTGACCACGGTCGCGTAGGCGGTGGCCCAGGCCATCCGGCGGGCTGGGGTGGCGGCGCGGTAGGCGGCCAGCGCCGTGGCCAGCCGGGGGTCGGCCGGCGCGGCCCCGGCCAGCGGGGTGAGCACGAAGTCCTGGGCCGGGCTGACCGGCTGGGTGGCGCCGGGCCAGGCCTGCGGGGACAACAGCAGCCGCTGCACGCCGCGGCTGCCGCGGGTGTAGGGCGGGCCGTAGCTGGCGGTCTTGCTGGTGCCGTTGAGCTCGCTCGCCACCGTCGCGAGGAAGTCGGCCGGGGCCAGCTTGGCCCAGGCGGCGAGGGTGACCGGCGGCACGTCCGGCGAGGACAGCAGCCCGGCCAGGCCGAACGTCAGCGCCAGCACGACCGCCGCGGCGATCGTGCCCTCTTTCAGGATGTCGTAGCGGCGGGTCGGGCCGCGCCAGGGCGCGGCGTCGGCCGCGGCGGCCGCCCGCCGGGCCGCCCGGTCCGGCCGGCGTGGCCGGGTGCGCGGCAGCGGGTGGCTGACGCCGCGGACCCGCACCAGCAGGATGTGCGCGCCGACCAGCGCGACCAGCCCCAGCGGGATCAGCACGATGTGCCAGAGCAGCATCTGCCCGGTGTTCATCGCGTTGAAGAACGCGCCGATCCCGGCCGAGTTGAACGCGTCCTTGGCGTTCGCAGAGATCCACTGCGAGTCGAAGTTCTGCTGCGACAGGTAGCCGGTGAAGGCCTCCACGATCGAGGCCTGGAACGCGACCACGCCGGTGATCCAGGTCAGCGCCCGGCGGCCGCGCCACGCGGCCATCCAGAACTTGCCCCACAAGTGGATCACCAGGAACGCCATGAACAGCTCTGTGCTCCACAGGTGCAGGCTGTTGACGAAGTGCCCGACCGGGTTGACGTGCCACCAGTCCACCCCGCCCAGCGCGATCGCGGCCCCGGACCCGATGGCCATGCCCAGCGCCGCCAGCGTCGCGACGCCGAACACGTATATCCACGACGCCACATAGGCCGGCTGCCGGTCCGGCAGCAGCCGCTCCGGCGGCAGCAGCCGCAGCGCGCCGCGGCGCACCCGCGCCGTCCACATCCCGGCGTCCCCGCCCGCCGCGGCGGTGGCGCGCCCGTTGCCGCCGGCCGCAGGCGCCGGGTCCGCGAAATCGTCCGGGACGGCCCCGGCCGGCCCGGCCTGCCCCGCCGGGTCCCCCTTCGGAAACGGCAGCAGCAACGCCGCGCCGAAGATCACCACCATCACCGCGATCAGCACCAGGTTGGCGACCGACACCGTGAAGATCGACCAGTGCAGGTAACTCCCCGGCTGGTTCAGGTTGATCGCCGCGGTGCGGAGGGCGGGCAGAGCGGCAGCATGCATCTCGTGCTCCCTGAATGTCTCCCCCGGTACGACTGCTGCGGGCAACGTCGTCGCCTGTCGCACCTCTCGCCGCGGCGGTGGTAGCCGGGCCGCGCCCTCCTGCAGCCCAGTTCCAGCCCTGCGGCCCATCCATAACCACTTCCACGTACCAGCCCGCCCGCCGGTTCACCGGGCCCGGAACCTCACCACCGGATGATCACCAGGACGACCACGGTGACCCGGCCGCGGCCAGCCAGTGCGGCGCGACCGCGTCCCGGACCCGGGCGGCCTGCCGCGGAAGTTCCTTCAGGTTGCCTCCCCAATATTTGCGCAAGAGTCTCCCGCCGCCCTCCACGCCGGGCAAGATGACCATGACCGAGGGGGAGCACGATGACACAACCCAGCGCCGGCGCCGGTGCAGCGCCCGCCGCGCGGTTCGGCGACCTGCGCGCCTTAGTGATCAACTGCACGCTGAAGCGGTCACCCGAGCGCAGCCACACAATGGGGCTGATCGACCGCAGCGCGGCCATCATGGAGAAGAACGGCGTGACGGTCGAGTCGCTGCGCGCGGTCGACCACGACATCGCGACCGGCGTCTGGCCCGACATGACCGAGCACGGCTGGCCGTCCGACGACTGGCCCCGGATCTACCAGCAGGTGCTGGCAGCGGACATCCTGGTGCTGGCCGGCCCGATCTGGCTGGGTGACAACAGCTCGGTGATGAAGCGGGTGATCGAGCGGCTCTACTCGTGCTCGCACCTGCTCAACGACGCCGGGCAGTACGCCTACTACGGGCGGGTCGGCGGGTGCCTGATCACCGGCAACGAGGACGGCGTCAAGCACTGCGCGATGAACGTGCTGTACAGCCTGCAGCACCTGGGGTACACGATTCCGCCGCAGGCCGACGCGGGCTGGATCGGCCCGGCCGGGCCTGGTCCCTCCTACCTCGACCGGGGGTCGGGCGGCCCGGAGAACGAATTCACCAACCGCAACACGACGTTCATGACCTGGAACCTGCTGCACATGGCCCGGATGATCAAGGACGCCGGCGGCATCCCGGCCTACGGGAACCAGCGCTCGCAGTGGGAGGCCGGCTGCCGGTTCGACTTCGACAACCCCGACTACCGCTGACCGGCCGCCAGCGCCGCGAGCTGACTCGCGATCTCCGCGGCTCGCGGGAACGTGAGGCCGACCAGCGTCACGTGCTTCCAGCGCAGCACCCCGGCCGAGTCGATCACGAACACCGACCGGCGCAGGTTCGACGGGCCAAGGGTGATCCCGTACCGCCTGGTCACTGTCAGATCCGTGTCGGCGAGCAGCGGAAACGACAGGTTGTACCGGCGCGCGAACCCCTCGTGGCTGTCCAGGTCCTGCGGGCTGATCCCCCAGACCGTGGCGTCCAGCGAGGTGAAGCTGTCCAGCTCGCTGGTGTACGAGCACAGCTGCCTGGTGCAGACCGGGGTGTTGTCGCCCGGGTAGAACGCCAGCACGAGCGGGTGCCCGCGCTGCGCCGACAGCGTGTACTCGCCGCGCTCGGCCCGTCCGCCGGACAGCACCACGCCGGGCAGGGTGAAGTCCGGCGCGGCGGCGCCGACATCGGGGGTCTTAGCCATCACCGGCCAGATTACCGGGTTGCCCGCCGCGGCCGGCGTCCGGTAGGAACGGCGCATGCTGCGTGGCGAGCGGACCGGGCTGCGCGCCCGGCACGAGGACGACATCCCTGTTCTCGAATCTGAGCTGTACAACGACGTGGAGACGCTGGTGCGGGCGGACAGCCGCCCGTGGCGGCCGCTCTCGCCCGGCTCCGCGCAATCCCCGTACCGGCTGCGCGACGACGCAACGGACAGCGCGGCCTTCTCGGTGGTCGAGCTCGCCAGCGACGAGCTGGTCGGCGAGGCGCTGCTGTGGGGCATCGACCAGCACAACCGGCTGGCCCACGTGGGGATCTCGCTGCGGCCGGCGTTCCGCGGCCGCGGCCTCGCCGCCGACGCCGTCCGGGCGCTCTGCCGTTACGGCTTCGCAATCCTGGGGCTGCAGCGGCTGCAGGTCGAGACGCTCGCCGACAACCTGGCGATGATCGCCACGGCCACCGGGGCCGGCTTCACGGCGGAGGGCACGCTGCGCCGCTCGGCGTGGGTCAACGGGGAGTTCGCCGACGAGGTCATCCTCGGCCTGCTCGCCACCGAGTGGCAGACCGGAAAGGCTGCCCCCTCGTAGCCGCAGCTCTCCTGTTATCCCGAACGGCTGCGCCCCCGCCCGTCGCTCGTCCGCGCCAACCCCGGCAGCCCGCCCCCCGGCGCCCGCGCTAGCCGGTCGCTCGCCCGTCCCGACCGCCGGCCGCCCATCTCCAGCCCCCGCCCCGCCCCGTGCTCGCCAGTGGCAACCTCGCCCTTTCCCGAACGGCTTCGCCCCCGCCCCTCGCTCGCCAGCCGCAACCTCGCCCGCCCCCACCGGCTGCGCCCCGCCCCGCGTTCGCCCGCCGCAACCGCCGGCCGCCCACCACCGGGCGCGCTGGCGCGCCCCCCCAGGGCGTGTCTCGCAGATCTTCGGCGGCGCGGATCGGCGCCCAGACGACGACCGGCGGCGTTGCCCCACCCCGGGGACCCCGGGGTGGTCGTCGCCAATAGTTCCACTATTGGCTCCTCCTCCGCCTTGCCGGACGCCGCCTGGATCGCCGCTCCGTCGCGCCGGAGGCGCGCCAGCAAGCTGCGCCACCAAGATCCACGAGACACGCCCTTGCGGTAGCGCTCGCGCCGGGGCCG
>Ga0070698_100007618_pt1 | contig 11718 bp, 17 predicted proteins | sample KBSK1502metaG_FD_65477 | JGI IMG/M metagenome (GOLD analysis project Ga0070698, IMG submission 65477) | Corn, switchgrass and miscanthus rhizosphere microbial communities from Kellogg Biological Station, Michigan, USA - KBS K1-50-2 metaG | ecosystem: Host-associated > Plants > Roots >...
ACGACTTGGGCTACTTCGATGACGAGACGTGCCGCCTCGAACCGATCGACAATCCATTCAGCCCGAAAGTGTTACCCATGTCTCCGGAATGAACTGTTACCCATGTCCCCGGAATGGACCGTAGGCGGATGGCGGAGGGAGAGGGATTCGAACCCCCGATACCCTTTCGGGTACAACGGTTTTCAAGACCGATCACGCTGATCTCGATCACGCCTGATTTCATCGATTTCTAGCGTAATTAGCGACATCACCTTGGCTGGAGTTGGGTCGAAGTGGATAGGTTCCAGCCGCGTTTACTACAGTCTGTACTACACACTAGCCGTCAGTCCGGCGACCTATTTCTTGGCTTTCTGGGCGGCCTCCTCCATGGTTGCAACGGCGTATTCAATCTGCTCGACCGCGAGTTCCTCGCGTTGCAAATAAGAGTATGGCGCCATCCGGACGCGTGGTTTTGCCGATTCCCGGCTCCAAGGAAGAATATTGCCAGCGGCGTCTTTTCGTTTCAGCCGCAGCCCGGCGCTGAGTCGCATTGAGAAAAGGTCGAAGTAGCGCCGTGCTGCGATCCCGACGAAAGGCTCAAAGCGAACTTTGTCTTGGAAGCCGCCCGGATTTCCACCATCGATTGCGACGCTGTCGGGATGAAGATCGCCGGCCTTGCTCTTGGGATACGGCTCGACATACACAAGGCGCTCGATACCCGCCCCGACGATGTGCTTTGTACAGTTATGACAAGGGAAGGTCGTCGTATAAATCGTTCCATGTCGAGGGCTTACGCCTGTCCTAGCGCACACCAGCAACGCTTCCATTTCGGCATGAACAGCGCGGCCGTACTCTGTGAGATCGGCAACGAGGCTGTCTTTGTTTAGAAGTCTAGTCAGCTTCTGCGCGTCAAGCTGCTCAGACGCTAGCCGCGCCTTTTCCACAATATTCGCGATAATTCTCGCGATCTCCCGATCGTTAGAGTCGAATGCCCATCCCTCGGCATGATCTCGATTGTCGTCGTCCCCGTCCTGAATCGGCCAGTACAACCCACCGCCGAAACGCGGCACATCGTTGGCACCCGTCGCGATAACCTCGCCTTCGTCGTTCACTATAACGGCCCCAACCTGACGTGCAAGTTGGCCCGAGCGCAGGGCTGCCGCATGCGCGAGGAACATCGCGTGCTCATCTCGCGTTGGTGTCCAGTACGGATACTGAAACACCAAGTCCAAGAAACGAAGCAACTGTTCCCGTTCTCGCCCTACTCGGACAAAGACATCCGACAGAGTAAATGTCTCGCGCGTGTGCTGCCCGAATGGCTCCTCTTCATTCTTATCCCGCGTCATCAAGTGGCGCGCTTCGGCGTCTTCCATTCCTATGCGCCCCACGAGATGATCGAGTTGCTCCGACTCGGTCGCGTGAAGTCCGATCAAGAAGAACCCCGCACCGTAAACACGGCGTAGAGCTTCAACTTCCTCGGGGTGTTTTAGGCTGCGCAAGAAATGTATCGTCCGGGGCAGCGGTTGCGAGTTTCCGTCCTCACCAGTATCGCGCGCCAGGCGAATTTTGGAGATTGCGTGGAGAGCGAGGACGTCGCTTCGACCCGCCAATTGACGCAACGTGTTTCCAGCTGTCATCAGCGAGTCGATTCGATGGAACGGCGTGCTGACATCGAGGGGGATCCCGACCTTCTCGGTGTGGACCAACTGCGCCAGTTCGCTTAGACGAATGGGGGTCAACTGGTAGTTGAACTGGCCGACCAAGTCTCTCAGTAGACCTTGGAAGCTTTCGAGATCCGTGCCGACCGGACTCACGACCGCGAATATCAGTTCCGGCTCGGGGTGCGTGGTGATCTGCCACAGCGGTGCGTTTCCTGGCATCGGGCTGGCAACTATACGGCGAACCTCCGCTGCACTTAGGCGAAGATCTCTGAAGATCGTGGTATATATATTCGATCTTTCAACACATATTCAGCTATGCCGCGTCCCATCACCTTGCCGAAAGCTGGGCAGCCCAAGCAATTCCCACTGCTGATCCCGAGTGCTCTCGCGCGCGACTTATACGTTTACTGCAGCGTTACCGGCGCCCAACACACGAAAGTGATCTGCAAGGCGGTACGGCTCTTGATCGATCGTGAGTTGGAGCGCAACCGCGGTATCGCTGAGGACTGCGAAGAATTTGAACGACGGCTGGCTGATGAAGAGCGAACGGTGCGACGCCCTGACGCCTTCCGAGTAGTTGAGGGAACAAAGAAGCGCAAGGAGCGGCGTTCTCCCTTGCACCCCAAAGGCACCGGTAATAGGGAGGACCGCTAGCAAGCACCCCACAACATGCGGTTGATTCTATGAAGACAAAAGTAAAAGATACGACCTCTACTGATAAAACTCCAATGACGCTGAAAAGACGCGACAACGCAGAGAACCAGGCGCATTGGGACTTCATCGAAAAAGTGGCTCAGCAGTCTCGGGAGCACCGGCCTTCGTGGGCTCGCGAAATCGAGAGACGTGAGAACGAGAGCGAGACGACGACCACAGCTGCGACCCAGCAGCAATCCCTGATCTGTAAATAGTTCGCGGCACCATTCAGCTCCAAGCGCGTCCCGATCTCCTCAGCACGAACCAGCAGGACTCCTATCCGCGCTCGGAGCGTATGATCGCGGAGATGACCGACGACCGGCCATGCTGGGAGCACGGAAGCCGCGTCTACCCGGTTCAATTCGACGACGAGACGACAGCGACGCCGCGGGCTGTTCGCTCGTCCTGTGCCGTAATGAGAGCCGGTTACCCGGTGGAGATTCTCTACCGAGGAAAGACGATCGCCGGCACGATCGCCGGAATCATCAGCTCGGTTGTCCACGTCACCAGGCAGCCTTCGTCGCCGATGACCCCGATGAATATCGACTCAGTCCCCGCTGAACACCTCGCTACGTTCTGGACGTTGCGCGGACCTACCGGACGCGACCTCACCTGCTCGGCGTATCGCGTAGAGACCGGCCTGGAACTCCGGGTTGAGTACGGCCCGCAAGACATCGTCGCGAGCGAACTGTTCCGCGGCACTGATGCGGATGAACGGCTCGCGGAGAAGGCGGACGTCGGGCGGCTCACGCTGCTCGCGAAGGGGTTTCGAGAGATCGCGAAGGTCTAGATTTCGGTTTTTTTGCGCTGCTGGCCGTCAGCGTTTCAGCCGGTTCCGCGAGGTGCCTACTATTCCTCCAAAGAGCAACGCTGCAACTCCTGAGGCTAAGAGCGTGATACTCGCTGGCTCGGGAACGGGTTGCGGAAACGGAAACTGCGGCTGCGTACCAAATCCGGTAGACGACAGACCTGTTACGTGGTACTGGCCTCCAGCCACGAGTGGACCCCCGAAGAGAAGGCGGAAGGTAGGGTCATCGTTAAATACGACCGGGCCGTTGCGCCCGACGAGTGTCGTCTGTAGCAAAGCGTCTTGGGGTCCCGAGTTGACTCCAAGCGATCCACTGAGAGCCAGCTGCGAAGTCTGAAAGAAAGGACCAAGAGTGACGGTACCGAGGAACTTGGAAAACAGAGGATCCGTGTAATCGATATAAATGTAGCTCACCGTGTAATCAATCGTTGCTTGTGCCGTGATTCCCGCAAGTGACGCGGCAGGATCGGCTGTTGTCCCGACTGTGGAGACGGACACGTCATAGAAAGCACCATTGATACTCCCACTTTGCCGCACGGCGATGTTGGCGTCGATGTTTATTCCTTGTGGGAGCGGACTGCTCCACGGGGTAACGACGAAGCCGTTTGCAGAATGCAGTTCAATGAAGGCCAGATAGTCACTTCTGGGAGCTCCTACGTAAAACAAAAGAACATCTACCGGTGTCGCCGACGCCCGGATCGGACTGAAGACGACCAACGCGGCAACTACGGCGACGACGATTCGCAAGCGAAGCATGTAGGTCTCTCCCAAATTGCCTAGAAGCTCTAACAAGAGGCGAAGGCGCAGGGGCACTCCGCCGTCCGTCCGAAATCTACGAGTGCAGCCGACGCAGAGGCAATTCGAAGTGGAGCGCACTCACAGCTGCTTAATCCGATTATTGGTAGAAAAAAGGCGTCGTCATGCGGCTAATTTTGCGGATGAATGTCGAAATTGGTACTAATTTGCTTGAAACTGCAGGGAACCTCAATCGTGAGTCAGCAATGCAGAGGCCAAAAACGTAATCGAGATGCGTTTCTCTGACCGTTTCACATCTTTGGACATGCTCCCCCTCCTCTCGACGCAACGACGTCATTCCCGTCCGCGACTAGCGCGCGCCCTCAGCGCACACCTCCAGAATTTACAAAACCGGTCGGTCTTACAAAGAAACCTCTTGCAGGCGTGATCGTGCGGGTGTAGAAGGAAGAAGCAAGCGGACCGCCGACGTGTTGGTAGCACGACGACGGCCCTGACCCCGTAACCGCGTAACCGGTTGCCGAGGCTGAGCGCGATTTTAGCAGCCCGCCACCGGCCGCCCTCTGAAGGGAACGGCCATGACACCCAAACCGAGAAAGACCGGCGCCACGATCCGCGCGATTGCGTACGTGCGCGTCAGCAGCCAAAAACAGGCCGATAGCGGCTTGTCGCTCGAGAGCCAGGCGCAGAAAGTCCGAGCGATGGCGACGGTTCACGACGTCACCCTTGGCGACGTGCTGATTGATGCGGCGGAGAGCGCCGCGAGCCTTGACCGTCCGCAGGTCCAGGAACTGCTCCGACGCGTTCGCGCCCGCGAGGTGGATGCCGTCTACATCGCGAAGCTGGATCGCATCACCAGAAGCGTGCGGGATCTCGACGAACTGCTGACGACGTTTCGCAAGTACGGCGTGGCGCTCGTCTCTGTCTCCGAATCCCTCGACACGTCGACTGCCGCCGGGCGGATGGTCGTGAACATGTTGGGTGTCGTCGGTCAGTGGGAACGCGAGGCCATCGCCGAGAGAACCGCTGACGCGCTGCACGCCAAGCGGAAACGAGGAGAAGTTTACGGCACCATCCCGTACGGCTTCCGCCTGGCCGCCGATGGCAACCAGCTCGAGCCCCACAGCGAGGAGCGCCGCATCCTGGCAACCATGAGCGAGCTCCGCGACGGCTGCGGAGTGACCTGGCGCGAGATGGCCGAGCAGTTGAACCGGGACGGGTTTACGACGAGACGCGGCACGCCGTGGACGCTTCATGTCGCGCGGTCCGCCTACTTGACCGCCGGCCGGAATCGTGAAGACACGAACGCGTAACGCCGTGACTGTTCTCATTTCACGCGGGGTCGAGTTGCTCGAGCGCGGCCCGGTGCCGTTGGATCAAGGCGTTGAACTCCCTTGCGAACGCTCGGACCCTCTGACGCTCGCCGCCTCGGTACCCGTTCCGGGAGACGCGCGCCTTTCCTGCCGCCGTCCGCGGCCCCGTCGACCGCTCCCACGGCCGCCAGCGCTTGATCGCTACTGCCTGGCGCTTCCGCCGTTGCTCTGTCCACCCGTTCGCCATCGACGGCTGCCTCCAAAAGTTTGGTTTGCGGGACTTCAGAGATGCCCGCGCGCGCAGGAGTCCCGTTCACGACTGGCCCGTTGTTCACCTGTTGCGGGCCGTTGCTAATGTTGGCCTGGCGGGCGAATACGGGCGGGTTCTTCAAGACTGCCAGGGTCTCGCACGTGGCCCGGCACTGCGCCTGCGCCTTGAACCCTAAACGTAGGAAGCGCTCCAGGTTCTCGACGTACTTCGACTGGTGCGCGCGGGATAGCAGGTTGGCGAACAGGGTATTGAGAACCGCGACCTGCGTAATCAGCACGCTCTCAGCGTCCGCCAAGCTGCCGCGTTTGACTCGGTCGGTTAAGCCGTCGAGGGAGACGACAAGCGAGGTTATGTCTACTTTGCCGCCTTCGGCACCTGAGAAGAGCTCCGACCCCCACTTCTGCAGCGCCAACGCTTGGAGCGTCGCTCCCTCAACAACGAAATCGGCAATGTCCTGATCGGGGGGTTTGCCCTTCGGCAGCTTCCTGGTTAAGACCTCAGGGTTCCGTGGAGCGTCCTTCTCGCTCTTGTCCACAACAGGCATGCTCAAATTCCCCCGTTCCCGACACACGAGCCGGACAACCGGACGGACAACCTCCCCCTAAAGGGGAGGAGGTTTGTCCGCCTCCGGCTCCGGACAACCAACGGACAAATTCCGGACAAGTTGTCCGTTTTTTCTAAATGCAAGTAACTAGGGACGTTGAGTGTCCCAGCGTCAGAGGAAAACTCCCCGAAGTTCGACGTGGTCATCGACTTGTCCGCCCGGACAACTTTCCGATCTTGTCCGCCCCTCTTTTCCTAACGTTTTTCGCGATTGCACCAAAATGATGCAGAGTTGTCCGGAAGTTGTCCGGAGTCCCTGTTTTGTTGGTGTTTTTGGCGATCAACGCTTTGTCCGACCGAGGCATTTACGCGACCTCCGAACGGCTCGAGACCAGCGCGATCTTGTGGAAGCCTTCGGCCGTGTTCGTGAGCTTCGTGAAGGTCTTCGTCTTCCGCCGCACTTCGCGGCTCATGGTGTCGATGAACTTTGCCCGCGCTACCTCATCTCCGCTCGCCGGGCCGATCTCCTCTGCCAGCGCAGCCAACGTCATCGGTCCCCGCTCTAAGGCTCGCTTCATTCGGTGCCACACCGGAAGGCTCGCAGCGAGCTCGTCGACGTCGGCAACATCGACGCGCGTAAGTGACGTGCGGGTGTCGGTAAATTCCACCTCGATGCCGACGGCTGGATGTGACCGTCCGAGGTTGTTCTTCTTGTTGTAGAGCGCCACGACGATCCGGCCGTCCGTGGCGCTGTCAGCCCGTTTGACGAACCAAGTGGAACGCGCGCTGTTGTGCCAGAAGGTGGACCCGAATGGCCGCGTAGGGTCCGCTGCGTCCTCTTTGGCTTTGACGACGTGCGCCAGATGGACAGAACCCACACCGAGCTGACGGACAGCCCTGAAGTAGGCCATCGCGGCCTCGGCGCTTTCCGGAGCGCCCGCTGTAGCGAACGCGATCGAATCGCAGACAACGTATTCGATCCGGTGCTTTTCGACCTCCCGCCGGATCCCGTCAACCTCGTCGACCATCGGCCGATTCAGGCGGAGGTAGAACACGGGAGGCATTTCCGCCCCGAAGAGCCGCTCGAGGCGTTCGCGATGATCAGGTCCTTCGAGTTCCCAATCGCAATACAGGGTGTTGATCCCCAACTGACCGAGCCAGCCCGCCACATACAGCCCGAGGAAAGACTTAAAGCTGCCGCCATCGCCAAACAATATCGCCGGATGGCGTTTGGGCAGGACGAGCCCCTCGAGATTGAAGACCTCATCGGGCTTCGGCTTGTCGAAGGTGTGGAGCAGTTGCGCCGGGCGTCCGTCTCGCTCCGCGCGCACGACCCGCGCTGCGAGTTCATCAAGCAACCCGTCCCAGTCGACGGTGGAGGCGGTATTCGCCCGATCCTTGAGCCGCGCGCAGACATCGCGGCGCCGATAGGCGGAGGACAGGTTGACGTGACCGCTGTAGATATTCCCGTCGAAACCTCGGGAACCTTTCAGGCTGCACGTAACAACCAACTCCCCGCACAACTCGTGGCGATCGCGCCAGATGCGATCCAAGTCGAACAGCGCCGAGCATTCTGGGACATCGAGGCGGTAATGCTGCTCACCGACACGCTCGAAGAAGTGGCCTTCGGCGGGTGTCCCCCAATTCATGTCTGTCGAAGCGATACCGCCCCAATCAGGCGGCACGCGACCTGCCTTCTAGTTCCAGCAGTAACATCCGCAGCCCCCGCGCATCGTCCAGCGCCCGCCGGTAGCGCTGACGAATTTCAATTATTTCAACGTCGAGGTCGTGAGCGCGGTCGAGAGCGGCAACCGCGACGCGACGGAAGGCGTCGCGATCCGCCTCCGCACAGACGGCTCGCTCTGCCAGCCTCGCGATGTGCTCGCGGAGCGCTGCCCCTTCGTCCGCAAGTTGCTCGATGCAGGAGTCTCGGAAATCCTGACTCGCAGTCACGCCGCACCGTCCAGATCGTCCGCGGTGCCGCGTCTGACGCGCTCTATTTCCATGGCACGCTCGCGCATCTCGCGCGACTGTGAATAGAGGCGACGGGTGACAGCCTGAATGTCCGTTAGGCTCGCTTCAAGCGCCAGGCAGTAGCCACGATTGCCCCCGAGGATTAGACCGCGGGATTCGTGCGCAGCATCGCGCAGCGCACGGAGGTTCGTGTCCAAGAGAGTTGCCAGGGTGGCGCCGGCGACCCAACCCCGACCACGAAGTACGTCGCGGAATCGAGGAAGCAGCTGCGCGGCGCTTGTCGGTCGCCTTGAGGTGTCACCGCGCGCGGCGAATAGGTCAGGTTGACCTGACCTCGCCGGCATCATCTCGCACCGCCTTGCTTGTGAGTGGCGATGAATGTCTCGACATCGCGTCGATCAACGAGCTTGCGGCGGATCACGCGCCGGTGGTTGAGTGGGGAAGGTGGTGCCACAAGTGGAATCAACCCCGACGCCGTCCATTCTCGGAAGGTCCAAAAACTGACGCCACATAGTGCCGCGCCCTGGTGCTCATCGAGCAAGAGCGGTTCGATCGCCGTCGCAGCCGACTTCATGCGCGACGTTCCACGTGCGCCCGAGCGTTGTGCGCGAGCAGGTAGGCGTCCGCCGCCACCTGTAGTTCAGCGATCAATACCCGCATAGCGAGGGTTAGCGAATCACCTTGTCGTGGTAATCTTGGTTTGTCCATATCGTTTTTGGCTCCCGCGAATACCCCGCTGCCAGGCGGGGTTTCGCATGTACGGCTGTTTACGCAGCGTGTCCCGCTTCCAAGGCAGCTGCTCGACGCGCGTCACGCGCCTCCGCGAAACGCTCTACAACATCAGCGTCGAACAAGCGGCGGCCGGCGCTGTCACGCAGCGCCGGAAGTAATCCGGCGCGATCGAGTTGCGCCAGGCGACTAGTTGAGAGATGGAGTCGCCGCGCGGCGTCCTGTGGGGCGAGAAGTGTCATTCGTCAACGCTCCTGATTGAGTGTTGACGTAATACTGAAGGTTGGTCAGTGGGCTGTCAGCGGGGAAGGCAGGGAATCACCGGGGAATCACCGTCGGGGCTCGCCAGTGGGCGCTGTCAGTCGTTCGGAATATCGGCGCGGGTGAAGGTGTGTGGAAAGTACTGGGCATTGTTAATGAGCTTCGCGAGCACGTGCTCCGTCACCGCGAACCCGTCGAAGATTTTCTGAATAGTCCCCTTGTCAACACCAGTTAGTGTCTGAATCTGGGTCTTTGTGATTCCCATCGATTTCAGCCAAGCTGCTCGCTGTGGAAACAGTTTGGCAACTACGGCCTCGGGCGGCGGTTGGATGCTTTGCGATTCAGCCTCAAGTTGAAGCTTTCGGCAGAACCTCGCGGAGGCCTGGCAAACATCTTCTATATTTCCTATTCGTGTTTCGACCATTCGCTCATCAATGAGCGAAACCGACGCAATCGACCCGCGTAGGATGTTCACCACCGGCGCTGGCCAGTGACGAGCGTCGTCCACGCTGCTCGTTGCCGTGCCCGTCTCCTTGTAATCAACCGAGAATCGCCTCAAGTGATCCAGCCAGCCCTCCCACGCATCATCCGTATTTAAATCGCCCAACGCGACAGCGGCATTGCGCGCAACGTCCTTAAACTCATCGATCGTTGCCGCTGTCCCGTCATCGAGAAGCCAGCAATGTGCAGCTTTCGCGCACTTCTCGCCATTCGTATGCGGGAACTCGTTCCAATTGTCAGAAAAGGTCGTATACCAGCCGTCGGGATGAAACTCCGCGCGGATCGGCCGTCGGGGTTCCCATTGGGCACCGACTAGTGGCGAAACATGCAGAGCAGCGAATTGAGTAGCCTTCTTCTCCCAGAAGGACGGATCGAGAGCAGCCATCGTTCACCCGACGATGCCCTGTGAGGAAAAGTGCGCCGCCACCGGCAGGGTGTTCCGGTTGTCGCTCAGATTGATCAGATCCGAACTAGGCGGCCGAGAACTAGTGTAACAGCCAGCGGCGCGACGTGGCAGGGTAAGATCCGTCGCGCCGTGGGCTCCATTTACAAACGCGGGAACGTCTACTGGATCGCGTACGTCGATCGCCGCGGCAAGCAGCACTGCGAATCATCCCGCCTGCGAGGCGTCCGACCCGGTACGAACTACAACGACGCGAAGCGGCTATTGGCCGATCGCGAGGGCAAAATCTCGGAAGGCGTCCCGGTCACCCCGGACAGCTCGAAGTTCACGTTCAACGACGCCGCGCAACTCGTCATCGACAACTATATCGCCCGCGGTCGCAAAACGTTGGCGGATACCAAGCGGCGCATCGACACCCACCTGAAACCGCATTTCGGCGATCTGCGGATGACCGAGATCACGAGCGACGTCATCGACGCGTTCGTCGCCGCTCGGAAGACCGCCGCCGCGACCAATTCGGAGATCAACCGCGAGCTGGGTGTCCTGAAGCGCGCTTTTACTCTGGCGACTCGTGCGCGAAAGGTGTTCTCGAGGCCGCACATTGAAATGCTGAACGAGCCGGCGCCGCGGGTGGGTTTCTTCGAGTACGGCGAATTCGTGAAGGTGCGCGATCTGCTGCCCGCCGACGTTCAGCCACTGATCGAATTCATCTACATCACCGGCTGGCGATGGCACTCGGAGGCGCGGCCCCTGACGTGGTCACAAGTCGATTTCGGGAATGGCACGGTCACCATCGCTCCAGGGCAGACCAAGGGCGGGGAAGGCCGTACGTTCGTGATGACGACCGAACTGCGGAAGCTGCTGAAGGCACGGCGGAAGGCGACGGACCGACTAGAGGCCGGTGGCGATACGCCATGCCCGTGGGTCTTCCACCGTCAGGGGGAGCCGATTTCGCACTTCTACAGGCGCTGGAGGGCCGCCTGCGCGGCCGTCAAGGTGCCGGGGCGATTGCTCCACGACATGCGGCGGACGGCCATCCGGAACTTGATCCGGGCCGGCGTGTCGGAGCGCGTCGCGATGCTGATGTGCGGGCACAAGACCCGATCAATCTTCGACCGCTACAACATTACGAGCGACAAGGACCTTCGGTCCGCAGCGGCGCTTTTGAGCGCACACCATAAGTCATTGAAACGGGTCGCGAAGCCGAAAGGAAGGAAGAGCGCCTAACGTGGTCGATTGGGGATCTCCGTCCGGTCAGGAGCGCGACGCCAAAAATACCCCCTGACTGATCCGCCCCAGTAGGTTTCCCACATCATCACCGGCTCACCGACGAGCTCGTTGACGCGCCCTTCAATTTCTCTCATCCTGGCCGCGGCCAATTCGATATCGCGATGAATCCTGTTGCCAAGGACCGCTGAGAACACTACACCGACCGCGATGACAATCCAGAAACGCCAGTCGAAAGCCGGACGCGATAGCGCCAAGCCCACCAGGACGACCACTGCGGCGATTAGCTGAAAAATGTTGGTGTTTCGGTTCACGCTTTCTGCGCGGAGTCCGCCGTACTCGGCCAAGAGGGCCTGAATCTTCTCCCTGACGCGGTCGGGTTGCTCCTGTTGGATCTCCATACGCGCGATCAGCGACGCCCCGTGCGAGTACTACAAAATTACTACAGTCTAACCAACCGAGCCATTCAGCGCCGACCGGATCTGCTAATTTACTTAAAGGTTGGCGGAGGGAGAGGGATTCGAACCCCCGATACCCTTTCGGGTACAACGGTTTTCAAGACCGCCGCCATCAACCGCTCGGCCATCCCTCCGCGTGACGGT
>Ga0070698_100007620_pt1 | contig 11717 bp, 10 predicted proteins | sample KBSK1502metaG_FD_65477 | JGI IMG/M metagenome (GOLD analysis project Ga0070698, IMG submission 65477) | Corn, switchgrass and miscanthus rhizosphere microbial communities from Kellogg Biological Station, Michigan, USA - KBS K1-50-2 metaG | ecosystem: Host-associated > Plants > Roots >...
TATCGGTTTGTTTTGCTTAAAGTAAGCGACCGGATCGTAGCCTTGGATCGCTACCCCCTGCGAGTCTACGGAAATCCTCGATTTCTTTGCTTCAGCAAAAACACAAGCCGACGTTGCAATGAGAGCTACCAGGAGAGTTGAGATCGTTTTCATTTATTTGGCGAATTTTCGTCGTTCCTCTGGTGTCCATCATTCTCCTGAGTAGCAGACCTCTCAAGCAGAATGCCCAGATGTGAAAAGGCAGTTTACTCATGATCTCTGGCTTCGCTCAAACATGCATTTATCTTAGGTGAGATATATGATAGCCACGCTTTTTGGACATGCGGCCGCGGACCTGGAATTTGGATTGAGTCCTTTGTGCTAACGAAGGATAGGAGTCTTCGGAGCTGCAAACGCTCAAGGTATCGTCATTCATGGGTATTTTGGGAACTCGTTACCGAACATGGGATTTCCGCTCTTGGATTGCTCCTGCGTTGCCTCGTCCTGGATCACGTCCCAGTGTTCGACCAGAATTCCGTTTTCGATTCGAACAATGTCTGCCACGATCCAGTTTACCGGCTGACCGAAGCCCGAAAATCGCCCGTGCACGATGACGAAATCCCCATCGGCTACAATCACTCCCGGCTCGTACTTCGACGTTGATGGGATGCTTTTGATGAGGTTAAATAGACCTTCCCGGCCAGGGGCGATATGCGCGCTGTCCTGGATATAGTTGGACGACCAATACGGCTGTGCCGCCACACAGTCTCGTTTGTTGAAAAGGGTGTCGAAGGCCTCAAGGACCAGCGCTTTGTTTTTCTCTTCCTTCGGTTGGCTCATTCTCAACTCCTGGAGGAAAGGCTCAAAACGGATTTGCGAACCAGAGAGAATTTCGTATCGGGAACTCAGGTGGACTAGGCATGGTCGTTGACGAGAACGATACGATAGCGGGCCTTGCCGGAACGCAGGTGCTCAAGCGCGTCGTTCACTTTCGACATCGGGAAGGTTTCGGTGATTGGTGCGACAGGGTGGCGAGCACTAAACTCGAGCATGGTGCTGATGGCTGTAGGACTGCCAGTCGGTGAACCGGATATCGATCTCTGACCCATGATAAGGCCGAAAGCGGGAACCTGCATTGGCTCGAGAATCGCCCCAACGACGTGGAGACGACCATTGGGTGCAAGGGTGTCGAGCGAGCCGGGAATATCGAGCGGAACGTTGATGGTGGAAATGATGAGATCAAGGCTGCCAGTAAGTTTCTTCAACACACCGTCGTGTTTCGTGTTGTGGACGTGATGCGCGCCTAACTTGCGGGCCTCTGCCTCTTTGCTGTCGCTTGTGGTGAAAGCATGAACTTCGCATCCCCACTTGTTGGCAAATTGAAGTGCCATGTGACCAAGACCGCCTATGCCGATAATACCCACGCGAGCAGCGGAAGGAACCTTGTGCAGAAGGAAAGGAGCGAAGACGGTGATGCCACCACAAAGAAGCGGGCCTGTCTTTGCGAGATCGAGCGCATCGGGCAGAGGCCTAGCCCAGGTCCACTGAACACGGAGACGGTCAGCAAACGCGCCGTAACGGCCGACGATGGTGCCTTGACAATGGGCGCAGAGATGGTGATCGCCGGAAAGGCATTCGTGACAGGAAAGGCAACTGTATGCCGACCAGCCAATGCCGACACGCTGGCCAATTTCGAGGCCTTTGGCCTCATGCCCCATGGCCACAACGGTACCCACCGCTTCGTGACCGGGAACGAATGGGTACTCGGACAAACCCCATTCGTTGTCGAGCATCGAAAGATCGGAGTGACAAATGCCACAGTGAGTGCGCACCTTGCAGTGATGCTAGGATCAAACTTGCCACTTCGTTGCATTCGACAGTTGGCGGCAAGTCGCCAGCTTTCACCGCCTCCGTCAAACAATTTGCGATATCGTGCTGCAGCTCCGCGAAGATCTCCACGAGTCGTCTCCGAATGACTTCGCTATGCTCGCTCGCTTCAGCAGTAAATTTGCCATACAAATAACCGTTTTCCGGACCGTATTGATTAAGAAACTCTTTTAGGTAATCGATGTATCCGCGGATCCGCTGAAGCGAAGGAAGTGAATCGTTGCGAAGAGTCCTGCGGACCGCTTCACGGTCGTTAGAGCAATAGAGGTTAAGTACCTCAAGGCTGAAAGCTTCTTTGGAAGTGAAGTGATTGGTAAACGAACCCTGGGGACTCCAGCGGCGCGGACGATGTCGCGAACGCTGGCACCCCGAACCCGCGCTCGTGGATAACGCGAAGGCCTTTGGTCAACAGCGAGGTATTCGCGATTTTAATTGGCCGCTATTGTTCGCGCTCGTCGTGGACGTTTGCGCGCCTCGGCATGTCCACGCCGGCCTCAAGGTGCTTCCGGAACCGACTGAAGCCAAGCGGAGTCGACAGCCGGTTCGCCTCAAGGTAATGACGCACAACCGGCTCTTCGTCGCCCGCGTGCATCCCCCACACTCGGTCAGCAAGTTCGGTTTCTGCTTTCGTCATGCGTGCATGCTGTCTCAGGTGCTCTGCCCAAGAGACCACCAACATTTCTGTCCGGAAGGTTCCCGGATGTTCGAGGTTCTCGTCGACGCGGAAAAGAAAAGCGCCGTTACGCAAAAAGATCAGCCGAAGCTGTTCGACCGACGCAAGGAATTCTTGCCGGTCTTCCGGACGAATGATGGTTTCCACGGTGATCATGACAGGCCCGTCGTCCGGCTTAGGCGCCAACGGAAAATCGTGCGCGGCCTCTAACGGTGCCGGATCGAGGTTGAGGGAATGGGCAAAGTTGATCGAGAGCGGGATGGCCAACGCCAGACTGGCCGTCAGGAGAAGGGCGCCGCCCACCAGAGTCTTCCCAAGTCCGAGAGAAGTCGCTGCCCCGCCCCACATGATCCCGCCGAGGGCCACCCCGCCTTGTGAGGCCATCATGTGCACCGCGTTCATCCGTCCTCGGGCCCAATCGGGCATCGTTCGTTGTCCGGCGATCCAGAGTTCGGAAGCCGACACCGTCCAACTGATGCCGGCCAAGGCGGTCACGGGAAGAAGCATCCAGAGGTTTGGAACGATGGCCATCGAGACAAGAACCGCGACCAGAATGACGCCGGCCAAAATCGTTAGCGCGTTTGGGCTGGCTTTGGCGCGAGCGTAAGGAAGCATCAAGGTGGCGCCCAGGAGCGATCCGATTCCCATGCTGGTGAACACCAGCCCGAGCTGGCTCGCTTGGAGCCGCAAATGCTGCAAGGCCACGACCGGCACCAGGGCGGGGACCACCGCAATAAAAAGACCGAATAAAAAGTCCCGCGTCAGGATGACCTGCATTCCTGGTGTGTACCGCACGTAGCGCGCTGCGCTGGCAAACGACTGAAGAAAGTTTTCCAGATGCGGCTCAGGTCGCCGCCGGCGGCGGTAACGTTGCGAAATCACCCACGCCGTGGCCAGAAAGGCCAGGGCGTTTAGAGAAAAGAGCATCGCCGGGCCCATGATCGGTAAAAGAAGGCCTCCTAAGGCCGGACCCACGATTCCGGCCAAGTTCATCTGCACCCCGCCCAGGGTTATCGCGGACGCGAGTTCTTCTTTTTTGGCAATCTCGGGCACGATGGACGCCCAGACAGGGGCGTTAAACGCAAAGCCGATTCCCAGCAAAAAGACCGTGGTCAGGATGACGTACGGGTGAACCCAATGCAGCCAAGTACAAACCGCAAGCAGCCCTGCTGCGGCGGCTAACCAGAGGTAGACTGCAATAAGAAGGTTCCGTCGGTTGCTCAAGTCGGCGAGGGCCCCGGCCGGCAAGGTAAAAAGAAAGAACGGCAGTGAAGCAGCGCTGGCAATCAGCGAAAGCAGCAGCGGTGAAGCGCCCAATGCATTCATTAGCCAGGTGGCCGCCGTGTCGTGGGCAGCCACGCAGACGCCAGAAGCCGCGCTGGGTATCCACAGCCCGACAAAGACTGGATTTCTGAGCGCGAACCAGATGGAGGTATTTTGTTTTGGTTCGCTAGCCACGTGCAACCGATAAGATGACCCCTCTCCGACGCGTTTCAACGAGCTGCTGCTACGCAGCGAGCAGCTGATCCGCCGAAGAAATAGCGCGCCTTTGCTCTGCGTACGTTGGGTAATCGATGTAGCCCCGCGCTCCGCCACCGTAATAGGTGCGCCGATCGGGCTGAGTCAATGGCCATCCATGTTTGAAACGAGCTCATGAAATGATCGGTAAACGGACAACGACACTGGTGCCGCCACCGGTTGTGCTGCGGATGTCCAGTTCGGCGCCAATGTTCTTTGCCCGTGACCGCATATTGGCGAATCCAAATCCTCCTCCGCTTGATCGATTGCCAGCGATGCCAGAACCGTTGTCTTTGATTTTGAGGACCAGATTTGGCGGATTCCATTGTAGGCTGGCGCTGATGACTGTTGGCCGAGCATGACGGAGTGCGTTGCTGATCGCCTCCTGGGCGATCCGCAAGAGATCTTGTTGGACCGGTGGCGCCAAGCTTTCTTCGCGTACGCGACTGGAACGAAAACTACAACGTAGCAGCCCTGGGATATTTGAGCGCTCGACTAACGTCTTCAGGGCTTCGATGAGTCCCGACTCCTCAATAATGTCCGAGCGGAGGCTGAGCGCGGAACAGCGCGCTTCAGACAAGCCAAACCGGGCCAGATCGGTCGCCCGGTCTACGTGGCTAAGGGCATCCTTGCTCTTTCTTTTCATTGCCTCGGTCGCAGCAAAGAGTTGCATGGAAATGCCGGCAAAATTCTGAGCCAGTGAATCGTGAATCTCACCAGCCAGTCGATTTCGTTCCTCCAGGACGGCGGATTGTCTAGCCGTCTTTGCTAATTGGGTGAGCTGAATAGCCAGGCTGGCTTGGGTGGCTAGGGCTCTCGCGATCTCGAGCTCTTCCGCTTGAAAATCGCGCTCTTCAGTAAAACGAAAGGTCAACCGGCCGTTGGCCTGGCCACGTGAAGCCAACGGAATGATCAACACCGTCCTTACACCGAGCTCACGCAGATAGGAGCGCTGATCTTCAGGCATTGGCGAATGCGGATCAAGAACACGAATGATGGCGGCCGGCTGATCCAAAAAAGTCGCGACACGTTGTTCGTCTTTAGTTCGCTTGCTGGCAGAGTGTAATAGGAAAGCGGGATCGAATTGCTCCAGCGACACAGACCGCCAGGATTCGGGATATTTCGCTTCACCGGGAGTCATGACTCGGCCGCTTTGGAAGACGAACTCCAGCGGCAATGTGTTTTGCTCGAAGTTACGCACCCGCAACGTAGAAGAGACCGCACCCAACTGCCGCGTGATCGCAGCCATCACCTGGCCGAGAAACTCATCGAGTTCCGGGACCGACGCAAGCGCGTCGAGGCATCCGCGAAGTGCTTCGTTCGCTCGCCCCAACTCGGCCGCACGCTGCAGCGCGAACGTCTCTCGCTCGCGTGCAAGGGCAGCTTGCATTTCCTGCGCGCGCTTCGACTCCGTGATGTCTGTTGCGACGGCACAAACCGCGCACGGTTTCTCCGTGTTGTCGTGGAGTAGAAATTTCGACACGACATAGTCACGTTCGCCGTCCTCCGAAGGCACGGTTTCCTCGAACTGGATCGGCTCCCCGGCTTCGATCACCCGGCGGTCGTTTGCACGCACCGCTTCGGCAACCTCTGGAGGGTGAATATCGAAGTCGGTCTTGCCGCGAATCTGATCGCGCTGAACGCGATGGCGGCGCTCATATTCGCGGTTAACCAAAAGGTAACGAAGATCGAGATCCTTGACGAAGATCACGGCGGTGGTGTTGTCGACGATGTCCTGCAGCCGCTCTTCGCTGGCCCGCAGAGCTTCTTCCGCCTTCCTGCGATCGCTGTTTTCCTGCGTCAACTCCGCGTACAATCGAGCGTGATCTAAAGAGATTGCGGCTTGCGATACCAGCAGTTCCAGCATGGCCAGCCGCTTCGGCGTGAACACCCGCGGCGCCAAGTTGTTCTCCAGATAAAGGGCGCCCATCAGTTTGGTCTGTTTAACCAGCGGCAGACAGAGAACCGACCGGGGACGCTTCCGCAGCACGTACGGATCATCGGAAAAAAGGCTCTGGCTCGAGGCATCATCCAAAATGACACTTTGCTGAGTTCGAATTACGTAACGAAGAAGCGACTCGGGCAGCTCAGCCGGTGTCGCCGCTGCTTGTCGCAGTTGAACCTCGACCCCGTCGCGGCCGGTCGTGGCTTCCGCAACGATTCGAAGTTCTTCGCCATGCGGCAGGATCAGAAGACCGTGCTCGGCACCAGCGTGTTCGACGGCAATCATCATGAGTGTTTTGATCAACTTCTCCAGCACAATCTCCCCAGCAACAGCATGCGACGCCTTCATTACCGTCCCCAAGTCCAGCTGCTCAACCGACGTACCAATCGTGGTGGCAGGGCGCAGAGAGGCCCGCTCTTCGATCGCAGGGCAGCGCTCGTCGAGCTGTTGCACTTTGCCCAGCGCGCCCCAACGCAGATAACAGTAGCGCGCGTCCCGGAGGTAGGAATGCGCCACTTTCTCGATGCCACGCTTTAGATAGAACTGGGCTGCCAGCTCATTGGCGAGGCCCCCGTTCTGGACAAACCCATTCTCGCGCGCCGCCCGAATCGCCTCCTCGTACAACCGCATGGCATCAAGGTCCCGGCCTTCGAGGCGGATCCGCTCTGTCCGCTCGCTCGGCTTCGGTGGCTGTCTTGCAATGTGACAGTGAACCCACTCCATTGGATCGGATGCTCGGAACGGAAGTACCCCGGTGAGCATCTCGTAAAAGGTGATGCCCAACGAGTAAAGATCACTGCGGGAATCGATCGAGCGATTCATGCGTCCGGTCTGTTCGGGCGCCATATAGGCCAGTGTGCCGGCGATCACTTCGGGAGGCTCGGCCGTCTGCTTTTCGCGCGGCAGTCGCGAAGCAATCCCGAAGCCGGTGAACCACACTTTGTCGGTTGTAAAGTCTACGAGAATGTTGGCCGGCTTGATGTCTTTGTGGATGAGCCATCGCCGGTGGAGCTTACCCAGTCCGGCGGCCAAGTTTATTGCCAGGCGAAGGAACCGACCTAATTCTAGCGGTTTCCCGAGACACTGGTCGAGCGGCTCGCCACCAGGATCCTCAAGTACCAACATCATCCGTTCTTCGCGGCGAGTGAGAGTCAGAGGTCGGAGCGCCCAGTCCGGATCAAGTTCGTCCCGCAAAGAGTATTCGTGCTCAAGGCGTGCTAAGCTTCCGAGGGCCGGATATTCCGAGACCGGAGCCACCACTAGGAAGTCGATTGCTCACCATCTTGCCGAGCCCGGCAAACGGAAAACTCAATTTGTTACCTGCGAGCCTGGCAACAGAGGCCGAGTAGCTCGCGGCAATCCAAAGGCGAACTCACAGATTTGTTAATGACCATTCAAATGCCTAATACACTTTCGGTCCCTGAAATCGTTCGCAAACCTCCCTTAGGAACAACTCTTCCAGCAATTGAACGGGGGACAACTCATTGTATAGCCAACGCTGGTTATCTTCGAGATCTCGCCATACTCCGGCTAATTGTTTGGAAAAGGTAGACTTTTCTGGCGAGGCACGAACATTAGCGCATCTGTCAGTTTCTTGTTTATTTTTCATCTCAATGCAAAAGATGAATCGCGAGAAAAAGCTTGGATAATATCGATTTGGTGGCACCATGATACCTTTCGGGTATCAGGACCATGGAACTACGTCACCTACGCTACTTCGTGGCGGTGGCCGAAGAACTGAATGTCCGTCAGGCGGCCACCCGGCTGCATCTGTCCCAGCCCCCGCTGAGCCGGCAGATTCACGATCTGGAGGACGAAGTCGGGACGAAACTGTTCGTGCGTAGCCAGAGCGGGATGCGTCTGACTGAAGCAGGCCGGACCTTATTGAAGGAAGCCCGCTCAATTCTGGCTCAGAGTCAGCGTGCGGTCCAACTCGCCCAAGCCGCCAGCCGCGGCGAAGCGGGCCAGCTCGACATCGCTTACGCGGTAGAAGGTTTTGAGCCGGTTCTTTTGCGGGTAATCCGTCTCTTCCGTCGACTTTTTCCTATGGTGGAATTGGGAATCCGAGAACTGCAATACCACCAGCAAGTTCAGGAATTAATCAATCGAAGGATCGATTTAGGCTACGTCGGAATCCGATTCCCGGAATTGGAGAGCGAGTTGGTGTTCGAATGTTTGTGGAAAACTCCTTTCTTAGTTGCGTTACCGCCTGGGCATCCTTTGGCCAAGCAGCGGCGGCTGAGATTGTCGGCGCTGGCGAATGAGAGATTTATTTCTATTCGACGGACAGCCGCTGCGTATCATAGCCGGTTCGTGAGCCATTGCCGTTGCGCCGGTTTCGTGCCCGAGATTGCGCCGGAGGAAGCGGATGGCGCACTAAGCCCGCTCGGGTTGGTATCCGCCGGTTTCGGCGTAGCCCTCGTGCCTGAGACGTTTCAGCAGATTCTGCCGGTTGCGGTCGAGTTTCGGCCGTTGCGGCCGAGCATCCCAACTTTCGATTTCCACATCGCTTGGCGTAGGGACAACCAATCGACCGTTCTCCACGCGTTTCTAGAAATGCTGAGGGAAAACGCGCAGGCGGTGGCTAAAGGCCCAGAGAAAACTGAAGCCGCAAAACATTCGGATCGCTAGTTGCACCGAAGATCACAGCGCGAAGCAGGCGCAGCCAGAGTGATTGGTGAGAGGTGAGAGGTGACCGAGACTCACGCACGCCGACTTGTCCGACAGAGGGAGAATCCTCGCAAAAAAGCAAGAATCGGAACCAGTGTTGTAGAGCGCGAAGCGGCGTAGCCAAAAGCGACGCAAAGACAACCACCGCGCGGGTGAAGCTGTGATGCTGCGCGACAAGCAGAAAAGCTTCATCTCGATCCAGCCGAGATAGGGCTGAGCTTCTCGCTAAGAATCCAAAGAGCTTCGGCCGCTGCTTTATCAACGGCCCAAGGGCGCACACCGCTGTTAAGCTTACTATCTGCAGGGACCATCGGCGCAATGTCGCAGTCTTCGCAGTAAACCCCACCTTTATTATTCAATTGCGCGCTCACAGCACACCAAACTGTAGTTGCTGCACCTTGCTCAATATTCTTGAGCCACTCGGGACCCTTGAGGACACCATTTTCTCGATAGATACCGAATGCTTTGAAATCCTCGTCTGTCATGTAGCGGCCAAGATCGGTGAGGATTCCGCCTGGATGCGCCGCCAACGCACGAATACCATGCTCTTGACCGCGTTTATCCAGCTCAACTGCAAATAGTGAATTTGCGCTCTTCGATTGCCCGTAAGCTGCCCATTTGTCATACGGTCTCTGGTTAAAATTCGGGTCGCTGAAATCAACTCCACCCAGGCTATGGCCGCGGGAGGAAAGGGCCACCACCCGCGCATTACCAGATTTCTTAAGCGCTTCCCACAGTCTTGCCGTAAGCTGAAAATGTCCTAAGTGATTAGTTGCAAATTGCATCTCATAGCCGCGGTCGTCTCGCATCAGCGGGGTCGCCATAATGCCGGCATTGTTGATGAGAAGATCGAGCGCACGATTTGAGTTTAGAAATTCGTTGGCGAATCGATCAATCGAACTTGGACGAGCGAGATCCAACTGACCCACTTGAACGTTCTTCATTTTGGCAACGGCCAGGTGAGCTTTCTGGGGATCGCGAGAGCCGATAACAACGGTGGCTCCGGCGTCGGATAGAACGCGGGTCGTCTCCAGCCCAAGACCGGCATGACCACCGGTCACAATCGCGACCTTCCCCTGAAGATCGCGTCCGGTCAGTGCTTCCTCCGCAGTCGTCCTCGGTCCAAATCCTGCTGCGCTCGGGGTGTTCTTCAAATACGGCTACCAGCGAGTGTCGATGAATGAGATCGCCGCGGCCGCGGGAATCTCGCGACCCGGTCTCTATTTGCATTTTAGCAGCAAGGAGGAGGTTTTTAGAGCGGCCATCCTTCAATTTGCTGATGGTCTTATCGAGGAGATAGCGAAAGGGCTTCAGTCGCGGAAAACGATCGAAGAAAAAGTTCGTTACGCGTTTGAGGTTTGGGCAGTACAAAGCTTTGATCTCACCCGGAAATCGCCGGAGGCAAAAGAGATCAGGGATTCTTCCTAACACCGGCCCAGCTCAGACAATTAACAGATGGCATAGCAATTACTCAAGCAATGCAAAAGCTCAGGCGCCAGGCTGTCGGCAGCGGCAGCTAGGGCTCGATGGTGTTGGCCGAATTCGAGTGAGATCAGACCAAATGGACGAAGAAGAAAATGAAGACCGGGTGGGCCTCTACGGTTCGAAGAAAGCCCTTGCCCAAGGGCAATGGGACGAAATCGTCCAAGGTTTGGGGCTCGTAAGCATCGAATTTCAGTCATTAGAGTCCGTGATTAAAATGGCTATTTGGGAATTGGTCGCGAACGCCGAAATAGTAATCGGAGCACTGATTACCGCAGAGTTATCTTTTAAAGCGGCATCACACCTCCTCTATGCGCTTGCTACATATCGGTGGCAAAATGATTCAGCCACACTCCAAAAACTTAATGAAATTTTAGCTCGCTGCGAACAGGCCGAAGGAGACAGAAATCGGCTAATCCATTCCGACTGGTACCCTGATACCAAAACTGGCAAAGGCGCTATGCGCATCAAATCGAGTGCCCGCAATCGAAAGGGCCTTCGTATTCAACGAGAACCTACTACACCGGCAGATATGAACAAAGTTGCCGAAGAGCTAAAAAGTTGCCGAACTGAGCTTTGGGATCTGCTTATAGACAAGTTACCCACCTTGAGAAAGGATTTTAGTCGACTAATGGCTCGTCCCAAAACTAATTAGGACCGTTCCCTCCCGAGCCGCCCTCCACCGCGTCGATCAAGAAATCCAACACATGCTCGAAAACGCTCGCCTCCTTGCAAAAGCTGCCTAAAAACTTGCCTCGTCCTTTGCGATTTCGGACCTTAAAGACAGTCAGAGATCAAAATTGGTGGGCAGCATGACCACGTCGCGAATGGTCATCCCGCGTGGCCGTGTCAGCATGAACATCACCACATTGGCCACCTCGCTCGCTTCGATCAAGCTGCCTGCTTCCTTTGCCTCCTTCAATTTCTCCTCCGGCCAGTCGGCGAGAAGCGCGCTGATGACGGGACCGGGCGAGATCGAGCCAACGCGGATGCCGTGCTTGAAAACCTGGCGGCGTACAGTCTGGACGAAGCAGTTTATAGCCCATTTGGACGACGCATAGACCGGCTCCCAGGGCGTGGGAAAGTGGGCCGCTAACGAACTCGTCACCACGATGTCGCCCGTACCACGCTCGATCATATGCGGCAGGACATCGTGGACGTTTTTCATCACCACGTTGACGTTAAGGTTCAGCATCCTGTCGATCGCGTCCGTGTTGGCATCGACCAAGTCGCCGCCGATATAAATACCGGCATTGGCGTGCAGGATGTCGAGCTGGCCTGCCTTCTCCAGGATCTGCGACATCAGCGTCGCGCAGCTCTTCGCGTCAAGTAGATCGATGACCAGCGGAATCACCGCGTCGCCGTGCTTTTCGCGGAGTGCCGTTAGCGCCGCCTCATCGCGGTCGACCAGCACCACGCGCGCGCCAGCCGCAAGCATCGCCTCGGTGCTGGCCAGTCCGATGCCCGACGCCCCGCCGGTGACAGCGGCGACCTTACCTTCTAATTCCTTTGCCATCTTTTCTCTGCTCTTAGTGTGGGGTTGTCATGACCTGAAGTGAACAA
>Ga0070698_100007621_pt1 | contig 11717 bp, 5 predicted proteins | sample KBSK1502metaG_FD_65477 | JGI IMG/M metagenome (GOLD analysis project Ga0070698, IMG submission 65477) | Corn, switchgrass and miscanthus rhizosphere microbial communities from Kellogg Biological Station, Michigan, USA - KBS K1-50-2 metaG | ecosystem: Host-associated > Plants > Roots >...
GCGGCGACGGTGCCCCACATCGATTCCGCCAAATCCCGCCCCCAATGGCCGGTATTGAACCAGTTCGACGTGTCGGGATCGCTCTGGAACGAGAAATCGAACTTGCCGACCACCGACATCACGGCCGCGATCCGCCGCGGCGTCCAGAACGCCAGCTCGACACCGCCGATCCCGCCCATCGAGTAGCCGAACGCGTAGACCTGCGTGCTGTCGATCGGGAAGGTGGCAAGCGTCCAATCGAGGGTGAACGTGACGCGCCGGAACGTGTAGTCGACCACCGTGCCGGCACCCGGGACCGGATCGGTCCAGCTCGCGACGTCGTAGGCGGGGTGATAGCCGAACCAGAACGTGTTCTCGCCGTTCGGCAGCCCGTCATCGAGCGCGAGCACCCATTCGCCGGGCACGCCGCTGCTGATCAGGCAGTCCAGGAACGACATGCCGCGGGGTTGCGGCCGGATGAGCAGCGATCCGGGGACGGGCGGCCCGGCGCGCGTGATACCGCAGTCGAACGCCATCGCTTCGCGGTTCGCCATCGCGTGAAACACGGGCGTATCGCGCGGCGACGTCCACAGAGTGAACACGCTGGTCTGCCGGCCGACTTGCACGAGGTCGCGCTGATAGACCAGGCGCGGGCGCGCCACCACCTCGGGCAGCGAAGCGGCTGTGCTGTTGTCTCCGGGCGTGACACTGCGATCCTCGGCGATCGAGCCGCGCTGCGATGTGACGGCGTACCAGGCGGCACCGCCGGCGGCCGGCGTATAGACGAACAGCCCCCGTGCCGGATCGAGCGGGCCTGCGAGCGAATCGGCGGCGAAGCCGAGCGGCTGACCGAGGAGCACGGAGAGCCGGCGGTCGCATGCGCTCGAGTCGCCGAGCGTACAGAGCAGCGATGCGGCGTCGAGATCGGCCCGGGTCGCGATCGGGGCCGTCCGGCGGTAGACGCGGAAGGTCCAGCCGGTGCCCGGCGGTGATGGCCACGTGAGGAACGTCTGGCCGTCGCGGTGGAACGCGCTCATCGACTGGACCTGCGTGGTGAGCGGCCCCGTGGCGGCGACGCGCCCGAGCCACAGGTCGGTGCCGTGTGACACATCGTCGCGATGGTCGGACCACGCCACGAACACGCCGCCGGCGGCGTCCGCGACCTCGACGGGCAGCGCCTGGTCGTTGGGAGCCTCCGTCACTCGCATGCCGTTCGTGGGCCAGCCTGCAACAGGAGCGCCGGCGCTCGTGAGACGCTGCACATCGATGTCGGCCCCGCTCACCGGCGCGGCCCGCCGATCGGACCACGCCACGAACACGCCGCCGGAGCCGTCGCGGGCGATCGACGGCGAGACCTGCGCGCTGTCGGCCGCGCACACGGCGATTCCGGTGGTGCCCCATGTGGCAGCGCCGGCGGACGTCAGGTGCTGTGCGAACACGTCCGGCGCCTGGCCCCGTGTGTCCTGCCAGGCCATGAAGGCGCCACCGGATCCATCCTGGGCGAGCACCAGGTTCGCGGCCGCCGTCGCCGTGTTGCAGACGGCGTTGCCATCGACCGCCCAGCCCGCCGGCAGGGTGCCGCCGGAGGACAGTCGCCCCGCGAACAGGCGCGCGGGCAGCGAGCGGCGGTCGATCCAGGCGGCGAGCACGCCACCGCTGCCGTCGGCCACCGCGCACGGTCCGAGCTGGTCACCCGCGGCGCGGCAGATGCCGAGGCCTCCGCTCGGCCAGCCCGAAGCGAAACCGCCCGAACTCGTCAGGTGCTGTGCCAGCACGTCGGACTGTCCGGTGGTCAGCGACTCCCACACGACCTCGGCTCCGCCCGAGCCGTCCGCGACCAGGATCGGCCGCGTCGATCGCTTGACGGACGTGGAGAGGAGCAGGCCGCCCGCCGCCCATTGCGCGTCGAGCGCTCCCGAGGACAGCACATGGGACGCGTAGAGCATCGCAACGCCGCTGGTGTCGACCCATGCGACGAATGCGCCGCCGGCACCATCGGTGGTGATGGCCGGAGCGACCGCGCGGCCGTAGACGGGTCCGAGCGCGACGCCGTTGGCCGGCCAGCCCGGCGCGGGCGAGCGCGAGGACTGGATCCGCTGGGCGTAGATGCGAGGCTGGGAATTGCAGCGATCGTCCGACCACGCGGCGATCGCACCCCCGCTCCCGTCGGGTGCCAGGGCGAGATCGCGTTTCCAACAGGTGATGAGCGTGACCGTCTGGCCGTTGACCGGCCATCCCGGCGCGGGTCCGGGCACCCCGCCCGGGACGAAGCGCTGGAGGTAGACGTCCTCGTTGTACCCGCTGCGCGCGTCGATCCAGCCGACGTACGCGCCGCCCGCACCATCGCTGACGATCGCCTGCGAGAACTGCTCACGAGGCGCCTGGCAGATGGGTGACCAGTCGCCCGCATGTGCGGAGGTGCAGGCAAGGGCGACGACGAGCAGCGCGCCGGCCGGGGAGTAGGGCACTCGAAGTCGTGGCAAAAGATGGCTCCGAAGGGGGAACGCCATCCTTACGCGTCACGCACATCGCCAGCCGTGGCGATCGCGGCCGAGGGGTGCCCTTAAGAATGCGGTGTTCCTGCCCTGGAAGGAAGGCCGAATCGAACCCGGTACGCCCAACCTTCGGCGGTCCCCCGCCGAGTGCCTCGGCGGACGTGGGCGTATCCGGGTTTCCCATTGAACCCCGGTTATCATCGATCCATAATTCGCGCGTTCGCCGAGCCGCGATGGGACGCGCACCCGGGGGTGCCGGCCGTCGATCGCGGCAGCGGGAGCGCATCGTCGGCCGCGCAGGAGCCCGCCATGATCCCTCGGATCCCGTCACGCGCTCTCGTGTCCTTCGGCAGCGCCCTGCTCCTCCTCGTCGGACCCACACGCGACGCCATGGCCGCGTGGCCCCACGCGATCACCAGCGGCGTTCCGGTTGCGACGGACCCAAACAGCCAGAGCCTGACCGTCTCGGTCTCGGATGGCGCCGGCGGGGCCATCTTCGCCTGGGTGGACAGCCGCGCCACCCTCGACGTCTATGCACAGCGGGTCGATGCGTACGGACACCCCAAGTGGCCCGGTGGCGTGCCCGTCTGCAACGCGACTGGAACGCAGGACCAGATCACCATGGTTGCCGACGGCGCGGGCGGGGCGTGGATCGCGTGGCGCGACGCGCGATCGGGAAACCAGGACATCTACGCGGCCCGCATCTCCTCGGCGGGCGTGGTCACGCCGACCAACGGATTCGCGGTCTGCACCGCTACCGGGAACCAGGTTGCGCCCAGGATCGTCGCGGGGCTTACGGGTGAGGCCATCGTGGTCTGGCAGGACGCTCGCGCGGGCAACCAGGACGTCTACATTCAGCGGCTCGCCAGTTTCGGTCCGGTCTGGACGGCGAATGGGAATCCCGTCGCCGTCGTCACCGGCGACCAGGTCATACCAACCGTAGCCACCAACATCTCGAGTGGATCTTCCTGCGTGACCTGGGCGGATTTTCGCAACGGCTTCTTCCAGGTCTTCGCGCAGGTCATCAACGTCAGCGGGAATCCGAGCTGGGCCGTGAACGGGGTCCGCGTGACCACTGCCACGGCGTCCGAGTTCTACCCCGCCGTCGTCCTCATCGGCGGGTCCGACTACATCGTGGGCTGGTCGGACAACCGGACCGCGACCAACCAGGTCTACGCTCAGCGTCTCGAGGGCGCCGCGGGTGCGAAGCAGTGGGGACCCGACGGCGTCGCGCTCGCTCCCTCGACCGGCGCCCAGGCGCTGCTTTCGCTCGTGCCCGACGGCCTCGGAGGTGCCATCGGCGTGTGGCAGGACGCGCGAAGTGCGGCGCTCGCGCTCTATGGGCAGCACGTGACGGCCCAGGGCGTTCCGAACTCGACCTTCGATGGTGTGCCGATCGCGACCGACTGGGGAATTGGCTACAGCGCCGTCGCCCCCGACCTGCAGGGTGGACTGCTCGTGAGCTGGACCGACAGCCGCTATGGGAACTCGGACGTGTTCGCCCAGCGCCTCAGCGGGGCGGGATTCGAGTACTGGGCTTCGAACGGTCGCTGGGTGGCCAACAGTAATTCGCCCCAGCTGGAGGTGACGGCGGTCTCCGATATGAGTGGAGGAGGCATCTTCTCCTGGGATGAAAGCGTGTTCGGGTCGCCCGACATCTACGCCAAGCGCGTGGACCGCTGGGGCATCATGGGAGCCGAGCCGCAGATCGTGAAGATCGCCGACGTGCTCAACGACCAGGGCGGGCGCGTCAAGGTGTCGTGGAACGCGAGCCCGCTCGAGACCGATCCCCTCTACGAGTTCGTGGTCGGACACTACGAGGTCTTCCGATCCGTTCCGACGAGCGCCGCCATGGAGCGCCTGCGTGCGGGCGCGCGGCTGATCGGCGAGGGCGAGGACACGCCGACGAGCGGGCCCGCGCTGATGCACCTCGAGCGGGCGGGTGTGAACTCCTACTGGGAGGAAGTGGGCGTGCAGAGCGCGTTCCAGCTCCCGACGTACAGCCTGGTAGTGCCGACCTCCGGCGACTCGATCGGAGGCTCGAATCCCTACACGCAGTTCATGGTGCAGGCGCGCTCGGGCGTCGGTGACAAGTGGTGGGCCTCGGAGCCCGATTCGGCGTATTCGGTGGACAACCTTGCGCCGGCGGCGCCCGGAGCATTCACCGGACTCTATTCCTCCGGTTCGAGCCAGCTCGACTGGGATCCCACCTCGGAGTCGGACCTGGCCAGCTACCGACTCTATCGCGGCCTGACCGCGGGGTTCGTTCCCGGGCCCTCGAACCTGGTCGCGGTGCTCGGCCAGACCGACTACCTGGACAACGCGGGCGCGCCGTACTTCTACAAACTCTCCGCGATGGATGTGCACGGGAACGAGAGCGCGTTCGCCACCGTCCGGCCGGCGGGCACGACCGACGCCCCACCTCCCGGCGCAACTGTCGAGCTGATGCTCGCGCCGGTGCGGCCGAATCCGGCTCGCGGCCTCGCGGCGATACGCTACGCGATCCCGGGCGAGGCGAACGTTTCGCTCGCGATCTTCGACCCTTCGGGACGGCGCGTGCGGAGCCTGTTCCGCGGAAGAGCCCCCGCGGGCGAACACGTCGAGTACTGGGACGGTCTCGACGATTCGGGTGTCCGGTCCGCGAGCGGTCAGTACTTCCTGAGGCTCGAGTTCACGGGGCGCGTACTGACACGGAACTTCACGCTGGTGAGGTAGCCTCCCCGGAACGCGCCCTTGTTCCCGTCCCCGTCACGGCACCGGCAGGGGGGCGGGCTTGCTCGCCTTCTTCTCCTTCACCACCACCGCCGGCACCTGTTTCTCGCGCACCAGCGTGTTGAACGCGGGCAGGTCGACGTCCAGCATCCGGCGCAACGTCCCGAGCTGCTGATCGGTCTGCGAAGCGAGGTCGTCATAGACCGCGCGGACCTGGTTGGTGGGGCGCGCGTCGGCGGCGTCCACGGTGCTCGTCAGCAGGCTGAGCTTGTTGTTGAGACGGATCGGGAAGTTGAGCGGGTCCTGGCTGCTGCGGTTCTTCGTCTGGTAGAGCGCCTCCTCCACCGTGGTCAGCCGCTTCTCCAGGCCATGCGCCGCGGCGGCAACGCTGCTGTCCCCGGGTGCGGCGATCCTGGCCGCACGCGACGCGACGTCGCCGAGCTGGTCGCGCACGTCGCGGATCCGCACGATCGCCTCGTGCACCTCGGTGAGCTTGTCGCGGATCTTCGTGTGCAGTTCGAACCGCGCCTGGTAGTCGGCGGCCGACGTGGAGAGCCGCGGATCGGCGCGCACCTCGAAGCGGACCTCCTTCGTGCGTCCGGCGGCGACGAGACGCGCGGTGTACGTGCCCGGAACGGCCCGGGGCCCCTGGAGTCCGCCGCCCCACAGGATCAGTCCCTTGAACCGGCTCGCCTCGGGCCAGCGCAGGTCCCACGTGAAGCGGTTGAGGCCTGCCTTCGCCGGCAGCTTGCTCGACCCGGCGCGCGGCCGGGGTGAGTCTTCCTCGCCGCCGCCTGCGGGCGCGGCGTCGTCTTCGCTCGCGAAGTTGGTGAAGCGGCGCACGGGCTTGCCCGTCGGATCGAGGATCGTGAGCGAGATCGTGTCCTTCTCGGCCGGCGCGGCGGCGAGCCGGTAGAAGAACGTGGCGCCCGCGGCCGGGTTGGCGCCGGTGGCGCCGGTGGCGCCGCCACCGGAACCGCGGCCCGATCCAAAGAGGTACGCGGGCGAGGGCGTGAACAGCCACGCCGGTGCTTCGGCGGCCTCGGGCGTCATCTGCCGGATGGGGCCGAGGTCATCGAGAATCCAGAACGCGCGGCCCTGCGTTGCCACGACGAGCGCATCGTCCTTCACGACGAGGTCCGTCACGGGCACCACGGGCAGCGCGCCCTTCGCCTCGCCATCGGGTGCGGCCAGGTCGGCGATCAGCCCCGGGCGGTTGACGCGCAGTGGCCGCCAGTGAATGCCCTCGTCGATCGAGTACCACAGGCCCGTCTCGGTGCCGCAGTAGAGCAGCCCTTCGCGCACGGGGTCCTCCCGCACGGCGCGTACGAAGCCGCCGTCGCCGGGCAGGTCACCGGCGATCGAGTGCCAGGTGTGACCGTAGTCGCGGGTCAGGTACGCGTACGGCTTGAAGTCGCCGAGACGGTAGCGGTGCGCCGAGACGTACGCCGTGCCGGGCCGCTGCGAACCCACGTCGATGAGATTGATCGTGCTCCACTCCGGCAGCCCCGGCGGCGTGGCGGCGCTCCACGTCCTGCCCGCATCGCGCGAGACGTGCACTAGGCCGTCGTCCGAGCCCACCCACAGCACGCCCTTTTCGCGTTTCGATTCGGCCATGGCGAAGATCGTGCAGTAGTACTCGATGCTGGTGTTGTCCCGGGTGATCGGGCCCCCGGAAGCGACGAGCTTGGCCGGGTCGTGGCGCGTCAGGTCGGGACTGATCGCGGTCCAGCTCTGGCCCTCGTCGCTCGAGCGATGCAGCACGTTCGAGCCGGCGTAGACCGTGTTCGGATCGTGCGGAGAAACGACGATCGGGAATGTCCACTGGAAGCGGTACTTCGCGGCCTCGGCTCCCGAGCCCATCGGATTGTCGGGATACGGATTGACGTCGCGGAGCTGGCCCGTGCGGTGGTCGAGGCGCGTGAGCAGGCCGTCGTACGAACCCGCGTAGACGACGTCGGGCTCGCCGGGCTTGGGCGCGATGTAGCCGCTCTCGCCACCGCCCACGTCGTACCAGTCGGTGCGGCCGATGCCGCCGCCCCCGGTGCGACTGGCGATACCGACGGTGGAGTTGTCCTGCTGCGCGCCGTAGACGCGGTAGGGAAACGCGTCGTCGGTGATCGCGTGGTAGAACTGCGCCGTCGGCTGGTTGTCCTGCGCCGTCCACGACAGGCCGCCGTCGTCGCTCACCGTGGCACCGCCGTCGTCGCCGGAGATCATGCGCTGCGGATCGTCCGGGTCGATCCACAGGTCGTGGTTGTCGCCGTGCGGAGGGGCGAGGGGCTTGAACGTGGCGCCCGCATCCTTCGAGCGCGTGAACGCGACGTTGAGCACGTACACCTGGTCCGCGTTCTTCGGGTCCGCGAACACGTGCGTGTAGTACCAGGCACGCTGGCGGAGGTCGCGCGAGTCGTTCGTGCGCTTCCACGTGCGGCCGCCGTCGTCGGAGCGAAAGACGCCGCCCTCGTCGGCCTCGATGGCCGCGTACACGCGACCCGGCTGCGCCGCGGACGCCGAGACGCCGACGCGTCCCCAGATGCCCTTGGGCAGGCCCTCGCCCGCCAGGCGAACCCACGTGTCACCGGCATCGGTGCTCTTCCAGAGCCCGCTGCCGCGCCCGCCGCTCACCAGGCTCCAGGGCGTGCGGTAGACCTGCCACGTCGCGGCGAAGAGGATGCGCGGGTTGTTCGGATCCATGCTCAGGTCGATCGCGCCCGTGCTGTCGTTGACCGCGAGCACCTGCTTCCAGGTGGCGCCGCCATCCCGCGTGCGGAACACGCCGCGCTCGTGGTTCGGCCCGTAGACGTGCCCGAGCGCGGCCACGTAGGCGACGTCGGGATCGCGCGGATCCACGCGCAGGCGCCCGATGTGCTTCGTGTCGGCGAGCCCCAGGTGCTTCCACGTGCGGCCGGCGTCGGTGGAACGGTAGACGCCATTCCCGTCGGAGAGGTTGCCCCGGATGCAGCCTTCGCCCATGCCTGCCCACACCACGTTGGCGTCCGACGGCGCCACCGCGAGCGCGCCGACCGACCCGGTCGCCAGCTGGCCGTCGGAGACATTGCTCCAGCTGTTGCCGGAGTCCGTGCTCTTCCAGATGCCACCGCCGGTGCCGCCGAAGTAGTAGACGTTGCGCTGCCCCGGCACGCCCGTGACCGCGGTCACGCGTCCGCCGCGGAAGGGCCCGATGTTGCGCCACTGCAGCGCGGCGAGCTGGTCCTGGGCCAGCGCATCGGTCACGACGGCGGCATGCTTCGCGGGTGCGGCGTCGACAGCGGAAGCCAGGAAGAGCGCGACCAGGAGCGCGGCGAGGGCGGACGTCGGGGATGGCGTCATGAAGGTCTCCGATGGGGCCGCGGAGCGGCCGGGGCGTGTGCCGTCAGCGAGTGGCATCGCGGGAATCTACCGCGTGCGGGCGGCGCGCGCCCACGACCAATCGCGCGCTCACCTGCCCTGGGCGCCGGCCTTCCTGCGCGGAGGCGCCGATTCGCGCAGTTCGTCGAGCGCGGCCAGCATCGCCCGGCATGCCACGCCGTGATGCTTCTGCCGATGGTCGATGACGTGGAATCGGCGCTCGGGCAGTGTCGGCTTCAGCGCGATCGGGGACAACTGGCCATCGCGGAGCTCGCCGGCCACGCAGCGGCTCGAGACGACGCCGATCCCCAGCCCGGCGAGCGCAGCGCGTGTCACCCCGCACGGTCCCGGCACCGTCATGACGCGCGCGGGAACGACGCGATTCCTCTCGAACCACTGCTCGACCCGGTGTCGCGTGTCGGAGCCGTGCTCGCGGAGGATCCAGGTCTTCTGTTTCAGCGCATCGCTCGTCGAGATCCTTCCCCCGGCCGCCGGCGCCATCACCGCGACCAGCCGGTCCATGGCCAGCGGCGTCATCCGCAAGTCGGAGGTCGGGATCGAGCCGGCGGCGACCGCCATGTCGAGCTCGTTCCGGCTGACGCGATCGAGCAGCACGCCCTCGCCCGCCATCTCGATGTGAAGCTCGTACGCGGGATGGCTCTCGCGGTACCGGACGAACAGCTCGTTCATCAGGTACAGCCCCGCCGTCTGGCTCACGCCGATGCGCACACGACCGATGGTGCCGCGAGCGGCCTCGCGCACGCGCTCCTCCGCCCGGTCGATCGCCGCGAGCACCCGGTGAGCCTCCTCGAGGAGCACCTCCCCCACCACGGTCAGTGAGATCGAACGCCCCTTGCGGTTGAACAGCCGGGCTCCGACCGCCTCCTCGAGCTGCGCGATCTGATGCGAAACGGCCGGCTGCGACAGGTTGCGGACCGCGGCTGCCTTGGCGAAGTGCCGAAGCTCTGCGACGGCCCGGAAGGTCTGGAGATGGATCTTGTTCATTCACGAAATCTATCACAGCGATCCGATCGTTTCATTGGATTGATCGATCGCGAGGCCCGATTCTGTTCCTGGCAGCGGGGACAACCCCGGACCCAGAGCGGGTCGCCACGGTTCACCACCCATCGGTAAATCGACAAAAGGAGCCGCACCATGTCGCTCAGAATCGGAGACGTCGCGCCGGACTTCGAAGCCGCTTCGACCCAGGGCACCATCCGCTTCCACGAGTGGGTCGGCGACGGCTGGGCCGTGCTGTTCTCGCACCCCAAGGATTTCACGCCCGTGTGCTCCACCGAGCTGGGCTACATGGCCTCGCTCAAGCCCGAGTTCGACAAGCGCGGCTGCCGGATGCTCGGCCTCTCGGTGGACGCGGTCAGTGACCACGAGCGGTGGGCGGCGGACATCCAGGCCATCACCGGGCACGAGCCGAACTATCCGCTGATCGGCGACCCCGACCTCGCGATCGCGCGCCTCTACGGCATGCTCCCGGCCGGTGTCGAGGGCACCGCGGCCGGCCGCACGGCCGGCGACAACCAGACCGTCCGCAACGTGTTCATCGTCGGGCCGGGCCGGAAGATCCGCCTGATCCTCGTCTATCCGATGAGCACAGGCCGCAACTTCGACGAGATCCTGCGCGTGCTCGACTCGATGCAGCTGACCGATCGCAGCAAGGTCGCGACGCCGGTCAACTGGAGGCAGGGCGAGGAGGTCATCATCCTCAACAGCATCTCGGACGAGGACGCGCGCAAGACCTATCCGCAGGGCTGGCGCGCCCCGCGTCCGTACGCGCGGTTCGTCGCCCTGGCGTGACGAAGCTGGGCATTCGCGCGAACCTGCGCCAGTTCCTGCTGCTGCTCCTGGTCAACGGGTTCGTCGGCGCGATGGTCGGAATGGAGCGCTCCGTGCTCCCCTTGCTCGCGCAAGGGGAGTTCGCGCTCCATTCGCGCACTCTGCTGCTGTCGTTCATCCTGACATTCGGGCTGGTCAAGGCGGTCACGAACCTCGTGGCCGGCCGCACGGCCGACGCGCTCGGCAGGCGCAACACGTTGCTTGCCGGCTGGCTCATCGGTCTTCCCGTGCCGTTCCTCATCATGTTCGCGCCGACATGGGGATGGATCGTCGCCGCCAACGTGCTCCTCGGCGTCCAGCAGGGACTCTGCTGGTCGGCAACCGTGATGATGAAGGTGGACCTCGCGGGGCCCCGGCAGCGCGGCACGGCCATCGGGCTCAACGAGGCCGCGGGCTATCTCGCGGTTTCGCTGGCCGGATTCGGCACCGCATGGCTCGCCGCGCGTTACGGACTGCGCCCCTGGCCGTTCACGATCGGGATCGTGGCTGCGGTCGGCGGCACGATCGCATCGTGGTTCGTTCGGGACACGAGCCCGCACGTCGAGCTCGAGTCGCGCTCCCCGGCCGCGCTCGAGGCGCCTCGTGCGGAGGCGTTCGAGGGGCGGTCGCGCTCCGCGCCGGGCAGCGCTGCATCGCCCGTCCTGTGCCAGGCGGGCCTCGTCACCAACCTCAACGACGGCGTGAGCTGGGGACTCTTGCCGCTCCAGTTCGCTGCGTTGGGCGTCAGCCTCTCGCGGATCGGCCTGCTCGTCGCGTGCTACCCCGCCGTATGGGCGCTCGGTCAACTGGTCACCGGGACGCTCTCGGACCGCGTGGGCCGAAGACCGCTGATCGCGGCGGGGATGCTGCTCCAGGCGGGCGCGCTGCTCGCCGTCGCGATGGCACGGAGCTCGGGCAGCATCGCCTGGGCGATGGCGGGACTCGGCGCGGGGACGGCACTGGCCTACCCCACGCTGATCGCCGCGGTATCGGATGAGGCCCCGCCGGCCCGGCGGGCTTCCGTCGTCGGGAGCTACCGGTTCTGGCGCGACCTGGGCTATCCGGTCGGGGCGCTCGTCGCCGGAGTCGCCGCGGATCGCCTGGGGATCGAGGCCGCCATCGAAGTGGCAGCCGCGTTGACGCTGCTCTCGGGAGCCTGGGTGCTCGCCGGGTACCGAGCGAGCGTGTCCCGACCCGCTCGGGAAATCCGCGTGGTGGGGTGAACCATCGCCACGGTCCCGGGCAGCGCCGGCACTACTCGACTTGCTGCTGCGGCACGGCGGTGCGCACCACAAGCGCGAGACCATCGCCTTCGCCAAGCGCCGCCAGAGCGCCATCGAGCGCCTCGCC
>Ga0070698_100007622_pt1 | contig 11716 bp, 10 predicted proteins | sample KBSK1502metaG_FD_65477 | JGI IMG/M metagenome (GOLD analysis project Ga0070698, IMG submission 65477) | Corn, switchgrass and miscanthus rhizosphere microbial communities from Kellogg Biological Station, Michigan, USA - KBS K1-50-2 metaG | ecosystem: Host-associated > Plants > Roots >...
GACTGGCGGAGGCGAGTCGCCCGCCCTTGTTGGTGGCTAAGGGCCGCTTCAACAGAGTTAGCTATCGACATCAGCCGTTCGACTTCGTCGGCAATGCGCCTCTGCTCTTCCGTTGGCGGTAGGGGAAACTCAATCTCAGCAAACCGCCCCGCGCCTAAATGGGCAATGTTTGTCGTGATCTGAGCGATACGCATATAGCGGCGTGCATGTAGTTGGGCGCGGAAAACGACAAGGGCAAATCGGGGATCAACGCCTGAACTAGCCCTGAACCGAATAAGGGTGTTCTGGAAGCAGGCTCCGGGCACCTCATCGCGGTACATGGCTGGTCTGCCAATCAAATGGGGGCTCTGACCCTCGTTGAGTAAGATGTCACCGAATCCGAGACAGTACGTCTTGAACTCCTGTGGTGTGAAGTTCATCGTCATGACATCGGCAGTATCGATCCGGTCCTCAAACACGTTGGCAACGCGCAAATATGGGCGCATGTGTCTCCCAAGGTGATGGATTGGGGCGCGTTGCCTCCCAAGCTGCACCTCTCCGACGGAGGAGATGCGAGCCCAGGTCCAACCTTCAGGAAGTTCGGGGAGCGTGCTCGTATCCGGTGTGACCGGCTCCGTGTACTTGGCTTTCCACTTGTCGTCCTTCGGCGTCTTCCCGGCGGCCTTGAGCTTGATGAGTTCGGTTTCCTCCCAACGGCGGCGACGTTGGTTCAGGATGCCCGCTAGCAGCACTTCGGCCGGCTCGTAGTCGCGTTTCTGGGCCCGAGTGAGGAACGCCTCGGTCGGGACCAGACGCCCCTCCACCGCCGCTTTGAGCACCGAGGCACGATACGCCTTCAGCTTCGCTTGGACTCGTTCGAGGTTGGCGATGGCATCGTCGAGGCGCGTGAGGTAGGAGTCGATCGCGGCAACGATGCGTCGCTGCTCCGCGCTCGGCGGCAGCGGTACCGGGAACTGACGAATGCCCTCCCAATCGACTCGAGGGCGGTCACCTTCGTCGAGATGCGATGTGAAGGAAACAAAATCAGCTGCGTTTAGGCGGTAGCGGACAAAATCACTATCTACGCCCTGCTCAGGTGTTAGGGGGATGAATTCGGCGGAGGCAAGCCCCTCGAAGGTCGCCGCGAGCACCTTGTTGAGGTAAGGGCGGAGTCGTCCGTATAGAACGTCCTTTGGAAAAAAGTGAATAGCATTGCTCCGCATCGTCCGCGCCGGGACGGTGCCGAGGAGTCGCATCGTGTGGGCCTCGACGTTGTCCATGCCAACAAATGGCAAGTCCTGGAAATCCCGCGGATCGGATCTGGGTCGACACACAGTCACCAAATCACCCAGCTCCGCGTCCGCCCACTTCGCCCGATAGTCCGTCATGCAGCAAGTGCCTCATTCAGCTCTTCCACGATGACCTTGAGATCCTTTCCAAAGACTTTCGACGCACGCGCTAAGCCTCCTTCGCTTGTGAACGGAGTCAGGTCGAGGCTATCCATATCGATTTCGAGGCTCGTGCCGATATGGTCGCGCATCATGCCGAGCCATTGAATCTGTTCGTCCGAGAACGTTCGGCCATTGTTTGCCTGCTGGGCCAACCAATCCTGAAACCGTTCGCGCACGCGATCCGCGTGCGGTACTAGCTCTCCCTCTTGATGGAGGGCAAAACGCACGAGCGACACAATGTCGGTGAGGAGCCGCTGCGCCGACGCTCCCCGCACCTTGGACTTCTCCAAGGCCTCGTAAGCGCGCCACAGCTTCTCCGTAGTCCATGACCGGGGGGGCGCCGAAATCGCGTTGGCGAGCGCCTGAATGTCTTGGAACCGAAGCCGTTTCTTGTGCGGCACCGAGTAGAAGATCTGCAGAGCGTCGATCTCGTCCTTGTGCTCGGCAAGGTAGCTCTCGAAGGACTTCACGAGCGCCTCGGCCTTCTGCCGCGCCTCCGGACTGTAGCCGGTCCGCTCAGGGAGCAAGGTGTCCTTGCTGACCTCGTCGACGATCTGCTCGAACTTCTGCCGCAGGTCGAGGATGAGCCTTCGGAGCCGTGGCGCGGCCATGAGCGTCTGAATGGCCGCTTTCTTCAGCGGCGCAGCGGCCTTCGCGATCTGTTCTGCAGTGGGCGTGTCCGTGACCCTCAGGCCAAACATGCTGCGCGCTGCGGCGTCCTGTTCGTCGGCGTCGAGTGCGGTAACGAGCGCGCCCGAGATGCTCCCCAGCGACGCGCCGCCGGACGTGTCGCCGATGAGTTTCTCGTCTTCGGGACCGCACTGCTTGTCGATACGGGCCAGCCGGCTTGCGAGCGACGACAGGTAGTCGTCATTCACGCCCCCGGCCGCGACGTGATCGAGCAGCACCTTGAGCGACAGGCTGGGGTTCTTTTCTAGAGGCTTGGTGTCGGACAGGGTCTTCTCTGTCACGCCCACGCAGTCGACGATCAGGAAGTGAGTCTTGCCCTTGGCGTCGGGCGTGACGGCCCGGAGCTCATCCGGATTCATGACGCGGACGCCGCGGCCCTTCATCTGCTCGAACAGCACCCGCGAATGCACGCTCCGCATGAACATCACGATCTCGACCGGTTTGATGTCCGTCCCCGTGGCGATGAGGTCCACCGTGACCACGATGCGTGGGTTGTAGCTGTTGCGAAATGACTGGATCAGGTCCGCGGGCCTCGCGCCCGTCACCTTGTAAGTGATCTTCTGGCAGAACTCATTGCCCTTTCCAAACTCCTCGCGGACAATCTTGACGATGTCCTCGGCGTGCGAGTCGTCCTTGGCGAAGATCAGCGTCTTGGGCACGTCTTTGCGGTCAGGGAACGTCTCCCTCAACACCTTGTCTCGGAACGTCTGGACGATAAGCCGAATCTGATCAGTCGCGACGACGTTACGGTCGAGATCGGCCCCTGTGTACTGCACGTCCTCGTCCGGAGCCTCCCACCGCATCCGGCGGGTCTGGCGGTCTCGGTAGCCCACCATCGTGCCCGGCACGGCCTCAATGGTGGAGCCCGCCGCCGTGATGCTGGTGCGAATCCGGTAGACCTCGTAATCGCAGTTGACCCCGTCCGCCACCGCCCGCTCGTGCGGGTATTCCATCACGACGTTCTGGTTGAAGAAGCCGTACGTGTGCTTCGCCGGAGTGGCTGTAAGGCCCAGCAAGTACGCGTCGAAATAGTCCAATACCTGCCGCCACAGTGAGTAGATGGAGCGGTGGCACTCGTCGATAAAGATGACGTCGAAGAATTCAGGTGGGATGGCGGTGTTGTAAACCACCGGCAGCGGCTCTTTGGGCAACGTCGGCTGGTCATCCATCGGCGTGTGCTCTTCCGCCTCGGGGTCAAGCTCGGGTTCGCCCTTCAGAATGGAATAAAGGCGCTGGATCGTCGAGATTACGACCTTGCTCGATGAGCCGATCGTGTTCGACGTCAGGCGCTGGACGTTGTACAGCTCGTTGAATTTCCGGTTGTCGTCTGGAGTGCGGAAACCCTGGAACTCTTTTTCGGCCTGCTCGCCGAGGTTGGCCCTGTCCACCAGGAACAATACGCGTCGGGCTCCCGCGAACTTGATGAGGCGATAGATCTCCGTGACCGCCAGGAGGGTCTTGCCGGTCCCAGTGGCCATCTGAATGAGTGCGCGTGGCCTATCGTCGAACAGGCTCTTCTCCAAGCTGACTATGGCGGTCACTTTGTTGGGCCAGAGACCGGGCAAGTCTACGGGAGGCATTGCACGTAACCGAGCCCTCAGCGTGCACGGCTTGATGTTGTCGGCGCTGGTGTAGAACCCGCTTGATTGTTTGAGCCATCCATCGAGAGTGTCAGCTGTCAACCACTCCCTCAGCGTCTCAGGCCGATGAAACGAGAAGACAGCACGCGAGCGTGGCTGGGGGTCCAGCTGATTGATGAAAACGGTCTCTTCGCCGGTTGAGATGTAAGCAAACGGCAGCGGGTTGAACAGCGCCGTCAGCGAGGCTGGCAGTCCTTCCACGTATTTCTTGGCTTGGAACTCGACGCTGGTGAATGAGTAGCCAGCGGGCTTGGCCTCCACCACACCGATCGCACTGCCGTCGAGGAACAGCAGGTAGTCGACGTAGCCGTGGCCCTTCTCCAGTTTGAACTCGCGGACCGCAATGGCCTCGCCTGCTGTGAGGTTCATCTCATCGCGGTATTGGACGAGCCAACCCGCCTGCTCGAGGAGGACATCAATCTTCTCGCGGGCCTTGGCCTCAGGCGCGTTCTTGCTTCCAGCTGGGGACATTCTCAGCTGCCTCCGGAAACAAAGAGGGAGCGCTTGGCCGGCCTTCGCAAAGGTACTAGCGACCGATAGGTGATAGAATTCCCACCCTTGGGCCCTCGCAGCATCGATAATGACTCTGCGGGGCAGGTGCGCTAGCCATCGGTTTCCTCCAGGTCATCGGCAGCGGCCCCCTGAGAAGCCAATATCAGACGCTTCACCTGTTCCGCAGCGGTCCTTAATTCACCACGAGTTGGGTTGAGATGCAGTGCCAAACTGAGCAATCCGTGCAAGTGTAGCAAGAAATTCGCGCGCTGTTCTCCCACGTGCTGAAGATGGGATCCCACGCCAAAACGATTGATGTAATGCATAGTCTTGCGGAGCTCGCGCCGAATCTCCCTAGGTAGGTCCAGGTGTTGGTTAACGACGATACCCGTCACCTCTTGTCTTTGGTGAGGCTGCATGGCGCGTGTCTTCTCGTCGTTGAGAGCCAGTCCCTGGGTAGCCAACACGCCGCGGACGAATCGAATCACTTGTCCTGGCCGGAGCGAACCCGAAAATGTGAGGTCATCCGCGTATCGGGTGTAACGCAGATTCTGCGAGCGCGCGAAGCCTCCAAGGCGGTTATCCATGTGTCGCACGAATAAGTTTGACAAGGCCGGACTTGTTGGAGCTCCCTGAGGAAGAGCGTCATTGAGTGTACAAACGCGGGCGAGGATTTGAGACACGGGCTGTGCATACCCGAGCGAACGAAATATGCCGTAGATCCTTGGGCGCTTAATACTGGGGAAGAAGTTTCTGATGTCGAGGGACAGGACGAGCGGTTGAGCGCGATGAAAGCGAGCATTTTCGCGGGTGTTGCGTCCGCGGACGAACCCCTTTGCATATCGGCTGACCGGTACCCGTCCTATGACGGCATCAAGAAGCCAGCGCTGAATTTCCTTGAGACTGGGCAATGGCTCGTCGATAATTCGCTCGCCACCGCTGCGTTTGGGTACTGAGAACCGCCTGTAGAACCGCTCGGATGCGTACGCACAGCCAAGGAGGAAATCTTCGTCATAGCCGACCAAGAGCGATAGGTGGCGAACATCATAAATGGGTGGGAGCCCCTGAACATGGAGTCGCTTAGCATACCGGAGGCATGTACGGGCATCAGACTCGAGGTAGTGGTTCTTAGCGGCGAGCTCAAGAAACCGTGCTTCGTAGGCTTCCCACGTCGCTAACCCGGCTACCATGGGTGCTGGGGGGACGAAGCTGGCCCTTCGCAACTCTCTTTCATCCCTATACCGGCGATGCCCAGCCGGTACAAGCGAGCGAAGCGAGCGAGAGTGAGGACGCGCGACGCACGCGTCAAGCGTGCGGGCCCGTAAGGGCAGCGCGTCCTCACTCTGGCTTGATTAAGGGTTCTTCCTAGGGCGGCGACTCGCCGACCCGGCGGTATTCTGCCGAAGGGCAAGGACCAACTCCCCCCCCGGATCAAGTATGACTCTCAGGTGGAGTCTCAGGCAAGTAGGGCTCGTTCGGATCAATCGGTGCTATCCGATGCTCGTCCAAAGGCCTTATCCATCCGCCTGACCCCGACGGTTGCCGTGAGAGACTGGCTCCAAGAAAAGCCAGACCGGCATCAGTTAGAACAAGCGCACCGTCGTCACGCGTCCCTGTGAATCCCGCTGTATCGGCCTCGTCCAGGAGGTCGGCAATCTGGGCCACATCCAATCCACGACGCACCAGCGGCTCAATTCCTCCGCGTGACCTTAGGCTCTGGAGCAACAGCGTGAGGTGGCCTTGGTGCGCTGTCATCGCGGGAACGGGGCGGGCCATGGTTTCCCCCCGTGCTCATCCGTTGTCCAATAAATCGGGAACGTGTTATTCGGGCATCGCACCATTGAAACCAATGCTTCAGCCCGCATATAGCCTCTCAGAAACTTCGTTTTGACACGCAGGGATTTCTCGATTCCGTCCATGAGTGCGAGACCCGCGGGGATATCCGCCAGCCTCGTAGAGTCTGAGATACCGCGCCTCCGGATGTACGGCGCAATAATCGCAACACCATCCGCTGTGAGTCGATCAACGCCTTGCTGCTGGCTCACCATCGCGCACACCACGATTTCGTCAGCGTTCCTTGCATAGTTGGCTTTGAAGTAGGCCACCGCTTTCGTCGCCGTATCTCCCGAACCAACAAAATCGTCCACGAGTAGGATGGCCGCGTTCTTACGGTCTTGGAGATAGTCATTGACCAAGTTGACCCGGTCCCAAGAATTGAAAAGCCAGGGAGAGTTGCGGGATCGCCTCGCGAGCTCATTGCGCAACAGGTATTGAGCCATACCGGCGCTCTTTGGAATTCCAATGTCGTGGGGTGCTGTAAGAGGAAGTGCCACGACCTGGCGATTCTTCCTTACCAACTTTTGGACTATTTGGTCGGCCAGCAGGGCAGTTGTTCTTGGGTACAGGGCGATGTCGTGGAGAAAGAAATCCCTCGTGATTGTGAGAACAAGCGCGCTCTCCACCTTCGTCAACATCTGCAGCACGGATCGGAAAAGGCTCAGGCGTTCCGATTCCGTGCCGGTTGGATCCTTGAGATCCCAACGGAGTTCGTTGAAAACGGCTACGAGCCGTTGGACTTCCTCAAATGTCAGGCTACGCACGAATTAGCCGCCACAAGAGACATTGTCGCAGACCTCGGAGGCCGAGTTGGACACCTGTCTTTTTATAAAAGGTCCTTGCCACCCGGTAATCTGACGTCCTCTAGCGAACCGGTTAGGGCGATTTTGCGGCATGGAGGGGCGAAATTGAGGCACTTGTTCTCTAGGTAAGCAGTTGCCGCAATGTTAGTTGTAAAACCACTTGATCTTACTGATCAGGCCCGCTATACTGTTCCCATCGCGGGAACATGGTGATTATTTGGCTCTGCATTTAGGGAACAAGGAGCAATCGCCGGTGGTATGAGGGTCGTCGGCCGAAAGAGACTCTACGATTTCTGCCGACGGTATCCGGATGCACGGCCCGCCGTTGATGCATTGCTGGCCGAACTAGAGGAAGCGGATTGGCGAACTCCAAACGACTTGAAGGCTCAGTACGGATCAGCCAGCATCTTGGGGAAAAACCGCGTTGTATTCAATTTGCGGGGGCATCGCTACCGCGTCGACGTGAAGATGAGCTATCAGTTGCAAGAGACCCTCATAGTTCGAATGGGCACCCACGAGGAATATGATGACTGGCAATTCTGAGGCACTTGGTGAAGTCACTAAGGTCATTAAGACCGAGGCCGAGTATCAGACTGCCCTCGCTGCCATAGAGTCCCTGATGGATCTCGATCCATTGCCGGGGACTGACGACGCTAGCAAGCTGGAGCTCCTAACACTACTTGTGGAGGACTACGAATCCCGAACTGCGCCAGCGAATCTTCCCGATCCGATCGAAGCGATCCGCTTTCGAATGGAACAGCAGAATCTGAAACAAACAGATCTCGTTCAGTATATCGGAAGTCGCAGCAAGGTTTCGGAGGTCCTCTCTAGAAAGCGGCCGCTTACTTTGTCCATGATTCGCAAGTTGCATAGCGGTCTAAGGATTCCGGCGAAGGTGCTGCTGCAAGACCGCCCAGAATCCAGTCGTGACCTCGAGGAGACAAGCGTTGATTGGGAGCGCTTCCCTTTGCGAGAGATGATCTCGAGAGATTGGGTCGGGGGTCCCTACGCAAAGGTCAGGGACAGCGCTGAGGAAGTCTTGCGGAGATTCTTCCGCAATGCCGGACAGCTGTCTCCAGCGGCGGTCGTTTTCCGAAAGACGTATCACGTGCGATCGCCCAGGAAAATGGATCAGTATGCTTTGGCAGCCTGGACTGCTCGCGTCGCGACTCAAGCGCTCCGTATACCTTCAGTTGGTCCATATAGTCCAGGCTCGATAGACCTTGCCTTTATGCGCGAGGTGGCGCGACTAAGTTGGGCTGATCAAGGACCCGTGCTGGCGTGCGAGTTTCTAAGTAGGCACGGCATTGGTGTGGTAGTTGAGTCCCATTTACCCCATACGCATTTGGATGGCGCGGCGATTCTGCTCGATATCGGAAAGCCAGTAATCGGCCTCACCATCCGACACGACCGATTGGACAATTTCTGGTTTTGTCTCATGCATGAGCTTGCTCACATTTCGCTACACCTGATGGAGTCAGGAAGTAAAGAACCATCTCAATTCTTCGATAACCTTGACCCAGGCGGAATGAAGGATTCGAGAGAGTCGGATGCGGACAGGCTGGCTGACGAAGCTCTGATTCCAGAAGCTGAATGGACCGCGAGTCCCGCCTGCGTGCTCAGGACACGCGAGGCTGTCGAACACTTGGCAACCAAGTTGAGAATTCACCCAGCGATTGTTGCCGGTCGTATAAGATACCGGGGCGGAAGCTATCGTGTGCTAGGGGACATGATTGGACAAGGCACAGTGCGGAGTCTCTTCCCACACGTAGCCTGGGATAAGGTTGCCTAGATGATACGGGAAGGTGAGATGACCGACTATCAACGCTACACCCCGGTCCTTCGCTGGAAACAAGCGGAGCGGAATGCTCTGAGGGATCTCGACAGTCGTGCCCGTGAACGCATGACTCCACTTATCGAGCTACCCGAAAGCGAATTGCTCGGTATTCGTCGCAAGCGTCTGCTGTCGCCAAGGGAATATATCGCCCGCATGTCCGAACAGACGGTAGAGACATGGGGATCTCACGCTGTCTTTTTCGACATGAAGCTCATTCGGAGTGATTTGACGATTGATGGTCAAAGTCCCTTGGCAACTCTCGGAGAGGCGATTCTCAAAAGAGGCGGACGCCCAGTTCCGGTGACAGACCCCGGTCGGTCACACAACTATCAGCAGTCTGTCGCTGATCTGGTCAGAAAAGGGACGGGCGCGTGCTTTCGGCTGTCGGCAAATGAACTGAGCGGCGAAACCCCGGGTGCTCTTGATGCCTTGCTTGCCCAAATCGGTATTGCCCGAGAGGCGGTGGACCTCGTGTTAGACCGCGAGATCGTTACACCCCATTCGTCCTTCGACATAAGTCTCTTCGACCACGTGCCTCATCTAAGCCACTGGCGCTCCGTCACGCTGCTCGGCGGTTCGTTCCCCCAGGACTTGTCTCAATGGAGACCTGGAATTCACACTCACGCTCGCACTGATTGGATCCAATGGCGCGCCCTTGTTGAGGAGGGAAAGTGTCCACGGGCACCAGCCTTTGGGGACTACGGGACCCTGCACGCCATCTACTTCGAGCCGAAACCGAATTGCAATTTTAGCGCAAGCATCAGATATGCCTGCGGCGAGTACTGGCTCATTATGCGAGGAGAAGGAGTGCGGAATCCTGGCGGTGCAGGGTATGCCCAATGGCCGGGCAACGCCCGCCTGCTTTCTGAGCGGCCAGAATTCGCTGGACCCATGTTTAGCGAGGGCGATAGGTTCATCTACCTCAGAGGGATTTCGCCGAGTGAGACCGGAAACGCCACACAGTGGGTGTATGCCGGACTTAGCCACCACCTCACTCTGACGGCGCGTCAGGTTCTGGATGTACGGGTTCCCGAGCCGGTGCGAGCGCCGGATCTGGGGAACAGATCTCTCCGAAAACGTTAGATCACTACTCAAGGGTCGCGCCCCAAGGGGAAATCATCGGGAACCGCATCCGTGGAATGAACCAAGCACCGCTGGCTCCTCGCCTTCTGCAATGGCTTTGGCTATCCCTTCAAGACTCTCAAGACTGGCCGGCTCTGATTTCAATGACCCTACGCCTCTCCAAGTCCCGCTACACTGCCGGCGCCCAATGCCACAAGCTCCTCTGGTGGAAAGTCCACGAGCCCCTCGCCGTGGAACTGCAGCCCAACAAGGTGCTCGAGGACCGCTTCGACCAGGGCAGGCAAGTCGGCGCGCTCGCCCGCGATCGCTTCCCGGGTGGCGTGCTCATCGGTCTCCCCCACAACGCGTACGCCGAGCGCGTCGCACTCACCCGCAAACTGATCGACGACGGCGCCCCGGCGATCTTCGAAGCGAGCTTCCTCGCCGACAACACCTTCGTCGCGGTGGACGACCTCACCCCACAGGATGACCGCTTCCAGCTCACCGAGGTCAAGTCGTCGTCCTCTCAGAAAGAGGAGCACCTCCCCGACGCCGCGGTGCCGCTGTGCGCTCCATGAAGATGGACACACATGTCAATGAGGTGGTGCTAATAGAGGCAAATGCCCTGGTAGCAATAGTACACACCAAGCTTCGCGAATCTCGCGCTTTAACACTAGGCTCAGACGGTGTTCAGCAGTTGTTCGCCGAGAGTGGTGTCCTGCGTGCTGAGGACGTTAAGGAGCTGGCGGGTTAGAGTTGTCCAGCGTCTACTCTTCGTACCACTATTCCGCTGTCCTAGCTACAAAGTGCGGCCGCGAGTCCGAAGACGCCACATCTCAACCCGATTATCCCGATCACGGAGCTTCTCTCTCGAGTACCAATTCCATTCTGTGTGATGCGCTCCCCGGCCCGTGTAGAAGAGCACGAAGGCACCGAAGCGGTACCGCAACCTAGGATCAAGTAGGTATCGCTTGAGCTTTTCGCGATCCCGTTCCTGGTCAGGGGATGAATGCTTCTTCGCCTCTACGACCAACAGGTTGTTTTTGGCACCCCGGTGATGGACGATCACATCAGGAAAGACGGTCGGACCATCATCATCATCAGGTTCAATACGCTTGTTGCGAAAGAGCTCCCTAAGATGCAGAAGACGCTTCGGACCAGTGTGTCGTCGATTGTACTCACAATCCACGTGCCAATCGGGAAAGAGGGCAGTGAGATGACAGGCCAATCGGTGAGTCAAGGATCGTTCGCTGGCACCCGCCGCAAACAAATCAGCATCGACACGACGAAGGGTCACAATCGCCTGTTCTAGTCGCGTTCGCACGTCGGCCTCGGCGACTTCGTCAGCGCGGATGCTCATACTGTCAGTTGCCTCCGTTTAGTGAAGGATTAGTATGCAGAGACCTAGACAAATAGCGCGACTGTCTTGACGTAATCCAACTGGATGGGAACGTTTTCCGGGACACGGCTGTCGCGCGGACACGATGTATCTATGATGAGTAACCCATGACCTTCCGCCTCTCCAAGTCCCGCTACACCGCGGGCACCCAGTGCCACAAGCTCCTCTGGTGGAAGGTCCACGAGCCGCTCGCCGTCGAGCTTCAACCTGACAAAGTCTTACAGGCCGGTTTGATCAAGGCGCACACGTCGGCACGTTGGCACGAGGCACGTTCCCCGGGGGCACGTTCGTCGACCTGCCCCATCACGCCTACGCCGAACGCGTCGCCCTCACCCGTAAGCTGATCGACGCCGGCGCGCCCGCCATCTTCGAAGCCAGCTTCCTCGCCGACAACACCTTCGTCGCGGTCGACGTCCTGACTCGGACAGACAACGGCTTTCACCTCACCGAGGTGAAGTCCTCGTCCTCACAGAAGGAGGAGCACCTCCCCGACGTCGCGGTCCAGTTCCACGTCCTCCAGCAGAGCG
>Ga0070698_100007623_pt1 | contig 11713 bp, 10 predicted proteins | sample KBSK1502metaG_FD_65477 | JGI IMG/M metagenome (GOLD analysis project Ga0070698, IMG submission 65477) | Corn, switchgrass and miscanthus rhizosphere microbial communities from Kellogg Biological Station, Michigan, USA - KBS K1-50-2 metaG | ecosystem: Host-associated > Plants > Roots >...
TGGCCCTGTGCCTGCTGCTGGCGGCGGTGCCCGCCCACGCCGCGCGCGTGCAGGTCTTCTCCATCCAGGGCGCGGACTGCGCGAGTTGCGCCGACCGCATCCGTGACCAGCTCAAGAAGACGAAGGGCGTGGGCAAGGTCGAGTTCGACAGGCAGAAGGTCGAGCTGACGGTGAAGCTGGACGACGGCGTGTCGGACGACGTGGTGCTGGCGGCGGCGGAGCGCGCGGGGCTCAAGGCGATGGTGGGTCCCGGCCAGGGCGCGTACCTGCCGCATCCGGAGTATCCCGCGGGCGCCGACGTGGCGTGGCTCAGCCGCGACGGGGCCGCGGTCGGCCCCCTCGACAAGCTGCGCGCGGCCGGCAAGTACACCGTGTTCGACGTGTACGCGGACTGGTGCGGGCCCTGCCGCGCCGTCGACCAGCACCTGCGCGAGGTGGTGGCCGCGCGCGCGGACGTGGCCGTGCGCAAGCTCAACCTGGTGGACTTCGACCGCCCGCTCGGGCGCGAGCTGGGCGACCGGCTGCAGGCCCTCCCGCACCTCGTGGTCTTCACGCCCGCGGGCCGCCGCGTCGACATCTCGGGCGCGGAGATGGAGAAGCTGGACAAGGCCCTGGCCGCGAAATGATGCGGCGCGCAGTGCTCGCGCTGGCCCTGATGGGCCTGGCCACGCCCGGCCGCGTGGTCGGGCTCGGCTGATCGCGCTGGTCTCCGCTCAGTCGGCCGCGCCGAGCAGGTCGATGAGCTTGCGGCGCGCGGCCAGGGTCAGGTCGGCGAAGCGCAGGCCGTGCGCGAACCCCTGCGGGACGTGCTCCGACCACTGCACGACGGCGCTGAGCTCCGGCGCGTCGCCCAGGGCCACGGGCAGCACGACGCGCACGGCCGTGCCGTGCTCGAGACGGCCGCGCAGGTGCACGCGCGCGCCGCGCGAGCTGAGGTCGACGAGCTCGCCCGCCATGGGCGGCGCGTCCTCCGCGGGGACCACGGTGACCTCCGCCGTCACCACGCGCCGGCGGTCGCGCCGGCGCTCGTCGGCGGCCGCGGCGCCGGTGCGCTGCGCGCGCAGCACGCCGTCGCAGGTCGCGGTCAGCTCGTGGGACCGGAAGGGCTTGAACACGTAGCCGGCCGCCCCTTCGCGGACCGCGCGCGCGAAGCTGTCGTAGTCGCCGCGCGCGGTGAGCACCACCACCGGCGGCGATTCCGTGCGGGCGGCCAGCCGCGCCAGCACGCCCCAGCCGTCCAGGCGCGGCATCACGAGGTCCAGGACCAGGAGCTGCGGCGGCTCCGCCTCCATGCGGATCAGGGCCTCCTCGCCGTCGGCGGCCTCCTGCACCTCGTAGCCCTTGTCGCGCAGGAGCCGGGAGACGAGGGCACGCAGGTCCTCCTCGTCGTCCACGACCAGGACGCGGGCCGCGGGCGCGGCTCGGCTCACGGCGCGCTGGCGGAGGGCGACGGCAGCGGCGCCGCCTTCCGCACCGTGACCTTCTGGATCACGATGCGCCTCTCCGGCGTCTCCTTCACGACGGGAGTCTCGCCGATGCGGTCGACCACGTCCATGCCGGAGATCACTTCGCCGAAGATCGTGAACTTGCCGGTGAGCGCGGGCTGGTCGGCGAGGACGACGAAGAACTGGCTGCCCGCGCTGTCCGGGCTCGACGGACGCAGCACGGCCGCCACCGAGCCCCGCGTCATGGGGCGGCTCGAGAACTCCGCCTTGAGCAGGCCCAGCCCGCCCGTCCCGTAGAGCGCCTTCCTGGCGGGGTCCTTCGAGAGGGGATCGCCGCCCTGGATGATCCCGCGCGGCACGATGCGGTGGAAGGTGGTACCGTCGAAACCGCCGGCGCGCGCCGTCTTGGCGAAGAAAGCAACGTGGCGCGGGGCCACGTCGCTCAGCAGGTGAATCACGAACGAGCCCTCGGCCGTCTCCACCACGGCCTCGAGCGGACCCTCGTCTGTCGCGGTGGTGGGCGTCGCTGGAGCCACACGCTTGCGCGCAGGCGCGGGTGCGGGCGAGGCGGCGGACGCGGCGAGAGCGACGACGAGGCAGGCGCAGATCATCGCGAGGCCCCGTCAGCATACGCCGAGGCGATCTGTTGGATCCAGCGCGCGTCGCCGAGCGCGTCCTCCAGCGACGGGGCGGGCGGCCGCCCCGAGAGCAGCGCGTCGCGGAAGTGGTGCAGCTCGGCCCGGAAGGCCTCCTCGTACGAGACGGTGTGGTGCTCGACCACCAGCTCCTCACCCTCCATGCGCTCGATGGTGAGCGGCGTGGGCGCGTGGCGGATGTACGGGGACGGGAAGACCAGCTTCACGCGCGTGTCGTCGGCCACGAAGCGCAGCGTCTCCTCGTAGTGCTTGAGGCCGGGCACCGAGATCCAGCTCAGCGACGCGCGCACGTCACCCGGGAAGCGCGAGAGAGACGTCTGCGCGAACCCGGCCCGCCACACGTGCGACGACACGACCGCTTCCGGGTCCCCCAGGATGCCGCGCACGGCGTCGACGTCGTGGATGAGGCTGTCGAAGAGGATGTAGGCGCCCACGCGATGGTGCAGAGGCGCCTGCGGACCCACGATGCGGTCCACGCATCCGGTGAAGGCGCCGCCGGTGACGCGCGCCACGATGATCGCGCTGCCTTCCGCCTCCGGCCGCGGGCGCCACGGCTTTTCGGGCACGGGCAGCACGGCGTGGTGCGTGCGGTAGGCGTCGTCGTCGGGATGGAGAACGGTGACCTCCAGGAAGCGCAGGTCGCGCATCTCGCGCACGGCACGACGCGCCCGCAGGTAGGCGGGGTCGAATCGCTTGTGGTAGCCGACCATGAACGGCACGCCGGCCTCGCGCACCGCGCGCGCGACCTCCTCCGTCTCCGCGAGGCTGAAGGCCAGCGGCTTCTCGACGAAGATCGGCTTGCGCGCGCCCAGCAGGTCGAGCACGGCCTCGCGGTGGCAGCCGGAGGAGAAGAGCAGCACCGCCTCGACATCGGGTCGCGCCGCCAGCTCGCGGCCGTCCTTGAAGCGCGCGGCCACGCCGTAGCGGTCGCCCACGGCGGCCAGCGTCTTGTCGCTGAGGTCGGCCAGGGCCGCGATCTGGAACAGGTCGGGCCGCTCCGCGAGGGTGGGCAGGTGCATCATCTGCGCGATGCCCCCACAGCCGACCACGCCGACGCGCAGGGGCCGGCTCATACGCCGACCTGCTCGCAAAGGTACCGGCGGCTCCGGCGCGCCGAGTCGAAGGGCTCGGGATCGAGCCGCCCGTCCTCGTCCGGCACCACGTCCTGCTCCACGATGAGCCAGCCGTCGTAGCCGCGCGACCGCAGGGACTCCACCACGCGCGGGAAGTCGACGACGCCTTCCCCGAGCGGGCAGAAGACGCCACGGCGCCAGGCCTCACCCATCGGGATGTCGGTCGTGCGCACGCGCGCCAGCTCCTCCGCGCGGACGTCCTTGAGGTGCAGGTAGCGGACCCGGTCGCCGTGGCGCCGCAGCACGTCGACGGGATCGGCGCCGCCGTAGACGGCGTGTCCGGTGTCGAGGAGCAGCCCGACCAGGTCGGGCTCGGTGTCGGCCAGCAGGCGATCGATCTCCTGCGGCGTCTCCACGAACGTGCCCGCGTGGTGATGCACGACCACGCGCATGCCGAGCTGGTCGCGCAGCGCGCGCGCCACCGTGTTCAGCGTGGCCACGGCCTCCCCCCACTGCCGGTCGTCGAGGCCGGCGCTGCCGTCCGCGGGCACGCGGCCGGCCTGCGCGGCGCGTGACGGGTCCTCGTCATCGGCCACGATCAGCTCGCGCACGCCCTGGGACGCGAGCAGGCGCGCGACGTCCAGGGCCGCGCGCACCGAGGCCTCGCGGCGGGCCGCGTCCTCCAGGGGCAGGGGAACGAAGGACGACCCGAGGGCGAGGCGGCGCGAGCGCAGCTCCGTCTCCAGGGCGCCCGGCGTGGTGGGGAGATAGCCGTACGGGCCCAGCTCCGTGCCCTCGTAGCCCGCGCGCGCGATGCCGTCCAGCACCTCGCGATAGGGCGGGTTGGGGCGGTCGGCTTCGTACACACCCCAGCTCACGGGCGCGTTGCCGACGCGCATGGTCACTGTCGGTGGGAAAGACGTCTTGCCGACGGCTGGGGGGTGCGGCCCCACACCCCCCAGGTCACCAGCCCCTCAAAACGCCAGCCGTACCGAGAGCTGCATCACGCGCGCGTCGCCCGCGAGCGACGTGATGGTGCCGAAGGTCGAGGGTGAGCTGACGTTGCGATTGGGCAGGCCCAGGTTGACGGTGTCGAAGAGGTTGAACGCGTCCCACCGCAGCGTCGCTCCGAACCGGTCGCTCACATGGAACGTGCGCGCCAGGCTCATGTCGAGGCTCCGCCAGCTCGGGCCGCGGAACTGGTTGCGCTGCTCGTTGCCGAAGGTGCCGGAGGTCACGGCCTGGAAGCCGTCCAGCGTCATCCACTGGTCCACCGTCTTCGGGAAGGTCGTGGACCCGACGACGTTCGGCATGCCGAACATGCTGGTGCCCACGTTGTTGCTGCTCTGGCTGACGGTGAACGGCCGTCCGGAGCGGACCGCGAAGATCCCCGACCAGGTCCAGCCGCCCAGGATGGCGGCTCCCACGCCGGAGTTCGCCCACTTCTTGTTGGCGCCGAAGGGCAGCTCGCCGACGAAGTTCACGGCCAGGCGATGGCGTATGTCGAAGTCGCTCGGGCCGTACCAGTCCTCGAGGTTGCGCGAGTTCTGCGGGAACGAGTTCGACCCCTGCGTAGCCAGGTGCTCGGAGGTGTTGTCCTTCGAGTCGGACAGGGTGTAGGCGATGCCGAAGCCGTAGCCGTCCGAGAAGCGCTTCTCCAGGCCGAAGTCGATGCCCTTGTAGTTCGAGCGGCCGTTCTGCTGGCGCCACTCGATGAAGGTGCCGAACAGCGGGTAGGGGAGGGGACCGAGGGTGTTCCCTCCCGCCGCGTTGGGCAGCGGCTGGTTCAGGTTGACCAGCGTGGCCAGGTTCTTGGCCTTGGTCCAGACGCCGTCCACCGAGAGCACGACGTTGCGGACGACCTCCCTCTGCAGGCCGATGCTGGCCTGCTGCATGCTCATCTTCGGCGCGTCGTGGGTGACGGCGCGGATGCGGACGCGCTTGAGATCGCCGGCGGCAGGGTCGAGGTTGAGCGGGTTCAGCGCGCCGCTCGGGAAGCCGTTCTGGAGCAGGAACAGGGGCGCGGCGCTGGAGCTGGTCTGCACGTTGTTGATCAGGCCCGGAGGGTTCAGCGCCAGCTGGTCCTCGCTGCCCACGCGGTCGAAGAGGTTGTAGAAGATGCCGTAGCCGCCGCGCACCAGCATCCGGTCGTCGAGCTTGTAGACGAATCCGACGCGGGGCGCGAAGTTGTTCTTGTCGGGCGCGACCAGGCCGCGGCTCTCCAGCGAGCCGTCCCTGGCCAGGATCACGCTGCCGCTGCCCGCGGGGTCGAAGTTGAGCTGGTGGTTCTGCGCTTCCAGCGCCGGGGTGATGAAGTCGTAGCGGAGCCCGAGGTTCAGCGACAGCTTCGAGTTCACCTTCCAGTCGTCCTGCACGAAGAACATGCTGGCCCAGTGGCGCTGGTCGGCCACGAACACGTTCGAGAGCTGGAAGTCGGAGACGTCGCCCAGCAGGAAGTCCGCCATGGGGTTGCCCGTGAACCGGTTGCGGAACTGGAAGAACCCGCGCGTGGCCGGGACGTCCATGTACTGGTTCTTCATGATGATCACGTCCGCGCCCAGCTTGAGGGCGTGGCTGCCGCGCAGCCAGGACAGCGAATCGATGAACTCGTACTGGTTCGTGTGCTGGAACTTCGGCAGGAAGTCGGGCGAGCCGAGCCGGCCCAGCCCGGAGCCCTGGAAGAACGTGTCGACCTGGATCCCCGGCAGGCCGCCCGCCACCAGCGGGTCGGTGATGCTGCCCTTGATCAGCGCGGCGCCCGTCGGCTGCTGGCCGAAGGGCTGCTGGCGCGCGTCGGACGTCGCCTGCTGCCAGTTGACGCGGACCTCGTTGACGACCGTGGGGCTGAAGATCCGGGTCCACCCCGCCACCACGCTGTTGCTCTTGATCGTCTGGTTGCCGAAGGCCGAGGTACCCGTCCCGTCGAGGAGGCCGCCGAAGGCGCCGGGGATGTTCCGCTGGCGGTTCGAATAGATGTAACGCGCGAAGAGGTTGTCGCTCTGGCTCGCGTGCAGGTCGAAGCGGCCGAGCACGCGGTCGGAGTTGTCGACGATGTCGGCCACGCGGAAGAAGTTGTTGGCCCCCGCCTGGTTCGGGAGGGGCACGAGGGCCAGCACCGCCGCCGCCACCGGATCGATCCGGTTGGACGGGATGGTGTTGTTGGCGAAGTTCGCGCCCGTGGTCGGGTCCTTGATCGCGCTCGCGAAGATGCCGTTGCGCTGGTCCGCGGTCGGCACGTTGGTGATGCGGGTGACCCCGCGCGTGATCCGCGTGCCCTCGTAGTCGGCGAAGAAGTAGGCCTTGTCCTTCATGACCGGCCCGCCCAGGTTGCCGCCGAACTGGTTCTGCTTGTTGGAGGGCTTGGCCACGCCCGCGCGCTTGGAGAAGAAGTCGTTGGCGTCGAAGGAGTCGTTCCGGTAGAAGTCGTAGGCCGTGCCGTGGAAGGCGTTGGTGCCCGACTTCGTGCTCACGCTGATGGCCGCACCGGGCGAGCGTCCGTACTCCGCCGAGTAGGGGCTCGTCACCACCTTGAACTCCTGGATGGCGTCCACCGACGGCCGCGAGACCTGCGTGGTCAGCTCCTGGACGTTCTCCGAGATGCTGTTGTTGTCGACGCCGTCGAGCAGGAAGTTCTGCTGGAGCGAGCGCGTGCCGTGCACGTTGATGCCGCCCGTGCGGCCGAACGAGGTGCCGCCGCCCTGCTCGGTGAAGCGGTCGCCCTGGACGCCGGGGACCAGTGCGAGCAGGTCGTCCCAGTTGCGGATGGCGAGCGGCAGCTTGGCCACCTTGCCTTCGTCCATCACGGTGCCGAGCGACGACTGCTCGGTGTTGAGCAGGCGCTTGGCCGCCTCGACGGTGACCGTCTCGGAGGCGCCTCCGATGCCGAGCGTGAAGTCCACGCGCCCCTTCTGGCCCGTCTCGAGGATGACGGCCTGGCTCGTCTTCTGGAAGCCGCTCATCTCGGCCACGACGACGTACCGGCCGGGCACGAGGCCGAGCACGAGGTACACGCCCTCGCTGTTGGTCCTCGTCGTGCTCGGGGCTTGCGGCCCGGTCACCGTCACCGAAGCGGCGGGGAGGACCGCGCCCGTCGAGTCCTTGACGGTGCCGGTCAGGCTCGCGCGGTCGACCTGGGCCTCGGCCATTCCGGCCGCGAAAAGGAACGTTCCAAACACCACGCAAATCAGTCGCCTCATCGTTTTGCTCCTCACCTAGACGGAGGGGACGTCGCCGATCGGCCGAAGCGGAAGAGAGCCTGAGGGACCATCGGGAGTGTGACGGACACTACCCCCCGCCCCCGATGGCTGTCAAGACGCCCCGGCCGCCGGAACATTCCCCGCGCAAGGGCGTAGCTTCCGGTGACGGTGTGACATCTTCATGCCGGCGCCGAGGAGGTCCCATGAAGCAGGCGATCGGTTGGCGGTGGGCGGTCCAGGGGCTCCGGCAGCGCATCGTGTGGGCGGCGGCGTGCTACCAGTCGGCGCGCACCACGTTCGAGGTGGTGCGGCTGCTCGACCGCGAGCGGCAGCTCCTCACTCCCGCCCCGGTGCGGGTCCGTCAGCAGTTCGTGGCTCGGCCCGGCTACATCATCTGAGCCCGGGTCGCGCATGAGGCGGGCGGTCTGGCCATGGCGGGCTCGGGACGAGCGACACGGGAGGCGGCGCTAGGCGCGCTGGCCCTCCTCCTGGCCGGCGCCGTCCCCGCCGCCGCGCAGTACCGCGTCGTCGAGATCGGCCGCGGCGCCGTTCCCGCCGCCATCAACTCCAGCTCCCAGGTGGCCGGCGCGCTCGAGAACGGCGGCAGCACGCACTGCTTCTTCTGGGACGGCGCGCTCCACGACCTCGGGACGGTCGGACCCGGCGACTGCCACGCGACGGGGCTCAACGACGCCGGCGTCCTGGTGGGCACCCGCACCGATCCCGCTTCCGAGTCCTGGCAGGCCTTCGTGTGCGACGTGTTCGCGGGACGATGTGCGGACGTGCCGCCGCCGCGCGGCTGGTCCACCGTCGGCTTCGGCATCAACGCGCGCGGCCAGGTGGTGGGCGGCGCCTGGGATCCCGCCGGGCGAAAACGCCCGTTCCTCTTCGACGGCCGCGGCACGCGGCTGCTCGGCGAGGACGGCTTCGAGGGCGTCGCGCGCGCCATCAACGACGCGGGCGTGATCGTGGGCGAGGCCATGACCGGCCCCACCGGCGACACGCTGCCCTTCCGCTGGGAGAAGGGCGTCATCACTTCGCTGGGCACGGCGGGCGGGCGCAACGGCGAGGCGCGCGCGATCTCCAACGGAGACGTGATCGCCGGCACCTCGACCCGCCGCGACGAGCGGCCGATCGCGTTCCGCCACCTCGGACGCGAGGCGCTCGACCTGCTCGTGGACGCGCCGGCGAGCCACGGCATGGGCGTGAACGCGTTCGGGGCCGTGGTCGGCGACTTCGAGAGCGGGCGCGGGCGGCACGCGCTGCTCGCGGACGGCCGGACCGCCTACGACCTCAACGACCTCCTCCCCGCGGGCAGCGGCTGGGTGCTGGAGGCGGCCGTGGCCATCAACGACGCCGGCGCCATCGTCGGATACGGCACGCACGACGGCGCGCCCGCGGCGTTCCTGCTCACCCCGCGCTGAGGTCGCTCACCGCGCGGCCGGACCACCGCCGGCCAGAGGTTGATGGCGGGGCTGCCCACGAAAGTGGCGGCGAAGCGCGTGGCCGGGCGGCGGTAGAGCTCGAGCGGCGCCGCGAGCTGCAGGACGAGGCATTCGCCCGGCTCGACGACGAGGTCGATCTCGCGCAACGCCGCGTGCGCGCCGAAGCGCTTGCTCACGCGCTCGAAGCGGACCTGCATGGGGCAGGGATTCTACGGCCATATACTGCGGGCCCACGCCATGACTCCCGCGACGCCGCTGCTCGAGGTTCGGGGGCTGACCAAGGTCTTCGGGGCGCAGCCGGCGCTGGAGGACGTTTCGCTGGCCATCGCGCCGGGCGAGGTGCACGCGGTGGCGGGCGAGAACGGCGCGGGCAAGTCGACGCTGATGGCCATCCTCTCCGGCGCCCTGTCCGCCGACGAGGGCACGCTGCTGTGGGAGGGGCGGCCGGTGTCGCTGCCCGACGTCCGCGCCGCCCAGGCCCTGGGGATCAGCATGGTCCACCAGGAGCCGCAGCTCGTGCCCGCCCTGGGCGTGGCCGAGAATATCTGCCTGGGCCGGCTCCCCCGTCGACTGGGCGCCGTGCGCCTGGTGGACCGCGCGGCCCTGCGCGCCGCCGCGCAGGCGGCGCTGGACACGCTGCGCGTCGGCGTCCCCCTGTCGGCCACCGTGCGCGAGATCGGCGTGGCCCAGCGCCAGCTCGTGGCCATCGCGCGCGCCCTGCACTTCGGCGCCCGCCTCATCATCCTGGACGAGCCCACCTCATCGCTGTCCCTCGACGAGGTGGAGGCGCTCTTCGCCACGCTGCGCCGGCTGCGTCGGAGCGGCACCGCGCTCGTCTACATCTCGCACCGCCTGGAGGAGCTGCGCGCGATCGCGGACCGCGTGACCGTCCTGCGGGACGGCCGGGTGGTGGCCACCGCGCCCATGATGGAGATGACGCAGGGCGCGCTGATCGCAGCCATGTCCGGGCGCGAGCTGGCCGCGGACCTGCAGGCCGGCCCACCCCCGCCGGGCACGGAGCCGGTGCTGCGTGTCGTCGGGCTGTCGCAATCGTCGAGAGTGCACGGCGTGTCCCTCGAGGTGCGCGAGGGCGAGGTGGTGGGCCTGGCCGGGCTCATGGGGTCCGGCCGCTCGCGGACGCTGCGCGCGATCTTCGGCGCCGACCGGCGCGACGCGGGCACGGTCGAGGTGAGGACGGCGGTCGGGTGGCGGCCCGTGCAGGACATCGCGGGCGCCATCGCGCTCGGGATGGGCCTGGTGCCGGAGGACCGACGCGCGCTGGGCCTGGTGCTGACCGCGACCGTGCGCGACAACATCGGCCTGCGCACGCCCCGCGGCGCACGCCGGTGGGGTTTCCTCCGCGCGCGCGCGATCGGCGCGGTCGCGGAGGCGGCCATGGCGCGCCTGCGCATCAAGGCCCGGAGCGTGGACGCGCCCGTGCGCACGCTCTCCGGCGGCAACCAGCAGAAGGTCGTCCTGGGCCGCTGGCTGGACGACACGCGCGTGCTGCTGCTCGACGAGCCTACGCGCGGCGTGGACGTGGCGGCCAAGGCCGAGATCCATCGTCATCTGCGCGCGCTGGCGTCGGCGGGGATGGCGCTCGTGGTCGCCTCCTCCGAGATCCCCGAGCTGCTCGCCCTGAGCGACCGCATCGCGGTCATGCGCATGGGCCGAGTGGTGGGCGAGCTGCCGCGCGAGCGCGCCACGGCCGCGGAGATCCTGCGACTGGCGACCGGCGCGTCGGAGGCGCAGGCGGGATGAGCGAGACCGCATTGCCCGCGCCCGCCGCAATGCGCACCGCCTGGTGGCAGCGCCTCGCGCCCCTGCTCGGGCTGTTCCTGCTCTGCCTGGTGCTGTCGCTGGCCTCGCCGCACTTCCTGACCGTCGACAACCTGCTCAACGTGCTCCGGCAGTCCACCATCAACGCCGTCCTCGCCCTGGGCCAGCTCATCGTGATCATCACCGCCGGCATCGACCTCTCCATCGGCTCCGTCGTCGGCCTCACCATCGTGATCCTGACCCTGATGATGCGCGCGGGCGTGCCCGCCCTGCCCGCCTGCCTGATCGTGCTCGGTGTCGGCACCGCCATCGGCCTCGTCAACGGCCTGCTCCTCACGCGCCTGCGCCTGCCCCATCCGTTCATCTCCACGCTCGGCACGCTCAACGTCGCGCGCGGGGCGGCCCTGCTCCTCAGCAATGGCGTGCCCATCAGCGGGCTGCCGCCGGCCTTCCGCGCGGCCACCGCGGGATCGGTGCTCGGCGTGCCCATGCCGGTGGTGATCGCGGCCGCCGCCTACGGCGCCACCCACGTGTTCCTGAGCCGCACCGTCTACGGGCGCGACCTCTACGCGATCGGCGGCAACCGCGAGGCGGCGCGGCTGTGCGGGATCCCGGTGGACCGCCGTCTCAACCTGGCCTACGCGCTGAGCGGGGCCGCGGCGGCGCTGGCCGCCATCGTGCTCGCCGCGCGCATGAACTCGGGCTTCCCTCTGGCGGGGACGGGCGCGGAGCTGGACGCCATCGCCGCCGTCATCATCGGAGGCGCGAGCTTCTTCGGCGGCGTGGGCACCGTGAGCGGGACGCTGATCGGCGCGCTGATCATCGGCTTCCTGCGCAACGGCCTGAACTTGCTCGACGTGTCCGCGTTCTGGCAGATGATCGTGATCGGCGTCGTGATCGTGGTGGCGGTCTGGATCGACGTGCTGCGTCAGCGCGTGGGGAGGACGGCTTGAGAATGGGCAAGGTCATGGTCGCGCTGGCGGCGCTGCTCGCGCTGGCGAGCGGTGCGTGCCGGCGCGGGGGTGGCGAGGACAAGGCCGGGGGCACGGCCGGCCGCGAGATCGAGATCGCGCTCGTGCCCAAGGCCATGGACAGCGAGTTCTGGCTGGTGCTGGCCGA
>Ga0070698_100007624_pt1 | contig 11713 bp, 9 predicted proteins | sample KBSK1502metaG_FD_65477 | JGI IMG/M metagenome (GOLD analysis project Ga0070698, IMG submission 65477) | Corn, switchgrass and miscanthus rhizosphere microbial communities from Kellogg Biological Station, Michigan, USA - KBS K1-50-2 metaG | ecosystem: Host-associated > Plants > Roots >...
GATGTCGTCGCTCTCCTCGATCCTCCGCACCAGATATCGCGACATCGTTTCAGCAAGCCCACTCGACCGAACCAGCATGTGAACCTTTCTCGATGTCTGCGCGAGAAACACGGCGGCCTGACCTGCAGAATTTCCACCGCCGACCACAACTACTTCTTCACCTTGACACAGCTGCGATTCGACGTGCGTGGCGCCGTAATACACACCTGCACCTTCGAATCGAGTGATGTTCTCGACGGGCAGCTTCCTGTATTCTGCCCCGGTTGCAATGATGACAGTACGCGCCGGTACCTTTCGTCCCTCATCGATCTCGATCGTGTACGCCTTTCGCGTGCAATCCAGCCGCGTCGCACCTTCAGCAATCACCACCTCCGCACCGAACTTCTGCGCCTGAGTATATGCACGCGCCGTCAGATCCTGGCCGCTGATTCCCTCCGGAAATCCGAGATAATTCTCGATGCGCGAGCTCGATCCGGCTTGTCCTCCAGGGACATCTGACTCGAGCACCAGCACATCCAGGCCTTCGGACGCAGCATACACCGCAGCAGAAAGTCCCGCGGGCCCTGCACCGACGATGACTACATCTCGAATGTGCGTCTGGTCAATCGACTCATTGAAGCCGAGGCAATCCGCAATCTCGCGATTCGTTGGATTTCTGAGAACTGTACGTCCACGGCAGATGAGGACAGGAATCTCATCGATCGAAAACTGAAACCGATCCAGTACCTGCTGAACGTCGGGATCGTGATCCGGATCCATCACCGAATACGGATGGGCGTTACGAGTGAGAAACTCCTTGATCCGGAGAGTGTCCGACGAGTGATTCGATCCGACCAGCACAACATCACCGTACTCACCGGCAATCAACGCCGCGCGGCGCAGCAGAAACGCCCGCACGAGAATCTCGCTCAGCTCGGCGTCAAGCTGCACCAGCGACAGAAGCTCATCGCGATCGACTTCGATAACTTCGCCAGGTTCGGCAGCACGAAGTGTCACGAGTGCTCGACGCCCGGACAGCATCGTTACCTCTCCGGTGAACTGCCCTGCCTTGACGCTGGTGACAGTCGCTTCGCCATCGGTGCTTTCACGAACAGCGTCAATCGTTCCCTTGGTGACTACGAAAAACTTGCTGATCGGCTTGCCAGCCTCGCCGAGTATTTCACCGGACTCTACGGTGCGGAGATGTCCGCGAGTTGCAATGCGTTCGACCTGCTCAGGAGTGAGGGTCGGGAACGCTTCCGGGCTGGCAGGCAGCGGCGCAGTCATTTTGGCGGAGGCGGTGGAGTGTAATTCACCAGCTCCGGAATAGTCATCGCGATAGCCTTTTCTTCCTCGTTCATGTCCGGCAGAATGTCGGCGAACAGCGGCGTGCTGAGATAACGCTCGCCAGTGTCGGGCAGCATGCAGAGAATCACGGTTCCCGTATCGGATTCCCTCGCAACCTGAAGCGCGGCAGCGAACGTGGCACCAGACGATGTCCCGACAAAGATTCCTTCCTGCATCGCGAGCGCCTGACTCGCTTTCATCGCGTCAGCTCCCGCCACCGTGATCACTCGATCGACATACCCGGAATGAATCGCATCACCGGTCAGCTTCGGAATGAAATCCGGACTCCATCCCTGAATCGGATGCGGCTTCCATGCTGGATGACGTGACACTGGTGTTCCGTCCTCGTTGCGCTCCTGCATGGTTCCACTCGTCACCATCGGAGCATCCGCCGGCTCGGAAAGAATGATTCTCGTTTCCGGCCTCTCTTTCTCGAGCACGCGTCCAACCCCCTTGAGCGTTCCACCTGTGCCGAACCCAGTCACCCAGTAGTCGAGTCGCTGTCCCTCGAAATCCCTGACGATCTCTTTCGCGGTTGTCTTCGAGTGAAAATCAGCGTTCGCCTCATTCTCGAACTGACGCGCGAGGAACCATCCATTTCTCTCGGCGAGATCTCTCGCCATTTTCGCCATTCCCGTTGCCCCGAGAGGCGGCGGTGTGAGAATTACTTTAGCGCCGAGGAATCGCATCAGCCGCCGGCGCTCGATGCTGAATGATTCAGCCATCGTGACGACGAGCGGATACCCTTTCGCGGCGCACACCATCGCCAGCCCGATTCCTGTGTTGCCGCTCGTTGCCTCGACCACTGTCTGCCCCGGTTTGAGCTTACCGGTTCTCTCGGCGTCTTCGATAATGCCGAGAGCGAGACGATCCTTCACTGATCCGAGTGGGTTGAATGCTTCGATCTTCACGTAGAGATCGATGCCGGCAGGAGCAAGTCTGTTGATCTTGACGACGGGAGTGTTGCCCACCGTCTCGAGGATGTTGGAGAAACGAGTCATCAGTGTGAGCTCAGTAAGGAGTTATTCCGGAAATGTATCCTGTGTTGTAAGGGTTCACACAAGATTAACCGCCGAGAACGCCGAGGCCGCCGAGAAATGCGGTTTTGTGGTTAGTAAAAAACACAAAAAGCGTCGTTCTCGGCGGCCTCGGCGTTCTCGGCGGTTAATTGGTTTCTTGCGCCTGCAAGATTTAGGTAATATCTTGCAGTTGCATGCCGCGCTTACTCGAGAGCACAGCACCTCAACCGGCTCCTGTCCTGGCAAAGGCCGCCCTCGCTGCAGCGAAGCGGCTGGAGCTCAGGAACAAGCAGCTCGCCGAGATAATCGGGACGAGCGAGGCGTTCGTATCGCGCCTCAAGAGCGGCCGCGGGCTCGATCCAGAGCGGACCGAAGGTCAGCTCGCTCTCCTTTTCCTGCGCCTCTATCGCTCGCTCGACGCATTGGTCGGCGGCGATGACGCAAAAGCACGCGCCTGGCTTCACACCAACAATGAGCACGTGCGCGGAATTCCCGCCGAGCGGATTAGAACTGTAGAGGGTCTGGTGGATGTCGTTCAGTATCTGGACGCGATGCGCGGGCGACTCTGAGCTTCGCGCTCTCCGTCTCTCGCCCTGGCGAGTGGTGGAAGCGCAGCATCAGGTGTCCACGCGCAAGCTCGTTGATTCCACTGAGGAGCAGATCCTCCTCGAGGAGCTGATCGACAGCGTCAAGCCTCCTGACGCGACGGGTGGCCGGCTTCATTATCTGCTCTTCACGCCGTTCCGGTATCCGCCTCTTCCGCACGGCTCGAGGTTCGGCGGCCGTCACGAGCCCGGGATATGGTATGGCTCGGTCGAGCTGCGCAGTGCGTTCGCCGAGGTCGCGTACTATCGGTTGCTGTTTATCGAAGGGAGTGGGGCCACACTCGGAACAATTACGACTGCGCTTACTGCATTCAGAGCGAGCATTCGTACGATGCGAGGCATCGATCTCACCAGCACACCCTTCGATGCATATCGCTCGAAGATTTCTTCGCCCTCGAGCTACGATGCGTCAGAGACACTTGGCAGAGAGATGCGAGCCGCAGGTGTCGAGGCGTTTCGGTACTCGTCCGCGCGCGATGCAGAGGATGGCGTCAACGTCGCAGCGTTTGCGCCTTCAGTCTTTGGCAAGTCGAAGCCTAAATCATTCGAGACGTGGTACTGTGCTGCGTCGCGCGAGCGAATCGATCTGACGCAGGGAGATTATTTCAAGCGGCGCAGCTTTGCGTTTCTTCGCGCACAGTTCCTGGTCAATGATGCGCTGCCGTCACCTGCGATCTGAGTCGGAGCGTCGGTATCACGTCCTGCGAGTAATACGGCTCCTGTGTGCCCCAGAAGATGTAGTCGAGCTTGAGGTAATCGGTTGCGAACTGGATCAGCTCGCACGACGTGACTCGCTTTTCCGTTTTCGGATTGATCTCCTCGAGATTGCCGTCCTGAACAGCAACGCCTGTGGGTACAATGCCGGCGGCATCGCGAATCAGTGGGTACGAGCTCTTCATCTGTCCCGGGCGTGAGGGCATCAGGTCCGGTCCACCGACACCGACGTTCAATGTTTTCGCCGCATCATATATCTCCCGCAGATAACCCTTGTCCTGATACGGGCGCCATTCACCCGGGATGAAGTTGGCGTACTGCAACGCGACCGATTTGGGAAACGCGAGCTTCAGCGCTTTCATGTTGGTCTTTATCGCTGCGCGGTAGCTCTCGTGAGTAAATCCTTCCGGGAAGTAGCGACCGGTGCTTCCGAATCCAATCGCCGTTTCCGGCAGGTTGATGCCTTCGATCTTTCCGTCGAACTCTTTTCCCAGCGCCATCAGCAGTCTGGCGAATCTCGCCTGAACTGCTGGATCCCACCGTCGCGCCACCCAGCCTGCTACGACAACGGAAGAGTCATTGTCCCCGCGGACTTCGTATTGCTTCACAGCTCCGCCGTGATACGCTGAGTCAGCAAGCAGATACTGCGGCACATTGATGCGTGATTCCGAGAAGGACACATCCTGGAGCTGGATCCAGAGCTTCTTGCCTTTCGATTTCAGGAACTCGAGGTCTTCGCGAACCGGAGCGAAGTTGTACTCGTCCTTGCCCTTCTCGAGGAACTTCCACGTGTAGAGGATCTGCGCGCCTTCAATCGCCTTCGTATTGAGGAACACAGTGTCCGTTCTGATGTTCTCGCGATCGCCGCCAAAGAAAACGAAATGATGGATGTGCTTTTCATCGCAGCTCGATGGCTGTGCACGTGCTGTCGCCCCCGCGAGAAACACTGCGACGGCAATCCTCCTAGCGAGCATCGTGAGTGACCGTGATTTCCGGAGTGTGAATCAATGTCTGATATACAACGCAGTATCTCTCGGTCAGTCGAATGAGCGTGGCGATCTGCTCCTCAGTCGCATCGGTGTCAAGCGAGATCTTCAACCGGATATTCTGAAACCCAACGGGCACCTCCTTCGACACTCCAAGCGTTCCGCGAAAATCCAGATCTCCTTCAGCCTCGAGCGTTGCATCTCTGAGATCGACTCCAAGCGCTGTCGCAACCGCGTTCATTGTTACACCCGCGCAGGCAACAAGCGCTTCGAGAAGCATGTCGCCCGAACATGCGCTCAATCCATTTCCACCGGTCGCCGGGTGAAGACCGGCAGCAACGAGTGCCTTGCCTGTCTCGATCTTGCACGTAACTCCGTCGCCAAGCCTGCCCGACGCTCTCAGGGTAATGAGCGCTGCATTCGGAGTCTGGCGATAACGCTCCTTGAGCGGAGCTTGGATCGATTTCAATTCTTCAGTCTTCATGATTTCTGTGCGACAATGATATGAGCCTGCATCTTCGCATCGACCGCGCCACTCCCGAACTTCTTCGCGACAGCTCTTTCAGCGGTATCAGTTGCTTCGGCGACTCGCGATAGATCACGCGCGAAGATCTCATCTCTCAAGGGCGTTCCCTGACAGTAGGCAACCGCCGGAGCACGCGGTGAGTCGGCTCTGCTCCTTGCAGCTATGGTTTCGATAGTCACTTCGGTAAATCCTGCTTTGTCGAGATCGGCGCGAATCACCGCAGTGTCATTGTACCCGTGCGGCGTTCGCACCATGAATCGCGGCGGATCATCAGGAAAGACTGATACCAGTGCATTCGTCACCGTGTCAGCGAATTCGTTCTCCTCAATACGATCCCAGACATTGAAGACGTAAACTCCTCCCGATTTCAGAGCTCGCCGAGCTTCGGAAAACGCCTTCGGCTTGTCGGGAAAGAACATCGCTCCAAACTGGCAGACGACAGCGTCGAATGACTCGTCCTCGAACGGCAGGTCCATCGCATCTGCCTTGCGCCATTCTACCGGGCGCGCTGTTCCTGCAGCCGATGCATGGTCGAGCATCGGCTGGTTCAAGTCACTCGCGATGATCTCCGCACTCTCTGGAAGGAGAGCAGCGAGCGCACGCGTTACAACGCCGGTGCCACATGCGACCTCCAGAATCTTCGAAGGCCTGATCCGCATGAGACGAGCAGCGAGATCGTCTGCGTACCACCGAAAAATGAGCGGCACCAGATAAGTATCGTAGATCCTGGGAACCGGTCCCTCAAAAACGCTGTCCTTGTCCTGAGGCATCATGCTTTGATCTGCGCTGTGAAAGACTCCGCATCGATGTTTCCACCACAGATCACAACTCCAACTTTCTTTCCTTCTAGCCGCTGCCGCAGTGGATACATCAGCGCAGCGAGAGCAGCAGCACCCGCAGGCTCCACTACCAGCTTCGCGGACCTGAACAACAGTCGCATTGCATCGCGAATCTGATCGTCGTTCACGAGCACTACCTCGTCCACAAACTCCCGATTCATCGCAAACGAATATGGCTCGCACCTAGGCGCGCCTAACGAATCGGCAATTGTGCGAACCTTGTCGAGCGATTGAGGTGATCCTTCCTTGAAGCTGCGGTACATCGTATCGGCACCTTCAGGCTCCACGACATACACCGCCGTGTCCGGACTCATCTGCTTCACCGCGCATGCGACACCGCCCGTGAGCCCACCGCCACCAGCTGCAACAATCACTGCGTCGAGAGCAACTCCCGCATCGCGCGTCTGATCGATGAATTCCATTCCCACCGTTGCCGTACCGAGCGCAGTCTTCGGACCCTCATAAGGATGCACGAACGTACGACCTTCAGCCGACTGTATCTCCTTCGCAACGGCATACGCTTCTCCAACATTCTCGACAAACTCGATCTCGACGCCGAGCTCGCGGCAAACCTGAACTCGAAATGCATTTGCTGTCCGCGGCATCACCACCTTGGCAGTCGTTCCAAGTATCCGCGCGGAATAGCCGAGTGAGATGGCGTGATTTCCTGCGGACACTGCAGTGACTCCTCGCGCGAGCGCATCGCGATCGAGATCGAGCATCACCGACAGTGCGCCACGGGGCTTGAAGCTGCCCGTTCGCTGAAAGAGCTCTTCCTTCAGCCAGAGCTCCGTTTCATCACCAATCGCAGCCTTGACTGCATCGTCGACAAGCTGTCGAACTGGTGTGGTGATTACGAGATCGCCAAGTCGCGCTCGGTTGGCGCGAATTGCGTCGATGGTCGGTGCATCAATGCCTGAGGGTGACACTACTATAGTATTGGTCAGGTCCGAACCGGACGCCAGCGCCCTTCATCACTGAGCCGTTGCGACCGACGGAGACCGACCCCATGTTTGCCGTCCAGCCTGCACGCACAGGAGCGGAGCATTGCGCGATTGGGGTTCGATTGCGCCGATACTCGATGAGGTCCTCGAGCTCACGGGAGTGGAGCGCGAGAGAGCGCTCGATCGCGCGTGCACCACTGACCCGGAGCTCCGGAAAGCTGTTGAAGAGCTGCTGGCGGAATGCCACAACGACCGCGGCTTCCTCGAGAGGCCTGCAGCTTTCTTCGCTGCGTCACTGGTCGAGGAGACAGTCGTACCCGACAATTTTTCCCTGACGAACACACGGATCGGTCCCTACCTGCTCATAAAGGAAATCGCGCGCGGAGGGATGGGAACAGTCTGGCTCGGCGAACGCGCGGACGGACAGTTCCAGCAGCAAGTTGCTCTGAAGCTCATCAAGCGCGGGATGGATTCCGACGAGATCTATCGCCGCTTTATCGCCGAGCGGCAGATACTCGCGCGATTCAATCATTCGAACATCGCGAGACTGATGGATGGCGGAGTGACGCCTGAGGGTCAGCCATGGTTTGCGATGGAGTACGTCGAAGGATCATCGATAACGCGGCACGCCAAGCAGCATGGGTTGAGCACTGATCAGCGGCTCGAGCTGTTCGAGCACGTGTGTGATGCGGTTCGCTACGCTCACCAGAATCTCGTCGTGCATCGAGACCTCAAGCCGTCGAACATACTCGTCACCGAAGATGGAACCGTAAAGCTTCTCGATTTCGGGATTTCAAAGCTTCTCGACGATACCTCATCGGAGCAGTCACAAGTTGGAACCGGACTTCGCGCGATGACGCCGGAGTACGCTGCACCCGAACAGGTGCGAATGGAGCCGATCACCACAGCGACAGACATCTACGCACTCGGCGCTGTTCTCTACGAGCTGCTGACCGGGCGAAAAGCGCATGTGTTCGGCCGACGGGCGCCGGCCGAGATCGAGCGCGTCATCTGCGAGGTTACTCCTGAGTCTCCGTCGATTGTGGCTGACGTCGACACAATCGTCTTGAAGGCCCTCAAGAAATATCCGGCGCGACGATATGCGACTGCAGATGCACTGCTGGACGACATTCGACGGTACAGATCGGGAAAACCGATCACAGCGAGACCGGATACACTCCGTTATCGAACGAGCAAGTTTCTTCGTCGTCATGTCATCGGCGTGAGCGCAGGCGCGGGAATCGTTCTCAGCTTGATCGCGGGCCTGGCTGTGGCAACATCGCAGGCGCGCGTTGCACAGCGCGAAGCGCTGAGAGCCGGACGTGAGCAGGAGTTTCTTCTGAACCTGTTCAGCAACGCTGATCCCGACAAGGCACCAGGACGCGAGCTTTCTGCTCGCGATCTGCTGGACAAGGGCGTTGCGCAGCTCGACACCGCACTCGTGAGCGAGCCGAAGACGCGCGCAGAGCTGTTCGAGGTAGTCGGAAAAACTTACGTCAAGCTCGGGCTGTACCCGCAGGCCGATTCAGTCCATCGCCGATCTGTCGAGCTCACTGGGTCAGTCTACGGCGAGTCGCATCCTCTTTTTGCACAGCGTCTCCGCAATTGGGCCGTTGCACTGGCGAATGCAAGTCAGTTTCGACGTTCGGACTCGATGCTGGTGGAAGCGCTGGGTATAGAAGAGAGGAAATACGGGCCCCGAAGCATCAAGCTGGCCGAAACGCTTCGGCATCTCGCTGCCGTGAAAGGGATGCAAGCTCAGTTCAATGAATCTGACGGTTATTTCAGGAGACTGATTTCGTTGAGACGCAGCGCTCCCGTTGTTGATTCAGTCGAGCTGTCCCTTGACCTGTCCGATTACTGCAACATCCTGGCAACGGCTGGTAGATCCGCCGAGGCAGAAAAGGCGTGCAATGAGTCTCTCGCGATACAGCGCAGGCACTTGAAACCCGTCGATCCTCGGTATGCGCGCACGTTGATGGCTGCCATTGAGATTACGATCATTCGCGGAAAGGTCCATGACGCCGTCGCACTCGCGCGAAGCTCTCTCGAGAATCGTCGGCAAGCTCATGCGTCGAGCCATCCCGAAGTCGCGGCGGCGGTGAATACCCTCGCGAATGTGCTCGAGGTGGAAGGATCGTATGCAGAGTCCGATTCGCTCTTCAAGCTCGCGTATCAGATGCGCCGTGACCTGCTCGGCCCTGATGATGCTCAGACGATGCAATCACTCAACGGAATGGCGGTGCTGAGACTGCGTCTGGGCGATGTGGCCGGAGCCGAGAGACTTGCGTTGCAAGCTATCGACGGTATGAGTAAAGCTCGTGGACCGAATCACATACTGACCCTGATGACCCGTGGCAACTACGCGACCGTACTTCACGAAGAAGGCAGATACGACGAGGCCGAGCCAATAATCCGTGATGTTCTCGCGATCAGGCGCCGGGTGCTCGGCGAAACTCATCCTGGGGTTGCCACTTCCTACAGGCGTCTTGGACTTCTTCTCCACAAAACCGGGCGCCTCGAGCTGGCCGAGCAGGCACTACGACAGGCAAATCAGACATATCGGAAGACGCTTCCTGAGCATCATTTCCTGATTCCCGAAACGGCTACCGAGCTCGCGGCTGTTCTAGTCGACCTGAAGAGACCGAAAGAAGCGGAGCCGTTTCTTCGCGAAGCGATGGCGACAGAGCTGGCGAATCTGGGGCCGGCTGATCTTCGCCTCGGCGAAACCCGGCGAGTTCTTGCCGAAGCTCTGATGCTTGAAGGAAGAATTACTGAAGCGAAGGCGATGATTCTCGAATGTCAGCGTGGCCTCGCGAACAATCCGTATGGCGCGCGGCATCGCGAGAGAGCGCGCGAAACGTTCAGGCGTATCGCTGCCGCCGGAGCTTAGTAAAGGTAGAACTGGTTACTGAGCTGCTTGAATTCAGCGGCTTCCTTGTCCCACTGCACCAGCAATGACGCCAGCTGTCCGTTCCCTACAGCTGCGCGAACTTTGTCACTGCCGGTAAGTCGATCGATCGACGGCCGCCACGCAAAATCCTTTGGATGCTGTCTGTGAATCTCGTCGATCAGGAGGAGCGCAGTACGAACCGGGCGATAAGCTTGCCTGTCGGTTATCGCGAAGCGAATTGCGGGAATTGTAAGACCGGGATGTTTTGCCGCTGACGATTCAACCGGCATTGTGATCGCCTCGAACCGAATCCCGGGAAGCTTCATGTCGTTCATCACGCGCGCGACTTGAGGTGCATTGAGCCATGGCGCACCTATCTGCTCGAACGGCCTGTCAGTTCCGCGGCCTTCAGTGAGATTCGTTCCCTCGAAATACACAGTGCCGGGATAATTAGTCAGCGCGGCAAGCGATCTAAGATTCGGTGATGGATTCGTCCACGGCAGTCCTGTCTGATCGAGCCATTGCGAGCGATTCCAGTTTGCTGCCTTGATGACGATGAGGTCGGAGCCGATCCGGTACTTCTCATTGAAGAGCTTCGCCAGCTCACCAACTGTCAATCCGTGACGCGCGGGGATTGGATAGATACCGACAAAGGACTTGAAAGCCGGCTCGACCAGCGCGCCTTCGACTATCTCCCCGCCAATCGGATTCGGCCGGTCGAGAACTACAAATGGGATTCCCTTTTTCTTCGCAGCTTCCATCGAGAGCGCCATTGTCGAGACGTACGTCCACGTTCTCCCTCCTACTTCCTGGAGATCGTACACGATGACGTCCACGTCCTTCAGCATTTCCGGATTCGGCGCGCGATCCTGCCCGCCGTACAGTGAGTGAACCGGTACACCCGTCTTCGCATCGACTTCGTCGCTGATCTTTGCACCAGCCGCTTCTACTCCACGAATTCCGTGCTCGGGAGCAAACAGCGCAACGAGCTTGAGGTCCTTGTGATTCGCGATCAGATCGATGTCAGGCGTTCGCGAGCGGTCGATTGCGCTTTGATTGGTGATGAGGCCAACGCGTTTCCCTTTCAGCGCGGCGGGTACATCGGAAAGGAAAACCTCAATGCCGGGCCTCACAGTGCCTTCTGTCGATGGAGAATTGGAAATCGAGGTGTGAGCACAACCGCTCAGACAAAAGAGCGTGAGTACAAATGCTTTCATGATTGATTGGGTGCGATGAGTCCATCTGCCAGCGTGACGATTCGATCCGCACACGCTCTTGCGAAATCTGCATCGTGCGTGCTGATGAGCAATGCGCGTCCGCCGTCGGTGAGTTTCCGCAGTGAGTGCGCAAGCGTGACCCGGCGCGCCGGATCGAGTGCCGACGTGGGCTCATCCATCAGGAGCAGATGCGGATCGAGCACCAGCGCGCGCGCGATCGCGACGCGCTGCGCCTGGCCACCAGAGAGCTGTCGAGGAAATGCAGCTGCGCGCTCCGATACGCCAAGCGATTCCAGCCACTGTGTTGCTGCTTCGTCTGCGCGTTCTCGCTTCCATCCGCGCGCATGAATCGGCGCGAGTGTCACATTGTCGAGCACAGTGAGATGCTCGAACAGCGCATGCTCCTGAAAGACCATCCCGACTTTCGCGCGCAGCCCGCCGAGTCGTGATTGTGGAGGCAATGGGCCGGGAGACAACATGACGTTCTCCAGAGAGATCGAGCCGGCACTGAATGGCTGCAATGCAGCAACAGCCCGCAGCACGGTTGTCTTCCCCGCGCCTGAAAGTCCCATCAATGCAACGATCTCACCCGCTTCTACGGAGAGATCGAGTCCGCGCAGCACGTGGTGAGATCCGCGCGTGAC
>Ga0070698_100007626_pt1 | contig 11711 bp, 7 predicted proteins | sample KBSK1502metaG_FD_65477 | JGI IMG/M metagenome (GOLD analysis project Ga0070698, IMG submission 65477) | Corn, switchgrass and miscanthus rhizosphere microbial communities from Kellogg Biological Station, Michigan, USA - KBS K1-50-2 metaG | ecosystem: Host-associated > Plants > Roots >...
CGTGTCCGCGTACACGCGGTCGCCGCCCGCTTGCGACACGACGATCAGTCGTGGTCAACCCCTGGGTACTTCAAGGCCGGGAGCTTCCTCTGCCAAACCTCGCGCTCTTCGGCTTCGACTATGGCGAGGTTCTCGGCCAGTTGTCGTCGCTCGTCGCAGCTGAGCTTCGCGAGCTCGACCCGTAACTTGGCCTCACTCGTGGCGAGCCACGCGTGGAATGCGGCGCGTCTGGGCGGCGGCGTTCCAAGAGCTGGCGGCGCGAACTCGAAGCGAGCGGCCTTTGCGGCCGGCCTTTTCCGGAAGTCGGCCGCAAAGGCTGGCTGACGACTGGTTGTCCTACGGACTGTCGTGAACCACGAAGTCGCCGCTGCCGAGCGTAAACATCTGACTCGGTGGCCACAGGAAGGACCCGAGCGCGCAAAAACCAATTGCGGACGAGGCCTTCAGGAGCAACGTCTCGGAGACTCGATCCACCGGGTGCCCCTGTCGCGGACGACCGTTGTCCTCCACGAAGATCGCGGCGTACTCGACCGTTCCGAATGGCGCGTACGTGACTTGTTCGTTCTCGGGGAGCCGTCCGATGACGGCCGCGTGGTTGCCGGTGACGATCAGGCAGCCGCGCGAGACATCGCCATGAAAGGTTCTGGTTACCGGCCCGTTGTCGCTGAGGACAGTCCCGTGCACCAGCACCAGCCCGACCGGGTTCTGCCCCTGTGGGCCGCTCGCCGCCGCGGCCGCGAACGAGGCACCGTTCGCCGTTCCGAATCCGTAAACGTAATCGACCGCCGGCTGCGCCGACGCGCCGGTCGCCATCAGCAGCGCCGCGCCGAAAGTCGCCGCAAGCATGAGAAGTTTTCGCCGCATGTGGTGTACCCCTTTCTGATCGCGATCCCATCCAGTGGGAATGGGTCGTACGTTGCTCTCCCAGTGAAGCTACGAGAGGGTGTCGCGATTCGCTTCCCTAATCTGCGCCAACCTCGTTCGTTGCTGCGATTTGAGCGGCGGCCTGGACTCGCGTGCGCGAGTCGGTCTTGGCCATCGCCGAGCGGGCGCAGGAGTCGACGGTTGAGGGTGCGATCCCGAGGTGTGAGGCGATTTCGCGGCTCGTCCGGCCGCTCGCGATGAGTGCGAGAATCTCGCGCTCGCGTGGCGCGAGTGCCGCCGGCGCGGGCTTGCGCACCGGCACTGCGGCGGCGACGGCTTCGGCAGTCGTGCTCACACCAAGGACGCGGCGTGCCTCGCTTAGCCGTCTCTCGGCAGTCCGGCGGGAGATGCGCAGTCGCTCCGCCGCTGCAGCGACCGAGAGACCGCCCGCCAAGGCCGCGAGCAGAAGTCGGGGTTGTTCGTCGAGGACAACGCCGGTCGGCTTGACGTCATCCATGAGGAGCGACCCTAGATCTTGGTGGTCGGGCCGGCATCCCGAATCCGCGCCACATTTGGCACAAACTGTGCTAAAAGCGGTTCGTGCTGGTCGGACGCGAGCGTGAGCTCGAACGGCTCGCCGGCGGCCTGGAGCGCGGCGCCTCGCTCGTCGTCCTCGGGGAGGCGGGGATCGGCAAGACCGCAGTCCTACGGGAAGTGGCCTCACGGAGTGGCCGACGGGTCAACGAAGGAGGCGGGCTTGTCTCTCTCTCGTGGCACTCATACCTACCGCTGAGCCGCGCATTGCGGCGGCGGCTGCCGGGTGGCGAGGCGCCGGACATCGCGGCCGCCGTCGTCGAACGGATAGACGACGGCGTCCTCCTGCTCGATGATCTGCATTGGGCCGACGCCGCAACGCTCCGTGTCGTCCCACTCCTCAGCGGACGCATCCGCATGCTCGTCGCGATCAGGGTCGGAGACGCCGGAGCAGACGCCGCGCTTCTCGCGACGCAGAAGATGGAGGTGATGCGGCTGGGACCGCTTCCCGACGAAGCCGCTTCCGCCTTGCTGAGCTCGATCCGCCCCGAGCTGGCAGCTGTCGATGCACGTGAGGTTCTCCGCCTCGCCCGTGGAAACCCGCTATTGCTCGAAGAGCTTTCGCCGGACGGCGACGCATCTTCAACACTACGGCGATCCCTCCACGTGCGGCTCACGCGCTGTTCACGGCAAGCTCGAGAGGCGATGGCCCTGCTCGCTCTCCTTGGTCGTCCGGGCGAGCGCCGGCTGCTCGGCCCGGGCGCCGAAGAGCTCCTCGCCGCCGGACTCGCGATTCGCGATGGCGACTACGTGACGGTACGGCATGCACTCGTGGCGGAAGCGACCGTCGAAGATCTTGGCGCCGACGAGCGAATCCGGTTGCATTCCCGGCTGGCGGCGCAGCTCCCGCGCGACGGAGAAGCCGCGCGCCACCATGCGGCGGCCGGTGAGCTCGAGCCGGCATACAAGAAGGCACTTCGGGCAGCCGACGCCGCGGCGACACCGGGCGAGCGAGCTCGTCACCTCGGCGTTGCGGCCGATTGTGCGCGAGGAGCGAACGCCGATGCGCGCCGGATCGCCGCCGCGGAAGCGCTGATCGACGCGGGCGAATACGCACATGCGAAGCGGGTGCTGGACCTGGTGACGTGTGCCGAGCGGAACCTGGGCGCCCGGGTGCACCTGTACCGGGGCTGCGCATGCTGGGGCCTCGACGACGAGGATGGAGCCCGCCACGAGCTCGAGGCGGGTCTGGTGCTCGCTCGCGCCCGCGACCCGCGCACGGAGGTCAGGTTGCTCGTCGAGCGAGCTCGGATCGAGGCAATGACCAACAACGCCTTAGCCGTCGAATGCTCGCGGCGGGCTCTGGCGCGGGCGGACGACCCCGTCGACCGCGCGCGTGCCCTCGGGGCCGTCGCCTTCGCTCGATACGTGGCTGGGGGCGACGCGCTGGACGACCTGCGAGCGGCCGTCGCGGCTGCTCGCGAAGAGGGCCAGTTGGCGCTGGAGTTCGAGATGGCTCTTCACCTTGAAAGTGCCTACCACGCCACCGGCGATCCGGGCGCGTGCATCGATCTTTCACGTGCGATGGCCACTCGCGCGCGTTCGCTCGGCTATCGCTCCGCAGAGGTGGATTTCCGGTGGTCCGCTGCACGGGCGGAGTTCATGGCTCGCGGTGCGTACGAGCAGGCGATCGAGGAGCTGAGCTGCTGCCTCGGACATCCGGCCCTCCGAGGGCTAAGCGCGCCGTTTGTCGCGGCCGACCTCGCCCTCGCGCTCTGTGATGTGGGCCGCGACGCGGAGGCGCAGCGCTGGATTCAGAGCGCAGAGGCGCCGGGCTCGGCGCAAAACGTGATGATCCGAGACCTCTTCGCCGGGGAGATCGAATGGCTCCTGGGCCGCCCCGCTGCGGCGGTGCCGACACTCGAGCGGGTTGTGCTCACGACGCTGCCCGCCGCGAAGGCGGAACCGGCGGCCGTGCTCGGGTGGGCTCGGCTCGAGATCGGGGACAGGCCCGACGCACCACCGGCCGACGCGACCGGGTCGCTCTTCAAAGGAGGGTTCGAGGTCGAATGCAAAGCCCTTTATGCGTTGGGCCGTGATCGATGGGGAGTTGCCGAACGGATCTTCGACGAAGCGGCCGACCGCTTCGCAGGCGTCCTCCTGCGGAACGAGCTGCGCTGTCGGTGGGGCGCGGGCGTCGCCTGCTTGCGCGGTGGAGACGTCGCGGTGGCGCGTTCTCGCTTGCTCGCGGTCGAGCGAAGGTGCGCGGAGATCGGACTCGTCGTGCTGCTGCGTCGAGTACGACTTGCTCTCAGGGACGCGGGAGTCGCGCGCGCCGCGCCGCGAACGCGGGGGGCCGGGCTTAGCGGCCGTGAGCGAGAGGTCATGCAGCTCGTCGGCGCTGGTTTGACGAGTGCGGACATCGCCGGCCGCCTCGGCGTCCGCAGCTCGACGGTGAACTCGACCGTCAAGTCGGCGATGGTCAAGCTGGGCGCGCGCACGCGAGCGCAGGCCGCTGCGTTTGCAGGCGACAAGGACAAATGATCAAGGCGAAGTTCGTTCTGGCAGAGGTCGGCGCCGTGGCCGACGCGCTCGCGGCGATGGAGGAAGCCGGCGTGTCGATCGTTCGCGGCTGGCAACTACCGGATGAACCATGGGATTTGACGCGGCGCCAAATCGCCTGCGCAGGCCGAATCGCTACTCGGGCCGATTTGGAGGATGCGCTCTTAGCGGCGGCACGAGGCGCAGCCCTCGTCGTCGAAGGGCCCGTGCCGGCCGAGCTCTTTGCGCCGTTGGTGGAGGATCTGCGGCGCCTCGGCGACGTCGAGCACCGCTGCTCGAGCGGCCTCGACGCGCAACAGCGTCGCATTCTCAGGTTACTCGGCGAGGGTCTCTCCATCCGTGAGGTGGCCGATCAGCTGTTCATCTCACGGCGAACCGCCGACCGTCGACTGGCCGCGGCACGCGCGGAACTCGGCGTAGGCACGAACAACGAGGCCGTCGTGGCCGTCGCGAGGCACGCGTCGGGCGAGGGGCCAGAAAGCCACCACCGCGGATGATCACGGCGCGCACGTGGATCGCAGGCGCCGGGGTCGTTTTCGCCCTCGCGTTAGCTGCGGGATGCCATGACTCGGCCAAGAAGGCATCGCCGGCGCTCGCCGCCAGTGCCGTCCAGAACGAGGGACGTACCTTCCCGTTGTTGCGCGTCACATGGGGGTCGATGGACTACCTCGATCCGGGGCTCGCCTATACGAGCTACGCCTGGATGCTGATGGAGCACGTTTACCTGGGCCTCGTCGGCTACCGGTGGACGACGGGTTCCGAAGGAGCAACGATCGTTCCCGCTCTCGCGCAGCACCTGCCGGCAGTGTCATCCCACGGGACTGACTATCGGTTCACGCTTCGGCCGAACCTCAGGTATTCCGATGGCACGGAGGTGAGGGCGAGCGACTTCAAGGCCTCGATCGAGCGCCTGTTCAAGATCGACTCCCCCGGCGTGGGTTTCTTCACCCAGATCGTCGGCGCGCCGCGATTTGCCAAAACGAAGAGCGGACCACTGCCGGGAATCGTCGTCGACGATGAGAAGCGAACGATCGAGATCAAGCTGTCGACACCGCGTGCGGACTTCCTCAACATCCTCGGCATTCCCTTCGCCGCCGTGCTGCCGGCGTCGACGCCCCCGAGCGACCAATCGACGACGGCGATCCCGGCGACGGGTCCGTACATGGTGCAGTCGTACAGACCGAGGAGGACCTTCGTCCTCATCCGAAACCCGCGGTACAAGGTCGTGCCCGGGATCCCGCCCGGCAATCCGGACAAGCTCATCGGAATGATCATGGAAAACCCGACCGCCGCCCTCGAGACGGTGCTGCGCGGGAAGTCGGACTTCATGATGGGAGTCCCGCCGGACCGCCTCGCCGAAGTGCAAAACAAGCACCGAGCGCGGCTCAAGCTCTACACGCCGGCGAGTACGTACTACTTCGCGCTGAACGAGCGTCTGCCGCCGTTCAACAGTCTGAAGGCGCGGCAGGCGGTGAACTATGCGATCGATCGGCAGGCGCTGGTGCAGGCAAACGGAGGGCTCGGAATTGCTACGCAGAACGTCCTGCCGCCGACGTATCCGCAATACCGCAAGATCGACTTCTACCGTCACGACATCGGAAGGGCGAAGCGGCTCGTGGCCGAGTCCGGAACGAGCGGAATGACGGTGACGGTGTGGGGCGTCAACCAATCGCCGTCGCGGGAGGCGACCCTGTACCTCACTGACCTTCTGAACAAGGTCGGGTGGAAGGCGGCGCCGAAGCTCCTCGCCGGCGCCGTCTTCGTCCAGACGGTCGGGAACCAGGCGACCAGGGCGCAAATCGTGTGGCTGAACTGGTACCAGGACTACCCGCACCCGCTCGACTGGTTCGATGCTTCCTTCAACGGCAACCGGATCACACAGGTGCACAACAGCAATATCGGCAATGTCGACTTCTCCGACGTGAACGTGGCCATCGAACGCCTCAAACGGGCAGGAGGCTCGGCCGCCGGATCCAACGAAGCGTGGGCGAAGGTCGATCACGACCTCGTCGTCAAGCACGCCGCAGTTGCGCCGTACATGAATGCCGAAGGCGCAGACTTCCTCGGGGCCGGCATCGACCCGGGCTGCTACTACAATCACGTGCTGTTCCTCTTCGACTGGACCGCGATCTGCGCAAAGCGGTAGCCGGAGCCGATCTCGCCCGACGCTCCGCCAGCGGGTCGAGCCCAGAGCGCCACCGCCTCCGCGATTCAACCGATCCGCAGGAGCGGCGGTTAGACGACGGTTAGAGGGTGGTGGTCCCGACCGGGGCGATCGGCGGCTCCGAAGAGGTCTTCGAAGTCGTCGAGAACGGGGCCGTCTATCAGGTCGGTACGTACAACGGCAATCCGCTGGGGATGGCCGCCGCGCGCGCGAGCCTGCTCGAGGTGCTGACCCCGGAGGCTTATGAACACCTGGATATGCTCGAGGAACGGTTGTTACAGGGCTGCCAGAACGTGATCGAGCGCTCGGGCTTGCCGGGCTACGCGGTCGGTGTCGGTGCGAAAGGCTGCGTCACCTTTGCGCCCGAGCCGATCGTCGACTACGAGAGCTTCAAGGCTCACCAGGACGGCGAGCTGACCGACCTTGCCTGGCTCTACAACATGAACCGAGCCGTGTTCATCACGCCCGGGCGCGAAGAAGAGTGGACGCTGTCTGTCGTGCACTCGGACGAGGACTGCGATGCGGTCGTCGCGGCCTTCGAGGAGATGGCCTCCGACCTGACCTCCTAGGGTCGACGGCGAAGGCCCAGCCGAGCTGGTCGCTCATGCCCCCAGCGGGATTCGAACCCGCGCTACCACCTTGAAAGGGTGGCGACCTGGGCCGCTAGTCGATGGGGGCGGCTTGCGCAGGATAGCCACCAAAGGCGTCTACACTGGCCGTACGGGCCGGTAGCTCAGTTGGTAGAGCAGGGGACTTTTAATCCCAAGGTCGCAGGTTCGATCCCTGCCCGGCCCATCGGAAAAGCTCCTGCACATCGGCTCTTTGCGTGTTGCGGCGAAGATCGAAATCGATGGGGTGGCAACCAAAGTGGCAACGGACCTCCGTTTCGAAGTATTCGTACCCCTGAAGAAGGCGGCCAACGACCCGGCAGGCCGCCGGCACCGAACGTTTCAGGACATCGCCTGTCCCGGCGCATCGTCACGCACGTTCGGCGCTAGCGAGTGCGGAGGCGTCAGAGGCGATAATCGCGCGGAAGAAGGTCTTTTGATAAGACAGCAAAGACGCATTTTTAGCGCCCCCTCCAGGGTTGGTGAACCGGCGACCTCCGAGTGATGCACCTGGGCGGGGTGTGACCACCAACTTGTCGAGCCTGACGAATGAGTAGCCACGGAGCGACACGAATCGACAACGTGGCTCCAGTAATCGGATTGTGGCCTCTGGGGGAGACTTGGCTGGACGCGTTCGGACAGACGATGCTGACATCGTGCTGACACGCAATCTCGGACAGAAGGTCAGAAGACGGTGTGCCGGGCGGCGCACGAGGCGCTACGCAGCTTCGCTCTGAAGGTACGTCGCTGCGAACATAGCGTCCGAGAGCCAGCGCTTGAACTCGGGGTCATCGGAGAACTGTTTGAACAGCTCCGTGTCGTCCTTGATGAGTGCAGTCATGACCCTGAGCAGCGCCCTGTCGTGCTCGATGCGGGCGTTCTCTTTGTCTGAGTTGAGCTGGGCGTTCTTGTAGGCCGGGTCGGCGGCCACCTTCTGCGGGATTTCGTGCTCGATCATGCGGCGCACACGGTCGGCATCCGACCACTCGATATTCCCCCACGTCTCGTTGAACGTCTTGACGATGTTCGAGAGGAGGTCGAGTTCGGGCGCTGGCCGTCCTCCACCCGCTGACGTCGGCACCGGATCGATCTCGGCGTCCTCATCGGTGAGCTGCACCTTGATTGCCGCCTGCTTTTCGGCGCGGTAGCTGTCGATGTCGATCGCTTCGAGGATCCCAGCGGCAAGGTCGGTCTCGATAGGTGCAGGCAGCTTGGGAACGAGGAAGGTCAGGAAGATGGAGAGCTTTTCCCAGTCGGCCTTCGTGTAGGGAAGGATGGCCGCTAGGAAGGAGTAGGTGCGCGTAAAGGCCTTGGCGGCCCCTTTGAACGCCACCTGGTCGTCCTCGTCCAGCTGGTGGAGATACCCGGCAACGCAAGCGTCGAGAATCGGATCAAGCTGATCACGGTCGGCTCCGGTCACGTAGAGGCGGACGAACTCTGTGACCTGCTCGTCGTCGTAGATCTGGGAGCCGTTGAGGTCGGTCTCGAGGTCGTTTAGCTTGTCTGGATCGGTCTCCTCGCTCAGGATTGTCGTCCGGTAGTAGTCATCGAACGCGCGCTTGATCACTTCGACGTCGTTGTAGAAGTCGAGGACGAACGTGTCGTGCTTCTGCGGATGCGCCCGGTTAAGCCGAGAGAGCGTCTGGACTGCCTTGACCCCCGAGAGCGGCTTATCGACATACAGCGTGTGGAGGAACGGCTCGTCGTAGCCGGTCTGGAACTTGTCGGCGCATACAAGGAGGCGATAGGGATGCTCACGGAAGCGCTCTTCGATCAGGTTCGAAGGAAATCCGTTTAGCGTCGCCTCCGTGACTTGCTTGCCGGCATGCTCGTGCTCACCTGAGAAGGCGACAAGCGCCTTGTAGGGACTCTTCCGCTCCTCCAGATACTGGCGAATCGCGTGGTAATAGTGGATCGCGCGCTCGATGCTGTTGGTAACGACCATCGCGCGAGCCTGACCGCCGATCTTGTTCAGGGCAACTACCTGCTCGTGGAAGTGATCGACCACGATCTCGGACTTCACGCGGATCGCGTGGTCGTTGTTCTCGACGTATCGGCGTAGCTTCTTGGTTGCCTTCTTGGTGTCGAACTCGGGATCAACATCAACGGTTTTGACGAGGCGGTAGTAGCTGGAGACCGTGGTGTAGTCCTTGAGGACGTCGAGGATGAAGCCCTCCTGTATTGCCTGCTTCATCGTGTAGCTGTGGAAGGCACGGTGCTTGATGACGTCGCCTTCCTTGTGGGGCTTCCCAAACAGCTCCAGCGTCTTGTTCTTTGGAGTCGCGGTGAATGCGAAGTAGCTCGCGTTAGGCAGGAGCTTCCGGGTTTCCATGATCCGGTTGATGCGATCCTCGACCGTTTCGTCTTCTTCTGCCCCCTGCCCAGAGAGCGCCATGGACATCGCAGCAGAGGCGCGTCCGCCCTGGCTTGAGTGTGCCTCGTCGATGATGATCGCGAAGCGGCGACCGCGATGCTCGGAGCCGAGACTGTCGAGGATCACCGGGAACTTCTGGACTGTCGAGATGATGATCTTCTTGCCGCTCTCAATGAACTCTTTGAGCTGCTTCGATCCCTCGGTTACAGCTCCAACCGTGGAGCTGACCTGAGCGAACTGCCTGATCGTGTCGCGGATCTGCTTGTCGAGGATACGCCGATCAGTAACGACCACGATCGAGTCGAAGAGGGGTTTCTCTTCGAATTCGACTCGCGTCAGCTGATGAGCGAGCCAAGCGATCGAGTTCGATTTGCCGCTCCCGGCCGAGTGTTGGATCAGGTAGCGCTTCCCAGCGCCGTCGGTCGCGACAGCAGCGAGGAGCTTCCGAACGACGTCGAGCTGGTGGTAGCGCGGAAAGATCTGGACGCCGATCTTCGTTCCGCTTTTCGGATCCTTGACCTCCACAAGCTGCGCGTAGTTCTCAAGGATCTCGGTCAGACTACGGGGCGTGAGGATCCTCTTCCACAGGTAGTCGGTCTTCAGCCCTTCAGGATTCGGCGGGTTCCCCGCGCCGTCGTTCCACCCTTGGTTGAAGGGCAGGAACCACGAGGCCTTGCCCTTGAGGTGTGTGCAGAACCGAACCTCGTGGTCATCCACGGCGAAGTGCGCGACGCAGCGACCGAACTGGAAGAGCGGCTCATGCGGGTCGCGATCGCGCTTGTATTGCTCGATCGCATCCTCGACGGTTTGCTTCGTCAGGCTGTTCTTCAACTCGAAAGTGGCGATCGGAAGCCCGTTGATAAAAAGGCCCATGTCAAGCGCGAGCGCTGTCTCATCGCGGCTATGGCGCAGCTGGCGCGTGACGCTAAAGATGTTCTGTGCGAACAGTTCCTCAGCACGCGTATTGCCAGGGGTTGGCGTCGCGTAGAAGAGCTCGATGTGATGCGCGCCGTGCTTGATGCCGTTCCTGAGGACATCGATCACACCGCGCTTCGCGACCTCTCCCTGAAGGCGCGCAAGGAACTTCTGCCTCGTTGGGGAGTGACTAGGGAGATTGACCGACTCCGCCACATCCGGCTGCGTGGCAGTGAGAAACTCAGCGAGCTTGACGAGATCGACGCAGTAGGCACGGTCGTAGTCGCGTGGATCTCCGGCGACCCAACCCACTCCTTGGGAGGTCATGTCACGGACGATCAGACGTTCAAGACCGAGTTCGCTGGTGTCAGTGGTCACGCGACAGCTTCCTCGCTTGCATCGTCATCTGGCGCTTCGACAAGTTCTGCTGCCACAAGCACCTCCACACCAGTTCCGCCCTCTTTACGGCGAGCCGCTCCTGAAACCGAGCGCGCGTCAAGTCGGCCGAAGACGAGGTCTGTCACGAAGCGCGAGCGGAACTCCCGCAAGAGAGCAACTTCGCGTAGAAGAACACGACCGGCGTGCACTAGGTCCTGGGTAAGGGCATTCACACGCGAGACAATCCTTCGCTGTTCTTCCAGGGGCGGTACGACGAACCTGAAGTTGCGGAGTGCTGCAAGCGGGAGGTTGTTCGCTAAGCCCTCGGCCCCGCTGATTGCCTGCTCGACTTGCTCGCGGTAGTAGAAACCGTTCATCGCGACGACCATGAAAGCCGGGTCTATCGCGGGCTTGAAGACGGGCCGGAAGTTCTTGTCAGAGAGGATCAGACGGTAGGAGAGGCTCTCGACTCGAGCTGTCGAGCCAACCAGGGCCGGAGATCCACTAGCGCGAGAAACAATGACATCGTCAACGGCGACAGCGAGGCGCTCGTCGATTGGGAAGCCGTCCGGCAAACGCTTGTGCTCGAGCTCGTTGAAGAAGCCGCGATTAGAGCATCCAGCCTTGAGGACGCCCCACGAGCCCTCTGCAGCGAGGAAGTTCTCCGCCTGCGGACTAACACCTTGGTCAATACGCTCCACGAGCGTCTTGAACCGGCTCACTTCCCAAGACGCGTTGATAAGCCCAATGAAGGAAAAACCCGAATTGCGGCGCGGCGCGTCATCTAGACCACACGTCACAGCCTTGGTGACTAAGACACGTCTCTGCTCGTCGAGCAGATCGATGAGCCGGAGTCTTCTGGCAATCGCTTGCGCGATACGCGTATCGAACGACTTCACGAGTGCCACGATGGCGCGTTGCTCATCGTCAGGCGGGACGCAGGAGTAGATCATCTTGAAGTGCTCCGGCCGAAGACTCCACTGGTCGGACGAGATTCCGTATGACCACCGCTGCGCCTCCGTTGCGAACGCGGGCGTGCGCAGTAGATGGTGCACGTACGCTGATGAAAAACCTCTACGCGGGCGCTGCACCACGTAAGCCGGGCTCACAATCCCTCGGTGTGCGGACGCGCCAGCAGCTCCCTGCCAAGCGCGCATCTTGTTGTACGCAATGTCCCCCGGCTCTACGAGCTTGTATTTCGACTTGTCGAGGGTCGACGAGTCCTTCTTCGACGATTCGGCCAGCAGCTCCGCCTGCCGAATGACGCCCTTCGCGATCGTGACCGAGAGGAGCGGCTCATCTTCGTGGCCGC
>Ga0070698_100007628_pt1 | contig 11707 bp, 11 predicted proteins | sample KBSK1502metaG_FD_65477 | JGI IMG/M metagenome (GOLD analysis project Ga0070698, IMG submission 65477) | Corn, switchgrass and miscanthus rhizosphere microbial communities from Kellogg Biological Station, Michigan, USA - KBS K1-50-2 metaG | ecosystem: Host-associated > Plants > Roots >...
TTCCATGATATTGATACCCTTGGAACCTAAAGCAGGACCGATCGGAGGTGCAGGATTGGCCTGGCCACCCTTGCACTGAAGCTTAACAAAGCCAGAGACTTCTTTTGCCATTTCTTTTTTGATTTATTGGTAATAGCGACCGTTCATCCGAAAACTACTTGGTCTCCCAAATTCGTCGTCCCGGTTTATCGGGAATTCTAAAGAACTAATTGGGGCGGCAAAGATAAGGTCAATGAAGCAATTTTTTAAAGCTTTTAAAAAAAATATTTTAGATGCTATTGTTCAAACTTTTGAAATTCAATTTTAAATTTTAAAAGTAGTTTTTGTGAATAAAAATATTGATGGTGGAAAAATAATGGCGCAGGAAAATATTTATTGCTCCAAAGCTCTTTGTGATTGACTTATCTTCGCTGCCCAAACAGTTCTTAAAAGATGATCAGCAGAAGAAATATCCGGGTAAAAGTGATGCAGACGCTGTACAACCTATGTACCCTTGAATCCGATGTAAAACCAGGAGAGGCGCAAAAGATCCTCCAAAATCATTTTGACCAAACCCGCCAGCTTTTTGTTCACCTCACCTATTTTTTAACTGAATTATGCCGCTACGCCGAAACCGATTCTCATCAACGTGCCGGTAAACATCTTCCCTCGTTTGAGGATCTTCATGTGAATACCAAATTAGCCGGCAATAAAATATTATGGAGAATATTGGAAGAGCCTTCATTTAAAGAAGCGTTGGCAAAAATGAAACCGCAACAAACTATCAACAAAGAATTAATGCGTAGAATTTATTTACGTCTTGCCGAAACTCCGGAATACAAAACCTATATCAACAAACAAGGCAGGGATAGCAAAGAAGAAAAAGAAATACTCGAATTTATATTGGATAAAATGATGCTTGCAGATGAAAATTTTACTTCTTATATAGAAGAGAATTTTTCTAATTTGGAAGATGATGGTGAAATGGTGATACAACTGCTGGTAAATCTTTTACAAAAACCAGGCAGTACGGATTTTAAAGAAATGATCGGCGGCGAGAAAAAAGATTTTGCATTCAACCTTTTAAAAACTGTTCATGAAAAAAGCGAACACCTGCAAACACTTATCATTCCAAAATTAAAGAACTGGGACCCTGAACGAATTGCATTGCTTGATATGATATTGATGAAAATGGGTGTAGCTGAATTTCTCTATTTTGAAACCATCCCGCCGAAAGTTACCATCAATGAATATATAGACCTGGCAAAAGAATACAGCACACCGCAAAGCGGGCAGTTTGTAAATGGCATTCTTGATAACATTCATAAAGAACTTGTGTCAGAAGGTAAGATGCAAAAAGTAGACTATAAAAAAGTATAGGCGATGCCGTTTCACCAGTATTTAACAACCTAAACTTTAATACTCACAGCTTTCGCTTACATTTGCAATCTTCAAATCAATAAAAATGAAAAAAATCCTTATTGTACTCGCTGCCGCAATTACAATAGTATCATGTAAAGAGGCAGACAAAAAAGCTGACGCCGCTACTACTAACACTGCTACAACTACAAATGAAGCAACAACCAATGCAACTGCAACAAACATCGCCACCAGTACTCAACAAAGTACTGTCGACCCGGCTACTTTAACAAAAGTAGAATGGCTTGATGGCATGGACAAAGATTTCGGTAAGATCACAGAAGGCAAAATTCTTGAGGTTAATTTTCGTTTTAAAAACATCGGCAATAAACCGTTGGTTATTTCAAACGTAAGTGCTTCATGCGGATGTACAATTCCTGAAATTCCTAAAAAGCCTTATGCTCCCGGTGAGTCAGGTGTTATCAAAGCATCTTTTAATAGTTCAGGAAAAGTAGGCGCCAATTCAAAGCAGGTTAATGTTTTTGCAAACATCGACCCTGCAATGACTACATTAGTGTTTCGTGTAGAAGTAAAAGCAAAAAGTTGATTTAATTAAAAATAAAAACTAATGTATATCTATTTATTACAAGCCGGCTCAAGTTCTTCTGGTGGTGGCATGTTTGGTGGTGGTACAACCACACTTGTGTTTATGGGAATGATCATCCTTGTTTTCTGGTTGTTTTTTATAAGACCTCAAACTAAAAAACAAAAGGATCAAAAGAAATTTATTGAAGATCTGCAAAGGGGAACTAAAGTGGTAACGATAGCCGGAATTCATGGTACTGTAAACAAAGTAAATGAAGACGGCACTATAAGTCTTGAAGTAAGCCCCGGCAGTTATATAAAAATGGAAAAGGCATCTATCAGCATGGAGATGACTGCTGCTATAAATAAAGCGGCAACAGCAGAAAAAAAATAGAACCACGATTAATAAGATCTAAATAAGATTAAGAGGAAATCGGGAAACTGATTTCCTCTTTTGTTTGCCTGTTTAAAAAACATCTTCTTAACTTTCCTCACAATCCCTGCCTACCGGCAGGCAGGCTTTTCAATCCTATAAATCATGGTTCTGAAGGTTGGTCTTACAGGCGGTATTGGCAGTGGCAAAAGCACAGCGGCACAAATATTTGAAGTGCTTGGCATTCCCGTTTATTATGCTGATATAGCTGCAAAAAGATTAATGAATGAAGATGAAGAATTAAGATCATCCATCATAAATATTTTTGGAAAAGAAGCATACACAAATAACATCCTTGACAGAAAATATATTTCTTCCATTGTATTTTCCGATCCGGCCAAACTTGAATTGCTCAATGGATTGGTACATCCCGTAACAAAAAAAGATAGTGAAGCCTGGATGGATCAGCAAACAACTCCTTATGCAATTCATGAAGCTGCATTGATCTTTGAAGCAAAAGTTTCTGATCGTCTCGATCATGTAATGGGTGTTTCATCGCCAATAGAATTAAGAATAAACAGAGCTATGGAAAGAGATAGAGTAAGTCGGGAAGAAGTGCTAAAAAGAATGAATCAGCAACTTGATGAAGATATAAAAATGAGCAAATGTGATTTCTTACTTATAAATGATGAACAACAACTTTTGATCCCACAGGTTCTTGAACTACATGAAAAATTAATTCGCTTATCAAAACAAAAAAATGATGGATAAATTCCCGCATTGGGTCGATCATATCATTGCTTTTGTTTTTTGTATAGCCATCCCATTGTATGCTGCCCGGCAAAGAGCAAAAGGATCATCATTGATTAGCTTCAGCAGTGACCTGAAAAAACGAATTTATATATCTGGCAGCTTCTCGCTTTTTATCATGGGAGCAATTGTTATATCAGTATGGTTAATATTCAAAAGACCATTAGCAGAACTTGGTTTAACACAACCCGGCAATTTTCAATCATGGTGGTGGCTGGCAATTATTTTTATACTTGTTTATTCGCTGGACACTGCTGTGACTCTTTCATCAAAAAAAGGGATTGATGAAACAGTAGAGAATTGGAAAAAAAGGACTCCGTTTTTGCCGACAAAGAACAGTGAACTGCCTGAATATTTTTTGTTGTGCTTTAGTGCCGGGATTTTTGAAGAAATTGTTTATCGTGGTTATCTTATTAACTATTGCTGGTATTTATTCGAAGGATCAAATTACCAACAAATGATCGCTGTTCTTTTGCCGGCATTGGCATTTAGTGTCGCCCATTTTTATCAGGGTGCAAAAGCAGTATTAAAAATATTTTTTCTTGCAGTATTTTTTGGTTATCTGTTTATTTATTCGGGCTCATTGTTAATAGTGATGATCCTGCATTTTCTTGTTGATGCTGTTGGCGGATTGTTGACAATAAAATATATGAAGAATGAAAATCAACAGGTGACCGATGATGATTTTCCAAAAGATGATATCACAAGTGATTAAACTATTTTCCAGAAGGCACTATTGCGACAATACGCAAAGGACCGCCGCTTCCACCTTTTATTTTCATTGGCAATGCAATAACAAATGCGCCTTTCATTGGTAGTTTATCAAGATTAGCAACATTCTCAAAACCTGGAATATTCTGTGCATACAATATTTGATGTGTTTTAAAATCTTTGGACTGTCCGTAATCAACACTGGCAACATCTAACCCAACTGCTTTTATCTTCCTGTTTTTTACTAACCATTCGGCAGCAGCAGGGTCAATAGCGGGAAAATGAAGTTTTGCAACAGCATCCGCGCCTCTTTCATCTGTACCCAAATATTTTTTTGCATCAGGATAAAATGAGCCATAGCCGGTACGAAAAAAAAGTATAATATCATCCTTGAGTTTCCCATTTGTTTTTTCCCATCCTTCTATATCGGCAACAGTTACCAGGTAGTCCGGGTTCTTTAATGCATTACCCGAAACGTCAACCACCACCGCTTCACCCATCAGTTTTTCCACTGGGATTTGATCTGTACTCCATTTCCCTTTTGCAAAATGGCTAGGCGCATCAAGATGAGTTCCTCCATGCTCTGCTGCACAATAATTATATGCTTCATAATAAAATCCTGCGGGAGTAACGCCATTAAAAGCAGTATCAAGTTTAAATCCATTTGCAGTTGGCCAATACAATGTTTTATCTGAAAAATCATAAGTCAGATCGATCCACTTTCCTTCGGAAAGTTCTTCAGCAATTGACTCCTCTGTTTCATTTTTTTGAGTACAGGAAAATGAAAAAAATGCTACTAAAAATAATATCCACTTCATGATATATAGTTTTGGTTGTTCAATTTAAGTAATAAAAATTGTGTTGAGTGGCGATTGGATTGGTTTTCCTGCAACGTAACTTTAGAGAGATAAATCGGGAATGGATGAAACATCTTCTCACATGTTGCTTTATTCTTCTTTTTGTATGGTTAACCTCGAGTATTAAAAACCCTTCGGCAACAGCTGCAGTTGAAAAACCATTTACCGAATTAAAAGATACCATCCATTTCAGCAGCCAAATACAACCGATACTTGTAAAGAACTGTTCACCTTGTCATTTTACCGGCGGCAAAATGTATGAAAGAATGCCGTTTGATAAAGACACAACCATTATCAATCATGAAGCAGGAGTATTAAGAAGAATAAAAGGAGAAGAAAATTTAATTATAAAAACATTTATACAGCAAACCAAAAACAAATGATAACTGATAATTAAAAGATGATAGTTTGGTAAACCCTTCGAAAACTATCATCTATCATCTAAATAGTTATCATCTTATTTTCCCCAACGCCTCTTTTATTCTTGCCATTGCTGTTTCAATTTTTTCCATACTATTTGCAAATGAAATGCGGATGCAATCCGGCTCGCCAAATGCTCGGCCTGTTACAGTAGACACATTTGCTTTATTGAGTAGGTACATGCAAAGATCATCTGCATCTTTAATTTTATTTTCTCCATCTGATCTTCCGAAAAATTCTTTTACCACAGGGAATATATAAAATGCGCCATCGGGTTCAGCGCCATGTGTGCCGGGAATTTCTTTTAATAATTCAAGAATGCGTTTACGACGTCGTGTAAATTCTTTTGCCATTTCCATTGAAGGACGGAGATCTGTAGTTAGTGCCGTAATAGCTGCCCGTTGTGTTATAGCATTTGCACCACTGGTAAATTGCCCCTGAATCTTTTCACAAGCTTTTGCAACCACGGCATTAGCTGCAATATAACCAAGACGATAACCTGTCATCGCAAATCCTTTACTCAAGCCATTTACAATAATAACCCTGTCTTTTATAGTTGAGAATTGTGCAATGCTTTCGTGATGTCCTACAAAATTTATGTATTCATATATTTCATCAGAAATAATAGAAATGTTAGAATGATTTTCCAAAACAGCAGCCAGTTGTTTCAATTCTTCTTTTGAATATACCGCACCACTTGGATTGCATGGTGAAGAAAACAAAACCACTTTTGATCTTTCAGTAATGCTTTCTTCCAACTGCTCAGCCGTGATCTTATATTTATTCTCTATCGCTGTTCTTACAATGACGGGAACACCTCCTGCAATCTTTACCAATTCAGAATAGGAAACCCAGAACGGAGCAGGAATGATCACTTCATCGCCAACATCTACCAAAGCAAGTATTGCATTGGCAAGGCTTTGCTTGGCGCCGGTAGAAACAACAATATTTTCTGGTTTATAATCTAAATTATTATCTCTTTTAAATTTTTGGCAAATGGCTTCACGCAGATCAGGATAACCGGCAACAGGTGGATAATGACTCCAGTTATCATCAATTGCTTTTTTAGCGGCGTCTTTGATATGTTGTGGGGTATCAAAGTCGGGTTCGCCCAAACTTAGGTCAATAACATCTACACCTTTTGCTCTCAGTTCACGGCCGAGCTTGGCCATTTTTAATGTTTCTGGTTCGGCAAACCGGTCTAACAAAGAAGATAGTTGCACGGGTTCTACAATTGCTTGCATTTAATTGTTTATTTAAAAAACAAAAATACTTATTTATGGACTAACGCCTGTTTATTGAATATAATTAAATCGAAACTGGCTAAGATCAGGAGTTACTTTCCTTGTTCGTTTTAATTCATGGTCATAGATCACCTGGCCAAGATGTTTCATAAATGGAAAGCCAACTTCCTTATAATCATATTTATCATCATTAAAAATTTCATCGCTGTTGCAATGAATTACCGCACTCAACATAAATTCAACATTATTATTGTAGTCTGCGATATAAGCGGCGTCGATCAAAAATCCATAAGCATCTCCCACTTTATTAAATATCCGGAGGCCATCTTTTGAAACATTCTTTTCAGTTCCATACAATAGAAATTTTACGTAAGTGTCCCAATAGTTTTCATCATCATAAAATGGAAATTTAGATTCAAGCGGGGTCATCGACATGTATTTTCGTAAAAAAGCATAATCATCTTTTGTAAGGTTGAATCGTTGCTTCTTAGAAACCATTTCAGGAAACATTACACTGCGAACAATGCTATGCAATGTTGTTAATGATACCCTGTTCCTTTTTGAAAAATCAAATGGCTCATTCACTAATTCACCGGCCCGATAAAAGCCGATCCCCATTTTTGTGTTTCGTGTTGCATAAATAAGTTCACTTGCCTGCGGTGATTTTTCATAAATGAGCTTGCCGCTTGTGTCAAAAAATCGTACAGCATTCGTATGCCTGTTTTCATCTTCTGATAAACTGATATCAAGACGATGAACAATTTGCACTTCTTTATAACCCATTTTATGCAAAGTGTTATTGATATACTCCTGTCCCAAAAATTCATAAAGCCGATTAAATGCATCGTTATCGCTTATTAATAAAATTTTTTTTATGTAATGTTCAATAGTTGGGCGACCATCGGGTGTTGAAGGATCATTATATACTTCAGTTTGGCCGTCGTAATTCGCTTCTGTAGTCATCAAAGTATTTTTATCAAGCCCGGCAATTTTTAATTCATTTAATTTTTGCAAAGCGAGAATTGCGATTGGCAATTTTACAGTTGACGCCGGATAGAAATACGATGAATCATTGATATTAAAATAATGATCTGTGAATTCGGGCTTTCCATTTTTCCGCCTGTCAATTTGAGTATAAATGATTTGAACCTTATTGACAGGGTTTGAAAGAACTGATTGAAAATAATCAGGGTATTGTTTTAAAAGGTCAGCCAAAAAGGTATGTGTAATGCCGCTTATATTCATTGCTGAATCAGTTCCTGATTTAATTAGCTGGGATTTACTGATTTTTACCGGGGTTTTGCAAGCCATCATTAGCAGTAAAAGCATTACCCCTAACCTATAGGAAATATTCATGGCTTAAACTTAGACCAAATTATTCATTTGAATCCCTGATTAGCTCCTGAAAACCACTGACATCAAGTCAATTTTTTATCCCTTTTTTCTGACCGAAACCCCTATCTTTGCCCTCCTAAAAAAAATCCCAGCCGCTTGCCCAAACCACTGTGGGAATTGGCAATGAGGCAATAAAAGTAAATCTATCCCGTATGCAATTAAGAGGTTTAGTAGCGGTGTTTGCGATCCTGCTTATTATTTATTCAGTTTGGCTCCTTTCTTTCACCTGGTTTGTAAACAAACATGAAAGCAAAATGGGCGAACGTGCCAAGACTTATATGGATGCAACTTATCCAGATGCCAGAAAGTTTGCCAGGGCTGCTGATTATCCTGATACACTTAAATCGCTTTACAGAACCCGTCTTAATGAGATCCTTGATAGTACAAAAGAAGACAAGATCACCTGGTTTGGGAATACTTATGAGTACGCAAGAGAAAAAGAATTAAATCTTGGCCTCGATCTTCAAGGTGGTATGAGTGTAACTATGGAAGTTGAGCTTACCGGTTTACTTCGTTCAATGAGTAATAGTTCAAGAGATCCGCAGTTTTTAAAAGCTCTTGATGAAGCTAATAAGCAAAAAGCAAATAGCGATGCTGATTTCATTTCACTATTTTATAATCAATTTCAATCTATTGCCGGCACAGGTAAAATGGCAGGCATTTTTTCCGCTGCCAACGCTGATCAGATCGCAAACAATGCCAGCGATATTAAAGTGCTTGAAGTAATTCGCAAAGAAGCCGGACAAGCGATCAACAGAACATACCAGGTGCTTCGCAGTAGGATCGATCAGTTTGGCGTGGCCCAACCCAATATTAATCTTGACGAATCAAAAGGAATTATAACAGTAGAGTTGCCGGGTGTTGATGACAAAGAAAGAGTTAGAAAATATTTACAGGCTTCTGCTAATCTCCAGTTTTGGGAGGTTTATAATATAGAAGAATTGAAAGATGAGCTGACGGCTGCTGAAAAAGCGTTTAGCGATATGATGAGTGGAACAACCTCCAGCACCGATTCTTTAAATGCTCTCAAAACAAAAGATTCATTAGGAACGAAAGATTCATTAGGAACGAAAGATTCGCTGGGAAAGAAACCTGATACTACTGGCAAAAAAAATGAAAAGCTTTCTGATATCCTGAACAATCAAACACCAACAAACCCTACTGGCACAGCAACCGCTGTACAAACATCAGCAGATAAAAGAAAAACACTTAGCGAATACATTGAATTTTTATCTCCCTACCAGGATCCAAAGACATCAAAGGTTTCTTATCCCGCTGCTATTGGCAGGGTGAAAATCAAAGACACAGGAACAGTCAGAAGATATTTGAACCAGGTTGCTAATTTTCCTGCCGATGCAAGAATACATTATGGAATAGCGGAGACGGATGCTAAAACAGAAAAGAAAAATGATTATGTAGGATTATATGTTATTAAAACTTATGGTTCAGATAAAGCCCCGATCGAAGGTGATGCAGTAACAGATGCAAGACAGGACTATGAACCACTTACAGGCAACCCAATAGTTTTAATGAGCATGAACCAAAAAGGGGCAAGTGATTGGGCAACATTAACCGAGAAAAGCGCAAAAAATAGAATTCCCATTGCCATTGTGCTTGATAATACTGTTTATTCTGCGCCGGTAGCTGAACAAAAGATCGAAGGCGGAGATTCGCGGATCACCGGCAACTTTACTATACAGGAAGCACAGGATCTTGCTAATATTTTAAAAGTTGGTAAACTGCCTGCACCTGCGAAGATCGTACAGGAACAAGTTGTAGGACCAACATTAGGAGCTGAGGCAATTCGCGGAGGAAGCATGGCTTTCATCATTTCATTTATCGTTATCTTTTTATTGATGCTGGTTTATTATAATACCGCTGGCTGGATCGCTAACATTGCACTTATACTTAACCTGCTTTTTACAGTTGGAGTACTAACTTCTTTCGGCGCTACGCTTACTGCCCCCGGTATTGCTGGTCTTGTACTTACAATCGGTATGGCTGTTGATACAAACGTTATCATTTATGAACGGATAAAAGAAGAGCTCACACGAGGGAAGGGTTACCAGTTAGCAATCGCCGATGGTTATCGTCGTTCGTTACCACCGGTACTTGATGCTCACGTAACCGTGTTGCTTACCTCTATCATTCTTTTTTCATTTGGTTTAGGTCCAGTAAGAGGATTTGCAACAACACAGATCATCGGTATCCTGCTTTCATTGTTCTGCGGTATTCTTGTAAGCCGTTGGGTGAGTGATTGGTTTACTAATAAAAAGAAACATCTTGAATATTTTACAGGGATCAGCAAGAAGATCTTTAAACATGCGAATTTTAAATTCATTCAATACCGCAAATATGCATACATGATCTCTTTTGTTGTATTGGCACTTGGTATTGGGGCTATCGTTAATGGCTTTCACCAGGGTGTTGAATTTAAAGGAGGACGCAGCTTTACCGTACAGTTTGACAGAACAAAACCATTAAATGTGGAAGCTGTACGCAAGGATCTTGAAGTAACGTTCCAGGAAAATCCTACCATTAAAACCGTTGGGTTAAATAACCAGCTTGATATTACAACATCCTATCTCATCAATGATAACCGTCCTGAAGTTGATTCTATAGTGGAAACGCAATTATATAATGGATTAAAGAATCACCTGAATGGAATAAGTTACCAGCAATTTAATAAGCAAAACAAGCTCGGTTCAAAAAAAGTTTTGCCAACTATTTCGGATGATTTGAAAAGAGGGGCAAGAAATGCAACCATAATTTCCTTGCTCATCATCGCACTTTATATTTTTATCCGTTTCCGCGACTGGAGATATTCACTCGGTACTATTGTTGCCTTACTTCACGACGTATTGGTAACACTTGCCGCTTTCTCATTCTTAAAAAATGTAGTTCCATTCCCGCTGGAGCTTGATCAACATTTCATCGCAGCAATACTGACGGTTATTGGATTCTCAATGAACGATACCGTGATCGTGTTTGACAGGATACGGGAATACAGTGGATTGATGAAAGGTGATTCAAAAGAAAATATCATCAACAGAGCCATCAATGATACCTTGAGCCGTACCATCATGACTTCATTAACAGTGTTCCTAACCATTCTTATCCTCTTTATATTCGGTGGTGAGGTAACAAGAGGTTTTGCATTCGCCATGTTAATCGGTGTTATCACCGGTACATATTCTTCGATCTTTGTTGCAGCGCCGTTACTTGTTGACCTGGCAAAGGGTAAGGCATTAGGCAAAACTGAAATTATTACAACAACTGCTCAAAAACCTGCTGCAAAACCAGCCACAGCAAAAAGCTAATAAGTTTTTTGAATTATATAAATAAAACCCCTGCTAATAAACAGGGGTTTTATTTTGCTTTAAAAAATTAATTACAAGATCATCTATACGCCAAAGCTGGTACCGCAGCCGCAGGTAGTGCTTGCATTGGGGTTTTTAAAAGTAAAGCCGCGGTTATTTAAACCATCCTGCCAATCGATCTCCATACCATACACATACATTTCATGAGCACTATTCATAATGCAATTGATGCCTTCGATTTCAAATGTTTTGTCTTTTTCGGTAGGATGATCAAATCCGAGTATATAAGACATACCAGAACAGCCGCCACCTTTCACTCCTACCCGGAGTTTTTGACTTGCGTCAAAGTTTTCTTGTTCCATCAGTTTTCTTATCTGCCTGATAGCCCCTTCTGTTATCGTCACCGGTTTGTTCTCTGTTACAACCATTATTATTTATTTATATACAAAAGTAAAAAACAAAAACGAGGCCCATTTTCTAATTCCGAAAAGAAAGTCCTGTCTGTCGGCAGACAGGGTTTTGCATGTATTTTTGCCAGGTATAAACAAAAACTATGGATACTCAAACGTTAACGCTGATCCTTTCCACTTTTGCTGTTTTACTTTCAATGTTGACTTTTTATCTTTTGTATTCAAAGCAGGATACAAAAAAAAA
>Ga0070698_100007629_pt1 | contig 11707 bp, 9 predicted proteins | sample KBSK1502metaG_FD_65477 | JGI IMG/M metagenome (GOLD analysis project Ga0070698, IMG submission 65477) | Corn, switchgrass and miscanthus rhizosphere microbial communities from Kellogg Biological Station, Michigan, USA - KBS K1-50-2 metaG | ecosystem: Host-associated > Plants > Roots >...
ATAGCGGCGCTGCGGCTGTTGCTCGACACGTAACTCCGGAAACTCCAATTCGTGTGCCTCGACCCAGGCAATGTCCCCCTGATTTGCGTCCTGCTTTACCAGGATGGATTCAAACGCCGGTTGCGAGCCGATTTGTTCAAAACGATCACGAAGTATGTCAGGGTCAACGCTCAGCGCTTCTGCGAGCGGTCCCGCAAGGGAGATAAGTTTGCGTTCGCGCAAGTCCTCTCGAGAGAGGATGACGTTGTAGATCGGAGTGGAGGTAACCAACGGGTGACCGTCGCGATCAAATATGACACCGCGCGGCGCCGGGATGGGCAACAGTCTGATGCGTTGATTCTGAGCAATCTCAGCGTAGTACCCTCCGCGGACGAGTTGCAGGTAGTAGAGCCTTACGCCAAGTAAAGCAAGCAGCAGCACGACAAAACTTTGCACGGCCCAAAGCCGGCTGCGGAGGTTTTGCGAGGTGTCTTCGAATTTCATAAACAGAATTCAGGAGTCAGGAGTCAGGAGTCAGAATTCAGCGAACAGGACTGACAGAAGTTTGTAACGAGAGATGTCTTGAGCGCGTGCCGCAAGGCGCTGACTTCTGACTCCTGAATTCTGTGTCCTGACTTCTGCTTTCTCATCTTCTCAGCTTACCCGGGCCGCGGCGCGCACCCTTTCGACGCGAAGCGAAGGAACGGCGTTGTCGTGCCCGTTCGGTGAAAAGTGAATTCAGCAAATAAAGGGCAAAGGTTCCAACAATGGTCGTACCTATCAACCGGTACGAGAGCGTCTGCATAAACGGCACGGTCGGCGGGTAACCCAGCGACCGGTGCCAGAAGACATAGATTGCCGAGTCAATCACGGACGCAGCCGCCAGCACCGGAATCCTCAGCAACGTATTTTCAAGGTTAACGCGAGTGGCCGCAACATAAATTAAATACGCCGTCAGTGTCTTGGAAAACCCCCCCGCGCCAATAAGTCCGCGGCTGGCGGCATCGACGGCTATGCCGGCGATAGTGCCAACGATCAACGCATGCCAGGCATGTCGCTGCAAGGCGATATAAACAACCACAATCAGGGGAAAGTCAATATAGGAAAGCGGGAACCAAACAGCCCCCAGGGACAACTGCAGGATTATGGCTACTGCGAGCGCGGCCGCAGTTTTAAGTTGAGGCATTTCTAAAGTGATGAGTGATGAGTGATGAGTGATGAGTTTGAGCAGCAAAAGTTATCAATCTTTTACGCATCACTCATTACTCATCACTCATTACTTTGTTCCCTTACTTCTTTGTCTTATCTACGTTTGGCAGGGTCTGTTCGGGAGCAGGCCGCGGTGGCGGATGATAGAGCAATACCGCCACTTCCTCCAGTTGATCGAATTTCGCACCGGGCCTGATCAGAATTTCATGAGACTGTGTGGCGCTACCCGGGCTCACCTGCACCACCTCACCTATGGTCAAGCCCGGGGGATAAATGCCGTCCTGGCCAGTCGTCAGTATGTAATCGCCAAGTTGAACTTTCTCGAGCCCGGACACATAACGCATTTCCACCAGGCCCTTCTCGCCCAGGCCCCTTACTGATCCACGGGCTCCCGAACCACTAAGCTGTCCCACAATCGCGCCGGCGGCTGCCTTTTCATCGGTGACCATCATCACCTGTGCCGTCCACGGACTGAGTGCAATAACGCGGCCGACTATTCCGGTTCCCGTAACCACCGGCATGTTAAGAGCGATGCCGGACGAACTGCCACGGTTAATGGTGATGGTGTTGAACCAGATAGATGAGTCGCGCGCGATCACACGAGCATTCACCTGATCGTAACCAGTTTGCTCCTTGAGATTGAGGAGACTTTTGAGTCGGTCGTTTTCCGCAGCTGCCTGCTGAGCGTTACGCAGCTCGAGCTCCGTAGTTGACAACTTCTCCTTCAATTTCTCGTTTTCAGCGGCGGTGCTACGGAAGTTGACGATTTGCCTGACGAAGTTTGTGCTGGCGCCGCTGGCGCCGGAGGAAATACTTTGCACGGGAGAAACAAGAGCCTGGACCCAAACTCTAAGCAGGCGTTGACGGGTTACGCTGTCGCGTGCATCGACGGCCATAATCACCAGATTAGTCAACAGCAATACCCCGAGCCAGATAGGTGCACGCTGACGAATCTCTTTTTGGGTGCGAATGGCTGCCATTAACTTAGTTTCTAGTTCCGAGTTCCGAGCTCCGAGTTCCGAGTTTCCGATTTGAGTCCGTCATCACGCTCCGGCAACTTGCCTGTTTTTACTGGCCACTGACCACTGGCCATTGGCCACTTTCTCCTACATCCCGCTGGTCATTGTGTTTTCCCACTTCACGCGCTTGAGGAGATCGAAGTCGGAAAGCATTTTCCCTGTGCCAAGCACAACGGAAGCCAGGGGGTCCTCAGCTACCGAGACCGGCAAGCCAGTCTCAATCGAGAGGCGCTTATCGAGGTTCTTCAACAGTGCGCCGCCGCCTGTCAATACAATGCCGCGCTCGACTATGTCCGCAGACAGTTCCGGCGGAGTCCGTTCCAGCGCCACGCGCACCGCATTTATGATCGTAGCGATGGAGTCGGCCAGGGCCTCACGAACTTCCTCGTCAGACATCGTGATCGTCTTCGGTATTCCCTCGATGAGATTGCGACCGCGTACTTCATAAGACAAAGGTTCATCCAGCGGATACGCCGAACCCAACTCGATCTTGATCGCTTCAGCGGTGCGCTCGCCAATCAGCAAATTATATTTGCGTTTGATGTAGGAGATGATCGCTTCATCCATCTCGTTTCCGGCCACGCGAACGGCGCGCGAGTAAACGATTCCGCTCAAACTGATGACCGCGATGTCTGTGGTTCCGCCACCAATATCAACCACCATGTTGCCGTGCGGTTCAGTGATGGGTAGTCCGGCGCCGATTGCGGCGGCCATTGCTTCTTCGACGAGATAAACTTCCGAAGCCTTGGCCCGGTAGGCGGAGTCTTCAACTGCACGTCGCTCAACCTGCGTGATTTCAGAAGGTATGCCAATGACCACACGGGGACTGACCCAGGTCTTGCCGTTGTGGGCCTTGCGGATGAAGTGCTGCAACATTTTCTCAGTGACTTCGAAATTGGCAATGACACCATCCTTCATTGGGCGTATGGCCACAATGTTGCCGGGCGTTCGTCCCAACATTTCCTTCGCATCCCGTCCCACAGCCTCAACCTGGTTGGTGACCTTGTTGATCGCCACTATGGAAGGTTCCGACACGACGATGCCTCGTCCCTTTGCGTAAACGAGTGTGTTGGCTGTTCCCAAATCTATTGCTAGATCACTGGAAAACAAGCTGAAAATCGATTTAAAAGCCATCTATTGATCTCTTCCCGTAAATATGAATATGAGAGCCATCCGTCGGGTAGGACCTGGTTCCCTTGTGGCTGTTCCTCGGGGGGTAGAACAAGTATCGAGTTTTCCAGTTAGGGCGGTACGCCCGCAGGCAAGTCACCATTCGCTAACTACTCGTTGAACACAAGGTCCGTGCCAACTAACCAAGATACACTTATTTTCGACTTTTGCGCTATCAAGAAAAAGCTTTTCCGTCATCTGTCTCTGAGATATCGGCACGCGTGTCGACGTCGTCAGCTACTTTTGACTCTTTGGAGAGCGATGCGGAGAAACGGATACAGTTTTTGTTGGCGGCCTTAGCCTCGTACATCGCCGTGTCAGCCGAAGCGATCAACTGTTGCGGTGAAGAGGCGTGAAGCGGGAAGGCCGCGACTCCGAAACTCGCGGTCAGCGAGAGTTTCAAGTTACGGCCGGCGTGAAACCGATGACGGGAAATCTTGTCGCGGATGCGTTCGGCAACCGTCCCGGCAAGTTCTATCTGAGTGTCGGGCAGCACGATCACAAATTCGTCTCCGCCGTAGCGTGCTACAGCGTCAGTGTCGCGAATGGAAGATAGGATGACCGCCGCCATTTCCATTAGCACATGAGAGCCTGCCAGGTGACCGTGAGCATCGTTTACCTGCTTGAAGTCGTCGAGGTCGAGAAACAACGCTGCCACGATAGAGCCATAGCGGCGAGCACGCCGAATCTCGTTAAGAAGAAACTGCCGTAGATAACGGGCATTGTGTAGTTTTGTTAAGTCGTCAGTTTGCGATAGCCGCTCGGCCTCGCCGATACGCACGGCGTTGGTGAGGGCGGATGCAATTGGAAGAGCCAGTGCCGTGAGAATAGCGAGCTCAGCCTTTGAAAAAGAATTTCGTTGCCGGGTACCTTCGAGCACGCCGAGAATTCGTTCGCCACAAACCAGAGGAACAGCTACGAACTGTTCCCCGCGTTCCTTTTTCCTAATCGTGCCCATTCCGGCGCCGGCGAGTCTCGCCGCCTTCGACTCTGAACCTGGACGAGGAATTTCATCTCCTAACAAAAGCCGGCGCCAGTCATCCGATGGATCAGAGGCCACTTCGTCAGCAGGCGTCAGTGAGGCGACTGCTTCCAGGATCGCGGCGTCAGGACTCTTGGCATCCGAGAAGAGATAGATGGTCCAACGATCCGCGTGCACCAGCGGCGCGAGTCCGCCTAGTGCTGTTCGTGCCGCGGTGTTTTGATCTCCGATGAAGTGAAGCGAAGCAACAAGATCAAAAGCAGCGCGAACTTTGCGAGCTTTCATGCGCGCGGGAAGTAAGGTGGCGGCACCCTGACTCGGCGGACTAACGATCTCCGGGAGTTTTAACTCACCAGTCGCTCCGTGACCTTCGATCTCGTGCAAGATCGCCGGCAATTGCGCGGCCTTGTCCGCGATGGCGCGAAAGCCCAGCCGCTTCAGGGTGGCCCCGTCAAGACTGCGCCAGCTCTGGCCGTGAAAGCCGCTCAATTGACGGCGACAGGCGATTAGCGGCGTGCCTGGCCAGGAACTTGTTGCCTGCTCGATTGCTCCATGAAGCTCGACCATATCGGCGCCTGGAACTACCTCGTAAAGCACCGCCAGGGGAAGCTGTTCCCAGATTTCATCTGCAGGTGCAGAGTCGACCCGCCTCACAGGTGCTGCTGCCCCGGTTTCTCGCAAGCCTTCGATTAGGGTCTTCACGCCGGCGAGACGTAAGGCCTCAATCAACTCGTAAGCCGGTGCTTCGTGAGCGTCGGTCAGGAGAATTACGTGCCTTGACATTGAAAAACCTTGATCCTCAGGGATCTGTTCAAACCAAAAGGTCTTATTCAACTTTTTCCACGGCCTGCGCGCGTAAAAAGTGACAAACGATAAGGTGTAACATTGCCGCGAGAGTCTTCCGCATCGATCGTGATCTCACTGGTTCCTGGCGGTGCCGTAACCTGAAGTTGAAACGACCCTTCGGCTGGCACGATGATCTCGCGCCCGGCAGATCGAATCGTTGTGCCCGGCTCTGAGCGACCGCGAACCAAATAGACCTGCCCACCCAGCAACTCCGCCTCAAGATTTGTAACAGGCACGCGCGAACCGGTCCCTCGCGTAGCTACAATGAATTTCTTGGGCTCGCTCCAGTCGCTTGTTTGTCCGGTAGACGCAATTGCGCGTACGCGCCAGAAGTACACCCCCGGTCGCAAATCACTTGCGCTGAATTCCGTCGACCCCAGCTGATCGCGCTCGATTACCTTGCCGCCGTCAACGAAGAACGGAGAAGTGGCCACTTCCACTTTATAAAAACCAGCTGTGCCAGTCTGAGGTTTCAGCCACTTCAAAGGGATGCTGGCAGAACCAGTTCCTTCAACAAAAAACTTTTCCAGATCACGCGGCAGAGCCGGCTGTGGAATGTCGAGCAGTCTCTGTGGGGTCGAGAGTGTTCCCTGAGGATTGACGGCCACGTAGGTCCCGCCATGGAACGTCGTCTTCTCACCGCGCTGGTTTGTAGTATCGATCGCACCGGAGTTAACGCGAATCTCTTCCGTAAGATCCGGATTAACAACGAAGCTGGCACTCGTCTTTGCGCTCACCTGATTGCTTGTCTTGTGAGTCTCGACGACATTGATCGTCCCATCAGTCTGTTGTTCAGTACGCACGTACATCTGTCCACTATCTACCACCACGTGGACGTTAGTTTTCTTGCCATCATCCTCACTGGCATTGTCACGGACAATGATCGTGCTGTTGGGCCGCACCACCAGGGTTGAGCCATCAGCCATGCTCACTCGTGCTCGTCCGCTGGCCTGAGTCTGCACAGTGTCGCCGGGGTAGAGTTCCGTGTCCGCGCCGGGAATGACGGTCTCGCGTGTAGCTGATCGGATCACCCGCACATCTCCCTCAAATGAAATAAATCGCGCGCCAGACGCCAGCTTCACTCCGGTGCCAACATTTTTCAGCGGGTTGCCATACTTCCAAACGTAGAGGGCTCCGCCGGCAGCCATGCCGCAGAGAACCAGGAAAGCAACGACGAGGTAAACGACGCGCTTCTGGATTACCCACCAATCAAAAACAAAACGCCGGGTCTTGGTACTCATGTTTTGAAGCTATTTAAAACTGAGGGGCAACTGCAAATCGCGGAATCGTCCGCAAACGTAACCATGTCGCAGGGGATTGGCGACTGACTAGGAATCTGCCGTGTGTGGAAGTCGGGCAGCCAGGTAGCAGCTGTTCGGTACTAATACGCACGTTCAACGGCAGCACTACCCAACAAGGAATCTAGCACAGCGGCAAGAGAGCGTTCAAGCAAGTCTTTTGGTAATGGGCGGATCCTGAAAAGGAGGGCGCAAACTGGGCAAGCCGACAAATGCCTTATTTTTCGTCTGGACTTTCCGCCGATTCATCCTCAAAAGGCGAGTCGAAATCTTCAGGCAAGTCCACATCGATATCCATCTCGGCCTCTTTTGGCCAAAGGATTGAAGCAGCGACGGAGGCTAGCAGCACGGTCGCCACCACGACCAGCGAGATCCAGACAGGAATGACAAGATGGAAGACTTCAATCAACATCTTCACACCAATAAACGTCAGGACGATTGCCAGGCCCATCCTCAGATACTGAAATTTCTCCACCACGCCAGCCAGCAGAAAGTACAGCGAACGAAGTCCGAGAATGGCGAAAACGTTTGAGGTGTAAACAATAAAGGTGTTGGTGGTAATCGCGAATATCGCCGGAATCGAATCAACGGCAAAGACCAGATCTGTGACTTCAACAATTATCAGCACCAGCAACAGTAGTGTTCCCGTGAGTCTGCCATTGACCCTGGTAAAAAAGTGTTTCCCCTCGTAGTGTCGGGTGATTGGTATATAGCGCGTCAGTGCGCGCACGACAGGATTCTCTTCAGGCTGAATGTCGGTATCTTCCTGCCGAAACATCTTGATACCGGTGTAGACGAGGAAAGCGCCGAAGATGTAGATGATCCAGTGGAAGCGGTTGATGAGAGCGGCCCCGATGAAAATCATCGTTAACCGCATAACGAGTGCGCCGATCACACCCCAGTAGAGAACGCGGTGCTGCACCTTCGCCGGCACCTTGAAAAAAGAAAAGATCAAGAGGAATACAAATAGGTTGTCAACGGAGAGCGAGAGTTCGATGACGTAGCCGGTTAAAAACTTCAGGCCGAGATCAGTGCCCTGATACCAAAAGACGATACCAGCGAATATCATCGCTACCATGATCCAGACAGCGCTCCAGATCACAGCTTCGCGATACTTGATTGCGTGGGCTTTGCGGTTGAAGAGTCCGAGATCCAGACTCAGCATGAAAAGGACGAAGAGGCTGAAACCGATCCATAGCCCTGCTGAGTTACCAATCGAGTTCATTCGTGCCAGCTAAAATAGCATCCGGCAACGGAAGCGGCAATCAACCGCGTAAAGGCTGAAATTGCGCCTGGGCCGAATGACTGGCGCGGTTGCACCCTCATCCGGTCTCCTTTACAATCCGCGCTTTGCTAGAGAGGTAAGGACAATGCTCAAACAACTATCGCGGTTGAAACACACCAGCAGAATCATAGTTCTCGGATTCGTACTCTTGATGGGAGTGAGTCTGATTTTCTTCTATGCGCCGAGGAATACCAGCAACGCGGAACCCTCCAGAAGTACCGCCCTGGTGGCTAAGGTGGGCGGTGACACGATCACCGTTGCTGAGGTAACTCGCCTCAAAGAGAACTACCTGCAGATGTTTGGCGGCCGCGCCAGCATCGCCCAACTGGGCGGTTACAAGCGTTTTGTTGAGGGCATGATTCGTAATCGCGTGGTGGCCCAGGAGGCTGCCCGTCTTGGTCTTTCGGCAAGCGACGCGGAAGTCGCGGAGAAGATACGAAAACAGTTTGCCGACGCGTCCGGCGTGGTTGATTTTGAGCGGTATAAACAATCAGTTACCGCCCGCTATGGAGACATGGAAGCGTTTGAGAAAACCGTGCGCGACGAAATCGCCCAGGATAAGCTGCGGGCTTTTGTGACCGCGGCGGTCAATGTAGCGGATAGCGAAGTTCTGGAAGACTTTAAGCGCAACCACGCGAGTTTCGATGTCACTTATTCGGTAATATCCGTAGAGAAGCTCGCGAAAAAAATCCAACCTGCCGACGACGAGTTGAAGGCTTACTACGAACAGCACAAGAACGACTTCAAAATCGACCAGCCACAAAAGAAGATTCGCTACGTTTACATAGACCAGGCAAAGTCTGGTGAAAAGCTGCAAATTTCAGACAAAGATTTACACGATGAGTTTGACAAGCTGGCGCCTGAAAATAAGCAGGCGGGCGTTAAGGTTCAGCAAATTCTTTTGAAGGTTGCTCGCAAGGATCTCGATGCGCAAGTGGAACAGAAAGCCAAAGGCCTGATCGAGAAAGCTATGGCAGCAACTCCCGATACAGCCGAGAAGGTTTTCGCTGATTTGGCGCGCGGGAATTCTGAAGATCCGGCAACTGCGAAAACCGGCGGTTACCTGGCGCGGCCTTACCGCAAGAACCCGAATAAGATCGACAGTCTCTATGATCGGACGGTCGACATGCAGCCCGGCGACGTTTTTGACATCCCGATCAAGTATGCCGGGAACTGGTACATTTTGCGTCGTGGCGAGTCGGTGCCCAAGACTTTCGAAGAAGCGAAACCGGATTTGCTGGCGTCGTTGCGTAACCGCAGGGGTTATGTAGCGGCGGCGAAAATCGCCGAACGCGCGGAGAACAGACTCAAGGAAACGAAGGACCCGCAGAAGGTCGCGCAGGAAGTGAGTGCTGAAGCAAACATGAAGCCGGCTGAAATGGTCAGGGAGACGGGTTTCGTCAAACCCGGGGACGATGTTAAGGACATCGGCAGTAGCCAGCAATTCGAAGCAGTGATCGCGCCCTTGAACAATCCCAATGACGTCGGGAACCGAACCGGCGTGAAGGGCGGCTTCGCGATCCCCATGTTGGTTGAGAAGAGAGAGCCACGCATTCCAGAGTTTGACGAAGTCAAGACCAATGTTGCCGATTTGATTAAGCAACAGCGCGCCCAGGAACAGTTGGAACAAAAAGCCAAAGAACTCGCGGCTTCAGTTAACAGCGCAGCGGATCTGAAAGCGGCGGCGGAGAAGGCGGGATTTGAAGCTGCTACTAATGACGGTCATAAGCTCGGCTCGCCGCTCGGAGATGCGGGCACGAGTCCTGCTCTCGACGAAGCCCTCTACTCACTGAAGAATGGCGAAGTAACGAAGAGCCCGCTTAAGGTTGGCGCCTCCTTTGTTGTTCTGGGAGTCACAAATCGCCACGAAGCTGACCTTGCTGAGTTTGCCAAACAAAAAGACCAGTTAAAGCAGGGTATGCTTTCCGGTAAACAAAGTCAGATTTACGAGGACTACATCAGCGCGGTTCAGCAGCGAATGAAGCAGGACGGAAAGATAAAGATCTACACGGACGTGCTGAATAGTCTTGAGGAGAGCGAACCCGAGGTTGCGCCTCAACCGCAGCGTCCGCAATTCCCGATTCCAGCCAATTAGGAACGAGTAATGAGTCATGAGTGATCAGTTCTGAACGCCAAACACTCAGTTATCGTTAATCACTCGTGACTCATCACTCATAACTCATCACTTTTCATGTCGTCACTTTAACAAAGGTGCAACCTGGGACTGGGCGACTGCTGTCCTGACCTGAAGCTCGTTGCCGGTGGTGGTGGCTTTCAAATTCTCCAGCGCGCTTCTTGCCAGTGTGCCTTTCGCTCCCTTCAACCGGTTAATAAACAAACCGCCAAGCTGCTTCAGTCCCTCGAGAGTGTCGCCCAGATTTTTTGCGGAGTAAGTGTCTACAGTGCGTGCCGTTAACATTACCTCGAGGTCGGCGCTGGTCAAACCGAGCGTGCCATAAAGCTGCCGGACTGCGGTCAACTCACGCGCGATCGCATCGTTAGTCAGACTCAAGTTTTCCAGCAGCTGTGGCGAAACGTTGCCGCCGAATCCCACTATTGCGTTTGGGTCACGGCTGGCGAGGGCCAGCAACTCGGCATTGGGATGTTTTCCGGCCCGAGTTGCGTCAATCGCGCCACGCACGGCTTCAAGATCACCAAGGGCAAGAGTATTGCCATCCAGCGCAGCGACTGCCAGGTCGTGCACCTTCATGTCCCATAAACCCAAAAGCCTGAGCTGACGTTCAAGGGTGTAGATGTAAATCGTTTTCCCCTGATACTTTTGTTCCGCGTATTTTCCATTCGTGGCTAACCTGCCGGCTGCCACCAAGCCTGCGGCGTTAAAGGTGCCGCGCGCCAGGGCCACAGTTGAAACCTTGGTGACGCCTTCGCGCGGATATTTATAACTGAGGCCAAGCGCAACTTGTTCGAACGAACGAGGGTCAAGACCTGTCTGCGTCTTAAACTTTGCCAACTCGTTTGTGACTTCGGTTAACTTCGCAGGATTCTCGGCGAGGAGTTTGGGTAGCGCCTCGTTGAATACGCGGGTTACGTTGATGATTGCGACGGCGTCTGATGGCGGTAGAGATGACAATAAGGTCGGCGCTGCTTTCGTGCTGGTTGTCTGACGATTTCGCTGCGCCAGTCCAATCACGGAAACGCCAACGGTGAGCAGCAGTGCCGCTGTGGTTAATTTGAGAATACTAGTTTTCACGATAGAAAAACCCTTTCCTGGATTTGGCCCACGCGAGCCACTGCAGTTATTTTAACGCCAAGTGTTAGTTGCCATTCCGCTATCCCGAGGTTGGCCTCAACTTGCGAAACAGGCAAGTAGTTCAGAGTTCAAGCTTTAGGTTGCGCTAGCGATGGAAGACAAGCTGAAGCTTGAACTCGGAACTGCTTGAACATTGCGACGCTAGACTCGTTCGACCAGTAATGCCAGTCCCATGCCTCCGCTGACGCAAAGAGTCGACAGTCCCAACCTGGCGCCGCGCTTTTTCATTTCATGAAGCAGCGTCGTAGTAACGCGCACGCCGGTGCATCCGATGGGATGACCTATTGCGATCGCGCCGCCGTTTACGTTTAGCCGGTCCGGATCAAACTTGAGCTCGCGATCGCACGCGATGACCTGGGCGGCGAATGCTTCGTTCAGTTCGATGAGATCGATGTCCGCAAGCGAAAGCTGCTGTCTTGCCAACAAAGACCTGATCGCCGGCACGGGCCCAATGCCCATAATCTCCGGCGCCACGCCAGTGACTTCGTAATCAACAATCCTCGCCTCAGCCTGGACACCCGAGCTTTCCAGTGCAGCTTCGCTCAGCACAAGTACCGCCGCCGCTCCGTCTGTTATTCCTGACGAGTTTCCGGCCGTGACGGTCCCGGCTTTGGAAAACACCGGCGCCAGCTTTCCGAGGTCCTGCTT